>Ga0114945_10000385_pt1 | contig 28455 bp, 33 predicted proteins | sample OV2TP3_FD_87194 | JGI IMG/M metagenome (GOLD analysis project Ga0114945, IMG submission 87194) | Hot spring microbial communities from Beatty, Nevada to study Microbial Dark Matter (Phase II) - OV2 TP3 | ecosystem: Environmental > Aquatic > Thermal springs > Hot (42-90C) | place: USA: Beatty...
GATCTGTGGTCTCGCCAATCGATCGCAAAAACAGCGCGGACTCTTCAAGGATGGGGGTCCGAATGGCTTGATAGCCATACCGCCTGGCGGTCTGGCGGGCTGCCTGCTCCACGACATCCCAGCGACGCAGATCGTCGGCCAGCAGGTCTGTCGTTCCCCGAAGGGCTTGGAATGGCATGAGACAACTATTCTATCACAAGAGATCAGTTCGAAGTGGGAAGTTCCCCACCATACACACAAACGGTTCCGATCCGTCTTGGGCGATGGTGAGAGTGGGTAAACTTGCGAACGTGGTGGGTGGCTATTTTCCGCCACCGGCGGATCCCTGCCCGCCCTCAGTCCCAGGGAGCAGGCGGGTGCCTTCGGCAGAGATATGCAACCGCATCAGGAGTCCTGGCTTGAAGACGACCACCCGCTTGGACGGGACAGGAACCTCTTGACCGGTCTTGGGATTGCGGCCTCGACGGGGGGCCCGCTGCTTGACTTTGAAGACGCCAAAATTCCGCAGCTCAATGGTGTGGCCCGCTTTGAGGAATTCGATGATGTGATGGAGCGTCTTGTGGACGACCTGCTTAACATCCACCTGCGCGAGCTTGGTGTCTTTTGCCACCGCCAGCACTAAGTCTTTCTTAGTCAGAGCCATAGGACGGGCTACCTTAGCACAAGTTCTCGAAGTCTGTCAAGTTGTTGGAGGACGAGGCGACCAGGCGCGGTGTTCTGTGCCGCTGAGCAGTCGCTGGAGATTGGTGTGGTGACGCCCGAGGATGAGGAGGGCCAAGCCAACACCGATGAGCACCTCAGGCCACGCCTGGTGTAACACCCATTGGCTGAGAGGAATCGCTGCGGCGGCCGCCAGAGAAGCCACCGACACGTACCGCGTGCACGCGAAGACCACAAGCCACGCAACCGTTGTGATGCCCGCCAGTTGGAGGCTGCTGCCTGCCAACACCCCCAAGGTCGTGGCGACCCCTTTGCCACCCCGAAACCTCAGGAAACAAGGAAAGGCGTGTCCCACGACGGCAGCCATGCCGCATGCCAGGGACGTCCCGAGGGTGTTCGAGCCAAGCATCCAGCGAGGGACCAGCGCCGCGGCGACCAGCCCCTTCAACACATCGACGAACAACACGATCCCTCCAGCCCACGGTCCCGCGGTCCGCAGGGCGTTGGTCGTTCCAACATTCCCGCTTCCCACAGTGCGAATGTCGATCCCTCGAGCCCGTTTCACCACCAGGTAGGCCGTGGGAATCGACCCCAAGAGGTAACACAGGAGGAGAGCGGCAACAAGCGTCATGAGGAATTAACTGAGCAGCTTGGTGCCCATCCGCAGATACCCGATGCCAGAGAGGATGGTGAGGGCTGCCACCACGATCAACAGTTCGACCTTCCACGGCAGCTTCAGCAGCACGGTGGGCACCACGAGCATTTGTGCGGCGACGGTGCACTTGCCAAGCCAGCTTGGACGAACCGACAGCGCGCCGGTAAGTCCAAAAATCAGCACGGTGCCTGCGATCAGGACGACATCGCGGCTGATGACGATGAGGTTAAACCAGGCCGGGATCCGCAGCCAATCCGGCAGCGCCCGAATCGTGGACAGGCTGATCAAGGCGCTCAGAATAAGGAGCTTATCGGCAATCGGGTCGAGGAGCGTCCCAAGCTTCGACTGTTGGTTCTTGGCGCGTGCGATGTAGCCATCGACGGCATCTGACAGAATCCCCAGCAGAAACAGGCCGAGCGTCAGATACCTGAGCCCGTCGCGACTGGGATGATAGTAGACGAGGGAGGCCACGATGCAGGGCACCAACAAGATCCGCATAATGGAGATCTTGTTGGCGAGGTTCATCCCTGACTCCGGACGAACGAACGCGCCAGGCGAGGAGGGACTCCGCGCCTGGCGCTTCTGAGAGAGTGTCTCCATTGCGGTTGTGACCGAGCGGTCACAACGTCAGTGACGAACGCTGACTATTCCTTATAGCGCAGCTCAACCCCGTGGTTCGGGCAGTACTTGACCGACTCGGGATACACCTCGCCGCCAACCGGACAGAACTTGGTCGCGGTCTGTGTGGTGGCCTGCGGCTGTTGCATCTGTTCGATCTTCTTGTCTTGGGCATCGAGCGCTGAGCCGATTCCCGCCCCCCCGAGCGCCCCCAAGCCAGCCCCGATCGCTGTGCCTGCCCCGGCGTGCCCGGTTTGTTCTCCGATGATAGCACCGGTGCCCGCACCAAGCAGACCGCCAAGCAGGGCCCCCTGCCCTGTCTTCGTCTGGGCGGCTGATTGGACGCCTTCGCAGCCAGCCAAAGCCATCACGCACAGGGCCATGATCCACGCCGTTGCCGTTCGCATCACTCACCTCCCATGGTTTCTGCGATCTTCCGATCCAGTGGGTCTACTCTAGCATGAGCGACGGAGGAACGCAAGCCCATGCCCCCCATGCCTGATTTAGCGGATGGCTCGAATCCGACTGGGAGGCCAGAAGATGCAGATCGCTTTCCCAATGACCAAGCGCCTCGGTACAAATCCCCAGAACCGACTATCATGGGACGCCGCCGAGTTATCCCCCAAGACGAAGTAGGCCTCTGGTGGCACGTCCACCACGTTCTCCTCCTGGCCGAAGGGGCCTTGATTGTAATAGTAGCTGGTTGCAGGAAGACCGCCCGAGAGCACTTCGCCGTTGATCAGGATACGCCCCTCCCGGATTTCGAGGTGATCCCCGTCCATCCCGATCAACCGCTTGATGAACGGCCGCTTGGGGTTTTCCGGAAAGCGAAAGACGACGACATCACCACGCTGCGGCTCACGAAACCGGTAGAGGAACTTATTCACCAGGATGCGATCCCCTTCAATCAACGTGGGCCGCATCGAGCCCGAGGGGATCTTGAACGGCGCGACCAGAAAGGTGCGGATCGCCATGGCCAAGGCGACGGCCCAGAGGATCGACTCGATCGTTTCCCGGGTCGAGGACTTGGTGCCAGACGTGACGAGTCGTGTTCGTCGAGCCATCAGACCTTCAACACTGCCAGGAACGCCTCCTGGGGGATTTCGACCTCGCCAAACTGCTTCATCCGTTTCTTGCCCATCCGTTGCCGCTCCCACAGTTTCCGCTTGCGGGTGATATCCCCACCGTAACACTTCCCTGTGACATGCTTCGCCAACGGCCTGATCGATTCCCGGGCAATCACGTGACTGCCGACCGCGGCTTGGATCACCACCTCGAAGAGCTGCCGAGGAATCAGCGTCTTCAACCGCTCCACGAGCAAGCGCCCCTTGTCGTACGCTTTCTCCTTGGCCACGATCGTGGAGAGCGGCTCGCACCGCTTGCCGTTCATCACAATATCCAACCGCACGAGCTGCCCGGGCCGATAGCCGAGCACATCGTAGTCGAACGATCCGTACCCCCGTGTGAGCGACTTCAACCGATCATAAAAATCCACCAGGATCTCGCTGAGCGGCAGCTCCACCAGCAGTTTGACGCGGGTTTCGCTCAGGAATTCGGTGGAGCGATGGATCCCGCGTTTCTGCTTCACGAGTTCCATCAACAGGCTCAGGCATTCGGCCGGCATCAAGAGGACGGCGGAGACGTACGGCTCCGAGACCTCGGCGATCTCCTGGGGTGGGGGCAACTTGGCCGGGCTATCGATCTCCAGGAGGGTGGCGTCTCGACGGCGCACCTGATAGACGACGCTCGGCGTCGTCAACACGACATCCACCCCAAACTCGCGCTCTAGGCGCTCCTGGACGATCTCCATGTGGAGCAGCCCGAGGAACCCGCATCGGAACCCCTGACCCAGCGCATCGGACTGTTCCGGCTCAAACTGAAAGGCGGCGTCGTTGAGCAACAGCTTCTCCATCGCCTCCCGCAACGTCTCCAGGTTTTGGGCGCTGGCCGGATACACCCCGGCGAAGACCATGGGCTTGATGCGACGGAATCCAGGAAGGGCCACGGCCACCGGCCGGCTCCGCTCCGTGACGGTCTCCCCAGCGACCACATCGTGGGGATCTCTGATGTTGGCGGTCAAGAAGCCGACCTCGCCGGCGCCGAGCGCCTCGACAGCAACCGGCTTGGGCGTCAAGATTCCGAGCTCCTGGACTTCGAACTGGGCCTTGCGCCCCATCAGGGTCACAGGCATGCCGCGTCGGAGGACTCCCTCCACGATTCGGACGAAGACGATCACGCCCTTGTAGGCATCATAGGTGGAATCGAACACGAGGCCGGCCAAGGGCTTGGTGGGATCTCCCTGGGGCGGTGGAATCTCGTGGACGATCCGCTCAAGGATGTCGTCGATGCCTCGTCCTTCCTTCGCGCTGATCGCGCTGATCGTCAGCTCCTGGCGCTGGAAAAGCTGTTGGATCTCCCGCGTGGTGCGCTCCAGCTCCGCGTGAGGCAGGTCGATCTTGTTCATGACGGGCAGAATCGTCAGGCCGTGCTCCTTGGCCTGGAGGAAGTTCGCGACCGTCTGGGCCTCGACGCCCTGGGCCGCATCCACCACGAGCAAGGTCCCCTCGCAGGCCTTCAGGCTCTTGGCGACCTCAAACGAAAAATCGACATGGCCGGGGGTATCGATCAGGTCCAGCACGTAGTCCTGCTGATCCTTGGCCCGATACGACAGGCGCACGGACGAGGCCTTGATCGTAATCCCCCGCTCACGCTCCAGCTCCATGTCGTCGAGGAGCTGCTCCCGGAACTCCCGACGATCCACGGCGCCCGTCGCCTGGAGCAGGCGATCCGCGAGGGTCGATTTGCCGTGATCGATATGGGCGATGATGCAGAAGTTTCTGATGCGCGTTTGGTCCGTCATCGACTCAGGATGGTGGGACGCAGAGACTCACGTTCGGAGGTGCGTTACGCGGTCGTCGCGAGCTGCACCCCAAATGCCAGGAGCCGATTGGCCTGCCGGGTCTGGAGGCTTTCCGCATAGACCCGCACGATCGGCTCGGTGCCCGAGCGCCTGAAGAGCAACCAGCTCTCATCACGACCAATGAGCTTCACCCCATCGAGCGTCTTGACCTGCACAACAGCTTCCTGCACAATCCGGGCGGGTGGATTGATTGTGAGCCGCTTGAACAGCCGATCGATCCGGTCGCGTGGCACCGTCAGATCCCGTCGGGCGTAGGTCCAGCGCCCATAGCGCCGCTCAAGACGTCCCAGGATCTCCACAATGCCTTGGCGTTGCTGCGCCATCGCCTCCAGGAGCAGCAGGCCCATCAAGATCCCGTCCCGCTCAGGGAGATACCCCTTGATCCCAATCCCGCCGGACTCCTCGCCGCCGATCAGGACATCGTCCTCCAGCATCAACTTGGCGATGTGCTTAAAGCCAACCGGCACCTCGAAGAGCTTGAGGCCGAGCGCTTCGGCGAGGCGATCAATCATGGAGGTATTGGAGACGGTTTTCACCACCGCCCCACGCCATCCCCGCGAAACGACCACATGATCGAGCAAGATGCACAGCACCTGACCGGCATTCAAAAAGGCCCCCGTCGGGGCGACGACCCCGATGCGGTCAGCATCCCCATCGGTCGCCAGGCCCACATCCCAGCGACGTCGCTTCAGGGTCGTGGCCAACTCCGTCAGGTGGCTGGGGATCGGCTCTGGGGCCTGGCCGCCAAACAAGGGATCTGGATCGGCGTGGATCGTCTCAATCCGACAGCGCCCGCCGGTGAGCAGGCGTTCCATGAGTCGATCGCCGGTGCCATGCATCGGATCGGCCACGATGCGCAGCGGACGCCTCCGGATCACTTTCAGATCCACGCTGGCTCGGATGCCCGCCAGAAACGCCGGCAACATCCGGACCACCCGAATCTGTTTCTGTCGAGCCGCCTCATCAAAGGGTAGGCGCTTGACGGGCTGCCGCCCCAGGCGTCGCTCCACCGAGGCCACGGTCTCTGGCGTGGCAGATCCCCCAAACGCCTCCTTGATTTTCAGCCCATTGTAGGGGGGCGGATTGTGGCTCGCGGTCACGACGAGGCCGCCGGCCAGACGGTTCGTCACCACATAGCGACTGACCGCGCACGTCGGGATGGCTCGATCCGTCAGGAGCGCCTGGATGCCGTTCGCCGCCAGGACCTCACACACGACCCGGGCAAACTGATCCGAGAGAAACCGCGTATCGTGGCCCACGGCGATGGCCAGGCGCCTCTTCGCCCCCGCGGCGTTGTGGAAGTGTCCGGCCACGGCCTGCGCGACTTTGCAGACGTTCTCCACGGTAAACTCCTCCGCCATGATGGCCCGCCAGCCCTCCGTGCCAAAGGCAATGCTCATGACCGCCTCTCCAACGCCGCGCGTAACGTGGCAATGGCGGCTCGGTAATCCGCGTGACGAAAGATGTAGGTACCCGCCACGAGGATATTCGCCCCGGCCTGACCCACCAACGCGGCGGTGTCCGCGTTGATGCCTCCATCCACCTCCAGATCCCCGGCAAACCATTGGCGGATGGTGCGGATCTTGGGCAGCATCTCCGGAAGAAACGCCTGCCCCCCAAAGCCCGGCTCCACGGTCATCACCAACACCTGATCAAGCTCATCGAGGTACGGTCGCAACGCCTCCGCCGGGGTCTTTGGACGCAGGGACACCCCCGCGCGGATCTTGCGAGCCCGCAGGTCCCGCAGCAACGTGCGCATCGCGGCGGGCTCCCGAAGCCCCTCCGATTCGACGTGCACCGTCAACCGGTCCGCCCCCGCCTTGATGAACGCCTCCACGAACCGTTCCGGATTGGCGATCATGAGTTGGACATCCAGCGGGAGGCGGCTCACGCGCTTGACCGCCTCCACAACGACCGGGCCGAAGCTGATGTTCGGCACAAACTGTCCGTCCATCACATCGAGGTGGAGCCAATCCGCTCCGGCGGCTTCCACGGCCTTCACTTCGTCCCCGAGTCGGCTCAAGTCGCACGCCAGCAGACTGGGCGCGATGATCGCAGCAGGCATCAGGGGTTACACAATTGTTTCAACGTCGTAGCGTCTTGCTCAGGCACCGGACCCACAACCGCCAGGAACAAGCGATGGGCTGCAAACAACACGCGGGCCACCCGCTGGATTTGTTGCGGGGTCACCCGTGCCATCGCCCGCACCACATCGTGCGGGGTCGCGATCCGACCCAGGGTCGTCATCTGCTCGCCGATCCAGAGCATCTGCTCCATGGTGTCTTCCAACCCGATCAGGAGCTGCCCCCGATAGAACTCCTTGGCCCGACGCAGTTCGCGCGCCGGGATCGCGCAGCGTTTGATCAGGGAAAGTTCTTTTACCACAGTTTGGATCGTGGTCCGCAGCTTGCCCGCATCGCATCCCGCATAGATGAGGAACGCGCCGGTGTCTCGATAGCGTTTGATCTGCGTGCCGATTTCGTAGACCAACCCCCGCTTCTCGCGAATTTCACGGAACAGCCGCGAGGACATGTTCGCCCCGAGCACAATGTGGAGTGCCTCCAAGGCAAACCGAAGAGGATGCGTTCTGGCAATCGCCGGCGTCCCAAAGCACAGGTGCGTCTGCTCGGTGGCCTTGTGCAACAACTGCACCACCGGACCTCGCGGCGGTCGTGGGGCGGGGATAACCCGCTGAGGCGCTCGCCGCGCCACCCGTCCAAAGATCTGACGGACTTGACGGGCCACCCGATCGCAATCGATGGCGCCGGCGCACGAGACGACCATATTCGCCGGATGATACATCCGTCTCCAGTAGTGCCGCAGTGTCGCGCGCGTCATGGCGCGCATCGTCTCGGGCGTCCCGGCGAGGAAGTTCCCTAACGGATGATTCGGCCATAACAGTTGATTGAACACCTCGTGTACGTATTGGCCAGGCGTATCCTGGTACATCCGGATCTCTTCGAGGATCACTTCGCGTTCCTTCTCCACATCGCGATGAGTGAGGGCCGGACGCAGCACCATGTCCGACAGGACGTTCACAGCGCGCCCCAGATAGGTGGCAGGGACCTTCGCCATATAACAGGTAAACTCTTCTGCGGTAAACCCATTGAGGCCGCCCCCAATGCCTTCAATGGCCTGCTTGAGCTGCTCACAACTGCGGCTCCGCGTCCCTTTGAAGAGCAGATGCTCGAGGAAGTGGGACGCCCCGACCACACCCGGCTGCTCGTATCGGCCCCCCGCCTTCACCCAGATGCCGACCGACGTGGACTCGACATGGTCCATGGGACGAAGGACCAGGGCAAGTCCGTTCGACAGCCGCAGGGCACGATACGGAGCGGTCTCAGTGCGCTTGGGTGGCATCCAGATACGCCTGCAGAATGAGCTGCGCGGCGACTTGGTCAATGAGCTGCTTGCGTGTGCGGCGTGGCGCCTCGGTCTCGTGGAAGCTGCGCTGGCCTTGCACCGTCGTCAGTCGTTCATCCACCGTGTAGATCGGACAGGGCACCTGCGGTCGCAACGCCTCGATGAATCCCATCACCTTCTTCGCCTGCTCTCCCACAGTCCCCCGCATCGTCAGGGGCAGTCCCACCACCACCGCCTGTGCCGCATGATGTGTGACCAAGACGGCCACGGCGGCGCTGTCGCGCTCAAGTGTGCTGCGCTGGATATTCGTCAGTCGTTGCGCCGTGATCCCTAAGGGATCGCTCAGCGCCACCCCGATGCGTCGGTCGCCCACATCGAGCCCCAGCACCCGCATGCGCTTAGTACCGTTCCAACTATTTCCACCGAACGGTGACGAGATGCCCACCCGATGCAGCATGTGCGGTACTGATTGCTATAACGTTAGGCCGTAATAGTTGGAACGGCATTAGCAGTAGCGAGCCAGGCGCCGGTCCATGGCCAGACGCGCCACGAGATCCCGCACCGCTTGGGCATCCTGGGTGCGACACACCAGCGTTGCATCAGGCGTGTGGACGATAATCGTGTCTCGCAGCCCGACCGTCGCCACGAGATGCCCGTTCGGGCTCACCACGTGAACCGCCTTCCCGCCCATCGCCAGGGCGGGGGCGGTGGGTCGGCAAATGCGCACCCAACTATCCCAACTCCCCAGATCTTCCCAGGCGAATCGCCCCTCGACGACAGAGCCCTCTCGAACGTGGGCCATCACCCCATGATCAAAGGAGATGGCCCGGAGCGCTCGATAGGCGACGGCGGCCCGACGGTGAAATCCCGGTCGGTTGATCTGGCGAGCCAACGGCACCAGACGGGCGGCATGTCCAGGCAACCAGCGCTGCATCTGTTCCACAAACACCCCGGCCTGTCCGACAAAGATCCCAGCGTTCCAATACGTGGTGCCTTGTCGCATCAAACGCTGGACGATGGCCCGAGGCGGCTTTTCAACAAATCGAGCCAGACGAAAGACCCGACATCCGTACCGGCTCGTCGATCTCTCCTGCACACACAGGTGGCCAAGCCCGGGATGGACGCGGCGGGGTCGAATGCCGATCATCACCAGCTGACGCGACTGCTGAGCCGTCGTGATGGCCGCGTGCAGGCTCCGATGAAAGGCGGCCACCGGGTGAATCCAGTGATCCGCCGGCAGGACAACCATGACCTGCGTCGGATCCTGCTCGGCGAGAGAGGCGGCGGCCAACCCAATGCACGCCGCGGTGTTTCTCGGTGCTGGCTCGATCAGCACGGTGCGCTGAAACGACGGAGGCAACCGGCGTCTGATGGAACGGACTTGGGGTTGGGTCGTCACAATGAGGAGATCGCGCGGGGAGGCAAGCGGCTGAAGGCGCTGCAGGGTGGCCTCGAGGAGGGAACGCGCCCCATCCACGGACACGCACGCTTTCGGAACCTTCACGCGAACGAGAGGCCACAACCGCTCTCCCTTCCCTCCAGCCATCACGACGAACACCGCCTCAGCGCGTTTCATGGCGAAACCGCCTTGCGCAACCGCTGGATGAATCGGTGGGCGACGCGCAGAAGCGTACGCCGGCTGTGGAGGTGCGGCTCGAGGGCTTGGATCAGCGCACTGCCCACAATCACGCCATCGGCCACACGGGCGACGGAGGCGGCCTGCGCGGGCGTCGAAATGCCAAACCCGACGCAGATCGGCTTGGTGGTGAGGAGTTTCAGTTGACGGATCGTGTGGAACCACCCCGCGGCCAACCGATCACGCACCCCGGTGGTTCCGGTCAGGGAGACATAGTAGATAAACCCCTCGGAGGCGCGCGCGATCTGACGCAGCCGCTCCGCAGGGCTCGTGGGGGATACCAAAAAGATTGCCGAGATGCCCGCCTGGGATGCGGCGCGTCGAAACGCCCCAGCCTCTTCAGGAGGCAGATCCGGCACAATCATCCCGCTCGCCCCGCAGCGCGCGGCCTCGCGGACGAAGGGCGCCGGGTCACGTCCTCTCGAACGGCCAAATTGGAGAATCGGATTCCAATACGACAGCAGGATGAGTGGGCTGGACACCCGCCGAGCCACGCGTTGGATGAGTGCCAAGACGGCGTGCGGGGTCGTGCCCTGCGCCAACGAACGGCTGGAAGCCCGTTGGATAATCGGGCCATCGGCCAGCGGGTCAGAAAAGGGAATGCCCACTTCAATCAGATCGGCCCCGGCCTGCGCCACAGTCAGCAGGAGGCGCTCCGTCGTCTCGAGGTCAGGATCACCACCCATGAGGAACGGAATCACGGCCCGCCGGTCGGCTCGACGCAGACGCTCAAACGTGTGACGGATTCGATCCATCCCACCACCTCTCTGTCCAAGCGACGAAGTTGCCTGGACGATGACAGTTGCCCCAGGATGCATCAGTGAAACCGAGCCCCGCAACCTGTTGGTCCTTCGGACCAAAGAGAGGTGGTGGGACCCTTGGTAAGATGCCTGGCAATCGTCTCAACATCCTTATCCCCCCGCCCCGAGAGACACACGATGACGACGCTTCGCCTGGGCACCTTCCGAGCCAGGGTGGTGAGATACCCAATCGCGTGGGCCGGTTCGAGGGCGGGAAGAATCCCTTCGGTCTGAGCTAACAGGGTGCAGCCGCGCAGGGCTTGGGCGTTTGAGACGGCGACATACCTCGCTCGTCCGGTCAGCTTATAGAAAGCGTGCTCAGGTCCTACGCCCGGATAATCCAGCCCAGGCGCGATGGAGCGAGTCGGGGCGATCTGCCCGGCGCGATCTTGCAAGACGAGGCTCCGGGCCCCATGCAACACACCAGGGGAGCCTTTGACGAGTGTCGCCGCATGATGACCTGGCTTTAGCGACGTCCCGCCAGCCTCCACGCCGAGAAAGCGCACACGCCGATCTCGCACAAAGGGATGAAACAGTCCGATCGCGTTGGAGCCGCCGCCCACACAGGCCAGGAGATAATCCGGCAGGCCTCCCTCGGCGTCCACGATCTGTTGACGGGCTTCGCGGCCGATGACGGACTGCAGGTCCCGCACCAGCGTCGGATACGGGTGCGGGCCCACGACAGAGCCCAGACAGTAGTGGGTGGTTCTGACATGCGTCACCCAATCTCGGATCGCCTCGTTACAGGCGTCTTTCAAGGTCTTGGTCCCGCTCGTCACGGGTCTCACCCGGGCGCCGAGCAACCGCATCCGAAAGACATTGAGCGCTTGGCGCTTCATGTCCTCTTCACCCATGAACACTTCGCACTGAAGCCCAAACAGCGCGGCGACCGTCGCGGTGGCTACGCCATGCTGCCCCGCCCCGGTTTCAGCGATCAGGCGACGTTTGCCCATCCGAACGGCCAGCAGGGCCTGGCCCAGGGTGTTGTTGATCTTGTGCGCCCCCGTATGCAACAGGTCTTCGCGCTTCAGATAAATCGTCACACCTCCGAGCGCCTGTCCAAGTCGCCTGGCGGGATAGAGCGGAGTGGGACGCCCTGCGTAGCGCCGCAAGTAATCGTTAAGCTCTCGGCGAAACGCGGGGTCCCGTTTTGCCCGACGAAACGCCTCTTCCAACTCATCCAACGCAGCCATCAGCGTCTCAGGCACAAACGTTCCCCCAAACGGCCCGAAGTGGCCGCGGCGACCAGGAATACTCGAGTGGGATAACGCTTTGCGTGTCATTGAGATGGGCACGAAATACTTATCATATCGTAAAGATTCCGTCGGGTCAAACGGACGAATGTAGGATCAGCGAAGTAGACGTATGGGAAAGCAAGCGGGGGCCGTGCTACGTCGTGGAGAACAAGCGCACCGACCGGCCTCGTCGATGACGCAGCGCCTCTCGGACGATGGCCTGGCCCAGGGCGACATCGTGCACGGCGATTCCTGTTGAATCAAACACGGTGATCTGGCGAGGATCCGTTCGACCGCTTACGCGCCCGATCAACACCTCGCCCAGCGTCGCGCGGATGCCACGCTGATGGAACAATTTTCTTGCGATCGGGACATTGATCTCCCCGCCGTGGAGCGCCTGGGTGAGATCGTCCACTACCACGTAAGCGTCCTGGAGAATCGCGGGGTCGAGTTCCTGCTTGCCGGGCGCATCCGCGCCCATGGCGTTGATGTGGGTTCCCGGTGTGACCCACTCCCGCATGATGAGCGGCCGTCGGGATGGTGTGATCGTCACGAGGATCTCCGCATCGCTCACACAGGCTTTGATCGTCGTGACGGGAACCAGCTCCGCGTGCACGTGCCGGAGGGCCCGGCGGCAAAACCGCTTCGCTTCGCCCGACCGATAGCCCCACACCTTCACCTGGCGCACAGGAAACAACTCCTGCAAGGCCAATAGTTGCCACAGGGCTTGCGCCCCGCATCCGACGAGACCGACTCGGCTGGCGTTCCGTCTGGCGAGGGCCCTTGCCGCCGCGCCACCCGCCGCGCCGGTGCGCAGACGCGTCACCGACAGCCCGTCGATCACCGCGCGCGGGAATCCTGTGTCCGGATCGCTGATGATGATCGTGCCCATCACGGTGGGCAACCCCTTGGCGCGATTCTTGGGATGGACATTGACCCACTTGATGCCACACGCCGGCGGATGCGCCACAAAGGCTGGCATGGCTCGAAAATCGCTGACGCCATCAGGAAGCATCAGATAGACCTTTGGCGGCATGATGACCTCACCCCGCGCTTGAGCCGTGAAGGCCTGCCTCACAACCCGCAGCGCCGTGCGCATGTCGACCAGGCGCTCCACGTCTTGTTGGGTGAGGATCAGGGTGGAGCACGTCGCCATCACGCGCGGGGTTATCGGCGTAAGAGGAACACCCCCGCGACAATGAGGAGGGCGCCCAGCACCCGCGAGGTCGTCAGGGGTTCGCGCAGGAGGAACCAACCCAGGAGGGTCGCGACCAACGGGTAGGCCCCGGCGATCGGCGTCATCTGAGAGACGGGACCGACTTTGAGCGCCTGGTAAAACGCGAGCTGCCCGATGAAGCTGGCCAGAAATCCTCCCAACGCCAGGAGCGCGAAGGTCGACACGCTCACGCTCATCAGGGCTTTCCACGGAGACCACCAGATCCCGAAGAGGATCATGCCCACGATGACGCCAAGACTCCGCACGAAGACCCCGATGGTGGGATGGGTCCCGGCCAAGCCGAGTTTTTCCAACAACGGCACGACGCCCCAAATGACGGCCGTCACGATCGCCCACCCAAAGGCGCTCAGGGGAGTCCCTCTCGAAACTGCTGCCACAACCGGTGGAACCGGCGCTCATAGACCAGATGGTACAGCGTCTGGTTCTCGGGAAAGTAGGAAGCGACCGCCTCACGCAGTCTCGTCTTGTGGATTTCGATATCGATTTCCGGCACCTCTCTCGAGACGATGAGCTCGCAGATGCGATCGGCCTGCCGTTGCAGGAGGCGGACGCGCTCATCCTCGTCGCAGAGGGCCCTCAGGCGGCTCTTCAACTCGTCAAACACCATCGACCAGTTGTCGTGTGAGAGCGGCACCAACTCGACGTCCTGGCGCCGCTTCAAGCCGTCGAGAAACGGCACGGCGTGCAGCCCGATCGTCGCTACGATCCTCGGCCCGCGGGCCAGCGCGCGTTCGACAGCCTGCTGGAAGGCGACCGAACACAACTCCATCGTTCCGATCTCATCGAGGATGAGGATGAGCGATCGCTCGACGGCGCGTCGGATGATCCCCACACCCACCTCATCGAGGAGCGCGACATTCACCTTGTACGGCCCCACGCGATACGGACTGTCCATCTGCCGATGGGCCAAGAGGGCCTGGCGGCCATCGAGACTGCTCAACCAAAACCCCAGGCGCTGCCCGGCTTCGCGACACTCCTCCGTGAAAAAGCCATCGATAGGACAGCCCCGCAGATCCTGCGTCAGGCGTTTGACGAGGGTGGTTTTGCCGACACCAGGACGCCCTACAATGAGCAGATGCTTCATAGGCTTGCTCTGTCTAAAACCACGTGTTCGTTAACCCGTTGAGCCGGTTGGCCAGTTTCGAGGCTCCGACGCCACCCACGAACGCCTGCCTGCGCCGCGCGTCGTGTGGTCAGCGTGTTTGGTGCGGCAGGCAGGGGCCAACCAGCCAATACATCCGAGGTTCTCGACGGAGCATCAGGGGTTCTCTCCCTCTCCGGTGAATTGCAGCATGGGGCTATTGCCGCGCGGTGTTATTGAAGCGGCAGGGGTTTTCGCCATTCCTTCGGACGTTCGTAGTACTCCAAGGGCGGCAGCAGAGGAGCATAGTTGTTTGGATCCGGATGGAAGAACGTGACGGTTTCAAACAGGCCGACGGCGGTGCGCTCGAGGCCTTTCACCAGCCCCATCCCCAGCCCCGCGAACAAACTGGTCGCGGTATCGCGGGAATTCCACCGGCGATGAACCTGCAGCGGGATTTCCAGCCATCCCCCCAGCACATTGCCAACCCCCCGGCCCAGTTTCTCAAACATGGAGCGTTTGGCAAACGTTGCCCATGGTGAGAGCGTCTCGGGATCCGGCGGTGGGTCGTTCGCCGCCATCCCCTCGATCCCCGCCAGGCTCATGGCCATGGCCAGCCCCACGCACACCTGTTGCCACCGTATCATCCGTCCTCCTCAGCGCCTCATCACACCGAGAGATTTCAGGCTGACCGTGGCCCGAGATCCCACGATGAGATGATCCAACACCTCGATGCCCATCAGCGCTCCCGCCTGGACGAGCCGCTTGGTCAATGTCACATCAGCCTCAGATGGATTGGGATCGCCTGAGGGATGGTTATGCGCCACGATGATCGCTGCGGCTGACGCCGCGATGGCTTCCTTAAACACTTCGCGCGGATGGACGACGCTCGCAGAGAGGCTCCCCACCGCAATCGGCACCAACCGAATCGCCTGGTGACGATTATCCAACAGCAGCGCGACAAAATGCTCTTGCTTCTTATCCACGAGATGGGGCCGAAAGAACTCAGCCGCCGCCTCAGCGGTCTCGACGGTTCGCGGCCGTCTCCTGGGCGCCGTGATGATGCGCCGTGCGACTTCAACAGACGCCTTGAGCTGAACCGCTTTGGCCTCGCCGACCCCCCGGACGCTGGCCAGCTGCTCCACAGACGCCTCGGCGATCCCGCGCAGCGATCCAAAGGCTTTCAACAACCGCTGCGCGGTCACGAGCACCGATTCGCCCGCAATACCACGCCCCAAGATACAACACAGCAGCTCCTGTTCGGAGAGCGAGGAAGCTCCCTGCTGGATGAGCCGCTCTCGAGGCCGTTCTGACTGGGGCAAATCGCGAATCGTCAGCCCCGTCCCGATGTTCGTCGACCTCAGCATGTTGAAGGCATCTTACCCAAGGTGTGGGTGTTTGTCGAGGCGGACGTGTGAGAGATCGGGACGAGACGGCTGCGAGCACCAGCGGACGATTCCCAACATCAAGGAGACTCCGCAGCGGGATGGACGTCCTGCGTCGCAGCGGGGGCTTCTCCGGCCAGCGCGGTCAGCACCGCCGCCAACCCGTCAACGACCCACGCCATCCGCGCATAGTCCAGCGTCTCCCACGTATCCGAGGGCTGGTGGTAATGGGGGTTGCGCAGGAAGGCGGTGTCGGTGAGCATCACGGCGGGGTAGCCTTCCCGCCAGAAGGCCCACTGGTCGCTCCAACTCACCCCGGGGATGGATTCAAAGGTCGCGATCGCTTCCATGGGACATTTCGAGTGGCGCGCGAAGAGTTGGTCAACGGTCTTGACCAAGCGGGCGGAGCGGAAATTGCCGACCAGCCCGAGAAAATTGCCTCGCTGAGGGCGGAACCACCCCAAGACGGGCGGATAGTGTTGCGAATGCGGCTGATCGGTGTAGTAGCCAATCATCTCTAAGATGAGGATCGCCTGCAGCCGCTCCTGCCTGGCTTTGGCGGCTCTTGCATAGACCCAGCTGCCCATCTGCGCCGTCTGAAAATAGGGCGGTTCTTCATTCACAAACGCGATCCATTTGATGGTCCGATGCAGGGGACGACGGGCCAAACGCCGGGCGAGGGCCAAGAGTCCGGCGATCCCGCTGGCGTTATCATCCGCGCCGGGATTGAAACAGGTGTCGTAATGGGCCCCCAGCAGGATGACTTCATCAGGACGACTCACCCCAGGCTTTGGCGCGATGAGATTCGCCACGGTTCGCCCTTGCACCGTGTACGCTTGAGATTCCACGGCATAGCCAGCTTGAGTCAGTTGCTCGGTGATATAGCGGGCCGCCCGCTGGAGTTGGTCGTAGCGACCCAGATGTCGGTCGCCGATCTCCTCAGATAACACCCGGACGTCCCGTTGGAGCTGGTCGATGAGTTCGCGCTCACGCTGTTCGGGGAACTGGGTGATCATGCCACACACAGCCGGAGAGGACGTGCCAACAACTCCCACCAGGATGACGACCTGAAGCGAACGGCCACGGGCACGGGGATCACCACGCGCCGCCTCCACCGCCTCCCCCTCCCCCGCCAGAAAACCCGCCACCGAATCCGCCTCCGCCCCACGACCCTGAGGAGCCACCAGAACGAGGTTGGGAGGCGAAGGCCCGTCCCATCGACGACATCGCCTGATGGACGTCACTCCCAACCCGACGCGCGGAGAACGTGTCCCAATCACCCGCGTACCACGACGGCGGTTGGGTGTACATTCCTTCAAAGGCCTTCGCCCACCGGTCGGCCACCCCGAACGCGAGCGCATACGGCAGGCAGCGCTCAAAGAGCGACGCATCGTTCATCCGTCGAATCCGGTCCGCGTCGGCCCGCTTGAGGAACTCCACAAATCCCGTGATCCGGTCGGTCAGTTGAGCCCCTTTCAGGGTTCTGCGAGGCATGACCAGGCTGAAGAGCACGACGATCACGGTCGATAGACCCGACGCAAGCACCAGGCTGAGTTGCGGCAGCTGATGCGTGAACCAGAGGAGGCCCATCATCATGGTCCCGCCAAGCCCTCCCGCGAGGATCAGGTAGCGAATGCGTACCTCTTCTGGATGGCTGTCAAAATAGCCATGCTTGACTAAGGCCTCGTAGAGGTGCTGCCGAATGGCCGGAAGTTCTCGGTAGAAGACCTGCTCAAGATCGGACAGGTTCTTGGACGTGTGGGGCGTATCAAAGATGGCCCAGAGGATTTTGCGCTCATGGGGTTTCAGGTGCGAATCGCCATCCCACGGCTTGAGACTCACGAGCGTATAGTCTGACGCCCACCGCAGGCCCACGACCGCGCTGGGACGCGGCTCAATGCGCACATACCCGCGCACCGCCAGATCAATCACGGTGGCGGTGATGTCGCGCAGGTTCACGCGCTGGTCGATCAGGGTGCCCACTTCAGCCGGCGATAACCCATCGGGCGCAGCGTATTCGACGACCTGGGATCGCTGAAGACGCGGCTCGCGCCCCCGCGCCGCCCACAACCACGTCATCCCAATCAACACCCCCAGCGGCAACCCATAGACCCAGTTATCCTCGAGCCACCATCCCACCACCTGCCACGCGGACGGAGGATGCACCGCCCCCTTGCCCCATCCCACCGCGACGGTGAGCCCCTCGTACGGACCAAACCCACTGAGCGGCTCTAAGATGACGCGGGATCCCAGCACGCGGATCTGTGGCACCTGAGCGGTTGAGCCATAGCCCCCCATGTACGCAACGGTGCGGATGTCGGTGGCCGCCTCAGGCAGACGCACCTCAGCCCGGAGACGCCTCATCGGGACCGCCCATTCGTTGCCCGTGAGATTCCAGTAGCACTCGTCATGGTCCGGGAAGAACCGCAGGGCGCCGCGTTGGATGTCGTAGCTGATCGCGTAGGACTGCTCTCCGGTCACGAACCGATCCGCCTCGCCGATGCGGATCCGCCGAGCGCGGCCGGCGGATTCCACCCGGTAGGGCCAGGGACGGCCCTCGGCATCAGTCACTTGCTCGACACGAAATCGGAGCGTAAAGTGCTGTCCCGCGCGGTCCGTGTAATGGATGGGAAGATCTCGGTAAATGCCGCGGCGATGTTCCTGCCCAAAATCCACGATGATCATCTCCTGGACCGTGGCGGTGGCATCCTCGTGGACCATCACGCGCGCCTCAAAACTGGCAATCTCCCAAGCCCAGCTCAACGGACACCAGGCCACCCCGATGACCCAGCTGACCAGCCACCGCGCGCGCATCATGTGGAGCACTTAAGAGAACGACACCTTCGGGGCTTTCGCCTCTTCGGCAGACTCCAGTTGGAAGAACGCTCTCGGTTGAAACCCACCCAGTTGCGCGATCAACCGATCCGGCACGACCGTGAGCTTCGTGTTGTAGTCCCGAACCACGGCATTGTAGTAGCGACGGGCGCCCTGCAGTACCTCCTCGACCTGCATCAGCGACTGTTGCAACCCCATGAAGTTTTCGTTGGCGCGAAGCTGCGGATAGCTTTCCGCCACCGCGAAGAGGCTTTTGAGCGCTCCTGTGAGCGCTCCTTCGGCCGCCTGTTTCTGGGCCGGACCGGCGGCCTGCATCGCGCGGCTGCGCGCCTCGGTGACCTGCCGGAAGACATTCTCCTCGTGACCCGCATAGCCCTTCACCGTTTCAACCAGATTGGGAATGAGTTCGTAGCGACGTCTGAGCTGCACCCCGATATCCGACCAGGCGCTCTCCGCACGCACCCGTAACTGGATCAGCCCGTTGTAGATCACCACCGCCCACACCGCGATCGCAGCGAGCAACCCGATGAGAATTCCCATGATACCCTCCCTCGTTAACTCGAGACGACAACCGTGTCGGCCAACCGATCGCCCCAATGACGATCCCTCGGCGGCTTGGCCAGGTAGAGCAGATACACGCAACTGACGGCCATGACCACATTGATCACTGGGATGACCCACAGAAGATTGCGCAGGATCGACTCGCGGAAGGTACACCGCGTCCCCGCCTGCTTGACGAGGACCTTCAACCCCATCAGGCGTTTGCCGATACTCTGCCCCTCAAAGAACCCATCGCGCAGCAACCAGTAGGCCGCACTCGCCAGCCACCCCAACCCGTTGAAGAGCGCTCCCAGCCCGAGACCAATCAGCAGATCCACACCCCACGCGATCAATCGTGCTTGATCCCGCCGCGCCTTCTCCATGCGAACCCTCCTGTCTCACCGCTCCCATGAACCCCAGTATAGCGACCCGCAACCCCTCAGAGCAATCGTTGTCAGCTCACCGCGAATGCCTGACGCCCACTTTGGCGCACCTCGACTCCAACGGGCACGTGCTGCACCACGGCGAGGTCGGATGGCACAGATGCTGCCCGAACGTGACCAGCAGATCATTGAGGATGCGCCAATGGCGCCTGGGGAGGATCGCGCGCAGGGCGAACTCGGTCTGTTCTGGCGTCTTGGTCCGCACATAGCCCCACCGGTTGGTGATGCGATGGACATGGGTATCGACGCAGATCCCCGGCTTGCGAAAGGCCAGTGTCACGACGAGATTGGCAGTCTTGCGGCCAACGCCCTTGATGGCCAACAGCTCTTCGAGACGGTCGGGGACACGGCCATCGTACTGCGCCAGGAGCGTGCGGCACACTCCATTGATGACGCGCGCCTTGGTCCGATAGAACCCGACCGGATAGATCGCCTCTTCGATCACGCGGGGAGAAAGGGTCACCATGGTCTGCGGCGTCCGCGCGAGTCGAAACAGCCGCTGGCACGCCCGGTGCGTGGTGGCATCTTTGGTTCGCAGACTCAACAAACACCCGATCAGCGTGGTGAACGGATCGTCTTTGTAGTGCCCCACCACCGGCTCCTGCCATCGACGCACGAGGCGCTTCAGGATCCCGATGACTCGATCAATGTTCCGATTCGTCACCATGGCGAGTGATTGAGTGATTAGGTGATGAGGTGATTAAGTGACTCATCTGACTCAATCACTTAATCACGCATGAGGGCTCGGAGGTGGACTTCCACGCTTCGCCCCAGGGCACTCAAGTCATACCCACCTTCCAGCACCGAGACGAGCCGACCCGGGCAGCAGGCCTTGACCACCTCACACACCAGTTCGGTGAGCCGTCGATACCCGGTTTCTGTGACGTTCAGGTTGGCCAGGGGATCGTCTCGGTGACCATCAAAACCCGCTGAGATGAGCACCAGCTCCGGATGAAATGCCTTCGCCTTGGGCAGGAGCTCCTCTTGAAACGCGCGGATCAGCTCCGCATCGCCACTGCCGGCGGGAAGCGGGACGTTGATCGTAAATCCTCTGCCCGTTCCCTCCCCGACCTCCTGGCGTGAACCTGTGCCAGGATAGAAGGGGTACTGATGCGTGCTGAAATACAAGATCGTTGGGTCGTCGTCGAAGATCGCCTGAGTTCCATTGCCATGATGGACATCCCAATCGACGATCAGGATACGAGACAGACCATGAACCCGCTGGGCGTAGCGGGCGCCGACCGCGACGTTGTTCAACAGACAGAAGCCCATCGCCCGATGTGACAGCGCATGGTGCCCAGGCGGGCGGAGGGCGCAGAACGCGGCCGAGAGGGTCCCCTGCGCCACTTGATCGATGGCTTGCGTCACCGCTCCCACCGCGCGCAATGCCGCCTCCCAGGAACCTGGCGAGGCGACCGTATCCGGATCAAGCGACGTGGGACCATTGCGACAGGCTGCCTGAATGCACTCGAGATAGGCACGAGGATGGACATGTTCAATCGTCTTGAGATCGGCAGGACGCGGCTCAAGCAGACGCAAAGACTGCCACAGGTCGGTTTTTTGGAGATGCGTCACGATGGCCTGAAGCCGCTCAGGACGCTCAGGATGTCCCGGCCCTGCGTCGTGCTCCAGAAAACACGGATGGTAAGAGAACCCGACGGGGTGCAACGGACTGCCTACCAGATGCCTCGGAACAGCTCATGGACCTTCGCGGCCACGTCGGGCGAGGTCATCAACGCTTCGCCCACGAGCACAGCCCGGACGCCGAGGTCTCTCAACCGACGGACATCATCGCTGGTCTGAATGCCGCTTTCCGCCACAATCAGCGTGCCGGCAGGGATCTTGGGAACCAACCGGGCCGCGGTGTCCGCCTGAAGGGTAAACGTCCGCAGGTCCCGCTGGTTGATGCCGATGACGCGCGCTCCGATCCGCACAGCGGTTTCCAACTCGTCCTCGGCATGGACCTCCACGAGCGCCTCCATCCCAAGCGTCTCGGCGAGGCGGAGCGCCTCCCGCAGTTGCGCCGCTGGGAGGACCTGGACAATCAACAGCACTGCATCGGCGAGCTGATAGGCGGCTTCATAAATCTGGTACGGATCAACGATCACGTCCTTCCTGAGCACGGGAAGCTCGGTGAACTGTTGGACATCCCGTAAAAACTCCAAGGCGCCCCCAAAGAACTGCTCGTCCGTCAGGACCGAGAGGGCAGAAGCCCCCGCCTCCTGAAGCTGTTGGGCCAGACTCACCGGATCGAACCGTTCCCGCAGCATTCCCCGGGACGGCGATTTGCGTTTCAACTCCGCAACGAGGGCCGGCCGGTGCGGACTGTCCCGCAAGGCTTCGAAGAAGTGGCGTTGCGCCCGATGGCCGTGCACGCGCCGCTGAAGCTCCTCGAGCGGCAGCCGCTGTTTGGCGCCTGTCACCTCGCGATGTTTGACTGCGACAATTTCGTCCAGAATCATCCCATCACCTGTCTAGGCCCGCTGCAAGCGGGCCTCTCCGAGGGCCCGTTTGATGACGAAAAAGCGCATGCGGGGATTCCGTTTCAAGAGCCGCTCACGCTGCTTTGCCGCTTCTCGGCTCGCGCAGTGCTCATAGGCCACCAGTTCCCATGGTCCTCTGGAGCGCGTGTAGCGGCTTTGGCCCGTTTGATGCTGCTCAAGGCGGCGCTGGAGGTCGGTCGTCCAGCCTAGATACAACTTGCCCGTGCGGACACTCTGAAGGACGTAGACATAGGCGCCGCCTTGAGAGACAGGTGATGGGATCATCCCCTCACTTGTGTTCGGCCCGCAGGGCCGAGCTCGGCGTTGTGCTCACGTTGGCCCCGCCGGCCGGCGGGGCACACAGGTGATGGGGTCATCGGTTCGAGAACTCGATAACCCGATCGAGGAGCTTCAGCGCCCTTCCCGACTCGAGCGCGGCCTCGGCCTTGGCCATCCCCTCGTGGATACTCCGGGCGTGATCCGCGACGTAGAGCACGCATCCGGCATTGAGCACGATGACCTCTCGCTTGCGAGGGAGTTTGCCGCTGAGCACCTCCCGGGCGATGCGGGCGTTCTCTGGCGCATCTCCGCCCCGTAGGTCCTCCAGGGTTGCCCGCGAGAGCCCGAAATCCTCCGGGTGAAGCCGGTAGGTCTCAAGCGTCCCCCCACGGACTTCCAGCATCTGCGTCTCCCGGGTCGTCGTCACCTCATCCAATCCATCGAGGCCGTGCACGACCAAGCCATGCCGCACCCCCAAGGCTTTCAGCGCCTGGGCGATCGGCATCATCAGGCGTTCCTCCGAGACCCCCACCAGCTGAGCGGTCAATGGCGCGGGGTTGGCCAACGGCCCGATCACGTTAAAGATCGTGCGGATCCCTAAGGCTCGACGGACGGCGGCGACCGCCTTCATCGCGGGATGGAACCGTGGCGCGAAACAAAACCCAAACCCCACGTCCTCGATGCCCTGCGCCACCCGTTCAGGAGACGCTTCGATGTTGACCCCGAGCGCCTCCAACAGATCAGCGCTTCCGCAGCGACTGGACGCGGCGCGATTGCCGTGTTTGGCCACTCGGACGCCGGAGGCCGCAGCGACCAACGCGGCGAGGGTGGAGACGTTGATTGTCCCGTGTCCGTCGCCGCCGGTGCCGCAGGTATCGCACAACGCAAGCGGTTTGGACAACGGCAGCGACACCGCGTGTTGGCGCACACACTGCACCGCGGCGGTAATCTCCTCGGCCGTTTCCCCGCGAGCCGCCAACGCCTGGAGAAACTCCTTCATCTCCTCCGCAGGCATGGCGCCCGTCATCATGCGCTCCATCACCTCGGTCATCGCCTCAGCCGAGAGCGGCTGTTTCGCGAGTCGATCCATCAACGCCGCCGATGAAACGCCTGGGACAACGCGAGGAAATTCCTCAGCAAGTCTTTGCCTGCCTTCGTGAGGATCGATTCGGGATGAAACTGCACCCCATAGACGGGATCGCGCACGTGTTGCAGCCCCATGATCTCGCCTTCCTTGGTCCACGCGGTCACGGCAAGTGCCTTCGGCAGCCCTCTGCGGCGGACGATCAGGGAATGGTAGCGGGTTGCCTCAAACGGGCTGGGGAGATTGCGAAAGAGGCCTGTCTTGCGGTGGTAGATGGGGGAGGTTTTGCCGTGCATGAGACGGCCGGCTCGGACCACCTGGCCGCCAAAGACCTCGCCGATACACTGGTGACCAAGGCACACGCCGAGAATGGGAATCGAACCGGCGAAGGCGTTGATCAAGGCATTCGAAATGCCAGCGTCCTTGGGACTGCCTGGGCCTGGCGAGATGACGATGCTCTGGGGATTGCGCTGCTTGATCTCCTCCAGGGTAACCTGGTCGTTCCGAACCACCACGAGTTTCTGGCCCAATTCACCCAGGTACTGGACGAGGTTGTAGGTAAAGGAGTCATAATTGTCGATCATGAGGATCATCGAAACACTCCGGTTTGTTCAGCTGGTTAGGCCGGTTCGCCGGTTAAACCCGTGAACAGGCTCAACCGTTTTCGGCGAGTTCGATCGCCTTCAACATCCCTGCGGCTTTGTTAATCGTCTCGTGGTACTCGCGCAACGGCTTTGAATCGGCGACGATCCCTGCCCCAGCCTGGACATAGGCCATCCGATCCTTGATGAGGATGGTGCGGATCGTAATACACGTATCAAGGTTGCCTGAAAAACTGAAATAGCCGACGGCCCCTGCGTAGGGGCCTCGAGCGTCCCGTTCCAACTCGGCAATGATCTCCATGGCCCGGACTTTCGGGGCGCCGGTCACGGTACCGGCTGGAAACGTGGCCCGGAAGACATCGAAGGAAGTTTTACGCCGTTGCAAGACCGCCCGAATCCCGCTGACCAGGTGCATCACGTGGGAGTAGGTCTCGATCACCATCACCTGCGGCATCGTCACCGTCCCTGTCCGCGCCACGCGGCCCAGATCGTTGCGACCGAGATCCACCAACATCAAATGCTCTGCCCGCTCCTTCGGACTCCTGAGCAACTGGTGGGCCAACCGGGCATCCTCGCGCTCGGTGGCCCCGCGGGGTCGCGTCCCGGCAATCGGACGCGTCTCCACGACGCCGTCTTCGCAACGGACGAGCATCTCAGGGGAGGACCCCACGAGACTCATCGACCCGAATCGAAGAAAATACATGTAGGGGGAGGGGTTGAGGGACCGGAGCGCTCGGTACACATCCAACGGATCGCAGCGCAATGGCCGCTCAAACCGCTGCGACAGGACGACCTGGATGATGTCCCCCGCTCGAATATAGGCCTTGGCTCTCTTCACGCGAGCCATAAACTCCGCCTTCGACATGTTGGATCGTATGGAGCTGCGGGTGTCAGCCGACCGCGCGGGCTGACGAGGACGTCGTCTCAGCGGTGCGGCCAACCGGCTGGCGAGATGCCTCAATTGGCTGGCACCCTGCTGATACGCGGCACGGGCTTGCCCCGCCCTTTCGGGAAAGGGCGGGGTGAAGACACTGACGACCAAGAGCATCTTGTGTTTGGCATGGTCAAAGATCACCATCCAATCGGTCAGCATCAGCATGAGATCAGGGACCCCCAGCGGATCGTGCTGATGCGCGGGGATCCGCTCCACACACCGGACGACATCGTAGCCCAGGTAGCCGACCAGGCCTCCCACAAAGCGAGGCAGTTGGGGGAGCTCGACGGTCCGGTACCGTTGCATGAGCGCCTCGATGTCCGCCAGGGGATTGCGTGTGCTCTGCGAGCGCCGTCGCGTCAGTCGTCCGCCACGGCCTCGCTGATGGATGTCGATCTGCTGACCACGGCTCAGCACGAGGAGTCGCGGCTGGCTACCCAAGAACGAAAATCGGGCCAGCTTCTCTTCCCCTTCCACCGACTCAAGCAAAAACCCCGTGCGGCCATCGTCCAGTTTCATGAACGCGCTGACCGGCGTGTCCAGATCGGCCTGCACCTCGGTCCACAGCGGGATGACGTTTCCCCGCGTGGCCAACCGGGCAAATGCAGCAGGAGATGGATGGATCTCCATGGAGGACGGCAAGCGGATCAGGAGAGTCGTCTCACGGGTGATGTCTGATAGACGCGGGCCGGGTCAAAGACCCGGCGTGCGATCGTGACCAATCGTCCCGAGCGACTCAGTCGACGGAAATAGCACGTCAGATACCCCTGGTGGCACCCCGCGACGTGTTGCGTGACGCGAAGAAGAAGCGATTTGCCCTCACAGTCAACCAGCACCTCGCGAATGCGCTGAATGTGGCCGGAGGTTTCCCCTTTGAGCATCAACCGGTTCTGCGAGCGACGAAACACGTAGACCTTCCCTTCCTTAAGGCTCTTCTGAATCGCCGCTCGATTGAGATAACACAGTGTGAGGACCTTGTTTGACCGTGCCTCCTGAATCACCGCTGGGATCAGTCCCTGCCTGTTAAACTGCAACTGCCTGAGAAACCGCTGATTGCCTCGTGTAGTCATCGTCGCACGACCACTCCGCAACTGGCCAGGTAGTCTTTCACCTGGTCAATCCGAAGCTCGCCGAAGTGAAAGAGCGACGCCGCCAGGGCCGCGTCCGCTCCGCCGGTGGTCAGCGCCCCGAGAAAATGCTCCAGCGTGCCAGCGCCCCCCGAGGCAATCACCGGGACTGAGACGGCTATGGCAATAGCCTTGGTCAGCTCCAGATCATACCCATCCTGGGTTCCATCACGATCCATGCTCGTCAGCAGAATCTCCCCAGCCCCCAGTCGCTCAGCTTCCATCGCCCATGCCACCGCATCCTTCCCTGTGGGAGTCCGTCCGCCGTGGGTGTAAACCTCCCACCCTGAGTGGGGAGTGGGGAGTGGGGAGTGGGGAGTGAATTTGTGGAAGCCTGTACTCGTCACTGGCCACTGTTCACTCGTCACTCGTTTGGCGTCAATCGCCACAACAATACACTGGTTGCCGAATCGATCCGAGGACTCGCGAATGAGCGCCGGCCGCTCAACCGCCGCGGTATTGATCGAGACTTTATCGGCCCCGGCTTTCAGGAGCGTGCGGATATCTTCAAGGGTTCGAATGCCACCGCCAACCGTCACCGGCATAAACGCGACCTCTGCGGTGTTCTCGACCACGTCCAACAAGATCGGTCGTCCCTCATGACTGGCCGTGATGTCCAAAAACACCAGTTCATCCGCCCCGGCGTCGTTGTACGCCTTCGCGGCCTCCACCGGGTCGCCCGCATCACGCAGGTTCACGAAATTCACCCCTTTCACAACTCGCCCCTTGTCGACATCCAGGCACGGAATAATGCGTTTGGCCAACATGATGAGTGCTCAGTGACGAGTGACCAGTGATGAGTGAGAAACACAAAAGAAGACATGACGCTTCGATGTCTTACTTCTCCGCTCGCCCATTTGGCCCCCCACTCGTCACTCGCCACTCACCACGACTTGAATGGCTTCTTTCAAATCGATTTTCCCTTCGTACAAGGCTTTGCCGATGATCGCACCCACGACGCCTTGTTCTTCAAACGCTTTGAGCTGTTTCAGATCCTCCAGCGTGGCAATCCCGCCTGAGGCAATGACGCGCAACGGACCGGCCGCCAAGACGTCCTGTAACAGCTCGAGATTGGGCCCCTGCATCATCCCGTCCCGGCTCACATCGGTGCAGATAATCGTCTCCACGCCGAGCAGCACCACACTGCGCACCAGTTGAGCGGGCGTGACGGCCGTCGCGGTCGTCCATCCGCGAGACACCACGCGGCCGGCTTTCGCATCAATCGCCACAGCGATCTTATGTCCATAGCGGTCAGCGGTCTCTTGGACAAACACCGGGTCTTCACACGCCTTGGTGCCCAGGACGACCCGCTGCGCGCCGGCCGCCAGCCCGCGCGTCAGCGTCTCTTTGCTGCGAATGCCGCCACTCAGCTCAACGGACAATCCAACCTGTTGAATGATGCGCTCGGCGAGGGGGAAATTGAGATGCGTCCCGTCAAACGCCCCGTTGAGATCCACCACATGCAGCCACTGAGCGCCGGCGTCTTTCCAGCGCCTGGCCACTGCCACCGGATCATCGGAATACACCGTCACGTGATCCCGTTGGCCCTGCGCCAAGCGCACCACCTTGCCATCAAGCAAATCGATCGCCGGGAGAATGACCATCGGATAAGGGGGCAAGGGGCGTGGGGCATGGGGCGAGGGATACTTAGGCAATCCCCCGCCCCTCGTCTCCCGCCCCCTGCCCCTTCATCAAAGTGCGATGAAATTTCTTAGGAGTTGCAGACCCAGGGCTTGGCTCTTCTCAGGGTGAAACTGGGTGGCAAACAAGTTGTCTCGCCAGATCATCGCCGTAAATCGCGCGCCGTACTCCGATTCCAACGCGACCAGAGATCGGTCCAAGGGATCAGCGTAATACGAGTGGACAAAATAGAAGAAGCTCCCCTCTGGAATCCCCTTTAGCAGTGGACACTCCCCTCGCCCCTTATCAACCTGATTCCATCCCATATGGGGGATTTTGAGGTGCGAGTTGTGAGTTGTGAGTTGTGAGTTAAACGAAAAGCGGCGGACAACACCACGCAAGATTCCCAATCCCTCTGCCCCTTCGCCCTCCTCACTGCGTTCAAACAAGACCTGCAAGCCCAGGCAAATCCCCAAGTACGGCTTACCGGCTGCAAGGGCTACTGTGATCGGCTCAACGAGCCGGCGAGCCGCCAATTCCCGCATCGCAGCCGGCATCGCCCCCACCCCGGGCAGAATGATCTTTCCGGCCCGTTCCACGTCGCGGGGATCACTCGTCACCGTGGCGCGTGCCCCCACCTGCTCCAGCGCCTTCGCGACGCTTCGCAGGTTGCCCATCCCATAATCGACAATCGTAATCATTGTTTGAGTGATGAGTGTTGAGTGACGAGTGACGGGTAACTGAAGAAGCCGTCCCCTGTTACGTGGACTCTTGCTGTTAACTCGCCACTCATCACTGGTTAGAGACGGCCTTTCGACGAGGGGACTCCTCGGACGCGAGCATCCCGTTGGACAGCCTGGCCCAGAGCTCGACCCAAGGCTTTGAAGACCGCCTCGGCGCTGTGGTGGAAATCCTCCC
>Ga0114945_10000386_pt1 | contig 28451 bp, 28 predicted proteins | sample OV2TP3_FD_87194 | JGI IMG/M metagenome (GOLD analysis project Ga0114945, IMG submission 87194) | Hot spring microbial communities from Beatty, Nevada to study Microbial Dark Matter (Phase II) - OV2 TP3 | ecosystem: Environmental > Aquatic > Thermal springs > Hot (42-90C) | place: USA: Beatty...
GCCGTAGACCGGCTCGCCCCAGCCTACCGGCACGTTCTGCGCCACGACGTTGACGCGCGCGCCGCACGAATCGCCGCTGGCGCGCAGTTGGTCCATGTAGCGCTCGAGCTCCGCGACCGCGTCCGCGTCGGGCGCGAAAAACGGATTGGCCGCCACCGCCGCCCAGTCGCGAAACGCGATCCTGGTCCTGCCCAGCTGCGCCAGGTAGCCGCGCACGACCACCCCGTGGCGGGCGCCGAGCCATTTTTTCGCGATCGCACCGGCCGCCACGCGCACGACGGTCTCGCGCGCCGAGGCACGCCCGCCGCCGCGCGGGTCGCGCACCCCGTATTTCTGCCAGTACGTGTAGTCGGCGTGGCCGGGGCGGAATTTGTCGGCGAGCGCGCTGTAGTCCTTCGGGCGCTGATCTTCGTTGCGGATCAGAAATCCGATGGCGGTGCCGGTCGTCCGGCCCTCGTAGACGCCGGACAGGATCTCCACCGCGTCGGATTCGCGGCGCTGCGTGACGTGCCGCGAGCTGCCCGGCTTCCTGCGGTCGAGCTCGGCCTGGATGTCGGACGCCGAGAGCTCGAGCCCGGGCGGGCAGCCGTCCACCACCCCGCCGTACGCCGGCCCGTGCGATTCGCCGAACGACGAAACGCAGTACAGCGTGCCGAACGTGTTGCCGGACATGTTCGGACGATTCTACACGGCGCGCTCGAAAAAGCTGCGCGTCTCGAACACGCTGCGGGAGAGCGCCTTGCCGTTCGCGCGCAGGTGGCGCTTGAGCGCGAAGTCGAACAGCAGCGGGTTGTAGCCGCGTATCTCCCTCAGCACCGGCGCCAGGCCCTCGGACACCAGCCCGAGCGAGGCCAGGTACTCCACCGAGAAGATCGGCATGATCCCGGGCAGCGGGTAATCGGAACCGTTCAGCAGCCGCGGATGCCAGTCGGTACGCTCGATCACGCGTGCCAGTGCCGGGCCCGCGCGGTTGACTTGCGTCATCGCCGAAACGTCTCCGTACAGCCGGCTTTCGTACCGGGGCTCGTCCATCATGCGCGCGAACAGCGCGAAGCTCTCGACCCGCGGGCCGTCGGCGCCCCGGTCCAGGTCGCGGTCTTCGCCGAGCGAGGCGCAGTGCGCGATCACCACGCGCACGCCGAACGCGAGCGCACGCCGCAGGCGCAGCGGATTGCCGAACTCCTGGCCGAAGCCGTCGATGACCGCGCGTTCCTCGCCCGCGTGCGAGATGAGCGGCAGGTCGAGGCGCACGAGCGCCTCGTAGAACCGGTCGCAGCGCGGCGACGCCGGGTCCATGCCCATCGCCGCCGGCAGCCATTTCACCGCGCGCGCGCCGTCGCGCTTCGCCTGTTGGAGCGCCTCGACGCAGTCGTCGCGGTAGGGATGGATCGAGGCGGCCCACTCGAAATAGCGCGGATGCGCGCGCGCCATGTCGCGCGCATAGGCGTCGGGAACGTGGAAGCTCGCGCGCTCCGCGTCGGGCTTGCCATCCTCGCCGTACGCGCGCTCGAACGCGAACAGCAATGCCTTGACCCCGGGCCGCATGCCGTCGAGCAGGTTGTGCATGCGCTCCACGTAGGCGCGATCGACGCTGCCCGGCGCATCATGCGCGCAGCCGGCGTTGAGAAAGAAAAGCCGGCGCGCGTACTGCGCCGGACTGAAAATGCTTTCCATACGCGGGTTGACGGTGATCCCGCTGCCCGAGTCGCCGGTGCCGATGAGATGCGTGTGCGCATCCCAGACGCGCGCCGGGTCCAGCCCGTCCCAGGCCGAACGCACCACCTCATGCCGCGCAAGGCGCGCGGGCAGCTGCGCGAGGCACGGGTTCCAGAGGCCCTGTTCGGGCCAGCGGCGCCACGCAGCAAGCCCCGCCGCGCCCGCGGTTAGCGCTGCAGCACCGTAAAGAAAGCGACGCCGATCCAACTTCCGCGCATCACGCCGGCCAGTTCTTGATGTACCCCTTGAGCATCTTGTTCTCGAAATCCTGCTCTTCGAGAACCGCCTTGGCGACATCGCGGAACGAGATCACGCCGAGCAGCTTTCCGTCCTGCGTCACCGGAAGGTAGCGCGCCCCCGTGTCGAGCATGGTGCGGCGCAGGTCGTTCACTTCCATCTCGGGCGCCGCGGTCACCGGATCGCTCACCATGACGTCGCCCACCTTGAGCTCGCCGAGCACGCCACCGCGCTTGGCAAGCGCCTGGAGCAATTCGTGAAAAGTCAGCAGTCCGACCATCCTGCCCTGCTCGATGACCACCAGCGAGCCGAGGTTCTGCTCGGCCATCGTCTTGACGGCGTCCACCGCCCGGCCCGACGGCTCGATCGTCAGCAGGCGGCTGCCCTTGACCCGCAGGATTTCCTTCACTTGCATGGTGAGCCCTCCTCAGCGACGCTTTTCACACGCATACTAGTCCAATCCTGCGCCGCGACAAAGGGCGACGCCGCGCGGCCGTGACCGGATCGCCGGCGGCTAGAGCGCGCGCCGCTCGGGGAGCCGCATTTCGGCGCGGCAGCGCTCGTCGCAGCGCGGATGCTGCAGGATGTAGTTGCGCAGGACCAGCTTGAGCGCGAGCGCGCGATGCCGGTTGCCGCAGGTGGTGGCGGCGATGATGTCGTCCCGGATCATCGCCTTGATGAAAAGCTCGCCGTCGGGCATCTGCACCAGGTAGTTGGCGAGCTCGACCGCGGCCATTTCCGGGATGTGCTCGTGCTCGGCGATCGCGAGGATTTCCTCTTCGCTCAGCCCGCACAGGCCGATGCAGTCTTCCAGCGTCAGCACGATCGCCTCCTTGGCGCAATGCTAGGCGCAAGCGGCGCCCCGCAGGCTTGACCTAGCTCAATCCGAGTGCATCGCTCACCAGTTGCCAGAGCCGGCGGCGCAGTCCCGCGCGAACGCGCGCCGCGGGGGCGGTGCACAGCGCAGCTCAGGCGAGCGGTTTCAGATTGCCGAGCAGCGTCGGAATCAGCTCGGTGACGGTCGGGTGGATGTGCACCGCGCGCTGGATGGTCGTGTAGGGGCTTTTCGCATACATGACGTCGAGCAGCGAATGCACGACCTCGTCGGCGTTCCAACCGAGCAGCGCGGCGCCGAGCAGTTCACCGGAATCGGCATCGACCAGCACCTTCATGAATCCCTGCGTCTCCCCCGATTCGCGCGCACGGCCGACGCGGGTCATCGGCATCTTGCCGGCGAGCACCCGCCTGCCGCTCGCGCGCGCTTCGGCTTCGTTCATGCCCGCGCGTCCGAGCGGCGGATCGATGAAAAGCGCGTACGCCGGGATCCGGTCGGAAATCCGCCGCTGCCCGCCATCGAACAGGTTCGCGGCGACGATTTCGTAGTCGTTGTACGAGGTGTGCGTGAATGCGCCGCGACCGTTGGCATCGCCCAGCGCCCAGACTCCCTCGGCGCTGGTGCGCAACTGGTCATCCACCCTGATGTAGCCGCGCCCGTCGGTCTCGATCCCGCCCGGCTCGAGACCCAGGTCCTGCGTGTTCGGCGCGCGGCCGACCGCGAGCAGCACGTGGCTGCCCTCGGCGACCGGTGCACCGTCCCGGCACGCGAGCCCGACTCTCACGCGCCCGTCTTTGCTCTGGAGTGCCATGCACTCGGCGCCGGTGCGGACTTCCACCCCCTCGCGCTCCAGGATCGAGCGGATCTCGGCCGAAACGTCGTCGTCTTCGCGCGCAAGGAGCTTCGGCGCCACTTCCACCACCGTCACGCGGGCGCCGAAGCGCCGGTACATCTGGGCGAATTCCAGCCCGATGTAGCTCCCGCCGACGATGACCAGGTGCTCGGGAAGGAAATCCACCGCCATCATCGAGGTGTTGGTGAGGAACGGAACGTCGCCGATCCCCGGAATGTCGGGCACGAATGCGCGTCCGCCGACGTTGAGGAAGATCCGCTCGGCGCGAAGCGTCTGCCCGTTGACCGAAAGCGTGCGCGGCGCCGTGAAGCGGGCGTGGCCGCGCACCAGCGTCGCGTTCCTCATTCCCGCGATCCAGTTGGCAACGGCATCGGATGACTGCTTCACCACCGCGTCCTTGCGCCGCTTCACCGCCGCCATGTCGACGCGGACCTCGCCCGCCGAGAAGCCGAATTCGGCGCCGCGCCGGGCAACATGCGCCGCCCGCGCGCTCGCGACCAGCGTCTTGGTCGGGATGCAGCCGACGTTGACGCAGGTTCCGCCCAGCAGCTTGCGCTCGATCAGGGCGGTCCTGAGCCCCTCCCGATCCAGACGCGCCACAAGCGCCGGGCCGGCCTGTCCGGCGCCGATCACGATCGCATCGTAGTGCTCGTCCATGGCGCCATGATAGTCGCGCAGGTCGATGCCGAACATACGGCGCCGGCCGTGGTAAATTTGCCGCATGAGCCACGCCGCCATCACGCTCCGCCTGGCGATGCCGCGCGACGCGCATGCCATCGCGCTGATGTCGCGTGACTACATCGAGCACGGCCTCGCCTGGAAATACGACCAGGCGCGGGTCCACGCGGCGATCCGGCGCCGCGACATGACGGTTCTGGCCGCGTTCGACCGCGGAACGCCGGTCGGATTCGCGATGATGGAATTCGGCGAGCTGCGCGCGCACCTGGTCCTGCTTGCGGTACGGCCGACGCACCGCCGGCGCGGCATCGGCCGGCGCATGTTCGAGTGGCTGCTCAAGTCCGCGCTCACCGCCGGCATCGAAAGCGTGCACCTCGAGCTGCGCGAGCGCAACGAAGCAGCGCGCCGCTTCTATCGCGCGCTCGGATTCAGCGAGACGATCGTGGTCCCGCGCTACTACGCGGGCGCCGAGGCCGCCGTGCGCATGATCCGGATGCTGCGCACCCGGCAGGACGCGAACTTCGTCTGGCAGCCGCCGACGCTAGACCGCCACTGAATGGCCCGTTGGGATGTCGTGGTCGTGGGCGGCGGCAATGCCGCCCTCTGCGCCGCCCTCGCTGCGCGCGAACGCGGGGCGAGCGTGCTCGTGCTCGAGCGAGCCCCCGAAGCCGAATCCGGCGGCAACTCCCGCTTCACCGCCGGCGGAATGCGCGTCGCCTACAACGGCGTCGAAGACCTGCGCCGCCTGATGCCCGACCTCACCGACGAGGAAGTCGCGCGCACCGATTTCGGCAGCTACAGCGAAGCGCAGTTCCTGGACGACATGGCGCGGGTGACCCAGTTCCGCTGCGATCCGGACCTGACCGAAATACTGGTCAAGCGGAGCTTTGACACGCTGCTGTGGATGCGGACCAAGGGGGTGCGCTTCCAGCCGATCTGGGGCCGCCAGGCGTTCCAGGTGGACGGCCGGTTCAAGTTCTGGGGCGGGCTGACGGTCGAGACCTGGGGCGGCGGGCCGGGCCTGGTCGATACGCTCACCGCCTCGGCGCACGCGAGCGGCGTCGAGATCTGGTATTCGGCACCCGCCACCGGCCTGGTTGCCGATGACGAGGGCGTGAAGGGCGTACGCGCAAGACGGGCACGCAAGACGCTCGAGATCGGCGCCGGCGCGGTGGTTCTTGCGGCGGGCGGCTTTCAGGCCAATCCGGAGTGGCGCGCGCGCTACCTCGGCCCGGGATGGGAACTTGCCAAGGTGCGCGGCACGCGCTTCAACACGGGCGAGGTGATCGCCATGGCGCTCCAGATCGGCGCCGCCCCGGTCGGCAACTGGTCGGGCTGCCACGCGGTCGGCTGGGAACGCAACGCGCCGGAATTCGGCGATCTCGCCGTGGGCGACGCGTTCCAGAAGCATTCCTATCCGTTCGGCATCATGATCAACGCCGAGGGCAAGCGCTTCGTCGACGAAGGCGCCGATTTCCGCAACTACACGTACGCCCGCTACGGCCGCGTGATCCTCGAGCAGCCGCGGCAGTTCGCCTGGCAGATTTTCGACGCCAAGGTGAAGCATCTGCTGCGCGACGAGTACCGGATCCGCCAGGTCACGCGGCGGGTCGCTGATTCTCTGGAAGAACTGGTCGCGCGGCTCGACGAAGTGGATGCGGCGGCGGCGCTGGAGGAGATCCGGCGCTACAACGCCGCGGTACGCACGGCGGTCCGCTTCGACCCGAACGTGAAGGACGGCCGCGCCACCGAAGGCCTTGCGATTCCCAAGTCGAACTGGGCCAACGTGCTCGACACGCCGCCGTTCGAAGCCTACGCGGTGACCTGCGGCATCACGTTCACGTTTGGCGGCCTGCGCATCAACACCGAGGCGCAGGTCCTCTCGACGGACGGCGAGCCGATTCGCGGCCTGTACGCCGCGGGCGAACTCGTCGGCGGCATCTTCTACTTCAACTACCCAGGCGGCACCGGGCTCACCAACGGCTCGGTATTCGGCCGCATCGCAGGAACGAGCGCGGCGCGCCGGTAGCGAGTCCGCACGGGCGGAAGCGCGACGCGTTGCGCCGCTTCAGGTCTTGCTGTGCGCACCTGCATTGCTCGCCCCGCTGCGGCTCGCTGCAAACCGCTCGGCGAGGAAATCGACGAAAGTGCGCACTTTTGCCGAAAGGTGGCGGCGGCTCGCAAAGACCGCGTAGATCGGCGCTGCCGCCCCCCGGTAGTCCTCGAGCAGCGACACCAGGCGCCCGGAGGCCAATTCGGGCGCGACGATGAAATCGGGTTCGAACGCAATGCCGGCACCCTGCACGGCCGCGGCGGCAAGAAGCTCGCCGTTATTGGAGTGGAGCGGCCCCGAGACGCGCACTGCTCGCTCGCGGCCGCCGCGGTCGGTGAAGCGCCAGAGGTGACGCGCCTGCAGGTATTCGTAGGTGAGGCAGCGGTGCCTGGCGAGGTCTTCGGGCGCGCGCGGTGCGCCGAATTGCCTGACATAGCCGGGCGAAGCGCACACGATCATGCGGGCCTCGCCGAGCTTGCGGGCGACGACCGTTTCGCCTCCCGCGGCACCGATGCGGACCGCGAGGTCGTATCCCTCCTCGACGAGGTCGACGATCCGGTCGGAAAGCGAAACGTCGAACCGCACCTCCGGGAACCGCGCCATGAATGCGCAGATGGCGGGCGCGAGGTAGCGCACCCCGAAATGGATCGAGCTGGTGAGCTTGATCGCCCCGCGCAGCCGGGTGGCCGCCGCCGCGGCCTCGCGCTCGGCCTCGTCGAGATCGGCGAGGAGCTGGACGGCGCGCTCGTAGAACGCCTGTCCGCTTTCGCTGAGCGAGAGCCGGCGCGTCGTGCGTTGCAGCAGGCGGGTGCCGAGATGCGCTTCGAGTTCCGCGACGTGACGCGAGCAGGCCGAGGTGGAGATGGCGAGACGCTCCGCCGCGCGGGCGAAGCTGCCCTGCTCGACCACCTTGGCGAATACCGCTATGGCATGAAGCCGGTCCACGGATTTGTTCCATATTTCGGGATAATTAATTCTATTCTACATACTTTATCCCGATATTCGCAACCTCTAGACTGGGCTGGTTCCACCACCCCACTTTTAGGAGACTGCTCATGATTGATCCTCGGACCGCCCCCTATGCCGCGCTGGTGCTGCGCGTTGCGCTCGGCGTGATGTTCGTCGCCCACGCGCTGCTCAAGTACGCCGTGTTCACGCTTCCCGGCACCGCGAAATTCTTCGAATCGATCGGTCTGCCGGGCCCGCTCGCGTACGCGACGTTCGGTGCGGAATTGATCGGCGGCGCGCTCATCCTGGCAGGCCTCTGGTCGCGCTGGGTCTCGCTCGCGCTCGTTCCGGTGCTGCTTGGCGCCACCTGGGCCCACGCCGGCAACGGCTGGCTCTTCTCCGCGCCGAACGGAGGCTGGGAGTATCCTGCGTTTCTCGCCGCGGCGGCGCTCGTGCAGGCGTTGCTGGGCGACGGCAGATATGCCGTTTCGAATCTCGTCCCGAATCGCACGTTGACCCTACCGGCGCGCTGATGCTGCCAACCCTGTTCTTGTCGCACGGCTCGCCGTTGCACGCGCTCGACCCGGGCGCCGCCGGCGAGGCGTGGGCAAGGCTGGCGCGCACATTGCCGCGCCCCAGGGCGCTGCTCATCGCCTCGGCCCATTGGGAGACGAATTTGCCCATGGTGACCTCGGCAAGCGCACCGGAGACGATCCACGATTTTTTCGGCTTTCCCGAGGCGCTCTACCGGCTGCGCTATCCGGCACCCGGGGCTCCGGAGGTAGCCGAGCGTGCGCGTGTCCTGCTGAGTGAAAGCGGCTTTACCGCGGCCAGCAACGGCTGCCGGGGGCTCGACCACGGGGCCTGGGCGCCGTTGCTCTACATGTATCCCGACGCCGATATCCCCGTGGTGCAGCTGTCGGTGCAGACGGCGCTCGGCGCCAGCCATCACCTTGCGCTCGGCCGCGCCCTTGCGCCCCTCGCCCGCGAGGGGGTCCTCGTCATCGGCTCGGGGCACATGACGCACAACCTGCGCGAGCGGCGCCCCGGCGCGGCGAAACCGCTCGCGTATGTGCGTGAATTCCAGCAATGGGTCGATGCCGCAATCAGGGGGCACGACCTCGATGCGCTTGCCGATTACCGCGCGCGCGCGCCGCATGCAGTGCGCGCGCATCCGACCGAGGAGCACTTCCTGCCGCTCTTCGTCGCGCTGGGCGCAGCCGGAGAGGGCTACCGCGCCGAGCGCGTCTATGAGGGCATCGAATCCGGCGTTCTGGCGATGGATGCCTACTGTGTGAGAGTTACCGCTCGTAGCGGCGCCGGTGCGTTTCCAGCATCTTCCAGCGCACCACCGGAAGATTGATGATGCAGCCGAGCGGTACCTTGTAGGCCTGCACCGGGTCGAGGACCTTGATCCAGGTGCTCGCGTCGGCGGCGTCGGCAAGCGACGCCGCACCGAAGTGCGCCCCGGTTCCCAGGCGTTCCTCGTAGCCCGTCGAGGTGTTGAGCAGCGCCTTGCCCGAGCGCATCACCATCAGCTCGTTCTCGGGCGGCGTGATGGTCCCGTTCTTTTGCAGCGAGATCGGCTCGGATTCGCGCACCAGCCGGTTGAGCGTCATGCAGGACACGCCGTCCGCAAAGAGCCACGTGCTGCGCAGAAAATCGAGTTCATCACGCGATTCCACGACCTCGCGGTACATCCCGTTGCGCTTGACGAAGTCCAGATACAGATCGCGCGGCAGGCGCATCGCCTGAACGAAGCTCACCGCGCGGTAGGTCTCGCTCGCGGTCGTGCCGAGCAGGGCGGGCGATTCGCCGATGATCGACCCGGCTGAAAGCAGGTGGCTGCCCGGCACCCCCGGGTGCAGCATCTCGACCGTTCCGCTCAGCACCAGGAAGATGTCCGTGACCGGCTGCCCCTCCTTGATGAGGATCACCTCCGGGTTCAGCACCAGGATGCGGTTGTTCATCAGGTGGCGGATGCGGTAGATCGGCACATCCGGGAAGTAGTCGTGCAGGTAGCCGAAGGCGCGCCGGCGCAACTCGTCGGAAACCCCTTCGATGAGCACGTCCACCGTGCCGAACGGCGCCCCCGAGCCGATCGCGCGCTCCGCCTCGGTGAGCCGCCGCGCCGTGTGCGCGAGAATCAGCTTGCCCGACGGATCGTTGCGGAAGTCGGCTGCCGCGCCGTGGATCAGCCCGCCCCCGATGTCGATCTTCTTGACGTCGGTCTTCTCGGCGTAATCGCGCAGCGTCTTGTCGAAGCGCGCCTTGCTGATGCCGCTCGGCGCGCCGTCGGGCGCAATCATCTTGCGCAGCACTTCGACCGAAGCGATGTCGGCCAGGTGCGCGTAGCTCCGGTAGCCGCCCTCCCACATGACGCGGAAATAGAAGATCGTGGTTTCCACGGGGTGCGGCGAAAGCACCGGCTTCACTTCCAGGCCCTCGACGTCGTTCCACGTTTCCAGGTCGAGGTCGTGAATCTCGAACAGCTCGTTGAACTGATCCTCGGTGAGCTGCATCACGGTCTCGAGCTTGCGAATGACCGAAGCGCGGACCATCGGAACGGCATAGTAGGCGATGCGCCGGTCGCCGCGGATCAGCGCCGTGAGCCCCGCCACATGGTCGTCGTGGCAATGGGTGTGGAAGATGCCGTCGATCTCGTTGACCCCGATGCCGAGCGCGGTGAGCGCGTAATCGATGTTCGGACCCGCATCGATGAGATACACGCGTCCCTGGAACAGAACGAGGCTTCCCATGGCCGGCCGATTGACGTCCCAGCCATCGCCGTCGCCGGTATGCACGACCGCGAAATAGTCGCGCTGCAGCAGGTGGTTGCCGAGCGTATAGGGGCACTGGTAGGTTTCGCCGCGCGCGAGGTTGAGATCCACCTCGACCCGCTCCTCCTGGTAGGAAATCTCGAACACGTTGGTGCGCAGCCGGCGGATGAAGACGCCGCCGCGGATCTCGACCGGCTCGCGCTCGACGTAGACCGGCTGGACGAGTTCGTCGCTCTGCCGGATGCGGCCGAAGGCGAAGGCGAGCTTCATGCGCATCATTTCGTCGGCCTGCTCGGGGGTAAGCCCCGTTTCGAGCAGCTCCTCGCGCGAGGCGAGGCCGTAATTGCCGCGGAAGATGTAGGCCATCTGGGCGTCGACCTGGCGACGCGAACCGACGAGCAAGGGTCGCATTCCCGTGTTGCGCGGATGGTTCGGCACCAGCATGCCCTGGTTGTAGAGCATCTGCAGCACCGGGAATTCGGAACGGCTGCAGACGCGCCCGTTCTGGATCGCCAGATCGGAGAGCAGAATCGCGTTGGGCCCGGTTTCGCAGGCGACGCCCTGCACCTCGGTCGGCACGATGAGCCCCGTGCGCAGCAGGTGCTTGACCGCGTCCTCCGGGCAGCCGCACAGAATCCGCACGTCGGCGTGCCGGACTTCGACCCAATAGATCCCTGTGCTGACGGAGATTTTCCTGATTGCCGCCATCTGCTCCTTGCCACCTGCCGCCCGGAAACGGCAACGTGCAACACCGGCGAGGCGGCAATGCCACCTTCCCCCGGTTGCACGATGCACTGTATCGCGAGTTGGAAACGGAAGCAAAAAAGCTCCCTTTGCCGAACCGCTTTCGGCGAGGCCGCGCTGGCGCGGTCACTGCGCGGCGCGGTGCGGGGCGACGCGTGCGGTCAGCGGTTGTGCGACGCACAATCCACTTCCGGGTGCGCTCGCCGGGCGGCCGCGCAAACCAGACTACACTTTGCCCAAGAATGAGAATTCGAAGAGCGACCCGCGCGCAACTTGGATTGACCCGGCAGGAGTTCGCCCTGCTGCGGCGTCTGGACTCGCCCGAGAAGATCCAGAGGTTTCTCTACAGCCTGAAGCAGAACTTCGAGCCGAACGGCGATTCCTGCAATTCGGTGCGCGTGGTGCTTCGCACGCGGCGGGCGCACTGCATCGAGGGCGCGATGCTGGCGGCGTGCGCGCTCTGGATCCATGGCGAGCCGCCGCTGCTGCTCGACATGCAGGCCGTGCACGACTACGACCACGTGATCGCCCTCTTCCGCCGCCGCGGCTGCTGGGGAGCGATCTCGAAGACCAATGGAATCGGGCTGCGCTGGCGCGACCCGGTCTACGCGAGCCTGCGCGAGCTCTCGATGTCGTATTTCCACGAGTACTACAACAGGCGCGACCACAAGACCCTGCGGACCTACTCGCGGCCGTTCGATCTCAGGCGCCTGGATCCCGCGCTCTGGGCGACATCGGAAGATGGCGCCTGGCAGCTGATCGATGCGCTCGAGCGGGCGCGGCACTTCCGGCTGGTGTCGGCTTCGGAGGCGCGCGCGCTCACGCGGCGCGATCCGTTCGAGCGCCGCGTCGGCAATCTGCTCCAGTACCGCAAGCCGGCGAACGTCCGCAACGGGGCGCGCGTCCGGCGCAAGGCGTCCTAGCGCAGCGCGCTATTTCCTGTCCTCGACCCGGCCGATCTTTTCCAGCGCGACCGCGAGCCGCCGCGCGTCGTGGTCCCAGAACTTCTGGAATTCGGGCGCATCGAGGTACGAAATCGGCGTCGCCACCTTGTCCATCGCGCCCCTGAATTCGGCTTCGTTCACCGCCGCACGCACGGCCTCGCGCAAGCGCGCCACGACGGGCGCCGGGGTGCCCGCCGGAGCGAACACGCCCGCCCAGATGTAGAACTCGGCGTCATAACCGAGTTCCTTGAACGTCGGCAGATCGGGCATCAGGGCAAGCCGCTTGTCGCTCCATGCGGCAAGCGCGCGCATCTTTCCGCCCTTGATCTGACCGATCGCCGCCGCCGGGCCGGAGGCGAGCGCCTCGACCTGGCCGCCGAGCAGCGCGGTCACGGCCGGCCCGCCGCCCTGGTACGGCACGTGAAAAAGCCTGATGCCCGCGGCATGGGCGAAGATCTCCATCGCCACGTGCAGCGTGCCGTACACGCCCGACGAGGAGTAGTTGATCTTTCCCGGATTCGCCTTTGCCGCGTCGACGAAATCCTTGAGCGTGCGGTACGGGCTGTCCGCGCGCACCACGAGGACCGTGGGATCCGCGGTCACCAGCGCGATCGGCGCGAAATCCCTCATTTCATAGGAGGGCGTCTTGCCGTTGATGCGGTCGGACACCGGGAAGATCGAGATCGAGGAGAGCGCCATCAGGATCGTGTATCCGTCGGCGGGGGATTTCGCCACGTGGGCCATGCCGACCGCGCCCCCGGCACCGGAACGGTTCACCACCACGATCGGCTGCTTCAGGGTCTTCTCCATGGTCGCGGCAAGCGGCCGCCCGACGATGTCGGCGACGCCGCCCGGCGGGAACGGCACGATCATCGTCACGGGCTTGGTCGGATACGCATCCTGCGAGAACGCAAGCGGCGCGCATGCCAGCAGGAGCAACGCGGCGAATGTTCGCTTCATCTTCTGTCCTCCTCGTGGACCCGAGCTTACACCTTGTTACACAGTTTGCATTTGGTTCGTCAACGGCGCGGCCGCCGCGGCGTCTAATAGGCATGCAACGAGCGAAGGAGGCGACGATGTCTGCGAAAAAGATTGCACTGGTAGGCGCTGGGGGAATCCTGCTCGCATCGGCTTCGGCCGCATTCGCCGATCATGCGCGCTGGGGGCATGGCCAGCGCGGGTATGCGAAGCCCGTCCGGCAAGCCGTTATAGTGCGCCATGTCCCCCGGCATGTGGTGCCGCGCGTGTACGTTCGCGGCCCGCTCGTCGTTGCGAGGCCGGTCGTGTATCAGCCGACCTACTACGCGCCGCCCGTCTACCCGGCGGTCTATTACGCGGGGCCCGGACTTGCCACGGTCGGCGGGGCAGTTGCCGGCGCGCTCATCGGCAACCAGATCGGCTATGGCGAGGCGAGGTTCGCCTCGACCGCCATCGGGGCGGCGCTCGGCGCATTCGTCGGCAGCCAGCTCGAATACGGCTACTGACGCCGCGCGGTTCCCAGGGTGGGGTCAGAGTAAGGTTCAGCGACCGCCCGCGACCAACATTTCGGTAGGATAGCCGAACGTACTCTGACCCCAATCGAGGAGGAAGCGATGGAGCGGCGCAATCTGCTGATCGGCCTCGTGGCGGCACCGTTCGCCGCGTTTGCCTGGCGGGCGCTAGCGGCCTTGCCCACGACCATGAAGGACGTCGAAAACCTGCAGCAGAACTGGAAAATGCTGCTCGCCGCAGGCGCGCAGGTGCCCAGCCCGGCCGATAAGCTCAGTCTGGGCAAGGAAGAATGGCGCAAGCGCCTCGAGCCCCTTGCCTACCACGTCCTGCGCGAGGAAGGCACCGAACGGGCGGGCTCCAGTCCCCTGGACCGTGAAAAGCGCGAGGGCGTGTTCACCTGCGCCGGCTGCGGGCTGCCGCTGTTCAGTTCGGCGATGAAGTTCGACAGCGGGACCGGCTGGCCCAGCTTTTTCACCACCATTCCCGGCGTGTTCGAGACCAGCCGCGATTTCAAGCTGATCTTCCCGCGCACCGAGTACCGCTGCGTGCGCTGCGGCGGCCACCACGGCCACGTGTTCGAGGACGGTCCGCCGCCGACGCGGCTGCGCTACTGCAACAACGGCGTCGCGCTCCGGTTCATCCCGAAGTCGGGGAAGGCGTAGCGAGGCGCAGTTCCTCCGCGAGCGGCGGGCCCGGGAAATGGAAGCGCACCGGGCCATCGGGCAGCGCGTGCAGGAACTGCTTCAGGTACGGGTCCTCCGAAGCGAGCAGTTCCTTCGGCGTTCCTTCGCCCGCCAGCCTGCCGTCGGCGATGACGTAGAGGTAGTCGACCAGCGAGAGCGCCTCGGAAACGTCGTACGTCACGATGATCGAGGTCGTGCCGAGCGCGTCGTTCAGCTTGCGGATGAGCGTCGCGACCACGTTGAGCGTGATCGGATCGAGCCCCGCGAACGGCTCGTCGTACATCACCATCATGGGATCGGTGGCGATCGCCCGCGCCAGCGCCACGCGCCGCGTCATGCCGCCGGAGAGGTCGCCCGGCTTCATGTCGCGCGCCCCGCGCAGCCCGACCGCGTCGAGCTTCATCAGGGCGAGCGGCCGGATGATCTCCTCCGGCAGATCGTAGTGCTCGCGCAGCGCGAAGGCGATGTTTTCGTACACGCTCAAGTCGCTGAACAGCCCGCTCGCCTGGAACTGCATTCCCATCTTGCGGCGAAGCGCATACAGGGAGTCGGTATCGAGCTCGTGCACCCGCTGGCCGTCCACCCGGACCGTGCCGCGCGCCGGCTTGAGCTGTCCGCCGATCAGTTTGAGCAGCGTGGACTTGCCGCTGCCGCTGCCGCCGAGAATGGCCACCATCTTGCCGCGCGGAATGCGGAGCGAAAGCCCGCGAAAGATCTGCAGCTCGCCGTAGCTGAAGTGAAGGTCGGAGATTTCGACCAGATCGGCCTGCGGAGAATTCATGTTCGGCGGATTCGCGCGGCGAGGACGGTCAGTCTATCAGCCGCCGGGTGCCTATGCGCGATCATCACGCCGAGATGCGCAGGATCCGGATTCCCGTTCACCTGCCTGCGAAGACGCGAGCTGCATCAGCGTGCGCGCGTACGCCGGCGCTGTCGGCTCGTGCATGAAGTACACGTACACTTCGCGCCACGCGGCGGCCGCAAGCCTCGCCGCCCATTGCCCGAGATCGCTGTCGGAATAGGATTCGAGCCGCAACCGGACATAGCCCCAGGGAGCGGTCTGCACCGGAGGAGGCGGCGCGTTGTCCTCGCGCTCGGAGAGGCACAGCGCCGCTCCGACCCCCTCGAGCGCAGCGTAGACATCGTCGGCGAACCAGCTCTCGTTGCGAAACTCGAACGCGGCGCCATGCCCCTCGGGCAGCAGGCGCAGAAACTCGGCGAGGCGCGGCAGGTCCTTTTTCAGGGAGGGCGGCAGCTGAAAGAGCACCGGGCCGCGCCTGGCGCCAAGCGCCGCAAGGTTGCGATACAAAAAACCCACCGAGTCGGCCGCCGTGTCCGACTTCAGCCGCGCGATGTGCGTGATGCGGCGCGACGCCTTGATCGCGAACCGGAAGCTCTCCGGCGTCGATCTCGCCCAGTTCTCGAGTACGCCCGACTTGGGCATCCGGTAGAAGGTGTTGTTGATCTCAACCGTCGGCAGGCGCTCTGCGTAGAAAGCGAGCATGCCCTCGGGTTTGATGCCCTCCGGATAGAAATTCCCCTTCCATTCCTTGTAGGAATAGCCGCTCGCGCCCGCCCGCATCTGCATCGTCTTTGCTCCTAGAATTTCGGCATGGCGAAAGCAAAGCTCAGCGAATACTCCGCGAAGCGTACCTTCGCGGCCACGCCGGAGCCTGCGCCCGCAGTGCCCGAGGCGAGGAGCGGCCCGTTGCTGTTCGTCGTCCAGCAGCATTCCGCCCGGCGCCTGCACTACGACTTCCGGCTCGAGTGCGACGGCGTGCTCAAGTCCTGGGCGGTTCCCAAGGGTCCGTCGCTCGATCCTACCGAAAAGCGCCTCGCGGTGCAGACCGAGGACCATCCATTCGAGTACGCCTCGTTCGAGGGCGTCATTCCGCCCGGCCAGTACGGCGCGGGCGAGGTGATCGTCTGGGATTGCGGCGTGTACTCGCCCGACGAAGGCGGAAAGACCTGGTTTCACGACCGCAAGGAGGCCGAGCGGCAAGTGAGGGAAGGCCTCGAGAAGGGCAAGCTCAGTGTCCTCCTGCGCGGCGAGAAGCTGAAAGGCTCGTTTGCGTTTGTACGGACCAAAACCGCGAAGGAGTGGCTCCTCCTCAAGCACAGGGACCGCTACGTCTTGCAGGCCGACGTCACGCAGCGGGACCGCTCGGTTCTCTCCGGAACGGTGGTCGAGGATCTCAAGGTAGTCCCCGCGCACCGGATTGCCGCCGCGCGGCTCGTGCCGAAGGGAAAGATCGAAGCGATGCCGGCGACGCTCGCGCCGATGCAGGCCGAATCGGGCGATGCCGCGTTCAGCCGCCCCGACTGGATGTGGGAGCCCAAGCTCGACGGCTACCGGGTGCTCGCCTTCATCGGCGCGGACGGCGTGAAGCTGCGCTCGCGGCGCGGGCTCGACCTGTCGGGCGAGTTTCCCAGGCTTGCCGCCGAGCTCGGCAAGCAGGCCGCGGGCAGCGTGATCCTGGACGGCGAGATCGTCGCTTTCGACGCCTCCGGCAAGCCGTCGTTCCACGCCATGCAGAACCGCGGCCCTGACGGACATGCCGTTTTCTACTGCTTCGATCTGCTGCACTTCGCGGGGGTTGACCTGCGCAGGGCGCCCTACCGCGACCGGCGGCGCTATCTCGCGCAATGCCTGCTGCCGTCGCCGCTGGTGCAACTCGTGCACGCGCAGGAGGACGGCGTGGCGCTGCAGGCGGCGGCGCTCGCGAACGGCTTCGAGGGCGTCGTCGGCAAGCGTAAGGACAGCCGCTACGAGGCCGGCAAGCGCTCCGCATCGTGGCTGAAGGTGAAGCCGACGCGCAGCGCGGATTTCGTCGTCAGCGGCTACACGCGCGGCAAGGGTTCGCGCCAGCCGCTGGGCGCGCTGCTGGTCGGCTACTGGGAAGAGGGGAAGCTGCGCTACGCCTCGCACGTCGGCTCGGGGTTCGACGACCGATCGCTCCCGCGCGTGAAGGCACAGTTGGAATCATTGCAGATAAAAACCTGTCCTTTCGACGTGACTCCTGAGCTGAACGCACCGACCACCTGGGTGGAGCCAAAGCTCGTCGCCGAAGTCGAGTTCCACAGCTGGACCGAAGACGGGCATCTGAGGGCGCCCGTATTCCTGCGGCTGCGCGACGACATCGACCCGAAAGAGGTGACTCGCGCCCTGGCCGGGGGGGGTTTCCCGGGAAAACCTTCGAACGAAATAGAAAACATCCTGCAGCAGCTCGAGTCCAACAAGGCAGCTTTCACGATCGCGGTCGGCGAGCATCGGATCGGGCTCACGCACCTCGACCGGGTCTACTGGCCGGCCGCGCCCGCGCTGCAGCAGCCGGCGCTCACCAAGCGCGACCTGCTGCGCTACCTGGCGCAGGTGTCGCCCTTCATGCTGCCGCATCTCGCCGATCGCCCGCTCACCATGATCCGCATGCCCGAGGGCATGCGCGGGGAGCGCTTCTACCAGAAGCACTGGACGCAGGAGCGCCCCGAGTTCGTGCAGACGATCACCGTCTTCTCGGAGCACAAGGACGAGAGCCACGAGGCCCTGCTCTGCAGCAACCTGCCTACGCTCCTCTGGCTTGCGCAATCGGGGACGCTCGAATTCCACGTCTGGCATTCGCGCGCGAAGCCTGGACCGGATGCCGCGTCGCAAAGCACCGACTACGCCGCGTCCGCCGCTGCGCTCGAGCGCTCGGTGCTCAACTATCCCGACTACGTGGTGTTCGACATCGATCCGTACATCTACTCGGGGAAGGAAGCGCCGGGAGCGGAGCCTGAGCTCAACACGGCGGCGTTCGAGAAGGGCAAGGAGGTGGCGTTCCGGCTGCGCGAGCTGCTGAGTAGCATGCAACTGGAGCCGATCGTGAAGACCTCGGGCAAGACGGGGCTTCACGTGTTCGTACCGATCCGGCGCACGCTCGATTTCGACGCCGCGAGGCACGTCTCCGAGCTGGTCGGGCGGCACCTGGTGCGCCTGTACCCGAAGGAGATCACACAGGAGTGGAGCGTGCTCAAGCGAACCGGAAAAATTTTCATGGATTACAACATGAACGTGCGCGGCAAGACGCTGAACGTCGCCTATTCGCCAAGGGGCGAGCCGGGCGCGCCGGTGTCGATGCCGCTCGCGTGGGAAGAGCTCGCCGGCGCGCACCCGCTCGACTTCAGGATCACGAACGCGGCCCAGCGCCTGGCCAACGGGGGCGATCGCTGGCGCGACGCCCTGGAGCGCAAGCAGAGCCTCGAACACGCGCTCGAGCGCGCGAAGGCCTGAGCGATCGCGGGCAAGCCGCTGCCGCGCGACCTCGCGGGGCGGAAGGCGGAATGCGGCGCGGGGCTATCCCGCACCGCGCCGACCCGGCATCGCAAGCCGAAAGATCTCGATCTCGGCGAGTCTCGGTGTGCTCGGACGGATGTCGACCGGCCCAAGCCGCGCCTCCCACGCAGAGCCGGCGAGATCGCCGCGAACCTGGCCGGTGACGAAGATCGAGCACTCGCCCGCCAGCAACAGGCGGCGTGACTCGTTTTCGAGTTCCGCCGCCACCTCCAGCCCGCGGCCCCAGAGATTGGAGCGGTACGCGTGCAACGTACCCTTGTGAACGGCGACGTTCATCGGGCAGTCGATTCCCCGCCCGCGATCGAAATCGGCCCACCGCTGGGTGAGGCGCTCGGCCGCCTCCATCGCCGCGCCGGCCTGGGGGAATGTCAGGCAGTACGCGTCCCCGATGCTGAATCGATTCGTGCCATCGAACTCCCGGGAGACCCGGTTGGTGAGGTCGAACAGCTCGTCCAGGATCTCCTCGGCGTCCGCCATCGGACGCTCCTCTGCGTACCGTGTGAAGCCGCGCAAGTCCGCGAACACGATGTACTGATCGGCGATCACCCGCGTGCGGTGCGTCTGTGCGACGCGATAGACGAGCACGGGGTCCGGGAAGCCCTTCAAGGTGACGCTGTCGACGAAAGCCGTCCGGACCTCGGCCCGATTCAGGGCCAGCCAGGCCGGGGCAGACAGATAGATCTCGTCGGGCGGCGTGATCGCCTCCAGGCGGCTCGCGAGGACGACCGCATCTCCGACGAGCGCGCCTTCCTGATGCATGACGTCCCCAAGGGTGATCACGATGCGCATGACGAGGCGGTCGTCGGCCTTGTTCGGCTGGGACAGGCGTAACTCTTCCTGCATCGCCATCGCCGCCACCGCGGCGGCCGTCACGCTCGGAAAAACCACCCAGAACCCGTCGCCCTCGGGCTTGACGATCCGCCCTTCGCCGGCCGCGGCGAGCCGGGAGACCAGGTTCCGGTGTTCGCTCAGGACGGCGTCGAGATCCGCGCCGCGCAGCCCACGAAATCGCGCCGTCGAGCCGCTGAGGTCCGTCTTCATGATGGCCGTCACGCGCAGCGTCGTCATTTCCGGACTCGGGCCGGGCCATGCTACCCGGGGTGCCCGGAGCATTCAATCCCCAGCCCCGTACCGCGGCGCGGGAAAATTCCCTTGGACTACAATGTGATCCCCTCGCAACGACGCCGGGCGCCCGGGAGGCACGCATGGCTGCACGATCGATCGCTACGCTGACCGTCTCGTTCGGGCTGGTCTCGATCCCGGTGAAGCTTTTTTCGGCCACTGAATCGAGCAAGACCATCTCGTTCAACCTCCTGCACAAGGGTTGCGGCTCGCGGCTCAAGCAACAGTACCTGTGCGTCAAGGAGGATGTGGCGGTACCGCGCGAGGACATGGTCAAGGGCTACGAATTCGCCAAGGACCAGTACGTGGTGTTCACCCCCGAAGAGCTGAAGGCGCTCGAGGAGGCGGGCACGCACAGCGCCGAGATCACCGAGTTCGTGCCGATCGAGGCGATCGACCCGGTGTACTTCGACAAGGCCTATTACCTCGCACCGGACAAGGGCGGCGCCAAGCCCTACGCGCTGTTCGCGCGTGCGCTGCGCGAGTCGAAACGCTGCGCACTCGGCCGCTGGGCGGCGCGCGGCAAGCAGTACATCGTGATGATCCGCCCCGTGGAGGACGGGCTCGTGATGCAGCAGCTGCTCTACGCCGGCGAAGTGCGGTCGATTCGCGAACTCGAGATCCCGCAGACCGAGGTGAAGGACGCGGAGCTCAAACTAGCGCAGCAGCTGATCGAGCAGCAGGCCTCGGACAAGTTCGATCCGGGCGCGTACACCGACGAGGTGCGCGCGCGCATCGAGGCGGCGGTGCAGAAGAAGGTCGAAGGCCAGGAGATCACGATGATGGATGCGCCCGAAGCCGGCGCGCAGGTGATCGACCTCATGGAAGCGCTGCGGGCGAGCCTGGAGAAGCGCGCGGCGCAGCCCGAGCGCGCAGCCGCGCCGCAGGCTGAGGCGCGCAAGCCGCCCAAGCGCGCCCAGCCGGCCGAGCCTGCGGCGCGCAAGGCCGTCAAGAAGTAGCCTTGCACCGGTACGGGGTGCGCGACGTCGAGCGGCTGCTTCGCCTGCCGCGCAGCACGATCCGCGCGCTGATCGCGGCCGGCTTCGTGTCGCCGGCGCGCGGGCCGCGCAGCGCGTGGCTGTTCTCGTTCCAGGACCTGATCGTGCTTCGCACGGCCCAGGCGCTCGCGGCAGCCAAGGTGCCGCACCGGCGCATCGCGCGCGCGATGAAGGAGCTTCGCCGGCAGGCGCAATCCGGGCAATACCCGCTCGAGTTCGAAGGCGATCCCGCGCCACGCTCGCTGAGCGTCATCGAGCGGCCGGGTGCGGCGGAATGGTTCGCGAGAGGGACGGCCCTGGAACGGCAGGACACCGAGGCGGCGCTGCGCGCCTACGAGGAGGCCCTTCGCGCCGATCCGGCATTTCTCGATGCGCACATCAACCTCGGTGCGCTGCTGCACGAGACCGGCCGCATGGCGAAGGCCGAGCGCGTCTACCGCGCGGCGATCGAGGCGTGCGGCAGCGATCCAATGCTGCTCTACAACCTTGGCGTACTGCTCGCGGACTTGAACCGCAAGAAGGAAGCGATGGAAAAATACCAGGAGGCGCTGCGCGCAGATCCCGGCCTCGCCGACTGCCACTACAACCTGGCGCTCCTGTGCGAGGATCTGGGCAAGCCGAAGGATGCCCTCCGCCACATGGCGCAGTACCGCAGGCTGACCGGGGCGCGGCGAAAGTAGCACCAAGCGAAGCGATCGTCAGCTCTTGAGCCGGTACCCGGTTCTGAAGATCCACGCCACCGCTGCAAGGCACGCAAGGAAGAAGCCGAGCGTAGCGGCGAGGCTCACCCACACGGCGACGTCGGCGGTGCCGTAGAAGCTCCAGCGGAAGCCGCTGATGAGATAGACGACCGGGTTGAACAGGCTGAAGGTGCGCCAGGCCTGCGGCAGCATGTCGATCGAATAGAACGCGCCGCCGAGGAAGGTAAGCGGCGTGATCACCAGCATCGGGATGAACTGCAGCTGGTCGAAGCCGTCCGCCCAGATGCCGAGGATAAAGCCGAAGAGGCAAAAGGTGGTTGCCGTCAGCACCATGAAGGCCACCATCCACAGCGGGTGCACGATGCCGACCGGCACGAACAGGTTGGCGGTCGCGAGGATGATCAGGCCGAGGAGGATCGACTTGGTCGCCGCCGCGCCGACATAGGCGAGCACCATCTCGAAAGCCGAGATCGGCGCCGACAGCACCTCGTAGATCGTGCCGGTGAAGCGCGGCAGGTAGATGCCGAACGAGGCGTTCGACAGGCTCTCGGTGAAGAGCGCGAGCATGATCAGCCCCGGCACGATGAAGGCGCCGTAGGGCACGCCGTCCACCTCACTCATGCGCGTGCCGATCGCAGCGCCGAACACGACGAAGTAGAGCGAGGTCGTGATGACCGGCGCGGCGAGGCTCTGCCACAGCGTGCGCCGGAAGCGCGCCATCTCGAAGCGGTAGATCGCCGCGATGCCGTACCAGTTCATGCCTTTCCCGAAACCAGGGTGACAAAGATCTCCTCGAGCGAACTCTGGCGGGTGTTCAGGTCCTTGAACCCGATTCCAAGCTCGCCAAGCCGCCTGAGAAGCGCCGGGATGCCGGTGCGCTCCCCGGCGGCATCGAACGTGTACTCGAGTTCCGTCCCGCCTGCGTTGAGCGCGAGGCGCCAATCGGCGAGGCCGGCCGGAATCGCCGCCATCGGCTCCTGCAGGTGCACGGTGAGCTGCTTCTTGCCGAGCTTTTTCATCAGCACGGCCTTGTCCTCGACCACGATCAGCTCGCCCTGGTGGATCACCCCGATGCGGTCGGCCATCTCCTCGGCCTCGTCGATATAGTGCGTCGTGAGGATGATCGTCACGCCGCTTGCGCGCAGGCGCCGCACCATCTCCCACATGTCGCGGCGCAGCTCGACGTCGACGCCCGCCGTCGGCTCGTCGAGGAACAGGATTTCCGGCTCGTGTGCGAGCGCCTTGGCGATCAGCACGCGCCGCTTCATCCCGCCCGAGAGCGTCCGGATCCGGTCCCGGCGCCGCTCCCACAGCGAGAGATCGCGCAGCACGTTCTCGAGGTATAGGGGGTTCGGCGCGCGGCCGAACAGTCCGCGGCTGAAACGCACGGTCGCCCACACCGTCTCGAAGGTGTCGGTGGTCAGCTCCTGCGGCACCAGGCCGATCTTGGAGCGCGTCACCCGGTAGTCGCGCACGACATCGTGGCCGTCAGCGAGCACCGTGCCGCCCGAGGGCGTGACGATGCCGCAGACGATGCTGATCAAGGTCGTCTTGCCCGCGCCGTTGGGACCGAGCAGGGCGAAGATCTCGCCCCGGCGAATCTCGAGGTCGATCTCGCTAAGCGCCCGGAGGCCCGAGGCGTAGGTCTTGCTCAGCTTCGAGATGGCGATGGCCGCTGGCGGCATGTTCCGCATTATCCCGCCAGCCGCGAGCAGCGACGCGAGGCATTTCAGCCGCTGCGCCCCAGGCGCAGGAACTCGAGCGTTTCGGCGTTCGCCGGTGGCCGCGCGGCGCGCAGTCTATCCCCCCGGAGGCGACGATCGTGTCGACCTTGTCGGGTAGAAGGCGAGCGCGTCCTCGATCGTGCTGCGCGAAGTCGATGCGCCCGCGCAGATCAGGTGCGGTGTGACGCTGTGCACTCCATCGGGAACAGGCTTCACTTTTGGCATGGTCGTTGCTCCTATTTGCTTGCTTGTCCAAGATACCCGGCGAACTGGTCCATGGTCCCGGTCCAGCCCTGCGTCATGCTGGCGCGCCCTTCGTCGAAGGTCTTGCGCTCCAGCTCGCTCGCACTGTCGAACAGCGACCAGTTCACGGTGAGTTTGGTCTTGGCGCCCTGTGCCTGGAAGGTCACCGTGGTGAGCATCTCGCGCGGCCAGTTCGGGCTCATGGGGTGAACGGTGATGCCGCCGTCCTTGTCCGAGAACGAGTTGACGAAGACGAGGCGCTCCGGCTTCACGATTTCGCGATAGATGAACCTGCCCCACATGTCGTTGCCGTCCGGCATGCGCAGGCAGTAATGCATCATGCCGCCCGGGCGCAGGTCGAGCGTGCAGCGCGTCACCGTGAAGCCCTTCGGTCCCCACCACTTCTTCAGGTGCTCGACCTCGGTCCAGGCCCGCCACACGCGCTCGCGCGGCGCGTCGAACACTCTCGAGATTACGAACGGCTCGATCTTCTTCATGTTGCCTAGAGATCGACGACGACCTTGAAGCCGCCGTAGATCATGCGCCGGGCATCGAACGGCATCGCCTTCGGATCCATCATGGATGCCAGGCGCTTATCCTTCATCACCTTCTTGAGCACGCTGTCGCGATGCTTGCGGCTCTTGTAGACGATCCAGGAAAACCAGACCGTCTCGCCGCCCTTCTGCTTGACGCTGCGCGGGAAGGAAGTGCGCTTGCCCCACTTCACGTCGTCGGCCACGCTCTCGCGGTACTCGAGCGCGCCGTGCTCGCGCCAGACCTTGCCCGCCTTGCGCGCCATGCGCAGGTAGGCCTGCTCGCTTCTCTTCGGCACCGGTACGACAAAGCCGTCCACGTAGCTCATGATTTCGTTTCTCCTTCAAGAAATTGTCCCAGCTTGATGAAGGTCTCGCGCCAGCCGCGCTTGTGGTCGTCGCGCACCGTTTCGTCGAAATGCTGCTCGTGCCTGAAATCGAGGTCGGTGCCGCCGGCCACCTTGTTCAAGAAGACGGTCACGAGCGACACCCGCTCGGGCGTGCTGTTGGGCCAGGTCCAGGTGAAGACGAGCTTGCGGTTCGGCACCACTTCCCTGTAGACGCCCCGTACCTCGTGGTCCCGCCCTTCGGGACCCCCGAACACGATGCGGAAGCGCCCGCCGACGCGCACGTCGAGCTCGGCGACGGCGACCGGCTGGGGACCGCCCGGTCCCCACCACTTCTTCACCGCTTCCGGATCGGTCCAGGCGCGCCAGACCTTCTCCGGCGCGACCGGGTAGTGGCGCTCGAGGCGGAGCGAGGGCTTTTCGGCGAGCCTGGCTTGTTCCATGTCTGCAGTTCCTCCTGCTGGTAGAGATAACGGGCGAGCGAATCGAGCTTCTCGGTCCAGAACTTCTCGTAGCGCGACATCCAGGCCGAGGCCGCCTTCATCGGCGCGGCCGAGAGCTCGCAGCTCACCACCCGCCCCTCCTTGTTGCGCTCGATCAGTCCGGCGTTCTCGAGCACGCCCAAATGCTTCATGAAGCCGGGCAGCGACATGCGGTGCTCGCTCGCGAGCTCGGTGACCGGCCGGTCGCCTTGCGCGAGCGACTGCAGCACCTGGCGCCGGGTCCGGTCGGACAGCGCGGCGAACACCGCGTCGAGAGCGTCGTCCGAATACTTAACCATAAGGTTTAGTATTCACGGGGCGCGCGGCCTTGTCAAGCCCCACCGTAGAATTGCGCCGTGGCCAGCGATCGCTCCCGGCCGTACGAGTGTCTGACGCCGGACGTGGTCCTGGACGCGCTCGAGAGCGCGGGCTTGCGCGGCGACGGCCGGCTGCTGGCGCTCAACAGCTTCGAGAACCGGGTCTATCAGGCGAGCCTCGAGGAGGGCGGCCATGTCGTGGCGAAGTTCTATCGGCCGTCGCGCTGGAGCGACAGCCAGATTGCCGAGGAGCACGCCTTCGGCGCCGAGCTCGCCGAACGGGAAATCCCCGTCGTCGCTCCGATGGCTTTGTCCGGCCGGACGCTGCACGAGTTCAAGGGATTTCGCTTCGCCGCCTATCCGCGCCGCGGCGGCCGGCCGCCCGAGCTCGAGGACGAAAAAGTGCTCGAATGGATCGGCAGGTTCCTCGGGCGCATTCACGCCGTCGGCGCCGCGGCGCCGTTCAGGGCGCGGCCGGCGCTGGACGCCGAGAGCTTCGGCACCGAGCCGCGCGATTGGCTGCTCGCCTCGGGCCTGATACCGGATGACTTGCGGGAGGCCTGGGCGGGCGTATCGGCGCATGCGCTCGGACACGTGAATGCCGTGTTCGGGAGCGTGAGGCAGATCCGGCTGCACGGCGACTGCCATGCGGGCAATATCCTCTGGACCGACGCAGGTCCCCACTTCGTGGACCTCGACGACGCCCGGATGGGACCGGCGGTGCAGGACCTCTGGATGCTGCTTGCCGGAGACCGGGAGACTGCTTCAAAGCAGTTGAAGAGCCTGCTGGCCGGATATGAAGGTTTCCGCTCGTTCGACCGGGAAGAGCTGCGCCTGATCGAGCCCTTGCGAACCCTGCGCCTGATTCATTACTCGGCCTGGATTGCGAGGCGCTGGGACGATCCTGCGTTTCCGGCCGCGTTTCCGTGGTTCGGCACGCAGCGCTACTGGCAGGATCGCATCCTGGAACTGCGCGAGCAGGTGGCGGCGATGGAGGAACCGGCGCTTGCCGTCGGGTAGCATTGCGGGCGATGGCGCTGCGCCGGCTGGAAAAACTGAGAAATGCCTACGGACCGGGCTGCGCGGAGCGAAAGCTCGCGCTGCTGGCAAGACTTGATCGCGCACGCCTGGGGAGCGCAGCCGAAGTGTCGCGGCTGCACGAGGCGTTGTGTTTCCTGCGCGCCTACCCCGACGACGCGCGCGTGCTGCGCCGCGTACAGGCGATGCTCGCCCGTTTCGCGCGCCGCGCCGACCTGCGCGCGCAGCGCGATGCGCTGGAAAATAGCGGCATTGCCGGCACGCCGATCCGCTTTCCGTTCTTCTGGCCGACGGCGCTCTGGCTGGCGCGCGAGTGGCCGCGCCAGCTCGTGCTCGATCGTCTCGACCGGGCGGCCGACCGGGCGATCGGAAAACTGTTCGGCGTGAAATCCGGGTTTGCGGCGCTCGACCGCATCCGTCCGCGCGGGCTCACCGATGCGGTCCATTTCCTCCACCTGGTCGAACGCATGCCCGGCGACAGCTTCGTCAAGGAAGCGTTCTACGACGCCCTCGAGCCGGTGCTCGAACTTCGGCCGGGACGCGGCACGCCCAGCCGGACGCACGCGGCGGTCCGGATGGGAAGAATCGCCTGGCAGCACAGGCCGCTCGATCGCGCGCGTCCGCAGATGCGTGCCGAAATCGGGCGGCCGCCGCAGCGCGTGCGCCCGCTGCCGGTGCGCGAGGGCGCGCGCTGGATCGCACGCGCGCGCGCGGCGATGGTGACGCGAAGCCGCGACATGGACGTGTTTGCGTACGGCGAACCGCGCGACGTTCGCTTGATCGAGGACCGTGCCGGTCTCGCCTTTGCGCTGAACGGACTGAGCGCCGAACGGCGCATGGGCGCACGCGCGACCCACGGCTCGCTGGCGCTCAAGAACGGCGTGCCGATCGGCTACATGGACCTCGGCGTAACGGGGCGCCATGTCGAGATCGCATTCAACCTGTTTCCGACGTTTCGCGGCGGCGAAGCTGCGCACGTGTTCGCCCGCACGCTCGCGATGCTGCGGCGGATCTTTCGTGCCGAATCCTTCGGCATCGACTCGTACCAGCTCGGCCGCGGCAACCGCGAGGCGATCGACTCGGGCGCCTGGTGGTTCTACTACCGGCTCGGTTTCCGCCCGCGCGCGGCCGCGGCGAAGCGCCTCGCACGCCGCGAACTCGCTCGCTGGCGCGCAGACCGCTCCTATCGCTCGAGCAAGGCAACGCTCGAGAAGCTCGCCGGCTTCCCGCTGCGCTACCGGGTCCGCTGACGCCGTGACCGCAGGCTCGGTGAAGATCGGCGGCGCGTCCGGGTTCTGGGGCGACAGCGCGGTGGGCGCGCCGCAGCTCGCAGAAGTGCCGGGAATGCGCTACCTCGTCTTCGATTACCTCGCCGAGCTGACGATGTCGATCCTTGCGGCAGCGCGCGCGAAGAACGCCGAACTCGGCTACGCGACCGACTTCGTCGAGATCACCGCGCGCCAGGTGCTCAAGACCTGTCGCGAGCGCGGAATCCGGCTGATCGCGAACGCGGGCGGCGTCAATCCCGGCGCCTGCGCGCGCGCGCTCGAAAGGCTCGCTGCGGAATTGGGGGTCCAGGCGCGCATCGCGGTGGTCGAGGGAGACGACATCCTGCCGCTCGCGCCGGTGCTGCGCGCGCGCCGCGTGACCGACTTTCAGAGCGGAGGGCGGATGCCCGAGCGCCTGCTGAGCGCGAATGCCTACTTCGGCGCGCTGCCGATCGCGCGTGCGCTTGCGCTCGGGGCCGACGTCGTGGTTACCGGTCGCGTGGTCGACAGCGCGGTAACGCTGGGCGCCCTGATCCACGAGTTCGACTGGACGGCGGACGACTACCGCCGGCTGGCCGCCGGCTCGCTCGCCGGGCACCTGATCGAATGCGGCTGCCAGGCCACGGGCGGCCTGTTTACCGACTGGAACGACGTTCCCGGTTGGGCGAACATGGGCTATCCGGTGCTCGAATGCGAGGCGGACGGAACGTTCGTTCTCACCAAGCCGGCGAACACCGGGGGCCTGGTGTCGGTACCGTCGGTCGCCGAGCAGATGCTCTACGAGATCGGTGATCCGGCGAACTACGTGCTTCCGGATGTCGTCTGCGATTTTTCGCAGGTGACGATGGAATTGGTCGGCCCGAACCGGGTCCGCGTGCGCGGCGCGCGAGGCAAACCGCCGACCGACGCGTACAAGGTGAGCGCGACCTACGCGGACGGATTTCGTTCCGTCGGCACGCTCACGATCACGGGGTTCGATGCGGCCGCCAAGGCGCGGCGCTCGGGCGAAGCGATCCTGGAAAGGACGCGCGCGATTTTCCAGCAGCTCGCTCTGGGCGACTACGGCGATGTGGATCTTTCGGTGCTCGGCACCGCATCCGCGTACGGACCGCATGCCAAAGCTCCCGAACTGCACGAAGCGGTCCTGCGTCTTGCCGTCGCGCACCGCGACAGGAAGGCACTCGAGATCTTCGCGCGCGAGATCGCGCCGGCGGGAACCTCCTGGTCGCCCGGCACCACCGGGAGCCTCGCGAGCGGGCGGCCGAACGTGGCCCCCCAGATCAAGCAGTTCGCTTTCCTGCTGCCCAAGTCGGAAGCGACACCGCGCGTGACGGTCGAGGGACGAAGCGAGCCGGTCGTCGTTCCCGCGGGTTCCTCGGCCCC
>Ga0114945_10000388_pt1 | contig 28385 bp, 30 predicted proteins | sample OV2TP3_FD_87194 | JGI IMG/M metagenome (GOLD analysis project Ga0114945, IMG submission 87194) | Hot spring microbial communities from Beatty, Nevada to study Microbial Dark Matter (Phase II) - OV2 TP3 | ecosystem: Environmental > Aquatic > Thermal springs > Hot (42-90C) | place: USA: Beatty...
CTCGGTGAGCGCGGACTCGGCCCACGTGGTCTCGACCGCGCGCCCGGGCAGGCGCCCGGTGGTGGTTCGCGCCGTCGCCGATGCGGTGCACCTCATCGAGCCCGAGGGCCCGAGCGTGCGCGTGACGACGCTCACCGAATGCAGGGATTGGAAATGGAAGAACGGCGTCGAGACCTGCGTGCGCTTCGCGGCGCGCCATGCGTGGCATTTCGACACCGGCGCCTACCTCGGACCCGACATCGTGCGCGCCCGGGTGCCAAGCGGCGCCGCGGTCGGCATGTGCGAGCCGTGGAATAGCGATTAGCGAAGCAGTGGACAGGCACGACCGCATCTTTGGAATATCGTCAGCTCGCGGGCCGCGCCCTGGCGCCCGGCCTGCGCGGGCCGCGCCGCTTGGCGCGGTACGGCCTGCGCGGCTCGTGCGCTTCGCCCCGCGGCACAAGGCGCAGCCGCTCGCGCAGCCAGCCGGCGAAGGCGCGCTCCGCGAGCCTGCCCTCGGCGAGGGCGAGAAATTGCGGGTACAGATCGAGATCGCTCGCTTCAAGGGTCGCGCCGTTCAGCTCGACGAACGTTTCGCAGCAGACCGCGGCGGTGCGCTTGTTGCCATCCACGAACGGATGATTGCGCGCGATCCCGCACGCGAGCGCCGCCGTGAGATCGGCGAGGTCGGGCGCGGGATCGCCGTAGGCGTGCAGCTGCTGCGGCCGCGCGAGCGCGGATTCGAGCAAGCCCTCGTCGCGCACGCCGGCACTGCCGCCGTGCTCGGCGATCTGACGGTCGTGGATCGCGAAGACGAGCGCCTTCTCCAGCCAGGCGACCATCGCGCCGCCTCAGCTTTCGGCCAACTTGCGCAGCAGCGTGCGCCGCTTGCGCATGATGCGCTCCGCGACTTCCATCTGCTTCGCGAGCTTCGGGTCGAAGGGGCTGAGCTTCACGCCGTCCGCAAGCTCGGTGGCGTAGAGCGTGTCGCCCTTCCCGAGCCGCAGGCGCGCGAGCAGTTCCTTCGGCAGGACGATGCCGGCGGAATTGCCGACGGTGGTGATCTTGAGTTTCATCGCAACGACCTCCGGCGAGGATTATAACGAACGTTATGACCGTCCGCGAGATCGGGGCGGTGACGGTTGCCGCACTGGCGGCAGCGGGAGCCGCCGGTGCCCGGGTTCTGCGCGGAGCGCACGAGCGAACTGGAGGCATCGAAGACCCGGCACGAGAAGGCTGTCGAGTTGCTGAGGGCGGAACCGGGCGCGAGGGCCGTCACCGAGGAGAAAGCGGCGCGCGCGGCGAGTGTGAGCCCTGTTCGCGCTCGGGCGCCCGGGCGTAAGATAGGCGAACCATGTCCGTGAAAGTCGCAGCGATCGAAGCTCCTTTGGCGCCGGATGAGCTCGCGCGGCGCTGGCAAGCTCTGTGCGCCGACCCGACTTTCGATGACGTCGCCGGCAAGATCGAGCTCACCGAGTGGGGAGAAATACTGATGAGTCCGGTCGGCAAGAGCCACGGCATTGCCGCCATGCGCATTGGCGAGGCGCTGCGAAGGGCCTTGGGCGGCCGCACGATGGCCGAGGTGGGCATCGCGACGCCGATCGGGGTTCGGGCGCCCGACGTGGCGTGGTGCTCGGATGACTTTCTCGCCGCGCATCCCGAGGAGATGCCATTGACCGGCGCGCCGGAGCTGTGCGTGGAGATCGTGTCCGCTACCAATGCGCTTCCCAAGTTGCGCGAGAAGGCGATGGCTTACGTCAATGCCGGCGCGGTGGAAGCGTGGATCGTGTATCCACAATCGGAGCAGATCGAGATCTACGGGCGGGAAGGGCGCAAGCCGGCGACGTCCTTCGCCGTGGACAGCGCGACGCTTTTCACCTGACCCGGGGCCTGCCGGACGAGAGCAGCCAGGGGGATCCGTTCGACCGCATGCTCGTCAGCCAGGCGATCGCGCACGGGCTGGCGATCGTCACGCCCGATCCGCTCATCAGCCGGTATCCGGTGCGGGTGCTCTGGTAGCCCCGCGACCGGCGGGCGTGCCGCTCTGGTACAGTCGCCGCCGATGGACAGAAAGGTTTCGCAGATTCCGCGCTCGGATCGAGGAACAGAGGCGCGCGGTTCACCCGCGCGCCTCTCGACCCGCGGCTGAAGCGGTCCCGTGCGAATTCTCGAATACAGCGATCTCGACGTGGGCGATCTGCGCGCCGCGCTGGACAAGACCGCGGCGCAGCTCGAGCGCGAGGACTTCGCCTCCGCGGAGGTCAAGAAGCTCACCCCGGACGGCCTGTACCGCGCCAAGCTGAACCGCAGCGACCGGGTCCTGTTCCGCTTCATGCGCCACCGCGAGGAGCGCTGCGCGCTGATCCTCGAGCTGATCCGGAACCACGCCTACGAGAAGTCGCGCTTCCTCAACGGCGCGGCGGTCCGGGAGGACAGGATCCCGCCGCTCGCGCCGGCCGACCTTGCGCGCGCCGAGCTGCCCGCCCTCGGCTACGTGCACCCGGATTCGCGGCGTTTTCACCTTCTGGACAAGGCGCTTTCCTTCGACGACGCCCAGCAGCGCGTGTACGCGACGCCGCTGCCGCTGGTCCTGATCGGCGCCGCGGGCAGCGGCAAGACCGCGCTCGCGCTGGAGCGGATCAAGGCGATCGAAGGCGAAGTCCTCTACGCGACGCTGTCGGCGTACCTCGCCGAGAACGCGCGCCGCCTGTACTACTCGAACGGCTACGGCAACGAGCGCCAGAGCGTGGATTTCCTCTCGTTTCGCGAGTGCCTGGAGTCGATCCGGATTCCGGACGGGCGCGAAGCGGACTTCGCGGCGTTTCGCGCCTGGTTCGACCGCCACGCCCGCCAGGCGCCGGTGCGCGACGCGCACCGCCTGTACGAGGAGTTCAAGGGCGTACTGACTGGCAGCATCGTGGATGCGGCGTGGCTTGCGCGCGAGGACTATCTTGCGCTCGGCGTGCGCCAGTCCATCTTCGCCGAGGAAGAACGGCCCGCGGTGTACGGGCTTTTCGAGAAGTACATCGCCTGGCTCCGCGAGAGCGGCCGCTACGACACCAATCTCCTCGCCCACGCGTATCTTGCCGGGTGCGCTCCGCGCTACGACGCGGTGGTGATCGACGAAGCGCAGGACCTCACCAACGTGCAGCTTCATTTCCTGCTCCGGCTGCTGCGCAACCCGGGGCAGTTCCTGCTCGCCGGCGACGCCAACCAGATCGTTCACCCCAACCACTTCTCGTGGGCGAAGGTGAAGACGCTCTTCTACCGCGACGAGACGCTGGAAGGGCGCGAGGCGATCCACATCCTGCACGCGAACTACCGCAACGCCCGCTCGATCACCTCGGTGGCGAACCGGCTGCTGCGGGTGAAGCGGGCGCGCTTCGGCTCGATCGACCGCGAAAGCAATTACCTGGTGGACGCGGTGTCGGATGCGGCGGGGTCGGTCGAGCTGCTGCCCGCGGAGGCGGCGCTGCTACGCGAACTCGACCGGCGCACCCGGCGCTCGACCGAATTCGCGGTGCTGGTCATGCGCGACGAGCAGAAGCCCGCTGCACGCGAGTTCTTCGGCACGCCGCTCGTGTTCTCGGTGCGCGAGGCGAAAGGCCTCGAGTACCCGCACATCATCCTGTTCAATTTCGTCTCCGAGGAGCGCCAGGCGTTCAACGCGCTGATCGAAGGCGTGGACCCGGAGGCGCTGCAGGGCGAGCTGCGCTATGCCCGCGCCCGCGACAAGGCGGACAAGTCGCTCGAGGTGTTCAAGTTCTTCGTCAACTCCCTGTTCGTGGCGCTGACGCGCGCCGTGCGCGGCGCGATCCTCGTCGAGCGCGACACCGCGCATCCGCTGCTGCGCCTGCTGGGCGTGGAGCGCGTTGCGGACCGCGTCGAGGTCGAGGCGAAGGCTTCCAGCATCGAAGACTGGCAGCGCGAGGCGCACAAGCTCGAGCTGCAGGGGCGCAGCGAACAGGCCGGCCTGATCCGCGCCGGCGTGCTGCGCGCGCGCTCGACACCCTGGCAGCCGCTCGATCCGGAACGCGTCGCGGCGCTCGCGGGGCGGGCGCTCGATCCCCAGGGCGTTTCGAGCAAGGCGCGGCGCGAACTGCTCGATTACGCGGTGGCGCATTCCGATCCGGCACTGGTCCGGGAGCTGATCGACCTCGGACACGTGAGCGGCGAGGCCCGCGCCATCATCGCCGCGACCCGGGCGAGGCACCTCCAGGCGCCCGCGCTGCGTCACCCGAAGGAGGCGCTGCGCCTGACCGAGCAGTTCGGCACCGACTTTCGCTCGCCGCACAACCAGACGCTGCTCATGCAGGCGGCCGAGGCGGGCGGCGAAGCGGTCGTTCGCGCGCTCCTCGACGCGGGCGCCGATCCGCTCGCCTGCGACAACTACGGCTGCTTCGCCGCGCACTATGCGCTGCGCCGGGCGCTCGCCGATCCGCAGTACGCGGCGAAGTCGTTCGGCGCGATCCATTCCCTGCTCGCGCCCGAGAGCCTGTCCATCAGCGTGGGCGAGCGGTTGGTGAAGCTCGACCGCCGGCAACCCGAGTACCTGGTTCTCAACCTCCTGCTCGCGACCTTCGCCAACCGGGGCCTGCGGATGATGGACCCGGGGTTCGTCGCCGCCGACTGGAGTGAGGCGCTCGCGCATTTTCCGGCGCGCGTCGCGCCGGAGCACTGGCGCAAACGCGCGTACTGGTCCGGCGTGCTGGCGCGAAACGAGGTCGCGCGCGAGTACCCCTACAACCGCCGCCTGGTCACGCGCGTGCGCTACGGGCGCTACCTGCCCAACCCGGAGATCCGACTGCGCCTCGCCGATGCATGGGTGCCCGTCTACGAGCATCTGAACCTCGCGCTCCTCAGGCGGCTGACGCCGAGGGTCTTCGATTACGTGGCCGAAGTGATAGAGCGCCCGGAGCAGCCCAAGGCGTCGTCCGAGGACGCGCAAGACGATGCCACCGGAAAAGCATCGCCGGCGGTGCGCTCCGGACCGTCGCAGGGAAACCTCTTCTGATTCGCAGGGCCCGGGCTTCCCGGGCGCGCGAAGCAAACCCGGGCAGGCCGAGGTGCGGCTACGCGTTCAGGCCCGCCAGCACCCGCACGTGCCGCACGGCACTGCGGCCCAGCGCGGCGAGCGCGTAGCCGCCTTCGAGCAGCGAGACGATGCGCGCGTTCGCGTGCCGCACGGCGACCCCTTTCACCTGCTCGGTGACCCAGCCGTAGTCGGCGTCGTGCAGGCGAAGCATCGCCATGTCGTCCTCGATGTGGGCGTCGAACCCGGCCGAGAAGAGCACGAACTGCGGAGCGAACTTCTCCAGCGCGGGAATCCAGTGCTGCATCACCGCCTCGCGGAACTGCGCCGAGCCGGCGCCGGCGGCGAGCGGCACGTTCACCATGTTGTCCGCGGGGTCCTCGGTGCCGCTGTACGGGTAGAAGGGATGCTGGAAGGTCGAGACCATGAGCACGCTCGGATCGCGCGCGAAGATCTCCTCGGTGCCGTTGCCGTGATGCACGTCGAAGTCCACGATCGCGACCCGCTCGAGGCCGTGCGCCTGGATCGCGTGGCGCGCGGCCACCGCGACATTGTTGAAGATGCAAAAGCCCATCGGGCGCGCGCGGCAGGCATGGTGCCCCGGCGGGCGCACGTTGCAGAAGGCGTTTTCCGCCTCGCCCTTCATCACGAGGTCGGTGGCGAGCACCGCCGCGCCGGCGGCGCGCAGCGCGGCGTCCAGACTGTGAGGATTCATCGCGGTATCCGGATCGAGGTGCACGGTGCCCTGCCGCGGCGCGAATTCGCGGATCGCCCGCACGTATTCGATCGGATGCACGCGGCCGAGCTGCTCGTCGGTCGCGAGCGGCGCTTCGTAGCGCGCGAGATACTGCTCCACGCCGCTTGCGATCAACTGGTCCTCGATGGCGTTCAGGCGCTCCGGGCGCTCGGGGTGGCCGGCGCCCATGTCGTGCTTGAGGCAGTCGCGGTGCGTGATGAATGCGGTCGCCACGGCTGGCGCATCATAGCCCAAGGCACCGCCGCGGGCGCCGCGCAAGGCGATCCGGGTACAATGACCGGATGCTCCTCAAGCGCCAGCTCCAGCCGATCCCGCAGTCGCCGGTTTTCCGCGTCATCGAAGCCGCGGGCAGCATCATCCTCGGCAAGGAAGCGCAGGTGCGCCTTTCGCTCGCGTGCCTGCTTGCGCGCGGGCACCTGCTGATCGAGGATCTGCCGGGCGTCGGCAAGACGACGCTCGCGCACGTGCTCGCGAAATCGCTCGGACTGCAGTTTCAGCGCATCCAGTTCACGAGCGACATGCTGCCCGCCGACATCATCGGGGTTTCCGTGTACGAGCGCGAAAGCGCGGGCTTCAAGTTCCACGCCGGCCCGATCTTCGCGCAGGTGATTCTCGCCGACGAGGTGAACCGCGCCACGCCCAAGACGCAGTCGGCGCTGCTCGAGGCGATGGAGGAGCACCAGGTCACCGCCGAAGGCGAGACGCGCAAGCTCCCCGAGCCGTTCTTCGTGATCGCCACGCAGAATCCGGCCGAATCGGTAGGGACCTTCCCGCTTCCCGAATCGCAGCTCGACCGCTTCATGATGCGGATCGAGCTCGGCTACCCCGACCGCGACGCCGAGCGTGCGCTGCTCTCCGGGGTGGACCGGCGCGACCTGCTCGCGACGCTCGGCCCCTGCATGTCGCCCGCCGAGCTCGTGGAGCTGCAGGAAAGCGTGCGGGACGTGCACGTGGCGCCGGCGCTGCTCGATTACGTGCAGGCGATCGTCGAGCATACGCGCCGCAATGCCGAGTTCGCCGCCGGGCTGTCGCCGCGCGCGGCGCTCGCGCTGGTGCATTCGGCGCGCGCCTGGGCGCTGATCGAGGGCCGCGACAAGGTGATTCCCGAGGACGTGCAGGCGATCCTGCCTGGCGTCGCCACGCATCGGCTGCGCCCGGCGCACAGCGCGGGGCGGCGCGTGGATATCGGCGCGATGCTCGTTTCCGCGGTGCCGATTCCCTGAACGGAACCGGTGCCCGCTTGCCGGGCTACCGCCTCTTTTCCGCTACCGCCTGCACGACCGCGATTCGTCCTTCGCGAAGATTGCGGGCCATGTTTTCGAACTTCGCGCGGGCATTTGCGCCCATCAGCAGGTGAAGCCCGAGCGGCAGCGGGCCCGCGGTCTTGAGCCTCTGCATCGCCGCGCTGAACCACTCGAGCGACTGGCGGCTTTTGTCTTCCCAGTCGGCGATGCGAAATCCCAGCTCTTCGAGAAGCGCGCGCACCGCCTGCGGCGGAGCGAGAAAGCTGATCGAGCTTTCCTCTGCCCACGGCACCGGAAAATGCGGCGGCCCGTCCTCGCCCGCGAAGATGTCGTGAAAGAGCAGCTTCCCGCCGGGTGCGAGCACGCGGGCGAGTTCGGCGTAAAAGGCGCGCTTGTCGGCGATGTTCATCTGCACGTGCTCGGTCCACACGGCATCGAATGACGCTTCGCCAAAGGGCAGCGCAAGCGCGCTCGCCTGGTGAAACTCGACGCCCTCCTTCAGTCCCACCAGTTCCGCGAGCGCGGCGGCCGCTTCGACGTACTCGCGGGTGAGATCCACGCCCGTGGCGCGGCACTGCCGCTCGGCCGCGAGGAAGCGCACCGAGCCGCCCAGGCCGCAGCCCACGTCGAGCACGCGCGCGCCGGGCGCGAGCGCCGCGCGCTCGGCAAGCTCGAGGGTCGCTTCGCGCCCGCGAATGTGAAACGCGTCGACCGGTGCGAGGTCCTGCGGCGCGAGCGCCGCCGTGTCCTTGCCCATCGCGCGCAGCGCACGCACGATGGATTCGAGAATTCCGCCGCGCGCGTAGTGGCCCTCGACCCGTTCGTGTTCGCTCGGCATGCGCTGGTCTCCCCCGGCGGCGGACTTGCGCCGACCCTGCTTGAGCACCCAGGCGATCGCAAGGCCGGTCAGAACGACATTCGCCACGATCCCGAAGATCAGGAACAGGTTCGACGGCCCGCCCTGGCTCACGTCACCAGTCCCACTGTCGCCGCGGTGAGGCAGGTGGCGAGCGTCCCTGCCACGATCGATTTCAGGCCGAGCGCCACGATTTCGCCGCGGCGCCCCGGGCACATGGTGCTCATGCCGCCGATCATGATTCCAAGGCTGCCGAAGTTGGCGAAGCCACACAGCGCGTAGGTGAGCAGCAGACGGCTGCGCCCGGAAAGTTCCGGCATTTTCGACAGCTCGATGTAGGCCACCAGCTCATTGAGCACGGTCTTCGTGCCAAGGAGCATGCCGCCCGCGTGCGCCTCGGCCCAGGAAATGCCGGCAAGCCACGCGAGCGGCGCGAGCAGCCATCCGAGCATCCCCTGCAGCGTGTAGGGCGCGCCGCCTCCGTGCGGCAGCCAGGCGAGAAGGAGGTTCACGAGCGTCACCAGCGCGACGAACACCACGAGCATCGCCACGATGTTGAGCAGCAACTGCGCGCCGTCCAGCGTGCCCCGCGTCAGTGCGTCCATGCTGCTCGAAGCCTCGGACTCGAGCCGGAGCCGGCCGCCGGTCGCCTCGCCTTCGGGCGGGACCATGAGAAAAGCGACGACAAGCGCCGCCGGGGCGGAGACGATCGAAGCGATCAGCAGATGCGCGACCGCGTCCGGAATCAGCTTGCCGAGGATGCTGGCGTAGAGGAAGAGCACCGTCCCCGCGATCGAGGCCATTCCGCCCACCATGATCGCGAACAGCTCGCCGCGCGACACATTGGCGAGCCACGGACGCACGAAAAGCGGCGCCTCGACCATGCCGACGAAGACGTTCGCCGCGGTCGAGAGTCCGACCACGCCGCCCACCTTCATGGAGCGCTCGAGCAGCCAGGAAATCGCGCGCACCACCGCGGGGAGCACTCGCCAGTGAAAGAGCAGCGCCGAGAGCGCGCTTACCACGAGCACGAGCGGCAGCGCGCGAAAGGCGAGGATGAAACTCGAGGCCGGATCGGTTTCCGCAAACGGCGGTTTGCCGCCGCCGAGATAGCCGAACACGAACGAGGTGCCCGCCTGCGTCGCCTTTTCGAGCGCGAGGAGCGCCTCGTTCAGCGCGAGGAACGCGTCCTTCGCAAGAGGCAGCTTGAGCAGCAGGAGCGCAAGCGCGAGCTGCAGCGCGAGTCCTGCCCACACCGCGCGCCACGGGACCGCCGTGCGCCTTTCGCTCGCGAGCCACGCGAGCGCCAATAGCCCGAGGATCCCCGCAAGCGCGTGAGCGGCGTCAGCCAAGGTAGGGGCCCTCAGGCGGGAAACAGCGACTCGACGGTCGCCTGGATCGCCTCGGCCGCCGCCCGCGGATCCGCGGCGTCGCGGATCGGCCGTCCGACCACGATGTAATCGGCGCCGCCGGCGAATGCCCGGGCGACGTCGACCGTGCGCTTCTGGTCGTCTGCCGCCGTGCGCTCGGCACCTGGCGTTCCAGCCGCGGGCCGGATTCCCGGTGTCACGATGAGCAGCCGGTCGTCGAATTCCGCCTTCAGCTTCGGCGCTTCGAGGCCGGAGGCGATCACGCCGTCGCAACCCGCCTCGAGCGCAGCGCGCGCGCGGGAAAGGACCAGTTCCTCCAATTCGCCCCGGTAGCCCAGCTCGGCGAGGTCATCCGCGCCAAGACTCGTGAGCACGGTGACGGCGAGGATCCGCACGTCGCCCTTCTCCTTGCCAGCGGCCTGCATGATCGCGCGGTTGCCGTGCACGGTGGCAAAGGTTACGCCGCGGCCGCGCAGGTTCGCCACGGCGCGGCGCACGGTTTCCGGGATGTCGTAGAACTTGAGATCTGCGAACACCTTGTTTCCCCGTTGCACGAGCCAATCGAGAAGGCTGAAATACCCGCCCGAGGTGAGAAGCTCGAGGCCGAGCTTGTAGAAGCGGACCGAATCGCCGAGCGTTGCGGCGAACGCGCGCGCTTCCTCCGGCGTCGGGACGTCGAGCGCGACGATCAGGCGCTCGCGCCGCGGAATGGCGGTCCGGCTCACTTCGGCTCCCGGCTGCCCGTGCGCAGCTGCAGTGCGCGCTCGCGCATACCGGATTGCTCCGCGTCGGGCCCGGCGCCGAAGAGTTCCGCCAGGGTCGTCTGCATGCGCGGCTCGAACAGCGCCTCGTGGCCCGCGACGAGCTCGTGCAGCGCGCTCGAGCGCGCGCCGAGCGCCTCGCGCGCGCGCCCCGCATCCAGCACAAAGGTGCGGAACACTTCCGCAACGCGCAGCGAAGCGGTGTCTCGCGTGAGCACCCAGCCCTCCGTTGCCACGCGCGCAACCCAGCCGAGCCGCTCCATCCGGTCGAGCAGCCGCTCGCACTGGTCGGGCACAAGGCGCAATTGGGCGACGATCTGCGCCAGTTGCGGCACGCGCCCGCTGCGTTGCGCCTCGATCAGGCAGCCCAGCACTTCGAGGGCTTGGTAGAACTGCTGCCCGGGCGGGCGGCCGCGCCGCTCGGCGCTGCGGAATCCGGGCAGCGCCGCGGCCACCGTCGCGCCGAACAGCACCACCACCCAGCACAGATACAGCCACACGAGGAAGATCGGAATCGCGGCGAACGCGCCATAGACAAGCTTGTAGGTCGGAAAGTTCGTGATGTAGAGGGCGAAGCCGCGCTGCATCAGCTCGAACGCGACCCCCGCGGCGAGTCCGCCCGTGACCGCGTGGCGCAGTTTCACCTTGCGGTTCGGCACGATGAAATAGACGAGCGTGATCGCCGTGCTCGTCAGTACGAACGGCGCGACGCGCAGCAGCTCGTAGTGCACCAGCGGCATTTCGCTCGCGAAGCCGAGCGAAGCGGACACGAGGTACGACGTCATCGAGATGCTCAGGCCCATCAGCACCGGACCGAGGGTGAGCACCGCCCAGTACATGAGCAGCTGTTGCAGCAGAGGGCGCGGGACCGAAACGCGGAAGATCTGGTTCAGGCCGCGGTCGATCGTAAGCATGAGCATGACGGCGGTGACGGCGAGAAACACGATGCCGACCGCCGTGAGCCTGCCCGCCGCCGCGGAAAACTGGCCGATGTAGATCGTGATCGCGCCTGCGATCTGCGGCGGCAGCACGTTGCGCGCGACCCAGCCGTCGATCTCGCCAGTCCACTCGCGGAACACCGGGAACGCCGTCGCGACCGCGAGCGCTACCGTGATGAGCGGCACCAGCGCAAGCAGCGTCGTGTAGGTGAGGCTGCCGGCGAGCTGAAGACAACGTTCCTCGTCGAACCGCGCGTACGCGGCGCGCACGAACGGAACCAGCGCGCTCAGGCTTGCGGGCGGTGCGTTGCGAAACCGCATTGCCGCCCTATGATACAGTCCTCGCGCCTCATGCCCGACCTCCTCGTCCTCTACTACAGCGTCGGCGGCTCGGTGCGGCGCATGGCGGAACTGATCGCGCAAGGCATCGAGCGCGTGCCCGGCGCGGCGGCGCGCCTGCGCACGGTGCCGCGGGTTGCACCCGTGACCGAGAAGGCCGAGCCTCCGGTTCCACCGTCGGGCGCACCCTATTGCGAACTGAAGGACCTCATCGAATGCGCGGGGCTCGCGCTCGGCAGCCCGACGCGCTTCGGCAACATGGCCGCGCCGCTCAAGCACTTTCTCGACGGCACGTCGCCGCTCTGGCTGCGGGGCACGCTCGCCGGGAAACCGGCCTGCGTGTTCACCTCCACCGCGAGCCTGCACGGCGGACAGGAGACGACGCTCGTCTCGATGATGCTGCCGCTGCTTCACCACGGCATGCTGATCGTCGGGCTTCCCTACACGCTTGCCGAGATCAACGCCACGCGCACCGGCGGCACGCCCTATGGCCCGAGCCACTTTGCGGGCATCGCCGACGACGAGCCGGTGACCGACGCCGAGCGCGCGCTGTGCATCGCGCAGGGCCTGCGCCTCGCCGAACTGGCGCTCAGATTGTCGCGGTAGCGATCTCGCCCGCGATCGCGAAGTGCCGGCGGGTGTAATCCACCGCGGCTGCCTCGTCGAACCCCTTGCAGGTGTAGAGCAGGACCGAGACGAATTTCGGCGCGGTCCAGACGTAGGCGGAGATCCCCGAGTCGACGAGCGGCAGGAACGCGTCGAAGCCCTGGTTTTCCGTTTTCCCCCGGCCGCCGGGCGAAAAAATCGCCGGCTCGCCGTAGGCCGCGAGCCCGAGGTGCGCGGCGACGCCGGTGAGGTAGCGCGCAAGCGATTCGCGGGTCACTTCGCCGCTGTAGTACGCTTCGATCAACAGCCTCTGCCTGAAGATTTCCGGTGCCAGGTTCTTCATTGCGCGTGCTCCGTTGGGTCGCGTCCACAGCGCTCGCCTCGCTGCTCCTGCTGTGCCTCGCCTGGGAACTGTGGCTCGCGCCGCTGCGGCCCGGCGGTTCGCTCCTTGCGCTCAAGGCGGCGCCGCTCGCGCTGCCGCTGGCCGGCATTGTCGCCGGCAGGCGCTACACGTACCAGTGGGCGAGCATGCTTGCGCTCGCCTACTTTGCCGAGGGCGTCGTGCGCGCCTGGAGCGAGCGCGGCGCCTCGCAGGCGCTCGCCGCCGCCGAAATCGCCCTCAGCCTCGCCTTCTTCGTCGCGGCGGTCAGCTACGCGCGGGCGACTAGAGCTGGTGCTGGGGGTTGAGCCGCTCGACCTTGCTCGTCAGGCGGTTGAGCGCCGCGATGTAGGCCTTGGCGGAGGCGACCACGATGTCGGTATCGGCGCCGACTCCGTTCACCACGCGCCCGCCCTTGGCAAGCCGCACCGTCACCTCGCCCTGCGACTCGGTGCCGGTGGTGACCGCATTCACTGAATAGAGGAGCAGTTCCGCGCCGCTGCGGGCGAGCTTCTCGATCGCCTTGAAGGTCGCATCCACCGGGCCGTCGCCCTCGGATTCGGCCTTTTTCTCGGTGCCGGCCTCGGAGAGCACCACGCTCGCGTGCGGCCGCTCGCCCATGCCGCTTGCCTGGCTCATGTGCACGAGCCGCCAGTGCTCGTCCATGCGCGCCGCCGCTTCCTCGGAAACGAGCGCATAGAGATCCTCGTCGAAGATGTCGGCTTTCTTGTCGGCGAGGTCCTTGAAGCGCTGGAACGCCTTGTTCACGCGGTCCTCGCTATCCAGTTCGATTCCCAGCTCGCCGAGGCGCTGCTTGAAAGCGGTGCGGCCCGAGAGCTTGCCGAGCACGATCTTGTTCGTGGCCCAGCCGACGTCCTCTGCGGTCATGATCTCGTAGGTCTGGCGCGCCTTGATCACGCCGTCCTGGTGGATTCCCGACGCATGCGCGAACGCGTTCGCCCCCACGACGGCCTTGTTCGGCTGCACCACGAATCCGGTGATCTGCGACACGAGCCTCGAGGTGGGCACGATCTGGGTGGTGTCGATGCGCGTCTTCATGTCGAAGAAGTCCGCGCGCGTCTTGACCGCCATCACCACTTCTTCGAGCGAGGTGTTGCCTGCGCGCTCGCCCAGGCCGTTGATGGTGCACTCGATCTGGCGCGCGCCGCCCACCATCACCGCGGCAAGCGAATTCGCCACCGCCATGCCGAGGTCGTTGTGGCAATGCACCGACCACACCGCCTTGTCCGAGTTGGGGATCCGCTCGCGCAGCCGGCGGATGAATTCGCCGAACTGCTGCGGCACCGCGTAGCCGACCGTGTCCGGAATGTTGATCGTGGTCGCGCCCTCGGCGATCGCCGCTTCGAGCACCCGGCACAGGAAATCCGGTTCCGAGCGGCTGCCATCCTCGGGCGAGAACTCGACGTCGGGGCAGGCATTGCGCGCGTAGCGCACCGCGAGCTTCGCCTGCTCGAGCACCTGCTCCGGGGTCATGCGCAGTTTCTTTTCCATGTGGATGGGGCTGGTGGCGATGAAGGTGTGGACGCGCCACGCCTTCCCCCCTTTGAGCGCGTCGATGCCGCGCTGGATGTCGCGGTCGTTGGCGCGGCAGAGACCGGCCACGGTGGAATCCTTGATCACGTTCGCGATCGCGCGCACCGCCTCGAAGTCGCCGTTGGAGGACGCCGGGAAACCGGCCTCGATCACGTCGACGCGCAGCCGCTCGAGCGCGCGCGCGATGCGCAGCTTCTCGTCCTTGGTCATCGAGGCGCCGGGGCTTTGCTCGCCGTCGCGCATGGTGGTGTCGAAAATGATCAGGCTGTCGGTGCTCATGGTCCGCTCCTCGTGGGAATACGTACTTGTCCTTGCCGCCGGTTGGGCGGTCGCGGGTGCTGCCGGATTGGGAGGATTTAGTTTGTGCGCGCGAGGCGCAGCAGCAGGCCAGCCAGGAGGAGCAGGCTGGTGAGCGTCGCAATCAGGAGTGCGTACGCCGAGGTCATGGCGCGACTATAGCGTCATCGCGCGGGAGCCGCAACCGCGCATCGGGGCTGCCCTCGTCCGCGGGCGGTCGGCCGCTCGCAGAACTTGCCCTCCGTCACTACCAGCTCGATCGACTCTTTGCGCGGGATCAATGTGCGCCGGAGCGCTGCTGCTACGGTTGACGCCAGCTTCAGCGGACCGGCACCACGCAGAGGACACCGAAATGTTCACCCGATGCATCCCAGCGGCAGCCGCCATTCTCCTGGCAACGCCGTACGCCGCCCTGGCGCAGTCGAGCGTAACAATCAGCGGCTATCTCAAGTTGAGCGTGGAGGGGCTGAAACTGGGCGACAGCGCAAAATCGCCTTCGGGCGAAAGCCGTCTCGTCGATGATTCCTCGCGCATCATCTTCGCCGTGACGGAGGATCTCGGCCGCGGTTTGCAGGCGATCGCGCAGATCGACTGGCGCATCGCCCCGGACTCCGGTGCCGGCGCGCCATCCGGCAACAACTGGGTTGGAGTGCGCAGCGCAAGCTGGGGCATCCTGAAACTGGGCCGTCACGATCTGCACTACAACGCCGACCCGTCCGAGATCACGGCGAAGGCCGGATCGAAGAAGGCCGGCCCCGTGGCGCTGCTCGCGTTCGCGGCAGGCGGCAGAACTGCCATCGCCGGCAACACCCGGACCCCGAACGCGGTCGTCTGGGACTCGCCGACGTGGGGTCCGTTCGACCTGCGCCTGGCCTATTCGGCCAACACTGCGACCGCCGAGGCCGATATCGGCAGCGCGGTCCGGCGCGGCCGGGCATGGAACGTGATGCCCCGACTGACGGTCAGTCAATGGCAACTGGGCTGGAGCCACTGGGACTCGAAACCGGATGCAGCCCTCGCCGGGGAGCAGAAAGCCGATCGTTTCTGGGGTTACTACGCCTGGGGTGGGTTGAGAATCGGCCTCGCCTACGACAAGTCCCGCATTCACACCGGTGGCAGCGCGGACACGAGCCGGCGAACGGCATGGTCGGTCCCGCTGCGCTACCGGTCGGGGAACCACAATTTCCACGCCGAGCACGCCCGCGCGCGCGACGACACGGTCACCGCAAGCGCCGACGGCGCCAGAATGCTCGCGCTGGCATACGTGTATGAGCTTTCGAAGCGCACGTCGCTCGGACTGTCCTACGCGAGGATCCGCAACGACCCCGACGCCGCGTACAACCTCGACGGATCAGCTGGCAGCCAAGGCAGTCCTTCGGGCGCCGTTGCGCCGGGTGAAGACCCGCGCGTGATCGCGGCGACTATCCGGCACGCTTTCTAAGGGCGCCCCGCCCCGCGCCAAATCAGCCCGGCTTGCCGTCGATGCGCGGTTGCGCGAGGCGCGGCAGATAGGCCGCGAAATACACGAGGAACGCGCTCGCCCAGCACGCGGCAGAGGCGACGATGAGCGCTTCGTAGCCGAAGCCGGGCGCAAGCGCCGCGACGACCCGCAGCACTACTGCAAGGTGCACCAGCACGTAGGCGAGCGTTTCGGCGCGACCGGCGGCAAGCGGCCGGCCGGTGTGGCCGAGCGCGGTGCGCGTGATCATGCCGATGATGAGGCCGCCCATCGCCCCTGCGCCGAACGCGTGCAGCGCGGCGTTCGGGGCGATCAGGCCGAGCGCGGAAAGCGAAAGGAGCAGGAAGCCGAGCGGAAACCATGCGTGCGAGAGGTGCAGAATCCACAGGATCGGCGAGCCGCGCGTCGCGAGCGGCCGCCAGCCCCACTGGCGAACACCATGAGCCGCTGCTGCCGCGATTGCGAACAGCGCAGCGGCAAGGTTCCACTGCATCAGGTCGCAGACGAACGCGGCAACGCTCGCGCCGACCGAGAAGTAATCGAGATTCGGCCTGCGCACCACGCCGGCGCGCGGCAGCGCGCTGGCGGTGAAGGCGGGCACGACGCGCCCGGCCATGACGAGGACGAGGGCGAGCACGAGGTAAAGCGCTGCCTTTACCGCCCACGCCCCGTAGCCCAGGTGGAAGGCGAGATTCGCCGCGCCGAGCGCGCAAAGCAGCACAACCACGAAGTAGTTGCGCACGTTGCGCGAGCCGACGATTACGCGCGCCATGACCGCGGCGAGGACGAACGGAAACGCGCCATCGACGAGGGCGGCGAGCGGCCCAGGACCCGTATAAAGGAGCACCCGCGCCGCGAACCAGTGCAACGCGAGGAGCGCGAGCGGCAGCCCGGCCGGTGTCGCGAGCCCGGTCCACACGCGCCCGGCGGTGAGCAGAAAGCCGGCGATCACCGCGAGCGCGAAGCCGAACACCATTTCGTGCTGGTGCCAAAGTAGCGGCGCGAGGTATCCGTTCCAGCCGGCGCCGAACAGCGCCACGGTCCAGAGCCCGATCGAAACCGCGGCAGCAAGTGCCGCGAGCAGGTAGAACGGCCGGAAGCCGAGGGCAAAAAGCGCGAACCCGCGCGGCGCCGGCGCAGGCGCAGGCTCATCGATGCGGGCAAGCGGGGTAATCCGGCTCAAAGGATGCGGCGCACGCGCCTGCGGAACAGCCACAGCACGTAGCCGGACAGGCCGTAGGCGCAGAAAAGCGCGAAGAGCACGATCGGCGGATCGAACGCCACCAGCACGAACGCAAGGACGATCAACAGGATCGCCCAGAACGGCACCGCGCGGCGGAAGTTGATGTCCTTGAAGCTGTAGAAGGGAACGTTCGAGACCATCGTGATCCCGGTGTACAGGGCGACGAATGCGGCCACCCACGGCAGGCGGTACTCGTCGAGCGGGATCTTGTTGTCCTGCACCAGCCAGACGAAGCCGGCCACCAGCGCCGCCGCCGCCGGGCTCGGCAGCCCCTGGAAAAAACGCTTGTCCACGACCTCGATGTTGACGTTGAAGCGCGCGAGCCGCAGCGCCGCGCCGGCGCAGTACACGAACGCGGCGATCCAGCCGAAGCGGCCGAGACCCCGCAGCGCCCACTCGTACAGCACCAGCGCGGGCGCGGCGCCGAAGGACACCATGTCGGACAGGCTGTCGTACTCGGCGCCGAATTCGCTCTGCGTGCGCGTGAGCCGCGCGACGCGCCCGTCTAGCCCGTCCAGCACCATCGCGACGATGATCGCCACCGCCGAGACCGCGAACCGGCCGTTCATCGCCTGCACGATGGCGAAGAAACCGGCGAAAAGCGCTGCCGTAGTGAAGAGGTTCGGCAGCAGGTAGATGCCGCGCCGGCGCAGCGCGCCGATGCGGGGCGGCCCCAGGCCCGGGAGATTTCCCTCGCTACGGTCGGGAAGCTCAGCCATGCGCGGCAAATATCGCGATCACGCTTTCGGCAGCGTACACCTTGTCGCCGAGCGCCGCCTGCGCCTCGGCGTCGAGCGGCAGGTAGACATCGAGGCGCGAGCCGAAGCGGATGAAGCCGTAGCGCTCGCCGCGGGCGAGCTCGGCGCCCTCGGCGGCGTAGCACAGGATCCGGCGCGCGATCAGTCCGGCGACCTGCACGCAGGTCACATCTTCGCCCGTGCGAGTGCGGAACCAGAGCGCGTTGCGCTCGTTTTCCGTCGAGGCCTTGTCGAGCGCCGCGTTGACGAACGCGCCGGCGTGATACCAGCGCTTTTTCACCGTGCCGTCCACCGGCGAGCGGTTCGAATGCACGTTGAAGACGTTCATGAAGATCGAGACCTTGAGCGCGTCGCGCTCAAGCCACGGGTCGCGCGCGCGCTCCACGGCGACGATGCGGCCGTCGGCCGGCGCCACGACCGCGCGCGGGTCGTCCGGGACGTCGCGCGGCGGATCGCGGAAAAACTGCAGCACGAACAGTGCCGCGAGCCAGAACGGCAGCGACCAGCCCCATCCGGCAGGCAGCCCGGCGGCGAGCGCGAGCGCGACCGCGACGGCGAGAAACGGCCACCCCTCCCGCGCCACGATTGGATGGGGATACGCCGGCCGCACGCGGTCAGTTCCTCGAGGTATCGACCAGCCGGTTCTTGCGGATCCAGGGCATCATCTCGCGCAGCCGCGCGCCGACCTTCTCGATCGGGTGTTCCGCAGTCATCCGCCGCCGCGAAAGCAGCATCGGGGCTCCGGCGCGGTTTTCCAGCACGAACTCCTTGGCGTACTCGCCCGACTGGATGCGCCCGAGCGCCTCGCGCATGCGCTGGCGCACCTGCTCGTCGATGATCTTGGGCCCGGTGACGTACTCGCCGTACTCGGCGTTGTTCGAGATCGAGTAGTTCATGGTGCCGATGCCACCCTCGTACATCAGGTCGACGATGAGCTTCAACTCGTGCAGGCATTCGAAGTACGCCATCTCGGGCGCGTAGCCCGCTTCGGTGAGCACCTCGTATCCGGCCTTCACCAGCTCCACGCATCCGCCGCACAGCACCGTCTGCTCGCCGAACAGGTCGGTCTCGGTTTCTTCCTTGAAGGTCGTCTCGATGATCCCGGCCTTTCCGCCGCCGATGGCCGCGGCGTACGAAAGCGCCATGTCGCGCGCTTTCTTCGAGCGGTCGCGGTGCACCGCGATCAGCATCGGAGTCCCGCCGCCGCCCACGTAGGTCGAGCGCACGGTGTGGCCCGGCGCCTTGGGCGCGACCATCCACACATCGAGGTCCTCGCGCGGCTGCACCTGGCCGTAATGGATGTTGAAGCCGTGGGCGAATGCGAGCGCGGCGCCCTTCTTGACGTTGGGCTCGACTTCGGACTGGTACACGGCGGCGATGTGCTCGTCGGGCATGAGCATCATCACGATGTCGGCGCCCCGCACCGCGTCGCCGATTGCCGCCACCTTGAGGCCGGCTTTCTTCGCCTTGTCCCAGGATGCGCCGCCCTTGCGCAACCCCACTACCACCTTCACGCCGGAGTCGTGCAGGTTGAGCGCGTGCGCGTGCCCCTGCGACCCGTAGCCGAGGATCGTGACCTTCTTCCCCTTGACGAGCGAAAGATCGGCGTCCTTGTCGTAATAGACCTTCATGAAACACCCCCTCTGGAAAGTATGGGGCCAGAGTAACTTTTTCCCGCCGGCCGGCGCAACCGGGCGACCGGCGAAGGAAAAGTTACTCCGGCCCCATTAGACCCGCAGAATGCGGTTGCCGCGGCCGATGCCGCTGGCCCCCGTGCGCACCGTCTCGATGATGGCACTCTGATCGAGCGCATGGATGAATGCGTCGAGCTTGCGGCCGTCGCCGGTGAGCTCGATGGTGTACGTGTTGTCCGAGACGTCGATCACGCGGCCGCGGAAGATGTCGGCCATGCGCTTCATCTCGTCGCGCTCCTTGGCCCCGGCGCGCACCTTGATCAGCATCAGTTCGCGCTCGATGTGCTCGGCATCCGAGAGGTCCACCACCTTCACCACCTCGACCAGCTTGTTCAGGTGCTTGGTGATCTGTTCGATCACGTCCTCGGACCCGCTGGTGACGATCGTCATGCGCGAGAGCGATGCGTCCTCGGTCGGCGCCACGGTGAGCGACTCGATGTTGTAGGCGCGCGCCGAGAAAAGGCCGGCGACGCGCGACAGCGCGCCCGCCTCGTTCTCGAGCAGCACCGACACGATGTGGCGCATCAGAGTTCTTCGGAAAGGATCATTTCCGTGATGCCCTTGCCGCCCGGCACCATCGGATAGACGTTCTCGGTCTGGTCGGTGATGAAGTCCATGAACACGAGTTCGTCCTTGCGGCGGAACGCATCGCGCAGCACCGGCTCGACGTCGGCCGGCTTTTCGACGAGGACCCCGCGGTGCCCATAGCCCTCGGCGAGCTTCACGAAATCGGGAAGCGCGTCCATGTAGGACTCGGAATAGCGGTTGCCGTGGAAGAACTGCTGCCACTGGCGGACCATGCCCATGTACTTGTTGTTGAGGTTGACGATCTTGATCGGCAGGCGATACTGCTTGCAGGTCGAAAGCTCCTGCAGGCACATCTGGATCGAGGATTCGCCGGTGACGCACGCGACCGCGGTTCCCGGATTGGCGAGTTGCGCGCCCATCGCCGCGGGAAGGCCGAACCCCATCGTGCCGAGGCCGCCGGAGTTGATCCAGCGCCGCGGCCGGTCGAACTTGTAGAACTGCGCCGCCCACATCTGGTGCTGGCCGACGTCCGAGGTGACGATCGCATCGCCCCCGGTGACTTCGTAGAGCGTTTCGATGACGTACTGCGGCTTGATGATCGCCGCCGCGCGGTCGTACCGCAGGCAATCCTTGGCGCGCCACTGCTCGATCTGCTCCCACCAGGGGCGGATCGCCTCCGCGTCGGGACGCGGCGCGCCGCCTTTCAGCAGCTTCAGCATTTCGTCGAGCACGTCCGGAATGTTGCCGACGATCGGGACATCGACGCGCACGCGCTTGGAGATCGACGACGGATCGATGTCGACGTGGATGATCTTGCGCGGGTTCTGGGCGAAATGCGCCGGGTTTCCGATCACGCGATCGTCGAACCGGGCGCCGATCGCGAGCAGCACGTCGCAGTGCTGCATCGCCATGTTCGTCTGGTAGGTGCCGTGCATGCCGGGCATGCCGAGGAACTGCCGGTCGGTGGCGGGAAACGCGCCCAGGCCCATGAGCGTATTGGTGCACGGGAAGCCGAGCAGCCTCACGAGTTCCGTGAACGCCTCGGCCGAATCCGAAAGGATCACCCCGCCGCCGCTGTACACCATCGGCCGGCGCGCTTCGACCAGCAGTTGCACCGCCTTGCGGATCTGGCCGGCGTGGCCCTTGCGCGTCGGGTTGTACGAGCGCATCGCGATCGAATCGGGATAGGCGAACTCGCACGCCTGGATCGTGATGTCTTTCGGGATGTCCACCAGCACCGGCCCGGGGCGGCCGGTCTTGGCGAGGTAGAACGCCTTCTTGATCGTCCCGGCCAATTCGCGCACGTTCTTCACGAGGAAGTTGTGCTTCACGCAGGGCCGCGTGATGCCGACCGCGTCCACCTCCTGGAAGGCGTCGAGCCCGATCGCGGGCGTCGGCACCTGGCCCGACAGGATCACCATCGGGATCGAATCCATGTAGGCGGTCGCGATCCCGGTCACCGCGTTGGTGACGCCCGGACCCGAGGTGACCAGGCACACGCCGACCTTGTCCGAGGCGCGGGAATAGCCGTCCGCCGCGTGCGCGGCGCCCTGCTCGTGCCGTACCAGGACGTGCCGCACCTTGTCCTGCTTGAACAGCTCGTCGTAGATGAACAGGACCGCGCCGCCGGGATAGCCGAAGACGTACTCGACGCCCTCTTCCTGCAGGCAGCGCACCACGATCTGGGCGCCAGTCAGCTGCTCGGTCTTGACTCGATCCATCGAAACCCGCGGAACGCGGCCGAAAACGTTGCACATTAATGACTTGCTGCGCTGCGGTCAAGCTGACGGATGGTCCGATTTGCGCCGCGTTTGATAACATCGTCGCACGACAAATTGAACCGCACCCGTGGCAGCAAGGAACCGTCCTGGCATCCCGTAGCGAGCTCTCGGCGTTCCTCGAGGGCGTCGAACGGCGCGCCTTCAAGCAGGCCGTCTATGCCGTGCGAGACGAGGACGCGGCACTGGACATTGCACAGGATGCGATGCTCCGGTTGACCGAGCGCTACGGCGACCGCCCGGCTGCCGAACTGCCGCTGCTGTTCCAGCGCATCCTTCAAAATGCCATCCGCGACTGGTTCCGGCGCCAGAAAGTGCGCTCGATCTGGGTGACCCTGTTTTCGGCGTTGCTGCCCGGGCGCGCCGAGGACGATGATCAGGATCCGCTGGAAACTTTGCAGGAGGCCGGCAAGTCGAATCGCGAGGAGCTCCCTGCGGACCGGCTGGAGCGATCTCAAGTGATTGAAATCATTGAAAAAGAGATTGCGCGGTTGCCACGCCGTCAACGCGAGGCGTTTCTCCTGCGTTACTGGGAGGAATTCGACGTCGCGCACACGGCACGGGCAATGGGATGCTCGGAGGGCAGCGTGAAAACGCATTGCTCCCGGGCTGCGCACGCGTTGGCTGCGGCGCTCAAGGCGCGCGGCATTACGTTATGACGACCCTGAACGAGCAGCAATTCGCAAACAAGATCCGGCGGGTCCTCGACCACGGCCTGGAGCTGGACGCCGCAACGCGTGAACGTCTGCGCGCCGCGCGCGAGCGCGCTCTCGCTGCGCGCAGGCTCGAGACCGAATCCGTGCTTGCCTGGGCCGACAACGTGCTCGGCCGGGTCGGCGGAGTGGGCGGCCTTTCGTTGCGGCTGCTGCTTCCCGCCGTGTTCCTTGCGATCAGCGTGGCCGCGATCTACACCTGGCAGCAGCAGCAGCGGCTCGCGGAGGTCGAGGAAATCGACGCCGAACTTCTTACCGACGACCTCCCGATCGACGCCTATCTCGACCGCGGTTTCGAGGCATGGCTCAAAAAGCGCGCTTCGCACTGACGCGCGCGCTCGCCGCGATCGCCCTTGCGCTCGCCGTATCTGCCGCGGGCGCCGCGGGGCCGGCGAAGAAATCTCCGTCGTGGGCCGAACTGACGGCCGATCAGCAGGAGATCCTCGCCCCGCTCAAGCCGCAGTGGGAACAGCTCAGCGTCGAGCGCCGCAAGAAATGGGTCGGCATCGCCAAGCGCTATCCGGCAATGAAGGCCGAGGAGCAGGTCCGGGTGCAGAAGCGAATGGCGAAATGGGCCGAACTCACGCCGGAGCAACGCCGCGCGGCCCGCGAGCAATTCCGCAGCATCGGCAAGCTCCCCCCGGAAAAGCGCACCGATCTGCGCCAGCAGTGGGCGGAGTACCAATCGCTCTCGCCGGCCGAGAAGCGCAGGCTGGAATCGCAGGGCGGGGCCGGCACCGCGGAGGATCGCGGCAAGCGCAAGCGCGCTACCCGGTCGCAGTCCTCGGCGCAGAAATCCGCAGCGAAGTGAACGACGTTCCGCTCGGCGAGACGCCGGGCCTCGCGCGGCGCCTTGCCTGCATGCTCTATGACGGATTGCTGCTCTTCGCGGTGGCGTTCGCCGCCGCCTGGCTTTTTTTCTTCGCCAGCGGCGGCCGCGGCGCGCAAGGCTGGGAGCGGTCCGCGCTCCAGTTTTTCCTGATCGCGGTATTCGCGGCCTACTTCCTGTGGTGCTGGCTTCGCGGCGGACAGACGCTCGCCATGAAGACCTGGCGCATTCGCCTGGTCACCCCCGCGCATGCCCGGATTCCGGCGCGCGCGGCCCTGCTGCGCTTCGTGCTGGCACTCGTCCTGGTGCCGACCGGAATCGGGATCGGCTGGTCGCTCATCGACCGGGACCGCCAGTTCCTGCACGACCGGCTCGCCGGCACGCGGCTCGTCCTCGCCTAGCGATCTTCGCGCGGCCAGCAGTTCCTAGCGCCGCTCGACCGCCCACATCATGGCGACCGCGGCGAGCAGGAACGCCGCCGCGGGCACCATGGCGGCGCTGACCGGCGGCCAGTTCTGCAGCAGCCCGATGTGCGAGAAAAGGCTGTTCAGCATGTGGAAGAAAATCCCCAGCATGATGCCGAAGAACACCTTCACGCCGACCATTCCCGAGCGCGCGTGCATGTAGGCGAAAGGCAGCGCCAGCGCCATCATCACCAGGGTCGCAAACGGATAGACGATCTTTTTCCACATCGCGATCTCGTAGCGCTCGGTCTTCTGCTGATTGCTCGCGAGATGCCGGGTGTACTTGTAGAGCTTCCACACCGACATGCGCTCCGGTACGACGATCAGGACATTGAGCAGATCGGGGCTCACTGCGGAGCGCCATTCGGCCTCGGCGTAGCGCGCGGTGCGCGGCCCCTGGGATGTGTAAGCGGTCTGCGTCACGGTGACCAGGCGCCAGAGTCCGTCGCCGGCGTACTCCGCGCGAGCGGCGGTGCTGACCACGCGCAGGCGGTACGCGGTGTCGAACTCGTAGATCCGCACATCCGAGAGCACGTTCGACTCGCGCGCCTCGCGCACGTTGATGAACGAGCGCTCGTCCTTGAACCACAGCCCGGTGCGCAGGTCCTGGGCGCCGCGGATCACCGAACTCATGGCGCGCATGCGCACGGTCTGCGCCGCCGCGTCGGCGTGCGGCGCAATCCACTCGCCGACCGCGAACGTGGCGACCACGAACGGAAGGCCGATCTTCGTCAGCGCGACGCCGGCCCGGAATGGCGACAGGCCCGCGGTGCGCATCACCGTGTACTCCGAATTGCTCGACAGGTGCGCGAGCACGTACAGCGTGCCGATGAGCACCGCCACGGGCAGCAGTTCGTAGGCGTGCGCCGGAACCCACAGCAGCACCACGGTGAAGATCTCCCTCAGGTGGTAGCTGCCGGTGCCCAGGTCGCGCAACTCGGCGATCAGGTCGAAGAATGCGAACAGCGCGAGAAATCCCGCCAGCACGAACCCCGCCGCGCCCCAGATCTGGCGCCCGAGGTAGCGCTCGAGGGTCGGGATCTCGGTCACCGGCGCCGCGGCAGGCGGACGAGCGATAGGTGGCGCACGAACAGGAGCAGCGCCACCGCCAGCATCAGCACGTGCATCGGCCACCAGCCGGTGCCGAACGCGAGCTTGCCCTGCGACACCTGCGCCTGGCTCACCGAAAGGAGGTTGGAGTAGGTGATGTACACGAGCAGGGCGAACAGAAGGTTGATCGAGCGCCCCGCGCGCGGGTTGACGTAGCTCAGCGGGATCGCAAGCAGCGCCAGCACGAGCGCCGAAACCGGGACCCCGATCCGCCACAGCAGCTCGCCGAGGTTGGCGTGCGTCGGGTTCTCGACGAGCGCGATCGTGGACAGGCTCTTGTGGGTCGCCTCGGGCTCGTCGCCTTCCTTCGCTTCGATGCGCAGCGCGTAGCGTGCGAATTCCATGAGGCGGAAATCCGACTCCCCGGGGGCTCCTTCGTAGCGCCGGCCGCTGAGCAGCGTGAGAAAGCGGTCGCCGTTCGGCGCCGTCTCGACGAATCCCTTTTCGCTCGTCATCACGCCGGAGCGGCCGCCCTGCGTGGAATTGACGAACACGTTCTGCACCGCGGACTTGTCCCCGGCAATCGATTCGACGAAGAACACGCGTTCCTTGGAGCGCGACTCGCCGAAGGCCCCCGGCTCCACGCGCGACAGGTCGTCGCGCGAATCGATCCGGCTGCGATACTGCTCGCTCATCTGCACCACCCAGGGCGAGAGGACGAACGTGAGCAGCGCAATCAGGAAAACGACCGGCGCGGTGAACAGGAACACCGGCTTGATCCAGTCCGCGAGCGACAGGCCGGAGTTGAACCAGATCACCATTTCGGAGTCCCGCCACATGCGCGCAAGCGTCAGCAGCACCGTGATGAACAGCGTGAGCGAAAGCAGCACCGGCAGCACGTTCAGAGCGAAAAAGCCGAGAAAGGCGACTACCGCGTCGCTCGGCAGCTTGCCGCTCGCCGCCTGCCCGAGCAGGCGGATGAGACGCGTCGTGAGCGCGATCAGGAACAGCGTGAGAAACACCGCGACCGCAAGGCCGGCCAGTTCCCGCAGCAGCGAGCGATAGAAGATCATGCGATACTTGCGGCCCGCATCACGGGAGACCGCAGTGGAATTTAGCATAAGACGCGTGGCGCCCGAGTCTGCGCGCACCGGTTGTCTGGTGCTGGGGGTCTTCAAGCGCGACGAGAACGGCAGCGCCGAGCTGACGCGTTCCGCGCAGCGTGCCGACCGCGCGGCGAAAGGCGCGCTGCGGCGCGTGTTGTCGCAGGGCGATCTTTCGGGCAAGTCCGGCTCGAGCCTGCTGCTGCGCGGGATCGAGGGGTTGGCGGCCGAGCGCGTCCTGCTGGTTGGGCTGGGCGAGAAGAAAAAATTCGGCGAGCGCGCGTACCGCGATGCGACCCGCGCAGCCGCGAATGCCCTGAAGGACATCGGTGCCCGACACGCGGTGTTCTACGTCGCCGAACCGAGGGTCGGCCGGCGCGGGCTCGCCTGGAACGTGCGCAATCTCGTGCTCGGCGTGCGCGAGGCGTTCTACCGCTTCGACCAGCTCAAGACCGACAAGAAGCCGCCCGCGCCGGCACTTTCGGAAATCACCCTGGCGCTCGCCGACGAGCCGGTCACGCGGCAGGCGCGGGCGGCGCTCGGCGAAGCGGCGGCGACGGCCGATGGCGTGGACCTCGCGCGCACCCTGGGCAACCTGCCGGCGAATCACTGCACGCCCGGCTATCTTGCCGATACCGCGGGCCGGCTCGCGCGCGAGTACAAGCTCGAACTCAAGGTCCTCGAGCGGCGCGACATGGAACGCCTGGGCATGGGCGCGCTGCTCTCGGTCACGCGCGGATCGCGCCAGCCGCCCAAGCTCATCGTGCTCCACTACTCGGGCGCGGCGAAGTCGAAGAAGCCGCTCGTCCTCGTCGGCAAAGGAATTACCTTCGATACCGGCGGCATTTCGCTCAAGCCCGCGCCCGAGATGGACGAGATGAAGTACGACATGTCGGGCGCCGGGAGCGTGTTGGGAACGATCCGCGCGCTCGCGGCGATGAGAGCGCCGCTCAATCTGGTCGGCGTGATTCCGGCGTGCGAGAACATGCCGGGGGGCGAAGCGACCCGGCCGGGAGACATCGTCAAGACGCTGGACGGCCAGACCGTAGAAGTGCTCAACACCGACGCCGAAGGGCGGCTCATCCTGTGCGACGCGCTCGCCTACGCGCAGCGGTTCGACCCGGAGGTGGTCGTGGACATCGCCACGCTCACCGGCGCCTGCGTGATCGCGCTCGGACACGTCGCGACCGGCCTGTTCACGGGCGATCAGAAACTGGCGGACGAGCTTCGCGCCGCCGGAGAGGAATCCTGGGACCGGGTCTGGCAGATGCCGTTGTGGGAGGACTACCAGGAGCAGTTGCGCTCCAATTTCGCCGACACCGCGAATATCGGCGGCCGGCCCGCGGGAAGCGTCACCGCGGCGTGCTTCCTCGCGCGCTTCACCAAGAAGCTGCGCTGGGCGCACCTCGACATCGCCGGCACGGCATGGAAAAGCGGCCGCGACAAGGGCTCGACCGGACGGCCGGTGCCGCTGCTGGTGCGATTTGCCATGCGCAACGCCGGAAAATGACCACGATCGATTTCTATTTCAACGCGAGCGACCGGTACCAGGTCGCCTGCCGGCTCGCGGGCAAGGCCATCGCGCAGCGCAAACGGATGCTGATCTTCGCCCCGGCCGCGGAAGTGGCGCAGAAGATCGACCGCATGCTCTGGACGTGGCCCGCGATCGCGTTCGTGCCGCATTGCCTCGCGACCGACGCACTCGCCGCGCAAACGCCGGTCCTGATCGCCGCCGACGGCGATGCGGGGCACGACTGCGAAGTGCTGCTGAACCTCGCCGACGAGTGCCCGGATTTCTTTGCGCGGCACGAGCGCCTGCTCGAGATCGTGTCGCAGGACGAGGACGATCGCCAGGCGGCGAGGTCGCGCTTTGCCTGGTACCGCGAGCGCGGCTATGCGATCCGCAGCCACGATCTCGCGTCCGGAGCGCACGAATGAGCAAGGACCGCGAGATCAACCCGCTGATCGAGCGCGTCGACGCGCTGCTCCGGCGCCACCAGGAGGACGTCCGCAGGGCCGAGGAAGAAGTGCCGGTCCTCACCGAAATCGTCGAAGGCAAGGACCCCGCCACGACGCTGGAAGCCGGCGCGCAGGCGCTTGCCGCCGAAATCGAGCGCGAGGTGCTGCGGCGTGTGACGCCGGAAATACACGACATCGTGCGCCGCGCGGTGCGCGACGCGGTGCTGCGCGCCTTCGTCGCTCGCGGCAAGCGCGGCCCCCGTTCCTAGCATGCCGCTGGAAAAGAGCTTCGATCCGCACGCGATCGAGGCGCGCTGCTACGAACGCTGGGAATCGAGCGGCTGGTTCTCGCACCGGCCGGGCGAGGACCGTCCCCCCTACTGCATCCAGCTGCCGCCGCCGAACGTGACCGGCACGCTGCACATGGGGCACGCGTTCCAGCAGACCCTCATGGACGCGCTCGTGCGCTATCACCGCATGCGGGGATTCAACACCAACTGGGTGGTGGGCACCGACCACGCCGGCATCGCGACCCAGATCGTGGTGGAGCGCCAGCTGCAGGACGAAGGCAAGTCGCGTCACGACCTCGGGCGGGAGAAGTTCGCAGAGCGCATCTGGCAATGGAAACAGCAATCGGGCGCGACCATCACTACGCAGATGCGCCGGCTGGGGCTTTCGGGCAACTGGACCTATGC
>Ga0114945_10000389_pt1 | contig 28344 bp, 30 predicted proteins | sample OV2TP3_FD_87194 | JGI IMG/M metagenome (GOLD analysis project Ga0114945, IMG submission 87194) | Hot spring microbial communities from Beatty, Nevada to study Microbial Dark Matter (Phase II) - OV2 TP3 | ecosystem: Environmental > Aquatic > Thermal springs > Hot (42-90C) | place: USA: Beatty...
AACGCGAGCGCCGCCGGCCCGTCCCACGGCTCCATCAGCAGCGCGTGGTACTGGTAGAACGCCCGCACCGCCGGGTCCATGTCGATGTCCCGCATCCCCTGCCAGGCGTCCGGCACCAGCATCATCATCGCGTGCAGCAGGTCGCGGCCGGACATGACCAGAAGCTCGAGCACGTTGTCCAGGCTCATGGAGTCCGAGCCGCCCGGCTGGATGATCGGCAAAAGCTGCGCCAGCTCCCTGCCCCACACCTTGGACGACAGCTCCGGCTCGCGCGCCGCCATCCAGTTGCGGTTGCCCTGGAGCGTATTGATCTCGCCGTTGTGCCCCAGGAAGCGAAACGGCTGCGCCAGGAACCAGTTCGGGAAGGTGTTCGTGGAGTAGCGCTGATGGAAGACCGCGATCGCCGAGGCGAAGTCGCAATCCGAGAGGTCGCGGTAGAAGAGGGCCAGCTGCGGCGCCACCAGCAGCCCCTTGTAGACGATCGTCCGGGAGGAGAAGGACGGCAGGTAGCAGTCCGTCAGGCCCTCGCGCAGCCAGGCCAGCTCGATCGAGCGGCGCGCGAGGAACAGCTGCCGCTCGAACGCCTGGACGGGGATCGCGGCCGGCCGGGCCATCAGCACCTGGCGAATCATCGGCAGCGTCTTCAGCGCCTTCTCGCCGAGCACCGCGGGAGCCACCGGCACCTCACGCCAGCCCAACAGCCGGATCTTGCGCGCGGCGATCGCCTGCTCGATGATCCGCGTGGCGGCCTGGGCGACCTGGGCCTGCTGCGGCAAAAAGACCATCCCCACCGCCAGATCGCCCGGCGCCACCGGGCCCTGGCCCATCTCGTTCAGCGCGCGGGCCATCAGCCGGTGTGGAAGCTGGGTCAGGACTCCGGCGCCGTCGCCGGTCTTGGCGTCCGCCGACACCGCCCCACGGTGGGTGACGTTGCAGACGCACTGCACCGCCGCCTGGACGATGGCGTGGCTCGCCGCGCCATCAATCGACGCGACAAAGCCGGTGCCGCAGGCGTCGTGCTCAAACGCCGGGTCGTACAGCCCGATCGGTTGGAACCGCTGTGCTGGCGTCATGTTGCATCTATCCCAACCAATAATTTTATCGCCTTTTCTTCCGCCGCGCACTTGAAATCGGCCGCAAAAAGGGGGTCAGGCACTTTTCCCGCTTTGAAAAGTGCCTGCCCCCTGTTGGCGAGGTTCAGGGCCTCGAGCCGTGGCGGTAGCGGATCACCTGCAGGACGACCCCGGTGAAGAGCACCGCGTTGATCAGCGCAAATGCTTTGAAGATGTGATCGGACGACAGCAGCGCCGAGGGCAGCATGCCGAGGATGCAGACCCAGACGCCCAGCACCCACATCAGGCTCAGGTCGCTGGCCGAGCGCCGGCGCTCAATCCTCACGATGAGGGGGATGTTCCACAGCGGCATCACCACCGCCGCGATCCACCCCACGGCATGGACGAGCTCTCCGGCTGCCATGCTCACCCCGCCACGCTGTCGCTGACGCGACGCCGCAGGGGCGGGATCAGGACCTCCGGCGCCTGCTCGCGGCCCGTGCGATACGACGACGAGAGGCGATAGTCCCGCACGATCCACTCCGCCCCGGTGCGGTTGTGCACGATCGCGGTGCTCCCTTCCTGGTTGTCCCCCTTCTCGATGAAGACCATGTTGTGGTAGAAGTGCATGGCCACAATATGGCGGTCCCAGTACGAGGGCGTGTAGCCCGGCCGGATGAGCTCCTCGTAGTTGAGGCCGTCCACCAGCGACCGGAAATACCCCATGGTCGTGTCGCGGCGATCCAGCTCGTCGCTGCTGCCCCCGAACCCTGGCCAATAGGACGTCTGCGTGTCTTCGACGACGTAGAGGCCGTGGGCCTCCACCAGCGGGAACAACACCTGAAACGCCTTGAGGACGTGGTCGTTGACGTGGCTGCCATCGTCGATGACGATGTCGAGACGACCCATCTCCGCCACGACCCGCCGTAAGAACGCCTCATCGTCCTGGCGGCCTTGAAACACCTTGATCCGCGGCTCCTCCAACGGGCGCTTCTCGTAGATGTCGATGGCGTAGATCAGGCTGCGAGGGAAAAACGCCTTCCACATCCTGAGGGACTCGCCGCCGTTCCGGGGGTCTGAATAGCCTCCGACGCCGAGCTCCAGGATGTGCAGCCGCTTGAACCGGCGGGAGGCGAAATGGGTCGCGTACCGCCTCGCATACCAATGGCCGTGGGGGCCGTACCGATTGCCACCCCACTTGTCGGTGCCAAAGAGCGTGGCCAGCGCGAGGAGGTCGTGCCGCTGCAGGCGCGCAGACACCTGCAGGCGGAGCCGCCGCAGGGGATGCCTGAGGCGCGTTTTCACGAGGTGGTTGAGCGCACGCGGCGCTGGCGTTGCCATCCCCGTATTGTGAAGCGGCGGGCGGCGGGAGTCAACCGGCAACCACGGGGGGCGCACGGGCGCCAGGACGAGGCCCGCGTCTTCATGGGCGGCGCCCCGCCAGCGAGAAGACCGATCGCAGGACGCGCGAGGCCTCCGCGTAGATGCCGGGGCGGCGGCTCTCCCTCGGGCCGGCCACGTTCAGGGTGCGGATCCGATGCGTCTTCAGCCACGCGCGGATCGTGGCGGGCGCCACGGCGTGCTCCAGGTCCACGATGAGGCACGGCTTGCGAAGGGCCGCGGCCCGCTGCGCGGTGGAGGCGGTGCCGCCGCTGAGCCGGCCAGCCGCCAGGATCAGCGTCCCATCCGAATCACGCACGTTCCACTCGGTGCGCTGGGCGTAGTCCTCGGAGGGGGTCTCGCGCAGCGGGTAGCGGGGATCGAGCGGCCCATCTTCGGCCTTGCGGCCCTTGGGGCACCAGCCGCCGCACGACAGGCCCAGCGCCCGCGCCGCATCCAGCGCGGCGCGATCCACTCCGGTCTGCCCTCCCGAGATGACCTTCAGCGCGCCGGCGTGCCTTGCGCGAGCTGCGTGATGAAGGCGAGGTCTTGCGGGGTGATCGCGAGGAACCGGACGCCGGTTTGAAATGGGAGCACGGGGCAGTTGGGCTCCTTCACCACGACCGGCCCGCTCCAGACGACTTCCGCGGTAAAGGTGACGGTGCGGCGGGGAAACGCGATCACCACCTGCACCATGGTGCCCGGCGAGAGGCGGCTGTCGGTGAAAAAGCACGCGCCGCCGCCGCTGGTGTTCCGCGCGGTGGAGGCCACGCGCCGGCCCGAGTCCAGGACGGTGTAGCTCGTCTTCGCCTCCGTGTCGAGCCGCACGAACCGCCGCCGATCCTCCATCCGCGACCCCGGACTCATGCGGCATACCCTACCCTCACCGGGAGCAGATGTCAAGCGAGGCCCAAATCGCGCGGCAAACGGTGTCAGACACCTTTCCCGCTTTGAAAGGTGTCTGACACCTCTAGGGAGCGGGGGTCACGTCCATCTGCGCCACGGGCTTGGCGTTGATGTCCGCCGTGACCGTCGCGCGGGAGCGGCTGCAGGCCATCCCCTGCCCGTCATCGACGGTGACGGTGGCGGCAAACCGGCCGTACGCAGGAAACAGGTGGGTGGGGGTCGCGCCGAAGCCGGGGGCGCCGTCGCCGAACTCCCACTGGTACGTGAGCGGGTCGTCGTCAGGATCGGACGAGCGGCTGGCGTCGAACGTCACCGGCTCGCCCTCGCAGCCCTCGACGAGCGGCGGCACCACCGCCTGCGGGGCCCGGTTGAGCGAGACCGGTACGGCGGCGCTGGCCAGCGAGCAGGCGGTGCCGGCGCCGTCATCCACCATCAACAGCGCCGTGTAGCGGCCGCCCCTGTCGTAGGTGTGCCGGACCTTCAGGCCCTCGGCCGCGGCGCCGTCACCGAAATCCCAGCGGTACGTGAGCGGATCGCGGTCGTCATCATGGGATCCTTCAGCCGACAGGACGACGTCAAGCGGCTCCCGCCCCGACCGCGCGCACAGGCTGATCGCCTCAGGGGCCTTGGCCACCGGCGGGCTGTTCGCGCGCACTGTCGCGGTGACCGTCGCGGTGGAGCACGCGGTGTCGCGCCCGTCATCGACCGTCAGGCGCACCGCGTACGCGCCGCCGGCCGCAAAGACGTGCGTGGCCTCGGGGCCGACCGCGGTGGTGCCGTCGCCGAAGTCCCACCGGTAGCTCAGCCACTCCCCGGGGCTGTCGCTGGAGCCCGCCGCGCTGAACCGCGCCTCCTGGCCGGCGCAGACCCGCTCCGGCGCCTCGAACACCGCCGTCGGGGGCTGGTTGACCGACACGGTCTGCTCCACCTGGGACCGGGCGCACGCCTGCGTCGAGGTATCGGTCACCGTCAGGACGACGCGGTAGTCCCCCGCCCCGGCGTACCGGTGGGTGACGCGCGCGCCCTCGGCGGTGGCGCCGTCGCCGAAGTCCCAGGAGAACGTCAGCGGGTCGTGGTCCGGATCATGCGACCCCGACGCGTCAAAGGTGAACGTATTGCACGCGCCGCCAGGGGTGGCCAGCTCCACCGGCAGGCTTGGCGCCTGCTCAGGACGCTGGAGGCTGCGGCCCCGGGTGGTATAGACCGGCAGCGCATGGCCGGACGCGTCCGTGAACCGAAACGCCATGTTGGCGTTGCGCTGCGCGCCCTTCACCACACGATAGGTCCAGCGCGCGCCCGCGGTCCCGGGCGGCACCGCGACCTCCGTCGTCGCCCAGACGCCGCTCAGCGACGAGCGGATCGGCACCCACCCGGCCCGCGACCCGTCGGCGCGCCGCCGAATCAGCCAGGCGCGGCCGCCCTCGGCGTCGAGATCGTAGTTGGACTCGAACAGCATGAGGCTGGCGCCGCTTGGCACCGCGGGAAACATCGTCAGGACCGCCCCCGGACGCTCCGGCAAGCGCACCGACGGCTGCGAGGCGGAACATTGCGCCGAGCGGGGCCAGACTTCGAACGCGAAGAGGTTGTTGTCATCGCCCAGCAGCCCCTCGGCCTCGACGTGGAAGAGCCGATGCGCCTCGCGCAGCTCGCCCTGGGCGGGGTCGAACGGGCCGAACTCCACGACGGTGCCATCGGGGGCCTCCGGCCCCACGGTCTCCGACACCAGCAGCCCTGCCGCCCCCAGGACGCGAAACACCGTCGTCGTGTTCCAGCCGTCTCGCATCTCATCCCGTTTGTCGCGGGCGTCCGCATCCAGCACCCGCACCCGCACCGGCTCCAGCGAGTCGGCGCGCACCTCGATCGTCACGCGGTGCGCCTCGCGCAGGGCGCCGTCGGCGGGATGGCCGTCGGGGCCGAACACGTAGAACCATCGGATGCCGTTCGTCAGCGGATCCGGCACGCGCCGCGGCTTCACCGGCAGCTTCGGCAGCTTCGCCGCGCGGGTCGTCGTCGCGCCGATTGCCGGCGGCGCAGCGGATGGCGTCGTGGAGACACAAACGGCGGGAATCTCGGCGGGCGCGCTCACAGGCCGTTGGGGCGGGGCTTCGGCCGGCAGCGCCGCCAGCTCCGCCAGCGCGCGATCCATCGCCTCTTCGCGCGCGGCCAGCTCGCCCTTGAGCTGGGCGAGCGCGTCCGCCGCCTGCTCATGGGCAGGGTCGGCGATGAGCGCTTTCTCCAGCTCGTGGATGGCGCCCTTGGTGTCTCCGCGCCGCCGGTGCTCTTCGGCCACCTGGTAGAGGGTATCCGCCACCATGCGGTGCGGGCCGGGGTCGGCGAAGGCCGGCTCAGCCGGGCCAACGAGCAGACCACAGGCGAGGCTGAGGAGGATCGGGAGGGATTGCGGACGGCGGCCGGCCATACCCGCTCCCTAGTGCTTGCATAGAACGTGCCAGACGACCTGTGGCAGGCAGGCGGCTAACCGCTTCGGCAGGAAGCGGATCGAGCGGCGCTCACCGTTGGAGAAACCGGGCCTTTCTAACGCTGTATCAGTTCCGCGACAGGATGTCCGAGGGCTGACGCAAGCCGGCGATGGCGCGCCACCACCCACGCCCCGCTGCCCCGCCGCATCATCCCGAAAACAACGGTACCTGGTCTATTTTTCTGTCAGCCGCGTCAGAGAAAAATGGACCCGGTACCAATTTTGTATTGGCTGACGATCACGGCGTGGCCGCGAGCTACTTGTGTATCCTTTGGGTATCAACTAGTGAAGCCGAGGCGGCCGGCCGCTGCAACGAGAAAACTCCAGACCACTCGACGTCCTCGAAAAGGGCTCCGCAGCCTTTTCCATAAAGAGTGCGTTTGGTCAACGCTCGACGATAGGCTTTACTGGATTTCCGCTTGGCAAAGCGTTTGGTCAACCGCTTTGATCGTCCATCGACGTGATAGCGTTCTTCGGAGAGATCGGTGTGATGCCGTGCCGTCGTCTTGTCAATGGGACGCATCTCGATCCGCTAGGAATGCGCCACCCACTGGATGTGTCGATGCGACTGCACGCAATCCCTCAGGTACAGATTAATCAGGTTCTGATACGGTACTTCCATGTCATGGGCCATGGTTTTGAAGTACTCAACCACATCCGCACCCAGCCGAATTGTCACCGGCTTCTTCAGCAGCCGGGCATAGGGGTTGCGACGACCCTTCATCTTTGAAAAATCGTATTCTTTCCTCATGCGGGTTCCCTCCGATACGGTCCCGCTTCGCGGCGGGTGGCTTTTCTCGCTGAAATGATTCTGATCACCGACGGCGCCTCTCTGACGCAATGACACACCACCAGGAGCCGTAAGTTGAAGCGTACGCCGAGCATGATAAACCGATCCTCCCGCTCCGAGTGGTCTGGATCAAAGAACTCGATGGCGTATTCATCATAAAAGACGGTTTGCGCTTCTTCGAACGACACGCCGTGCTTCCTCTTATTCAGCGCGGCCTTGGCTCGGTCCCACTCGAAGCGGATGCCATGCATATGTACAATGTAAATATATCATTCGCACGAGCTCTTTGCAAAGAATTTCTGCGGTGACCCTAAGTAGACGAAAATAGAAGGGGTCCAACGTCAGGCTGGAGCGCCACCAGAGCCCCCTGCCCCGGGATCCAGACCTGGAGGAGGAGGCTACCGAGCAGCCGCCTCAGCTGATTCGTGACCCACTCTTCCCCGTCTACCGAAAGCACCGCAGGAAGCGGACAATGTCCCCCCTATTTGAAGAACCCCGCTTGCCGAAGCGCGCGCTGGACCGCACGGTACACCCCACTGAACTTCGGCAGCTCGGCCACTTGGGCCTCTAACCGAATCTGCCAGAGTTTCTTATAGCGCGCTTCCTTGGCACGGAACTGTTGGCTCACCTGCGCCAGCGTCAGCCCCCGGAACTCCAGCTTCTGCACAACGTGACCCAGAAGATCTGGCAGGCGCACATGGTCGTTTGCCGTGAGAAACCAAAGGTCATAGAGATCGCGGGGCTCGGTTCGCGCCCGGTCCATGAGAGCGACCGTTTTTTCAGCCGCCACCTCATTCAGGGAGTAGACCCGGACCCGGGCATCTTGGGGAACATCGCGATACTCCTCATATCCGCGCAGCACGGGACGTTCCTTGAGGGGCAACACGATGCGTTCTCGGATGGTGATATCGGTCTTGATGCTCTTTCCAGACCCGCTGGGTAGTGGCCCTTCATAGGCCAGATAAAACGTGTGGCTGTTCGCATGCGCTTCACGATCCATCCGGTCAAAACGAATGACGACAGCGGAGGCTTGGTGGGTTTCCTTGAAGGCCGCGGTGAGGCCCTGTTCAAGCTCCTCCCACGAGGCCTCTGTGGTCAGCGTGAAGTCCAGATCCTCTGAGAAGCGGTAGTCCCCGAAGTAGCACTTCTTGAGTGCCGTCCCGCCCTTGAACGCCAGTCGGTCCCGCAGCCCACTGCGGGAGAGCCCAACCAGAAACCACGAGAGACAGTAGTCGCGTTCCAGGACCGTCTCTGGGATTCGCCGACCGCCCTGCTTAGCAAGGCGATTGGACAACAAGGAGAGATCGCGCTGCGGAATCATCGATCACGTCTTCACGACAGCTCGAAGTTCTTCCGGATCCACATTGAGCTGCAGGCGCCATCGTCGAAGACGCTTCCCTTCGGCTGGCAAGACGGGATCCAATCGGACGTAGGTCGCTGTGAGCCCGCTCCGCAGCCGGTCGAGCTCCGGTGCCTGCGCCATCCCGTAGGTTTCCAGGAGGAAGCCGAGTCGCCGGATCACCGCGCCGACCCCGAGCTGTCTCGCATACTCGAGGAGCTTATCGACATGCAGATCCTGTCGTCGCATCCAGAGACCTTTTGCCACCTCGGTCACACCTCCGCAATGCTCGGGTTGCTTAAGCCCATCAATCATCGTGCGTTCCGGGTCGCTCACGCGGACCTGGTCTTGCTTGGTCACCCAGTGCTCGGTGAGCCCAAAGAGATGTCGGCGCTGACAGTGAATGAACCGGAACAGCACTCCCAGGATGGTGATCGGACGCCGGGGGACGGGCGTGCTGACCGTCACCACCAGCTGGGGCTGGGTGAGCATGCCATGGAGTTCCATCGCGGTGGCGTGGGAGAGATAATAGTCCTTGCCCCGCATGAGCTCCCGGGCTATGACGAGCGGGTTGCCCATATACTGCCGCGCTTGTCCCAGCTCAAAGGGCACCAGCACGAATAGGCCTGGTTTGAGTCGCGTGACCACGCCCCGATCCACGAGCTTGCGGACAAAGCTTCTCGCGGAGACATCAGAGAGTTCTGTCAGGTTCCGAACGTCCTCAATGCGGAAGACAGGACGGTTCTGCTCGTAGAGCCGCGTCACTAAGGCGGCTGCTTGCGAATGCATAGTTGGTAGACTCTTTTTCAGCATATCGTGCCCTTTCAGTGCATATATTGCATCTAAAACAGCATTCTAGTCAAGTACTAGTTATCTTATTATTAAAATTAGTGCCTTTATAAGGCACTATTATCATCTGAAGTATAACATATCTGCCATCTTTCTGACAGGATAAATCCCCGTCCCTCGCTTCATGCTACTCCGAGAATCCAGCCTTCGAGGTCTGCGGTGGTCCGTTCGTCCGCTGTCAGCGATGGCTGAAACAGCTGCGCCAGCTCGCCCGCCAGGTCGGCTTCCTGCAGCCAGCGGCTGACGGTGTAGGCATCCTGTTGGTCCGGGGGCCGTCCTGCGGCCGGATAGCGGCCTCGCCAGAGACGCGGATACACCTCCGCAATCACATGAACACCGGACTTCGGGACCCATCCATCGAATGGCCAGAAGTGGACGGTCGGTCCAAGGGTCCGGCGCAACCATCGGAGCCACGGAATGCCCGCATGGCTGGACTTGGCCACGGAACCCGGCACGCCAAAGTGAAACACCGACTTGGCCGAGCCGGCTCGCTGTTCGGTGAGCCGCCGCCAGCGGGGATTGCCCTGCTGCGCCGCGCACTCAGCGGCAATTGTTGAATTCCGGGGACAGGATACGGCAACGCGCTTGACAGGCGGTAGGCCTCGTCGTAGCCTGCCTGCATGGCCCGCCTGGCGCGCGTCGTCCTCCCCCACCTGCCGCACCACGTGATCCAGCGGGGCGTGCGCTCCCTGCCGGTCTTCTGCAGCGATGCGGATCGGGCGGCCTCCCTCGACCTGCTAGCCCAGTTCGGCGCCCGGGAAGGCCTCCAGTGCTGGGCCTGGTGCCTGATGACGAATCATGTCCATCTGGTCGTGGTGCCGCCTGACGATCCCGCGGCCTTGGCTCGCGCCATCGGCGAAGCCCACCGCCGCTACACCCGCTGGGTCAACTTCCGCGAGGGCGTCCGGGGCCACCTGTTCCAGGAGCGCTTCCACTCCTTCCCCATCCAAGACGACCACCACCTGCTGACCGTGGTCCGCTACGTCGAGCGCAACCCCGTGCGCGCCCAGCTCGTCTCCCGGGCCATCGACTACCCCTGGTCCAGCGCTCGGCACCACGCGGTCCACACACCAGATCGGCTGGTGTTCAGCAGTCCGATTCACGCCATGGCCCCTGACTGGGCGCATGTGCTTGCGGATGAGGACCGCGACCTCGAAGAGGTGCGCCGGCATGTGCGGACGGGCCGGCCGTGGGGCAGCAACGCCTGGGTGCAGGATCTGGAGCGTCGGACCGGCCGGACCTTGCTCCCGCGGACCGGCGGCTGGCCGAGGGGCCGGCCGCGCAGGGCTGGGGTCGCCGCATTGGAGTAGCCTGTCCCCGGAATACCGGAATACGGAATACAAACCGCCTGACCGTGATCTTCGCGGGCAACCGCGACGACATCCGGCGCTGGTTGCGATCCGGTTAGCCAACACCAGCGGGTTCGGCGGGAAATCGAAGACGTTCCTGACGGTGCCGGGCTGCTGTGTGATCACGAGGTGCGTGTGGCCGAGGCGGACATGGGAGACCTGCATGCATCGAAATTCTCGCTTGATTGATGCACCAGGAGACAGTATAATTCCTGGTGAGGTGATGCAGATGCGCACCACGGTGACGCTCGACCCGGCGATCTTGGAAGAGCTCGTGCGCACCACGAAGGCCCCCAGCCAAAGCCAGGCGATCCGGACGGCGGTGGAGGCCTTTGTTCGCCAACAGAAGATCGCAGCGCTGGACCGCTTTCGCGGCAAGGTGCGCCTGGATCGGCGCCTCCTCCGCTGGCGCCATGCCTCCCGCTGAGCTGACGTGTGTGGATACTTCCGCCTGGATTGAGTACTTCCGGAATACCCCCCATCCGATCGTCGGCCTCATACGGGATCTCGTGGCCGCCGCCCGCGTGTGTGTCGCCGACGTGGTCGTCGGCGAACTGTTCCAGGGCGTCCGCGCGCCGCGCGAACGGGCCATCCTGGACGTCTTTGCCGACACCATCCCGGTCGTGGCTGGGACGCCCGCCGCCTGGAAAGCGGCCGGACAGTTGGCGGCGGGGGCCCGCGCTCGTGGCAAGACCCTGCACCTCATTGACTGCTATCTTGCTCGCCTCGCCAGCGAGCATCGTCTGGCCGTGTTAACCTGCGATCGCCATTTTGAGACGCTGCAGACATTGGTCCCCCACCTCTCCGTGCAGTGCGTCCTCTCCTCCTCGCACTGAACATCAGAAAATCGGAGGGAAGTCGGCAACACAGGTGTCAGACACCTTTCCCGCTTTGAAAGGTGTCTGACACCTTTTGCTGTAATGACTCCATGAAGCGGGTGGCTGTGGGACTCGTTGTCATCGTGGGGGCCGCCGTCGTGGCGATGGGGATCTTCCTCGCGACGTTTGACGCGGACCGATTCAGGCCGCTCGTGGTCAGCAAGCTCCAGGACACGCTGGGCAGGCCGGTGGCGCTGGAGCGGCTCTCGCTCGGATGGCAGGGCGGGATCGCGCTGCAGCTTCGGGGCGTTGCGCTCTACGAGGCCGCGGCGCAGCAGGAGCCGATGGTCAGCGTCGAATCAGCGAGCGCCCTCGTGCGGCTGCTGCCGCTGCTTCGCAAGCAGCTCGAGGTCTCCTCCGTGGTGCTGCACCGGCCGATGATCCGCGCGGTGCGGGATGCGCAAGGCCGAGTCAACCTGCCCGCCCTCGCCGCCGCGAGCCCTGCTGCATCCGGCCAAACGGGCATAGCTGCCGCCCAGTCCGCCGCGCCCAGCCGACCCGCTCAACCCTCGTCGCCCAGCCAACCGCCGGTCGCCTTCAAGATTGCCTCGCTGCGGATCAACGATGGCACGGTGCACTGGACCGATGAGCAGTCCCGCCCCAGGGTGGAGCTGTGGCTGCGGCAACTGGACGTGACCGTGACGAACATCGCGCCCGGCCGGCCGATGGATGTGGAGCTCCACGGCGCGCTGGCCAGTGAGCGGCCGAACCTCTCGCTCAGCGGCCGGATGACGCTGCCGGATGCCGGCAAGGCCGGATCACTGGAGCGGCTGCGCTTGAGCCTGGAGCGCCTTCCGCTTGAGGGGTTGCTGGCGGACACGGCGGCCGCGGAGCCGCACCTGCGCGGGACGCTCAGCGCGACGTTGGAAGGTAGCACGCCGACGCTGGCTCCGGACCAGATGACCAACGCACTCTCAGGCCACGGGGGTCTCAAGCTGGATGAGCCGCGGATCGCGAATCTGAACCTCCTGCGGGCGGTGTTTGACAAGCTCTCGATGCTGCCCGGCTTGGTGCAGGCGCTCGAAGCGCGCCTGCCGGAGTCCTACAAGGCCAAGCTCGCGGCGACGGATACGGTCTTGCAGCCCATCGATCTCTCAATGACGTTGGAGCAGGGTCTGATGCGGTTTGCCGACCTGTTCGTCCAGACTGACACCTTCGGGCTGGCCGGCTCAGGGGGTGTGAGTCTGGACGGTGACGTGGATGTGCAATCCCTGCTGCGGATCGAACCGGCCTTTTCGTCGGCGATCATCGCGAGCGTCAACGAGCTGCAATCGCTGACAAACGCCCGCGGCGAATTGGAGCTGCCGGTGCGGATTCAGGGGCGTGTTCCGCGCATCACGCCAGTGCCTGACCTGCAGTATGTCGCCTCCAAGGTTCTCGTGACCAAAGCCACGGACTTGCTGGGCCAGCTGCTGCGCCGGGAGGGCGAGCCATCGCCGGAGGCTCAGCCGCCCGGGGGACAGCCCCAAACGCCCCCGGAACCCGGCGAGCTGCTCGGGCAGTTCCTGCGCCGGGCCCTCGAAAAGAATTCGCGCTAAAAAGAATTCGCGCTCACCCTTGACGCTCCCGCGCGCGCTCAGGTAAGCTTACAAACAATTGTAGTTCCGGTGTCAGACACCGGCGATGTCGGTCGTTGACATTCTCGACAAAGGCAAACTCAGCGTAAGCTGAGGGCGCAAAGCTACAGGTCCGGGGTCAGACACCTGACCCGGGGCCCGACACCGTCAGGTGTCAGACCCCGACTGGATGGCTGGGCTACCGAAGGAATGGACCTACTCGGTCGACATCTTGCTGAGGCGACATCCCCGCTTGGAGCGGGGATGTCGCTGTTTTTATTTGCGGTCGTGACCGCCTGTTTTGTGGCCATGACGGTCACAATGGTGGTCACCGCCCGCCACCTGCGCGCCACGCTGCACCATCTGAGCGCGATCCTCCCTGAAGCCGGACGGGCGGTGCGGGAGATCAACCGGCTGTTCCACTCCACCAACCGGGCCGCGCGCCGGCTGGAGGGGCTGCTCGATGACGTCTGGGCGGCGGCGTCGGGCGCGTTCGACCGGCTGGCGCTCCTCAGGCGCTCCGCGCAACGGTTCTGGATGGCACGAGCACGCAACGGGGCGGGGGCGGATCCCCACCCGCATCACCGGAGTCGGTCGGGACATAGGAGGGTGAAGGGATGAAGGACACGCGCAGGCGTGGCAGGACGTTCCGCACGGCGGCGTCGTTTGCGCTTGGGGCGACGGTCGGCAGCCTCCTCGCGCTGCTCTACGCGCCCGCCTCGGGGCAGGCGACCAGGAGACGGATCGCCATGCGGCTGCGGACCGCGCGGCGAAACGCCATCCGCCAGCTTGGGCAGACCAAGCGGGTGCTGCGGATCCAGGCGCAGCAGGTGGGACAAGCGGCCCGGGGCTGGTTGACGAATCATCTGCCCCAGGCAAACGGCAACGGCCGGCAGGTCGCGCGTCGCCGCGCCGTTCGACACGCGCACGCCGCGTAAGACAGGAAAAGGAAAAGTGCCAGGCACTTTTCCACAGGACAGGCACGTTTCGAAGCGGAAAAGTGCCTGGCACTTTTCCTATAACGGCAGCCTTCGGGCTGCCGTTTCTTGTCGGTCGCCTGGTATAATACCCTCCTCGTGGCGGATGGCACACCGAGGGGGAGCGGACGATGTGGCGACTGGTGATGGCGGGGGTGGCCGGGCTGCTGCTGGGCAGCCTGGCGCGGGCGCAGGAGCCTGTCCAGCCGAAGGCGTTCAAGGAGCTGCCGATGGAGACGGTCCGGGGCAGCTCCTTTGTGTTGCCGAAGGAGTACGGGCGGCTGGTGGATGTCATCGTGGATTCGGGAGTGCACTACCTCTATTTTGAGGACCGAGCCGGCACCATCCGGGTGGTGCTGGTTGGCCCGCGCGGCGCGGTGCAGCGCTCGCGCAATACCTTGCAGCTCCTCACGCCTGACATCTACGTGGTGAAGCGCGAGCGGGAGGCCTCGTGAGCCCTCGCGTCCGCTACGGCTTCGACGAGCGCCACCGGTTTGTGGTCGCCACGCAGTCGCGCGGCCGGCGTCAGTCGATCCGCCTCGCCGAGGCCGTCCTGCTCGTCGATCGTCAGAACCGCTTGATCGCCCGCGCGGACGATGCGACCGACGTGACCTTGGATGGCGCCTGGGCGTTGACCCCGGGCCACGAGCTCGCGCTGACGCTGGACGAAACGGCCAGGCAGGGCCGGCGCACCCTGCTGTTGCAAGGCGCGGTGGCGCAGGCCGACGCGCATGCGCTCATCTTCGCGCTCCGCCAGCGAGAGCACGAGCATCTGCGCACGGCCAACCGGCTGACGCTCACCGGCCGGTGGCAGGCGGATGCGCGCAACCGCCTGACGTTTCTCGCCGAGAAATCGGATGGATTGGAGGACCGGCTCACGTTTCAGGGCGGCTGGGAGGTGGGCCGGCGTCACGAGCTGCTGTACCGCTACCGCCAACCGGGCGGGCGCGGCCCTGGAAGATTCGAGCACACGCTGCGGTTTGCGGGTCATTGGGACGTCACGGCGTCCGACCAGCTGGTGTACCGCCTGAGCGGCTCCGACCGCTCCGCGTTTGAGTTTCGGGCCAGCCTCCAGAGCCCGTCACTGCTCGCCAGCGACGACCGGCTCGTCTATCAGGTGGGGATCGGGCTGTCCCGAGGCGTCCGGCGCCGGCGCGTCGAGTTGTTCGGCGCCTGGAAGATCAATCGGGACCTGTCGGTGTCCTTCGAGATGCCGTACGCCGATGGCCGGGTGGAATCGATCCGGTTTGAGGGCCGCGTCTCCGTCACCTCCAGCGACCGCATCGCGATCGCGCTGCAGAACCGCCGGCATGAGCCGGTTGGCCTGACCGTCACCTTCACGCGGGATCTGAGCCCGGATGCCCGCCTGTTCCTGCGCCTTCGGAAAGACGCGCAGGAGCGTTCCGCCATCGGCGGCGTCCAAGTCCGGTTTTGACCATGGCATCGCCGTTTCCCGTGTCCTCCCAGAAGCAGCGTGAGCTTGAGACGCTGATGCAGCGGCTGGGGGTGCAGGAGCAGGAGTTGGAGGAGACCTTTATCCGCTCCGGCGGGCCGGGCGGCCAGAACGTGAACAAAGTCTCCACCTGCGTGGTGCTGCGGCACCGGCCCAGTGGCCTTGAAGTGCGCTGCCAGCGGGAGCGCTCCCAGGCGCTCAACCGGTTCCTCGCGCGCCGCCTGCTGCTCCAGCGGCTCGAAGCGCAGCGGCTGGGTCAGATGAGCGCCGAAGCCCAGCGCATCGCCAAGCTCCAGCGGCAGAAGCGCAAGCGGTCCAAGCGCGCCAAGGAAAAGGTGTTGGCGATGAAGCGGCTGCGGGCGCAGACGAAGCGGTTGCGTCGAGCCCCAACGCCAGACGAGTAATGCAAAAAGGTGTCAGGCACTTTTCCCGCTTTGAAAGGTGTCTGACACCTTTTAGAATGGGGGGTGCCCATGCGAAGAGCGCTGTGCCTTGCCACGCTGGTCGCCGGATGGAGTCTGCTGGTGGCCGCTGAGAGCCAGACGGCCCGCCCCCACACCAACCCTGGTGTGGGGGCCCGCCCCCGGGCGACCATCGAGACGCCCAAGGGCCGGATCGTGATCGAGCTCTACCCCGAGCAAGCGCCGATTACGGTGGCCAATTTCATCAAGCTGGCCAAGCAGGGATTTTACAACGGGATCCTCTTCCACCGGGTCATCCCCGGCTTCATGGTGCAGACCGGCGATCCCACCGGCACCGGGATGGGCGGGCCCGGCTACACCTTTGTGGATGAGTTTTCGCCCCTCTTGCGCCACGACGGAGCCGGGGTGGTCTCGATGGCCAATGCCGGCCCCAACACCAACGGCAGCCAGTTCTTCATCACGCTGGCGGCGACGCCCTGGCTCGATGACCGGCATACGGTCTTCGGCCGCGTCGTCGAAGGCCACGAGGCCACGGAAGCGATCGCGGCGGCGGAGCGGGACGCCAGGGACCGGCCCAAGATCGACATCCCGATGACCCAGGTGACGATCCAGGAGTAGCGGATCGCGCGGGCGGCGTGGCCATGCTGACGGGCTTCGGGTTTGTGGTGTTGGGCGTGCTGATCCTGTTCTACCCCCAGATCCTGGTGGCCATGATTTCGGCGCTGCTCATCCTCTTCGGTTTGGGCATGATGCTCACGAGCTGGCAGTTCCGCCGCCTGCGCCGGCACTCCACTTCCCGGTTTATCAACTGGATCATCCGCTGGTGACCGATGCGCCCGCGGGTGCTGGTCGTGTACAAGAAAGACGCCTACCGACAGCACCTTCAGGAGCAGCGGGATCCCCACCTGATTCGGCTGTTGCGCCGAGGGCATCCGGATGTGGTGGAGGCCCAGCGGGCCCACCAGGTCCACGAGGAAGCGATCGAGGCGATTGTGCACGCGCTCCGGCAGTTGCCGGTCGCCTTCGATCTTGCCTCCCGGGCCGATTTGAAGGTGACCAGGAGGTACGACCTGGTGGTGTCGGTGGGCGGGGACGGGACGTTCTTGCAGGCGGCGCGCAGCGTCAGCCGGACGCCGATCCTTGGCGTCAACTCCGATCCGCAGCGCAGCGAGGCGGTCTTCTGCGCGGCGAGCCGCCGGACGTTCGCCACGATGTGCCGCCGGGCGCTGGAGGGCAGGCTGCCGGAGCTGCGCCTCTGCCGGCTGACGCTCGCGCTCAACGGCATCCGCCTGCCGCACCGCGCGATCAATGATGTCCTCGTGGTCCATGACGATCCGGCCACGATGAGCCGCTACCGGCTGCGCCTGGGCCGCCGGGAAGAGCTGCAGAAAAGCTCCGGGCTGTGGGTGGCGACCGCGGCTGGTTCGAGCAGCGCGGTGCTGGCCGCCGGAGGCGTGCGGCTGGCGTGGAGCGCTCGGAAGTTCCAGTACCGGCCCCGCGAGCTCTACCGGGGCCGGCTGTCCCGCTACCGGCTGACCGGCGGGGTGCTCTCGCCTCGGGCTCGGCTGCGGGTGACCTGGCTCATGCGGCGGGGCAGCGCCTTCGTGGACGGCCCCCACGTCAACGTCCCGCTCCAGTTCGCCGATGAGCTGGACATCCGTCTGTCGCTCACCGACCCCTTGCGGGTCCTGGGTCTGACGTGAGGGGGGGCAGAAACAGAACGCCCGTCCCACCAGTGGCGGGACGGGCGTTGCTGACGTTCAGCCAGCCGCGCCGCAAGGGCGCGGCGGGGATTACGCGCCGACCTTGTTGACGTTCGCAGCCTGCGGTCCCTTCGGGCCTTGGGTGATCTCGAACTCCACCTGTTGACCTTCTTTGAGGGACTTGAAGCCGTCGCCTTGGATAGCGGAGTAGTGGACGAACACGTCCTTTGATCCGTCATCCGGGGTAATGAACCCATACCCCTTCTGGTCGCTGAACCACTTCACGGCACCTCGTGCCATACGCTAACACCCCCTTCCAGTTCCCCGAACACAAAAAAGCCGCTCAGCAACCCCATCGGCTGCCTTGCGGCTTCCCAACGAAGATCGTCTCTTAATTTCTTCTAACTTATGGTAAAACTTCACGTTACACGAACTCGTAGTAATACCACATCCCTCGTGCGCGTGCCTGCCCCGCGATGGCCACTTATTGCCATGCGGCGCATGCGAACCTCCGAACACCCAATAGCATACCTAAGCCGCCCAGGGCTGTCAACAGAATTCTTTGGGACGGTCATGGTAGAATGGTAGGGGCATCGATGAGCACTCGGTGGGGGGGTCAGAAGCCGGCGCAGGCGCCCGGAGCCAGGTTCGGGCTGTTCCTGGCGATCCTGGTGACGTGCCCCCACACCAACGGGTGTGGTGTGGGGGCGTGGGCCGGCTCCGCGGCGGCCGAGGTCCGCGCAGCCAAGGTCGCCGGGCAATTCTATCCGGATGAGCCTGCCGAGCTGCGGGCGCTGGTCCAGGAGCTGCTCGACCGGCAGCCTGAGCCGGTGATCGCCAAGAGACCCCGCGCGCTCATCGTGCCCCATGCCGGCTACCAGTATTCCGGCCTGATCGCCGCCAACGCCTACCGGCAGCTCCAGGGCCATCGCTACGATGGGGTGGTCGTGGTCGGCTTCACCCACCGGATGCGCTTCGACGGCTCTTCGGTGGAGACCCGGGAAGCCGTCCAGACGCCCCTGGGCGAGATTCCAGTGGACCAGGAGGCGGCCGCCATCCTCCAGAGCTTCCCAGGGATCACCCATGACGAAGCGGCCCACGAGTCTCCTGAGCATTCACTGGAGGTCCAGCTGCCGTTTCTGCAAGTCGTCCTGCCGCGGTTCCGGTTGGTCCCGATGTTGATGGGGGGCGCCACGCGGGAGGAGGCCAGCCGGCTGGCCGAAGCGCTCGCGGCGCTGTCCCGGTTCCGTGACTACCTCTTCGTGTTCTCGACCGACCTGTCCCACTACCACCCCTACGATGAGGCGGAAACGCTGGATGAGCGGACGATCGACGCCATCCTCCATGAGACGCCGCAGGCGGTGGATCAGCTGTTCGATCGGGGCGAGCTGGAGGCGTGCGGCCGGGGTCCGATCGTCGCCAGCCTCTTCTTGGCTGACCGGTTAGGCTATCTCAGCCGGACGCTGTTCACGCATGCCAACTCGGGGGACACCTGGGTCGGCACCCAGGCGAGCGTCGTGGGCTACGCGGCCCTCGGGATGTTCGACCGGCCCGCCCAGGCTTCCGCGCGGCTTTCCCCTGAGGCCGGGGCCGCCTTGGTGGCTGGGGCGAGGCAGACGCTCCAGGCGTCGCTGGGGCAGGGGGGCTCATCCCCCGCACCATCGCTGGCGCGGCAACAGGAGCTGGCGCGCGCAAGCGGCCTGTTCGTGACGCTGCGAAAATCCGGCCAGCTGCGGGGGTGCATGGGGCGCATTCAGACCGCTGAGCCGCTCGCCAGCTCGCTGCCCGCGGTCGCGCTGGAGGCCGCGCTGCAGGATCCGAGGTTCAACCCGGTCACGTCGGAGGAGCTTCCCCAGCTTCACGTGGAGGTGTCGGTCCTGACGACGCCCGCCAAGCTGGCGCGGTTGGAAGACCTGGTGCCGGGCCGGGATGGGGTCATCCTGGAGCACGGAGGGCGCCGCGGCGTCTTCCTGCCGCAGGTGTGGGAGGAAACCGGCTGGACGCGGCTCGAGTTCCTCCGCGAGCTCGCCAGCCAAAAAGCGGGCCTGGCGCCGGATGCCTGGCAGCAGGCCACCCTCTACGTCTTCCAAGACCAAATCTTCGCCGAGTAAAAAGGTGTCAGACACCTTTCCCGCTTTGAAAGGTGTCTGACACCGTTCAGGGGGAGCCGTTGCCGGTTTCCGCCAGCCCGCACTGATTCGACGCGCACGCCGGGTTGCGGTGCAGCAACAACCGGTTGCGCGCCACCCACCGGTAGACCCGTCGTCCGATCCACGCCGCCCCAGGCAGGTGGACCGCCGGCGCCAGCCCCATCAAGAGCGGCAGCTTCCTCGTCAGGCGGGCAAACGCGTCGAACCCTCCTGAGAGACGGCCGGTGGGTTCCAGCAGCATCATTTCGCTGCGGCAGCGTTCCGGCGTAAGCGCGGGATGCAGCCGGGCCAGATCCGGTTGCGCGTGGAAATCCAGCGGGTCGAGCCAGCCGAACAGATCAACGATCCGCAGCCGCTTGACGCTCTCCAGGCAGAACCCGCACTGGCCGTCATAGAGCAGCAGCGCCCGCCCGCGGGCTGCGTTCGCCTCCTGCCGCCGCTCGATCCAGGCCACCAGGCGCTCCGGCGCCACGAACAGCAGCATGAGCGGCGGGAACAGGAAGAGGAAAATCGTCGGCACGTGGAGGGTCAACCACAGCATCACCTGGAACGCGATGCCAAGGACCAGCGCGCACGGTCTGGTCGCGGGGATGAAGAGGAGGAAGGGCAGCGCGAACTCGAAGAGGATCAACGACAGCCCCAGGCTGTAGCAGAGGCTGGGGTGTTGCCCCAGCCAGGCCCGCAGCGGGAAGTCGCGCACCACCCCGATGGCGGGGTAGCGCATGAGGTAGTAGTACGGGTTGTCCGTGAGCCAGTTGCCGCCGGCGGTGACCTTGCTCAGCGCGGTGCACCAGAAGGTGCAGGCCAGCTGCAGCTGCAGCAGCCGCTGGACGAAAAAGGGGCGGAGCCGCTTGTGCGGTGCGCTCTTGCCGCGCCGCAGGCTGTCGACCGAGAGGAAATCGCCGGGGTAGTTGGTCACGCACATGAGGAAGAGCGTGACCAGGAGGATGTCGAAGCTGAGCGTGCCGATATGGTAGTTGTTCAGCGCATAGAAGTAGTAGCAGCTCAGCGTCATGAGGATGCCGCTCGCCTGCGAATACCATCCGATTGTGAAGGCGGCGAGCGAGAGGCCGAACAGCCACACGAAGGCCCAGACGACCCCGTCCGGGCTGGCGTCCACCAGCCGAAGGATTGGGACGGGAAAGAACCAGAGGTTCTTGGTTTTGAACGCCGTGGCGAGGTAGTTGTCCGCCATCTGGAACAACGACGGGATCATGTGGGCGCCGACGGTGAACGCGACCGCCAGCCGAAAGAGCCCCAGGCTGATCGACGGCCGTCTCGCCAGAAACGCCGCATGCCACCACGAGGAAAAAACGGTACCGGGTCCCATTTTTCTCTCAGCGTCGTCAAGGAAAAATGGGACCCGGTACCAATTTATTGACATCGGTACGCGATCTGCCGGAGGATGCGGTCCGGCGTCTCCACCACGTCCGGATACTGCGCGTAGACCACCGCAAATTCGTCGTACGCCGGGAACTTCCGCTTCAGGTAGCGGCAGAAGGCCGGCGCGTCGGACCGGTCCAGCACGCCGACAAGGACGTTGCGGTGGATGTTGTCGTAGCCGACCGCCTTCGTGGCGAAGATGTCATGCGGATCGAGCAGCGCCGGCTCAACCCCGCGTCTCAGCCCATAGACTTCGGCAAACCCATACGCCTTGTCGATGTGGAAGAACATGATCCAGCCGGCCGGGGGAAACAGCAGGGGCAGCTTCGGCAGGGGCCGTCCGGCGAGCCCCTCGACGTCGCTCGGGGCTCGTGCTGAGCGGAGTCGAAGCACGAGCGGACTGAGGTAGCTTGCCCGCAGCGTCTCGTAGGTGAACAGCGCCAACCACACGGCCACGAAGCAGGAAATGAGGCGCCGCCGTCGCCGGTTCATGCTGTCAATTATTATACCGACAGCCCTCCGCAGTTGACAGCGCGACGACTGCCCGGTAACATAAGCGGTCCTGATGCTCCAGCCCATCCGCGCTCGGCGAATCCTCACGGTCTTCCTCGGCCTCGGAGCGGCGGCCTGGCTCATCGCGATCGGGTCGCCGCACTCCCATGAGGGTCCGGCGGCGCAGCAGTGCCGCTTCTGCCGGGTGCAGCAGAGCGTCGCGGCCGCCCCCTCGGCCTCAACGCCCCTCCGCCTGGACGTCCTCCCGCTGGTTGGCGCGGTGCAGCCAGCCGCGGAACCCCCCAGCACCCTTGCGCCAACCGATCTCCCCTCTCCCCGCGCGCCGCCTGTCCTTTCCTAGACGTTCGGTGGTTTGACCGCGCGACGACACCGTCCCTGAAGGGGACCGGTGGAACCGGTCTAGGAGGACATGATGAAAGCCATTGGTGTGATCGTGCTGTCTCTGGTCATGGGCGCGCAGACGGCGTCGGCCCAGCCATCTGAGGAGATGACCCCACTGCAACAGCAGGTCCAGGAGCTCACCAGATTGGTCAGCGGGCTCACCGAGAAGGTGAACGCGCAGGCTGAGCGTATTCACCGGCTGGAGCAGGCCGGCGTGCCCGTCAGCAGGGCGGCTGCGCCTGCAACGGCCGAGGTGCTGACCCCGGCGCAGCGCGGTGCCATCCAGCGCCAAGCCGCCGCTTCACTGTCCGCGTTCAACCCGGAGATCGGCTTCCTGGCGGATATCGTCGGGCAAGCGTCCGAAAGCAGCCTCACCGATACCGAAGGCAATGACAAGGTCAGCGCCCGGGAAGTCGAGCTGGTCTTCGGACACCCGATCGACCCGTACTCGCGGTTTGACTCGACCGTCACCTTCTCCGATTTTGAGAGCCCATCAGTGGAAGAGGCCTACATCACCCACTGGGGGTTGCCGGGGGAGGTGAAGGCCCGGCTGGGGCGGATTCGCCCCAAGATCGGGAAAGCCAGCGCGCTTCACCGCGACTCGCTCGAGACGGCGGATGAGCCGCTGGTCGTCTCCAACTACCTGGGCGCTGAAGGGCTGTCCCGCTCCGGGGTGGAACTCTCCGGCTTTCTCCCGCTCCCCTGGTCGGACCTCACGCATGAGGTCGTCGCCGGGGTCATCGAGGGCGGGGTGGGCGAGGGGGGGACGCTGTTCGGCAGCACGCGGCGGCGTCCCTCGCTGTACGCGCGTCTGAAGAACTTCTGGGACATGACGGACGCGACCAACCTGGAGTTCGGGACCACGTACCTGACCGGCTCTAAGGACGCGGACGCCAGCTTTGAGGTGCATGCCGTCGGGTTGGATGGCACGCTGGTCCATTACGTCACGCCGAACAACAAGCTCAAGTGGCAGAACGAGCTCTATCTCCAAGACCGCTCGGAAGCCTTCAGCGAAACGGAGGAGGGCGTCCGGACCGAGTTCAATGGCGGGCCCTGGGGGATGTACACGCTGCTGGACTACCGTCTGAGCCCGCGGTTCGGCGTCGGCGGCCGGTTCGATTACGTCGAGCCGGTCAATGTGGACCCGGGAACCTTGGCGCGGCAGGCCGACACCGCTTGGGGCGGCTACCTCACGTTCTACCAGAGCGAGTTCGCTCGCTGGCGGTTGCAGTGGCGCCACACGAACTTCGCGACCGGCGGGGACGACAACACGGCGTTCCTGCAGGCCACCGTGGCGATCGGCGTCCACAAGCACCAGTTGCAATGATGAAACACCTGGCCCCAGTTCTCTTGTTCTCGGCGGCGCTCATCGGCCAGCCAGTGGGCAGCCAAGCGGCGGAACGGCTCAATGTGGTCGCCACGCTCTCCACGTTTGCCGACCTGGCGCAGGCGATCGGTGGCGAGCACGTTGAGGTCGCGTCGATCGCCTCGCCGAGATTCAACCCGCACTTCATCGAGCCCAAGCCCAGCGACGTGCTCAAGGTCAAGCGCGCCGACGTCTTCGTCCACGCCGGGCTGGACCTGGAGCTCTGGCGCTGGCCGCTGCTCGACGCGGCCGGCAACACGGCGCTCTTTTCCGGCGGGCCGGGGGACGTGGATCTCTCCCAGGGGATCGCGCTCCTCGAAGTGCCGCCTCCTGGCGTGACGCGCGCCGAAGGCGACATCCACCTCTACGGGAACCCGCACTACTGGATGGATCCTGAGAACGCGAAACGGATGGCGGAGACGCTCGCGGAGAAGCTGGCCGCGCTCGACCCGGAGCAGACCGCAGACTACCGGCGGAACCTGCAGGCGTTCAAGGCGCGGCTCGATGAGCGCATCCCTGTCTGGCGCGAGCGCCTGGCGCCCTATCGCGGCCGGGAGCTTGTCGGCGATCACCGGGCCTGGCCCTACCTGATGCGCTTCCTGGGCCTTGAGATGGAGCAGCACCTCGAGTTCAAACCCGGGATTCCTCCGACGCCGCGGCACCTGGAGTCCCTCGAGCGTCTCATCAGCGAGCAGCGTATCCCGGCCATCGCGCGGGCCACGTATTTCCCGCAGGGGGCCGCCGAATCGCTGGCCAGGCGCACCGGCACGCGCGTCATCCTGCTCTGCCAGAATGTCCGCGAGCTGCCCGCATGCGCGGACTACGTGGCGATGCTCGATTACGACGTCGCGCAGTTGGTCAGCGCGTTTAGCCCATGACGGATTTCTTCGAGGTCATGGCTGCGCCATTCGCGGCCTGCCTGGTCCTGACCGGCATCCACGCCTACCTCGGGCTGCATGTCATCGAGCGGGGCGTGATCTTTGTGGACCTGGCGCTTGCCCAAGTCGCGGCGTTTGGCGCCACGGTTGGGTTTCTCTGGGGGTTTGGGCTCCATGCGACCGCCAGCTACCTCGTGGCGTTGGGAGGTACCTTCATCGGCGCGGCGGTCTTTGCCGTGACGCGGCTACGAAAACCCCTTGTGCCCCAGGAGGCGCTGATCGGGATCGTGTATGCCGTGGCCGCGGCGGCCTCCATCCTGGTGCTCAGCCGCGCGCCGGAAGGCGGAGAGGAGCTGAAATCGCTCCTGGTGGGTCACCTGTTGTTTGTGGGGTGGCCGGAGATCGCGAAAACCGCCGGCCTCTACAGCCTCATCGGAGCAGTGCATTGGCTGGCGCGCCGGCCGCTGTTGGCCATCTCGCGACATCCTGAGCAGGCGTTCCACCGCGGGGTGCGCGTGCGGTGGTGGGACTTCCTATTCTATGCCACGTTTGGGGTTGTCGTGACCAGCTCCGTCGAGATGGCGGGGGTGCTGCTGGTGTTTTCCTTCCTTATCGTTCCGGCGGTCTGCGGGGTGTTGTTGGCGCGGACGATCGGCCGGCGGCTGATCGTCGGGTGGCTGACCGGCACGCTGACCAGTGTCGCAGGAGTCGTCGCCTCTTACGCGTGGGACTTGCCCACGGGTGCCACGGTCGTCTGCGCCTTCGGGGTGTGCCTGGTCCTCTGCGCCCTCTGGCGCCTCCTGCGATAGAAAATTGGTACCGGGTCTCTTTTTCTATGACGCTCGAATGGAAAAAGAGAGACCCGGGACCATTTTCCCGGGACCATTTTCCGTTATAATGAAGTGAGACGATGATGCAGCCCGAGGACCTTCAAGCGATCCGGCGGTTGTACGGGCGGCAGGGCGCCGCCCACGCGACGGCGCGGAAGACGCTCGGCCGTCCGCTGACCCTGGCCGAGAAGATCCTGGTGGCCCACGTCAAGGATCTGGCCGCGCAGGAGCTGGCGCGGGGCGCAAGCCAGCTCGTCCTGCAGCCTGACCGCGTGGCGATGCAAGATGCCACCGCGCAGATGGCGATCCTGCAGTTCATGCAGGCGAGGCGCGACACGGTCGCGGTGCCCACCACGATCCACTGCGACCACCTCATCCAGGCGCGCGTGGGCGTGACGGAGGACATGAAAGCCGCGCTCGAGGCGAACAAGGAGGTGTACGACTTTCTCCGCAGCGCGGCGGCCCGCTACGGGATGGGCTTCTGGGAGCCAGGCGCAGGCATCATCCACCAGGTCGTGCTGGAGCAGTACGCGTTTCCCGGCGGGCTGTTGATCGGCACCGACTCGCACACGCCCAACGGCGGCGGCTTGGGGATGCTGGCGATCGGCGTGGGCGGCTCGGACGCGTCCGAGGTGATGGCGGGGCTGCCGTGGGAGGTGAAGTGCCCCACGCTGATCGGCGTGCGGCTGACCGGCGCGCTCGGCGGCTGGGCCTCGCCGAAGGACGTCATCCTGAAGCTGTGCGGGATTCTGACGACGAAGGGCGGCACCGACGCGATCATCGAGTTTTTCGGGCCGGGCACCCGCTCGATCAGCGCCACCGGCAAGGGGACGATCACGAACATGGGCGCCGAGGTCGGCGCCACGACGTCCGTCTTCCCGTTCGATGAGCGGATGACGGCTTATCTGCAGGCAACCGGCCGGGCCGACGTGGCCGCGCTGGCCGGGCAGCACGCCAAGGAGCTCGTCGCCGACCCGGAGGTCGAGCAGGACCCGAAGCGGTTCTTCGATGAAGTGATCGACATCGACCTGTCGGCGCTGGAGCCCTACATCGTGGGGCCGCGCCGGCCGGATCTGGCCCGGCCGATTTCCCAGCTGAAACGCGACATCGAGCAGGGCGGGTTTCCCCCGCGCATGACAGCGGCGCTCATCGGCAGCTGCACCAATTCCTCCTATGAGGATGTCGGGCGGGCGGCGGCGGTGGCCGGGGAGGCGAAGCGCGCGGGCCTGAAGGCGCAGTGCTATTTCCTGATCACGCCGGGCTCCGATCAGATCCACCACACGATCCAGCGCGACGGGCAGCTGGCGGCGCTCGAGGCGATCGGCGGCACCGTCCTGGCCAACGCCTGCGGCCCCTGCATCGGCCAGTGGAAGCGCGAGGACATCACGCCCGGAGAGGCCAACTCGATCCTCACGTCGTTCAACCGCAACTTCCCCGGCCGCAACGACAGCACCGCCGAGACGCTGGCCTTCATGGGCAGCCCGGAGATTGTGACGGCGATGGCGCTGGTGGGCGATCTGCGGTTCAACCCGGTCACCGATCCCATCACCACGCCCGACGGCCGCGCGGTCAGGCTCAGCCCGCCGGATGCGCCCGAGCTGCCGCAGCGCGGCTTCGCCCAGGGCGCCGCGGGGTCCCTGCCGCCGAGACCGCTTCAGCAGCGCAAGGCGATCGAGGTGCTCATCCCGCCGACGAGCGAGCGGCTGCAGCGCCTCGAGCCGTTTCCCGCGTGGGACGGCAAGGAGTTCGACCGGCTGCCGGTTCTGATCAAGGTCAACGGGCAGTGCACGACGGACCACATCTCCCCGGCCGGCAAGTGGCTGCGCTTCCGCGGCCACCTGGACAAGATCAGCGACAACCTCTTCACGTCGGCGGTGAACGTCTTCACCGGCCAGATGGGCACCGCGGTGGACCTGCTGGACGGCCGGACCAAGCCGATCCCGCAGGTGGCGCGCCACTACAAGGCGGCCGGCCTCGGGTGGGCGGTGGTTGGCGATGAGAACTACGGGGAAGGCTCCAGCCGCGAGCATGCCGCGATGTCCCCCCGCTACCTCGGCTGCCGGCTGGTCGTCGCCAAGCACTTCGCGCGCCTGCACCTGACCAACCTGAAGAAGCAGGGCATCCTGCCCTGCACGTTCGCCGATCCGGCGGACTACGACCGCGTGCGCGCGGGCGACCGCATCAGCGTGGCGGGCCTGGCCCGCCTGGCCCCCGGCACGCCGCTGGATGCCACCCTCCACCATGCCGACGGCACGAGCGTGTCCTTCCAGCTCCTCCACCCCTTGACCGAGGAGCAGGTCCGCTGGTTCAAGGCCGGCGCCGCCCTCAACCTGTTCTCGTGATCGTGTGGGCACGTTTGGTGGGTCCTGCCTGCCTGTCCGGCAGGCCGCTGCGTGACCCCGCGCTGTCCTCGCCGCGCCGCACGATCGGCGTCGTCGGCTGCGGGCAGGTGGGGCCCTGCTCCGCGTCACCCACCAAACGTGCCAGTCACCCGCAACGACGGCAGGTTGACGAACACGGCCGGCCCATGTAGCATTGTGGCAGTCGTCATGGGTCGCTCATCCCCCCCCAGTCAACAGCACAGCGGGTCCTCGTCGGCGCCGCGCCAAGCCGGCCAGATCTTCCGGCGGTACTTCGTGACCGGGCTGGCCACCCTGTTTCCGGTCGTGGTCACCCTGCTGCTCGTGTGGCAGATCTTCAGGTTTGTCGACGGCTTCCTGGGCCGGCTGTTCCGGTTCCAGATCCCCGGCCTGGGGGTGGTCGTGACCGTGCTGGTCATCCTGCTGGTGGGGGTGCTGTCGGTCCATTTCTTCGGGCGGGTGCTGTTCCAGGCGATCGAGGTGAGCCTGACCCGGCTGCCGTTCGTGAAGAAGATCTATCCGGCGGTGAAGCAGCTGGCGCAGTTTCTCTTCAGCGAGGAATCCCGGCAGGCCTCGTTCCGGCGCGTGGTGCTGGTGCAGTACCCGCGGCCGGGCGCCTACTCGCTGGCCTTCGTCACCAACGAGGCGCGCACCGAGGCGACCGGCAAGCCCCAGACGCTGTTGACGCTGCTCATCCCCAACCCGCCCTCGCCCTTTACCGGGCCGATCATCTTCGTGCCTCAGGAGGATGTGGTGCCGCTGGATCTCTCCATTGAGGAGGCGGTGAAGCTGATCGTCTCGGGCGGGGTGGTCGCCTCGCCGCTTCGGAGGAGTTGATGGAGACCCTGTTCACGGTCATGGCGGATGCGCGGTTTACGCTCTGGGAGCGGGTCGCCCTGTGGAGCGTCCTGGGCATCGCGGTGGTAGGCCTGCTCTACGCCGTGTTCCTGGCCGCCGAGGTGCTGCGCAAGGACCAGGGCACCCCGGAGATGCGGAAGGTGAGCGAGGCCATCCGCATCGGCGCCAACGCGTACCTCAACCGGCAGTTCCGGGCCATCCTCTTCCTGATCCTCATCTTGGCCGGCCTGCTCTACTTCACCGCGGGCGTGCAGCACATCGCCATCGGCCGCGCCTGCGCGTTCCTCATGGGCTCGATCTTCTCCGCGTCGGTCGGCTTCATCGGGATGAACCTGGCGGTGCAGGGCAACGTCCGCGTGGCGGCCGCCTCGCGGACCAGCTTCGCCGAGGCGCTGAAGATCGCCTACCGCACCGGCACGATCACCGGGATGCTGACAGACGGGCTGGGCCTCCTGGGCGGCACGCTCATCTTCATGGTCTACGGCGAGCAGG
>Ga0114945_10000390_pt1 | contig 28300 bp, 24 predicted proteins | sample OV2TP3_FD_87194 | JGI IMG/M metagenome (GOLD analysis project Ga0114945, IMG submission 87194) | Hot spring microbial communities from Beatty, Nevada to study Microbial Dark Matter (Phase II) - OV2 TP3 | ecosystem: Environmental > Aquatic > Thermal springs > Hot (42-90C) | place: USA: Beatty...
ACGATCTGCCGGATCGGCTCCTCGAGCGCGCGCTTGACGATGGCGGCGCCGGTCGCCTCGTCGCCGGCGAGCCGGAGGTCATCCAGCGCCCGCGCGGCACGCAGCAACGCCACCCCGCCGCCCGGCACCACGCCCTCCTCGACCGCGGCCCGCGTCGCGTTGAGCGCGTCCTCGACCCGCGCCTTCTTCTCCTTCATCTCGGTCTCCGTCGCCGCGCCCACCTTGATCACCGCCACGCCGCCGGCCAGCTTGGCCAGCCGCTCCTGCAGCTTCTCCCGGTCGTAGTCCGAGGTGGTCTCCTCAATCTGCGCCCGGATCTGCTTGATGCGGCCCTCGATCTCCTTGGTGCTGCCGGCGCCCTCGACGAGGGTCGTGTTGTCCTTGTCCACGACCACCTTCTTGGCGCGGCCGAGGTCCTCGAGCTTGACGTTCTCGAGCTTGATCCCGAGGTCCTCGGTGATGGCCTTCCCGCCGGTGAGCGTGGCGACGTCCTCCAGCATGGCCTTCCGCCGGTCGCCGAAGCCCGGCGCCTTCACGGCGCAGCAGGCCAGGGTGCCCCGGAGCTTGTTCACCACCAGGGTCGCCAGCGCCTCCCCCTCCACCTCCTCGGCGATGACCAGGAACGGCTTGCCCGAGCGCGCCACCTGCTCGAGGAGCGGCAGCATGTCCTTCATCACGCTGATCTTCTTCTCGTGGATGAGGATGATCGCGTCCTCCAAGACGGCCTCCATCCGCTCCGGATCCGTCACCATATAGGGCGACAGGTAGCCCCGGTCGAACTGCATCCCCTCGACGACCTCGAGGGTCGTCTCCATCGCCTTGGCCTCTTCGACCGTGATGACCCCGTCCTTGCCGACCTTCTCCATGGCCTCGGCGATGAGGTTGCCGATCGTCTTGTCGTTGTTGGCCGCGATCGACGCGACCTGCGCGATCTCTTTCTTGTCCTTGGTGGTCTTCGACATCTTCTTCAGATCCTCGACCACCTTCTCGACCGCCTGCTCGACCCCCCGCTTGAGGGCCATCGGGTTGGCGCCGGCGGTCACGTTCTTCAGGCCCTCGCGGAAGATGGCCTGGGCGAGCACGGTGGCCGTCGTCGTGCCGTCACCGGCCACGTCGGAGGTCTTGGAGGCCACCTCCTTGAGCATCTGGGCGCCCATGTCCTCGTTGGGCTCCTTCAGCTCGATCTCCTTGGCGACCGTGACGCCGTCCTTGGTGATCGTGGGGCTGCCGAACTTCTTGTCGAGGACGACGTTCCGGCCCTTCGGCCCGAGCGTCGCCTTCACGGCCTCGGCCATGATGTTCACGCCGCGCAGGAGCGCCGCGCGGGCTTCCTGATCGAACATGAGCTGCTTCGGCATGGGTACGTTCCTCCTTGGGTTTCGGGAATGGGGAATCGCTACTCGAGGATGCCCAGCACGTCCTCCTCGCGGAGGATCAGGTATTCCTCGTCGTCGATCTTCACTTCGCTGCCGGAGTACTTGCCGAACAGGATCCGGTCCCCGGCCTTGACATCCAAGGGGACCCTCTTGCCGTCCTCCGTCACCTTCCCGGTGCCGACGGCGATGACCTTGCCCTTCTGGGGCTTCTCCTTGGCGGTGTCCGGGATGATGATGCCTCCGCGCCCCACCTCTTCCTCCTCAACCCGCTTGACGAGGATGCGGTCGTGGAGCGGACGAAGCTTCGTCTTGACTGCGGTCGCCATAGCGCGTGTGCCTCCCTCCTGGCTTCATGGGGTGATCGTCCGACAACGGGTCAACCGGTCACGGGACCTCACTCCCGAGTATTAGCACTCGGGCGAGGCGAGTGCTAATATAGCCGGCGCCCGGACGCACGTCAAGGGGATACTGGAAAGGGGGGCCCAGGAATCCTCCGAATGGCCCAGCCACACCGTTTCATCTTGTCCGACAATAGCTTACGAGGGAGGAGACGCCATGCCAGCGACGGTCTTCATCTCGCGACAGCTCCCCCAGCAGGCCCTGGACCTGGCCCGGGGGCGGGCGACCGTCCGAGTGAACCCCGAGGACCGCCCCCTCGAGAAGGCCGAGCTCGCCGCCCGCCTTCGGGAGGCCGACGGACTGGTCTGTCTCCTCACCGACACGATCGACGGCGAGCTCCTGGCCCTGGCCCCGCGGCTCCGCGTCATCGCCAACGTGGCGGTCGGCTACAACAACATCGACGTGGTGGCCGCCACGCAGCGGAAGGTCGTCGTCACCAACACGCCCGGCGTCCTCACCGAAACCACCGCGGACTTCACCTGGACCCTCCTCCTGGCCACCGCCCGCCGGGTCGTGGAGGCGGACGGCTACACCCGCGCCGGCAAGTTCACCGAGTGGGGGCTGATGCTGCTCCTCGGGAACGATGTCCACGGCAAGGTCCTCGGGATCCTCGGGCTCGGCCGGATCGGCAAGGCGGTGGCCCGGCGCGCGCGGGGCTTCTCGATGCGCGTCCTCTACCACGACGCGGTCCGCGACCTCGCGGCCGAGCGCGAGCTCGGGGTCGTGTACCAGGACCGGGACGCGATCCTCCGGGAGGCGGACTTCATCACGCTCCACGTCCCCCTCCTCCCCGAGACGCGGCACTACATCGGGGAGGCGGAGCTCCGGCAGATGAAGCCGACCGCTTACCTCATCAACGCCGCGCGCGGCCCGGTCGTGCACGAGGCGGCCCTCGTCCGGGCCCTCAAGGAGGGCTGGATCGCCGGGGCGGGCCTCGACGTCTACGAGGAGGAGCCCCGGGTCCACCCCGGGCTCCTCGAGTGCGCGAACGCCGTCCTCGCGCCCCACATCGCCTCGGCCTCCCGCGAGACCCGGACGAAGATGGCGACGATGGCGGTGGAGAACTGCCTGGCCGTGCTCGAGGGCAAGCGCCCCCCGAACCCGGTCAACCCCGAGGTGCTGGGCTCGTAACCCCGGCGACCGGTCGCGCGCTCTCCCGCACGAGCACCACGACGGGCAGGATCCCCGCCGCGACGATCGTCAGGGCGGGCAGGGCCGCGGCCTCCCACAGGGATTCCGACGTGAACTGCCAGACCCGCACGGCGAGCGTCTCGTAGCCGAGCGGGCGCAAGAGGAGCGTCGCCGGCATCTCCTTGATGACGTCCACGAACACGAGCAGGGCCGCCGCGAGGAGGCCGCGACGCAGGAGCGGCAGGTGCACGCGCCAGAGGACGCCGGCCGGGCTCCGGCCGAGCGAGCGCGCGACCATGTCCATGCTGGGGGTGATCCTGGCGAGGCTCGCCTCGACCGTCTGGCTCGACACCGCGAGGAAGCGGACGAGGTAGGCGAAGACCAAGCCGGCGAGCGAGCCGGTCAGCCAGAGCCCCGGGGACACGCCCAACGGGTGAAGCGCCGCTCCGAGGGCCGCGTCCACCCACGCCAGCAGGCCGAGCACCCCCACCGCGATGACCGACCCGGGCAGCGCGTATCCCATGCCGGCGACGCGGGCGAGCCCGGTCACCAGGTGCTGCCGGCTCAGGCGCACGCCGTAGCCCACGACCACCGCCGCGGCCACGGCGAGGAGCGCCGTCAGGGCCGCCACCAGGACCGTGGCGCCGAGGAACTGCGCGTAGCGCGGGTCGTACGTTCCGGCGATCGCGACCCAGGCAAGGAGGCGGAGGACCGGCAAGCCGAAGGCGACCCCGACGACGAGCCCCGCCGCGCCGGTCGCGGCGGCCGCCCGCCACCGGGTGAGCGGGACGGCGGCGGCCCCGCGCCCGCCCCCCCGCTGGTAGAAGCGCGCGCCGCCCCGGAGCCGGCGCTCGAGGACGTACACGACGAGGGTGAACAGCACCAGCAGGCTCGCCAGTTCCGTCGCCGCCTGCCGGTCGAACAGGCCGAACCAGACGCGATAGATGGCCACCGTGAACGTCGCGTAATTGAAGATCGCCACCGTGCCGAAGTCGGCCAGCGCCTCCATCAGGGCGAGCGTCACGCCCGCCGCGATCGACGGGCGTGCGAGCGGCAGGGCGACGCGCCAGAACGCCTGCCGTCGCGAGAGCCCGAGCGCCCGCGCGGCCTCGAGCGTCGCCTCGGACTGCTCGAGGAAGGCCGCGCGGGCGAGCACGTAGACATACGGGTAGAGGACGAGCGTCATGACCAGCACGATGCCGCCGTAGGAGGCCGGTTCGGGGAACCACGCCCGGGGCCCCACGACGGCGCGCACCGCCCGCTGGACGGGCCCGGCATAGTCGAAGATCGCCAGGAAGACGAACCCCATGACGTAGGCCGGCACGGCGAGGGGAAGGATCAGCAGCCACTCGAGCGGGCGTCGGCCGGGGAATCGGTACATCGTGACGAGCCAGGCGAGAGCCGTGCCGAGCGCGCCGACCCCGAGACCCACGCCCGCGATCAGGGCCAGGGTGTTCCCCAGGAGCTCCGGGAGCTGTGTCGCCCAGAGGTGGCGCCAGACCTCCCGGCTCGGGGTGAGGAGCGCCGCGCAGACGCCGAGGACCGGCGTCGAGACGAGCAACGCGAGCGCCCCGGCCGCGACCGGCCAGGGGTCCGGCGCGCGCCGCCTCCGGGTGGGCCATGTCCGCGCCGTCAGGCGCGCGGCGCGCATCGTCCGACGGGCACGGGCCCGCGCGTCACTTCCAGCCGACCCGGTCCATCAGCCTGACGGCCGCCGCCTGGAACTCGCCGGCCGCCGCCACGTCCACCTGGTCGGCGGTGAAGGGTCCCCACGCGGCGAGCAGCGCGCTCGGCCTGACGGCCGGATTGGCGGGATACTCGTAGTTGACGTCGGCGTAGAGACTCTGCGCCTCCGGCATCGACAGGAACTCGACGAGGCGGATCGCCTCCGCCCGATGCGGCGCGTGACGCGTCACGCCGGCCCCCGACACGTTCACGTGCACCCCGCGGTCCTTCTGGTTCGCCCAGGCGAGGGCCACCGGAAACGCGGCATCCTTGGCCTTGATGGCGGCGAGGTAGTAGGTGTTGACCAGCCCCAGGTCGCACTGCCCCGCCGCGATCGCCTCGAGGAGCTTCGTGTCGCTCGCGAAGATCCGGGGTTCGTTGGCCATCCAGCCCCGGAGCACCCCCTCCGTCCGCTTCTCGCCGAGCGTCTTGATCATCGTCGCGACCATCGACTGGTTGTAAACCTTCTTGGAGGTGCGGAGGCAGAGCCGGCCCCGCCAGCGCGGGTCGCCCAGCGATTCGTACGAGGGCACGGTCTCCGGCTTGACGCGCTCGGGGCTGTAGACGATGGTCCGCGCCCGCACCGACAGACCGACCCATTCATTCCCCTTCGCCCGGAGGTGCGCGGGGACGTTCCGCTCGATGACGGCCGACTGGAACCCCTGGAGGAGCCCCGCCTGCTGGGCGAGCCACAGGTTGCCGACGTCCACCGTCATGAGCACGTCGGCGGGGGTGCTCGACCCTTCGGCCTTGAGACGCTCGTAGAGTTCGGCCTCGCTCGCGCTGAACAGGCGCACCCGGACCCCGCTCCTCGCGGTGAAGGCGTCGAACATCGGCTTGATCAGCTGCTCGATGCGCGCGGAGTAGACAACGACCTCGGCGCCCCCGGCCGCCCGGGCCCCGGGCGCGGCGACCGCCGCCGCAAGGAGCAGGGCGGTCGTCAACCAGCTCACGCGGACCAGGCGACTCTGCATCGTGGGAATCCTCCCTCGACAAGAGGTGCAGGGCCGGCCTTGGCCTCAGCCGCCCCCCGGCGTTACAATGGCATCGCGCCCCGGTGGGCGCTGTATTAAGCATGCCTAATAAAAAAAGTGTGTCAAGCAGAAAACAAGGGGTTCGGGAGGCCGAGAGCACGGCCTCGGTCCAGGACTACCTCGGGGCCATCTACGACCTGACCGGGAGCGGCGGGCCGGTCATCGGCGCCCGCCTCGCCAAGCACATGCGCGTCTCGCCCCCGGCGGTCACGGAGGCGGTCCAGCGCATGGTCCGGGCCGGCTACATCCGGCTCCGGGCGAGCAAGGAGATCGCCTTCACGAAGAAGGGCAAGGCGCTGGCCGAGGTGATGGCGCGGCGCCACCGCCTCCTCGAGCGCTGGCTCACGGACATCCTCGAGCTGAACTGGACGGACGCGCACGAGGAGGCGCACCGCCTCGAGCACGCCCTTTCCCCCCGGGTCGAGGAGCGGCTGGCCGCGATCCTGGGGATGCCGAGCACGTGCCCCCACGGGAACCCGATCCCCGGGCTCGCGCGCCCCGCCCCGATCCGACCGTTCCCGCTCGACCAGGCCCGGGAGGGCAGCACGGTCGTCGTCGAGCGCATCACCGAGGAGGCGGAGGCCGACCGGCGGCTCCTCGACCACCTCTGGCGGAGCCACGTGAGGCCCGGCACCCGCCTCCTGATCCAGGAGGTCGCGCCGTGGGCCGGGACGATCACCGCCCTGCGAGACGGCACGCCGATCGTGCTGGGGCTCGCGGCCGCCGCCAAGATCTGGATCTATGAGCCGACCTAGCGGCCCGCCCGACGGCCGCGCCCTCTGGTTCCGGTCGTGAGCCTCCTCCGTCTCCGTGACGTCACCAAGCGCTTCGCACCCCACGACCCCCCGGCCGTGGACGCGCTTTCGCTCACCGTGGAACCCGGGGAGATCGTGACCCTGCTCGGCCCGTCCGGGTGCGGGAAGACCACGACGCTCCGGTTGATCGCCGGGTTCGAGGTCCCGGACCGCGGCACGGTCGAGCTGCGTGGCCAGCTGATGGCCGGCAACGGCACGGCAGTCCCGCCCGAAACGCGGGGCGTCGGGATGGTTTTCCAGGACTATGCGCTCTTCCCGCACCTGGCCGTCGCCGAGAACGTGGCCTTCGGGCTCGGACGCTTCGACCGCGCGACCCGCGCCCTGCGGGTGGGCGAGGTGCTCGAGCTGGTCGGGCTCGGCGTGCTCGCCGGCCGGTACCCCCACGAGCTCTCGGGCGGCCAGCAGCAGCGCGTCGCGCTCGCCCGCGCTCTCGCGCCCGCACCCGCCCTGATCTGCCTCGACGAGCCCTTCTCCAACCTCGATGCCGACCTGCGCGCCGTGATGCGCGAGGAGGTCGAGAAGATCCTCCGCACCACCGGAACGACCGCGATCTTCGTGACCCACGACCAGCAGGAGGCCTTCACGCTCGCGGACCGCGTCGGCGTCCTCAACGCGGGGCACCTCGAGCAACTCGACGTGCCCTACGAGGTCTACCACCACCCCGCGACGCGGTTCGTCGCCGAGTTCGTCGGCGAGGCGGACTTCCTCCGTGGCTTCGTGAAGGAGGAGGGGATCGTCACGGAGATCGGGACCGTGGCGAACCCCGGCGCGCACCCCACCGGGATACCGGTGGACATCATGATTCGACCCGACGACATCGACTTCATCCCCCACCCCGAGGGCGACGTGATGGTCGTGGACCGGCAGTTCCACGGCGCCGAGAACCTCTACCGGCTCCGCCTGGCCTCGGGAGCCCGCGTCCACTCGGTCCAGCCGTCCACGGCGATCTACTCGATCGGAACGCGCGTCCGCCTGGTGGCCAACCTGATCCACGTCGTCGCGTTCCCGCTGACCGAGGGGAGCTGATCCGCGGAGTCCGAAGATCGAGGTCCTGGATGCCAGGACCGCCGGCCCTGCGCCCTACGGCACCAGCCGTCGCGCGAGGCGCCGCTCGAGGCGGCGGGCGCGGTGGTGCAGCGCCTCGAGGACGGCGGGGCGGAGCTCCTCCGGCGCTTCGGTCTCGGCGCGCGCGAGCGCCGCGCGCGTGAGGGCGAGCGCCCCCCGGTAGTCCCGCGCGTGGTGCTCACGGATCTTGGCGCAGTCCACCAGGAGCCCGAGCGGCGGCGCGGGATCCGCCTGCACGACATGCGTCCAGAGCGCATGGGCTGCGTCGAGCCGCCCGGCGCGCCGCCAGAGGCGGCCGAGCCGCCAGCCGGCACGTGTGCGCGCCGCCCCGGGCAGATCGGCGCCGAGCGCGGCCTCGTAGAAGCGCACGCTTCGGGCCGAGTCCCGGCGCTCGAGCCAGCGCGCCGCACCCAGCCACTCCCGCGGGTCGTGGCGCGGGTCGGGGCCCGTGAGGAGCGCCTCGGCCCGGGCGGCGAGCGCCGCGAGGGCGACGAGGTCCCAGCGGTTGTGGGCGAAGATCCGCGGCAGGACGCCTGGATCCCCGGAGCGGAGGTAGCGGAAGTAGAGCCTCGGCATCTCCGACCCCGGCAGATCGTCCCCGCGGTCGAGGTCGAGGAGCGCGGTCTCGAGCGTCGTGAGGCGACAGTCGGCGACGCGCGCGCGCCAGAGCGCTCGGGCCAGAGGATACAGGTCGAGGTGCGGCACGTCCGCCCCCCACCACGGCGCGCGGCTCAAGAGGTACCGGGTCTCCAGGAGCGGCAGGTCGAACGTCCGTCCGTTGAACGTGACGAGCTGCCCTGCGCCGGCCAGGGCCTCACGGACCGCCGCGAGGAACGCCGCCTCCGCGGCGAGGTCCCCGAGGAAGTACTGCGTGACGCGGAGCCCGCCCCCGCCCCACCTCGCGAGCCCGACCAGGAACACGTAGGTGCCCGTCCCCCCCGCGAGGCCCGTCGTCTCGGTGTCGAGGAACACGGTGTCGGGGGTGCCCGCCCCACCCATCGCGCCCGCCACCGACGCGGGAAGCGGGACGGCCTCGCTCCGGCAGAGTGCCACGCCGTGGGGCGTCTCGACGCGGTCCAGGGCGAGCGCCCGGGGGGCCGGCGCCCGCCGCGCGGCGGGCGCACTCGTCTCCAGGCGGCGCAGCATCGCTCGCAGGCGACCGAGCTCAGCCTGGCGGCCGGCCGGGGACGGCCGGAGGGCGTCGATCACGCCGTCCCGAGGAGCCGTTCGACCAGGCGCGCGGCGATCGGCTTCGCCTGGCGGCCGACCTCGTTCACGGGCCCGACGCAGGAGGGGCAGCCGGCGCGGCAGGGGCAGGCGGCGAGCGTGTCGCGCGCCTGCGCGAGGAGCTCCGGGACCAGCTCGAAGAGCCGCTCCACGAGGCCGATCCCGCCCGGGTGGTTGTCGTAGAGGTAGACGGTCGGCTCGAAACGCTCGGCGGCCAGCAGGCGGGCGCGCGTTCCCTGGGCCGTCAGCACGCGCGGCGTACTCCCTTCGCGCGCCGCCGGCTCCGGCGTCGGAGCCGCGTCGCCGAGCCAGGAGCCGAGGTCGCGGACGTCGCACATGAGGAAGAGCGGCGCCAGGTGGCGGAGGAGGTGCGTGAGGCCGCGAAGGCCGTCCACGAGGGCGTCGCGGTCCCCGGACACGGCCGCCAGCGTCGCGGGCGGGATCGTCAGCCAGAGCCCCGCTGTCTGCATCTCCTGCTGCGGGAGCTCGACCTCGCCGGCGCCGACGTTCTCCATCGTGTCGAACTTGATCTTCTTGAACCCGACCACCTGCTCGGCGACCAGCAGCTCCCCCTGCTCCACGCGGCCCGCACCGGCCAGCGCGTCCCGGAAGCGATCGAGCGCCCAGACGCCCTTCGCCGTCACCGCGTCCGTGAAGTAGTCCACCGCGACCCGCCGGACGTACGCGACCTTCTCCTCGTCCTCGCGGAAGCGGAGCTCCTGGACCTCGTACTGCTCCCCCTCCACCAGGTAGATCGCCTTCGGGTGAATCATCCCGAACGCGCTCTTCCAGTCCACCTCGGCGATCACCTGCCGCTTCTTCGTGAGCTGCGGGCCGATCATCTCGCGGTGCGTCGTGTCCACCACGACGAAGTTGTCGCTCGCGACGGTCCGCAGGGACAGGTGGTCGGCGGGGTAGCTCTCGCTGGTCCAGTGCCACCGCCCGCCCGTCCGGTGGAGCAGCCCGTCCTCCTCGAGGAGCCGGAGGTACGTGGTCACGTCCCGGTCGCCGAACCGCTCCCCGTCGGCGAAGGGCAGCTCGAACGCGGCGCACTTCAGATGGCTCACGAGGATGTACGGGTTGTCGGGGTTGACGAGCCCGTGCTCGGGGGAGGCTCCGAAGAAATACTCGGGGTGCGTGACCATGAACTGGTCGAGCGGCGTCGAGGAGGCGACGAGGATCGCCGCCGAGAGTCCGCTCCGCCGCCCGGCGCGCCCGGCCTGCTGCCAGGTCGAGGCGATCGTCCCGGGGTAGCCCGCCAGCACCGCCACGTCGAGGCGGCCGATGTCGATCCCGAGCTCGAGGGCGTTGGTCGAGACCACGCCGAGCACTTCGCCCTCCCGGAGCCCCCGCTCGACCTCCCGCCGCCGACCCGGCAGGTACCCGCCCCGGTAGCCGCGGACCACGTCGGTCAGGGCCGGCGCCCGCTCGACCGCCGCCTTGAGCGCCGTGAGCAGCACCTCCTGGGCGAGCCGGCTCCCCGCGAACACGATGGTCGAGATGCCGGCCCGGAGGAACGGGGTCGCCAGCCGCGACGCTTCCTTGAGGTACGGGCGCCGGATCCCCAGCTCGGCGTTGACGACGGGCGGGTTGTAGAAGAGCAGCACCTTCTCACCGCGGGGCGCGCCGTTCTCCGCGACGAGGCCGACCGGCTGGCCGATCAGGTGCTCGGCCAGCTCCTGCGGGTTCGCGATCGTCGCGGAGGCGCAGATGAACTGGGGCGCCGAGCCGTAGTGCCGGCAGACCCGGGCGAGCCGCCGCAGCACGTTCGCGAGGTGGCTCCCGAACACGCCGCGGTAGCTGTGGAGCTCGTCGATGATGACGTAGCGGACGTTCTGGAAGAGCCCGAGCCACTTCGTGTGGTGCGGGAGGACCCCGGAGTGGAGCATGTCCGGGTTGGTGAGCACCAGATTCGCCCGCGCCCGGACGGCGCGCCGGGCGTCCTGGGGCGTGTCGCCGTCGTAGGTGTGGATGCGCAGCTCGGGGAGCGCCCGCGCCAGTTCCTCCAGCTCGGCGAGCTGGTCCTGGGCGAGCGCCTTGGTCGGGAAGAGGTAGAGGGCCCGGGCCGCGGGGTCGCGGACCAGCGCCTGGAGGACGGGGAGGTTGTAGCAGAGCGTCTTGCCGGACGCGGTCGGCGTCACGACCACGCAGTGCCCGCCCTTGTCGAGGAGCTCGAGCGCGCGCCCCTGGTGGCTGTAGAGGGCCTCGATGCCGCGGCGCCGGAGCGCCGCGGCGATCCGCGGGTCCACCGAGTCGGGGATCGGCACGGCGGTGGCGGGACGAGCCGGGAAGCGCCGGAAGGCCGTGACGGCCTCCCCGGCCTCGGCGGCGAGGCGATCGATCAGCTCGGCGAGGTCGGCGCGAGGCTCGGTCTGCGCCGCCATGTCGCCCGCATCTTAGGGGGCCCCGCCGAGGCTTGTCAACGTTCCGCGGCGGCCGATGCCCCCGGGGTCGAGCGCCATCGTGGCAGACTAGAGGGCGACGATGGCACGCGGGAACCGTTCGTGAGCGTCTACGCCCGGTCCGTCCTCCCCCGACTGATCAACCTCGCCATGCAAAACCCGGCGGCGCGGGCCGAGCGCGCCCGGTTCCTGCCTCGGGCGTCGGGGACGGTCGGTCGCCTGCTCTTCGTCGAGCACGGCTGGTCGCCGGACCCGGGGGTGCGGGCCTGGCAGGACCGGCTGGACCGCCTCTGGAGCCGGCTTGCCGGCGGATGCCACCTGAACCGGAAGATGGACGCGCTGATCGCGGATGCCGGCTTCGAGCTGGCGGAACTCGAGACGGGCTACGCTCCCGGGCCGAAGCCGCTCGCCTACCTCTACCGGGGCGTGGCCCGCCGGGCGGCGTGACGGTGCCGCGAGCGGACCCAGCGACCCGCGTCCTCGCGCGTTACGGCCCGCCGCTGGCCTGGATGGGCGTGATCGCGCTTCTCTCGGGCGAGCGCTTCGGCGCTGACCAGACCACGCCCTGGCTCCTGCCGCTCCTCGGCCGCCTCCTCCCGTGGGCCGGGCCGGACGCCCTCCACGCGCTTCACATCCTGGCCCGCAGGGCCGCCCACCTCGTCGAGTACGGCATTCTCGCCGCCCTGTGGCTCCGCGCCCTCGGCCCCGATCACCCGCCCGCGAGCGCCGCCCGCTGGGCGGTCACGCTCTCGGCCCTCTACGCCCTTGCCGACGAGCTGCGCCAGGGCCTCGCCCCGAACCGTTCGCCGGCCCTGCTCGACGTCGGGATCGACACGGCCGGCGCCGTCCTCGCCGCCGCCGCCCTCCGGCCCGGCTCCCCGCTCGGGCGGCGCCTCCCCGACCTCGGCGCCTGGGTCGCCGGCCTCCTCGCGGCCTCGAGCCTCGCCGCGGCCGGCGTGGACTGGAGCCTGGGCCTCCCCGCGTGGGACCTCCTCCTGGGCGCCGCCGGCGCGGCCGTCGCCGCGTGGGGCCTGCGGACCCGCGGGCGGCCCAGGCCGCGCGCGACCGACGGGGGGCCGTGAGGGGGTTTCACGGGTCCAGGGCTCGGGGTATCATCGTTCCACATCGCACACCGGGCCAGATCTGCCTGTGAGAACGTACCTCCTTCGCCGGCTCGCCCAGTCGCTCATCGTCCTGCTGGGGATCTCCGCGGTCGTGTTCGTCATCCTGCACCTCACGGGGGATCCCACGCTCCTCATGCTCCCCCCAGACGCCACGGCCGAGGAGATCGCGCGCTTCCGGCGCGCGATGGGCTTCGACGACCCGCTCTACGTCCAGTACTGGCGGTTCCTCAAGGGCGCCGTCCAGGGGAACTTCGGGAACTCTCTCCGTCACGACGAGCCGGCGCTGGCGCTCGTCTGGCAGCGCATGCCTGCCACGATCGAGCTGACGGCGGTCGCCCTCGGGGTCGCCCTGGCCCTGGCGATCCCCGCGGGAATCGTCTCGGCCGCCTTCCGGAACACGGCCATCGACTACGTCAGCACGGTCGTCGCCCTCGTCGGGCAGGCGATGCCGACGTTCTGGCTCGGCATCATGCTGATCCTCATCTTCTCGGTCGGCCTCCAGCTCCTGCCTTCCTCCGGGCGCGGCGGGGTCGCGAACCTGATCCTGCCGGCGCTGACGCTCGGCTTCTTCACCACGGCGCGCATCATGCGGCTGACCCGGTCAGGCATGCTCGAGGTGCTCGGCCAGGACTACGTCCGCACCGCCCGCGCCAAGGGCGTCGGCGAGCCGCGGGTGGTCTGGAAGCACGCCCTGAAGAACGCGGCGATCCCGGTCGTGACGATCGTGGGGCTGGAGCTGGGAACCCTCCTCGGGGGCGCCGTGATCACGGAAACGATCTTCGCCTGGCCGGGCGTCGGGCGGCTCTCGGTCCAGGCGATCTACAACCGGGACTACCCGGTCGTCCAGGCCGCCGTGTTCCTCCTCGCCTCGATCTTCGTCCTCGTCAACCTGATCGTGGACATCCTGTACACCTACCTCGACCCCCGCATCCGGATCCGCTGAGCGATGGACGCGAGCGGCGTCGAGACGCTTCGTTTGCCGCGGACCGCGGCGTGGTGGCACAGCGAGACCTGGGCCCTGACGCGGCGCCTCATCCGCCGCCGCACGGCGCTCTTCGGCCTCGTCGTCCTCGTCGCGGTCGTCGGGGCCGCCTTCCTCGCCCCGCTCCTGGCGCCCTTCGACCCGCTCGAGCAGGAGATCACGCAGCGCCTCAAGCCGCCCGGCGGAACCGACGAGCGCGGCCGCGTCCACCTGCTCGGGACGGACCATCTCGGCCGGGACATCCTCTCCCGGATCCTCTTCGGCTCCCGGATCGCCCTGCTCGTCGCCTTCTCGGCCGTCGTCATCGCGGGCATTCTCGGGCTCGTCATCGGGCTCGTGTCCGGATACTTCGGGGGCCGCGTGGACGACGTCTTCATGCGCCTGGCGGACATCCAGCTCGCCTTCCCGTTCATCCTCCTGGCCATCGCCATCATCGGGGTGCTCGGGCCGAACCTCCGCAACATCATCATCGTGGTGGGGATCTCGGGCTGGGTGGTCTACGCGCGGATCGTCCGCGGCGAGGTGCTCTCGCTCCGGGAGCGGGAGTTCGTCCAGGCGGCCATCGCCATGGGAAGCGCGAACCGGCGCGTGATCCTCCGCCACATCGTCCCCAACGCCTTCACCCCGTGGCTGGTCATCGCCACCCTGGACATGGCGCGGGTCATCATCCTGGAGTCCGCGCTCTCCTTTCTCGGCCTCGGCGTCCCGCCGCCGACCCCCACGTGGGGCGGCATGCTCGCCGACGGGCGCGTCTACCTCTCGACGGCGTGGTGGCTCGCGACCTTCCCCGGGCTGGCGATCCTCCTCACCGTCCTCGGCATCAACCTCCTCGGCGACGGGCTTCGTGATACCTTCGACCCACGGCTCAAGGTGTGACCGCCGTGCCGACAACCGTCGCACCCCGGCGTCGTCCATCTCGCCGGGACGCACTCGGCCTTGCGGCCTCGCGGGCGTCCCGTCCCTCCGGCGGGGTCGTCGGCCCGCCTCAACGTATGCGGCATACGCCTCGGCGGGCCTCCTCCCTGCGTCCTAGGGCTGCTCGGTTCTCGGCCCGGCGTCGGCGCGCTGCCGGTTGCGTACACGGCTCACGGTGTGAACCCTGAAAGGAGGCCCCCCATGCGACGCATCGCGACCCTCTCCGCCGTCGCGCTCCTCGTGGCGGCTCTCGCGCTGCCGGCGGGCGCCCAGCCCACGGGGCGCGTCGTCATCGCGCAGGGCGTGGACCCGACCACGCTCGACCCGCACAACCACGAGGAGACGCCCGCGTACAACATCCTGTTGAACCTCTACGACACCCTGCTCTTCCGCGACAAGGACCTCAAGATCATCCCCTGGCTCGCCGAGTCCTGGCGGGTCGTGAATCCCACCACGTGGGAGTTCAAGATCCGGCGCGGCGTGAAGTTCCACAACGGTGAGGAGGTGGACGCCGAAGCGGTGAAGCTCAGCCTCGAGCGCATCATCAACCCCGAGCTGAAGATGCGGCAGGCGCCGAACTTCACCCTGATCGACCGGATCGAGACGCCCGACAACTACACGGTCCGGGTCCTGACGAAGAAGCCCTTCCCGACCCTCGAGAACCAGCTCGCCCTGCGCGGGGCGATCGTCCCGCCCAAGTACTTCAAGGAGAAGGACGGCGCGCTCCTCGCGAAGAACCCCGTGGGCTCCGGCCCCTACAAGTTCGTCCGGTGGGTGAAGGACGAGGCCATCACCATGGAGGCGAACGAGCAGTGGTGGGGCGGCGCGCCGAAGGTCAAGACGCTCGTCTTCCGGCCGATCCCCGAGCACACCACGCGCCTCGCGGCGCTCCAGGCCGGCGAGGCGGACATCGTCACGAACGTCCCGCCGCATCTCATCAAGCAGGTGGAGGACAACCCGAAGCTCTACACCTCGAAGGCCCCGAGCGTGCGCGTGCTCTTCCTCTGGGTGTACACGCACAAGTACGACAAGGAGCACAAGGTCGTCGGGCCCTTCGATGGGCCGACGAAGGACAAGCGGGTCCGCCAGGCCCTCAACTACGCCGTGAACGTGGACGAGGTGATCAAGAGCGTCCTCGAGGGCAACGGAATCCGCGTCGCCACGGTCCTCACGAGCAAGCACTTCGGCTTCGACCCGAAGCTCCAGCCGTACCGGCAGGACGTCACCAAGGCCAAGCAGCTCCTGGCCGAGGCGGGGTATCCGAACGGGGTCGACCTCGTCCTGAACTCCCCGGACGGACGGTACCTCAAGGACAAGGAGGTTGCCGAGGCGATCGCCGGGCAGCTCACCAAGGCCTCGATCCGCACCACCGTCCGAACCCACGAGTGGGGCACCTACCTGAACCAGATGACCTACGTCCACGGCGGCGGACCGCTCTCGCTGATCGGCTGGGGGAACACGACGTGGGACGCCGACGGCACGCTGGTGCCGCTCTTCCGGACGGGGAAGATCCTGTCCAACTACAGCAACCCGCAGTTCGACGCCCTCCTCGACGAGGCGGCGACGACCGTGGACCCGAAGGCGCGGCTCGCCCTCTACTCGAAGGCGCTCGCGATCTTCCTGGATGACGCGCCGGCCATCCCGCTCTACCAGCAGATGGACATCTACGGCGTGTCGAAGCGCGTGAAGTTCCAGGCGCTGTCTTCGGAGCAGCTCGTCGGCCCCTGGATCTGCCTCGCCGACCAGAAGTGCTAGGCCGCGCCGTCCTCCCCCCGTAGACTCGCGGGGCCGGGGGCTCCTTGCCTCCCGGCCCCGCGGCGCGTCAGGCGGCCAGGGCCGGGCGCGCGGCGGCCGGGTGCGGCGCCGCGCCCGCCGGGCACGGCGCGTCGGCCGCCCCAGTGTTTACGACGTAAACATCACGTCGATGACGCGGTTAACATTAGGGTGTTGACTCCGTCAACATGAAATGGCTACCCTCCCGGATGGAGGACCCCGGACGATGCGACGCTCCCGGCGCCGCCCCGCTGCCGCCCGGACCGCCGTGCGGCCGTCCCGGCGCTACCACCACGGCAATCTCCGGCAGGCGCTGCTCGACGCCGCCCGGGAGCTCGTCGAGCGCGAGGGGGCCGAGCCGCTGACGCTCCGCGCCGCGGCGCGGCGGGCGGGCGTCTCCCAGGCGGCACCCTAGCGGCACTTCGCCGACAAGCGCGCGCTCCTCGCCGGGGTGGCCGAGGAGGGGTTCCGGGCGCTGGCCGACGGCATGCGCCGGGCGGCGGCGGCGCACGCGGCCGATCCGCTCGGCCGGCTCCAGGCCCTCGGGCTCGCCTACGTCGGCTTCGCCACCGGCCACCCCTCCCACTTCCGGGTCATGTTCGGCCGGGAGCTCGCGGACCGCTCCCCCTACCCGTCGCTGGAGGAGGCGGCGGCCGAGGCGTTCGGGCTGCTCGTGGACGGGATCGCCGAGTCCCAGCGGGCGGGGCACGTCCGGGCCGGGGAGCCGCGGGATCTGGCGCTGGCGGCCTGGTCGGCGATCCACGGCCTGTCGGCCCTTGTGGTCGACGGCCAGCTCCTGCGGCTCGAGGCGCGCGAGGCCTACGAGCTCGCGCAGAGCGTCACCACGGCGCTCTTCCTCGGCCTCGCGGCGGCGCCCGACGCCCGACAGGCGTGACGGGTTACGGGGGGCCGGTGCGCGCGAGCCGGCGGGGATCGCCCGCGCTCAGGCGGGGCGTTCGAGGCGCGCGACCACCTCGATGTGCGGGGTGTGCGGGAACATGTCGAGCGGCTGGACGGCCGTGATCCGGTACCCGCCCGCGCGGAGCGTGGCGAGATCGCGCGCGAGCGTGGCCGGGTTGCAGGAGACGTAGACGATCCGGGCGGGGACGAGCGCCAGCACGGCGCGGAGCGCCTTCGGGTGAAACCCCGCGCGCGGTGGGTCTGCGATCACGACCTCCGCCCGGATCCCCTTCCGGACCAGCTCCGGGAGGACGTGTCGGACCTCCCCCGGGAGGAAGGTGCAGTTCACGATCCCGTTGGCCCGGGCGTTCCGGGCCGCGTCTTCGATCGCCGCCGCGACGAGCTCGATCCCGTACACGACCCGCGCCTGCCGCGCGAGGAGCAGGCTGATCGCCCCGGTCCCGGAGTAGAGGTCGAAGACGACCTCCCGCCCGCTGAGGGCCGCGTACTCGGCGACGATCGCGAAGAGCCGCTCCGCCTGCCGCGTGTTGGTCTGGAAGAACGAGTTCGCCGAGATGGAGAAGTCGAGGCCGCCCAGCCGCTCGCGGATCACCTCGCTCCCGGCGATCGGGTGCTCCTCGACGCCCACGGCGACCGCCGCCTTCTTCGGGTTGACGTTGAGGACCACGGAGCTGACCTGCGGGCACCGGGCCCGCAGCCGCTCGGCCAGGGCCCGCGCCGTGGGGACGTCGGGCGAGGCGGTGACCACGTTCACCATGACCTCGCCGGTCTCCTTCCCCTCCCGGAGCATCAGGAACCGGAGCAGCCCGTCCTCCGGCTCCTGCCGGTAGACCCGCCAGCCGCGCTCGCGGACGAACGCCCGGACCTCCGCCAGCACCGCGTTGAGCGCGTCGGATTGCAGGAGACACCGCTCGATGTCGAGGATGGCGTCGTAACGTTCGGCCTCGTGGAGCCCCACGATCGCCTGTCCGTCGGCCTCGGCGAACGTGAACTCCATCTTGTTGCGGTACCCGTAGAGCTCCGGCGCGCCGATGATCGGGGCGAGCGGGATCTCCCCGGCGGGACCCAGCCCGCCGAGGCGAGCCAGGCACTCGGCCACCTGGCGCTGCTTGAACTCGAGCTGGACCTCGTACCGCACGTGCTGGAGACGGCAGCCGCCGCAGCGGCCGAAGTACGGACACGGCGGATCCGTGCGGTGCGCGGAGGGGTCCACGACGCGCTCGATCCGCCCCCGCGCGAAGCGCGGCCGGACCTGCGCGAGTCGGACGTCGAGCCGGTCCCCCGGCACGCCGCCCGGGACGAAGACGACGTATCCCCCCGCGCGTGCGACCCCCTCGCCCCCGAACGCGAGGTCGGTCACGTCCACCGTCAGGAGGTCGCCGCGGCGCGCGTGGGCCATCTCGCCCTGCATGCTACGCCACGGGGTCCACAAGCGTCAAACACGCGCGCCGCGCGGCGCCGCGCTTGTGAGCGTTTGCGCACGCGTGCTACGATAGCGAACGCGATCCAGATGAGACACCCTGTGTCAACCCGCACCCGCGTCGGCGACGGAGAGGCAGGCGGCTCCCCTCCCCCCCTGAGGCCGCCGGAGGGACGGGACGTCGCGAGGGCCGCAGGCCCGAGCCGTCCCGGCGATCTGGACGACAGCGGGCGGGGGTGCGCGGGGGCTCGATGAGCGGCCCGAGCCCCGTCGTCCTCTCCCCCTCCTATGCGCGGTACGCGCTCGGGGTGCTGTTCGCGATCAACCTGTTCAACTACGTGGACCGTCAGATCATCTTCGGCGTGTTCCCGCTGGTGCAGGACGACTTGGCCCTGTCGGACACCGCCCTGGGGGCCCTCGGCTCGGCGTTCATGATGGTCTACATGGTGGCCTCGATCCCGCTGGGCATCCTGGGTGACCGCACCGCGCGCAACCGCCTCATCGCCGCCGGGGTCGCCGTCTGGGGCGCGGCGACGCTGCTGTCGGGCCTGGCCCGCTCCTACGGCCAGCTCTTCCTCTCGCGCGCCCTGGTCGGCATCGGGGAGGCCTCCTACGGCCCGACGGCGACCGCCATGGTCTCGGACCTGTTCCCGAAGCCGCGCCGCGGGTTCGTCAACGGGGTCTTCAACGCCGCGATCCCCCTCGGGGGCGCGATCGGGGTCGCCGTGGGGGGGCTGGTGGGCGCGCGCTTCGGCTGGCGCGCGGCGTTCCTCCTCGTCGGCGTGCCCAGCGTGCTGCTCGCCCTCCTCGCGTGGCGCCTCGGCGACCCCCCGCGCGGCGCGCACGACGTGGCCGGGGCCGACGGCCCGCTCACCGCAGCGGCCCCCGCGCCGACCGCCGTCACGGCGGTCCCCGGCCTCCTCGGGGGCATTCTGGGCCTCCTCCGGACGCCGACGTTCCTCATGGTCTGCGCCGTCGGGACGCTGGTCGCGTTCGCGACCGGAGCGTTCGCCGCATGGCTCCCCACCTACCTGTTCCGCGTCAAGGGGTTCGGCCTCCGGGAGGCGGCGGTCGTCTACGGGACGGTCTTTGCGGCGGCCGGGCTCCTCGGGGTGGTCGCGGGCGGGCTCATCGGTGACGCGCTCACGCGCCGGACCCCGGCGGGGCACCTCCTGACCATCGCGGGCGGCTTCATCCTCTCGGCGCCGTGCGGCTTCCTGTTCCTCCTGCACGACCGTCCCGGCGTTTTCGTGCCCGCGCTGTTCTTCGCCGTCTTCTTCCTGGTCCTCTACGTCGGCAGCGTGAACGCGGTGATCCACAACGTCGTCCACCCCTCGCTCCGCGCGACCGCCATCGCCATCTTCGTCCTCCTGATCCACCTGGGCGGTGACGCCGTCTCCCCGGCGGTCGTCGGGCTCATCTCCGACCGGCGCCGCTCGCTCCAGGCCGCGATGCTCCTGCTCCCGGTCATCGTGTTCTTCGCCGGCGTGATCGCGCTGGCCGCCGTGGCCGTCGTCGCCGCGGACATGCGCCGCGTCGAGCGGAGCCTCGCCACCGCAGAGGCGGGCCGCGGCACCCATGGCTGAGCCGGTCCGCGTCGGGGAATTGCTGGCCGCGCTCCCGGGCATCGCCGAGCGCCTGGCCGAGGCGCGGCTCGTCCAGGCCTGGCCCGCGATCGCGGGCCCGGCCGCGGCGCGCTCGCGGGCGGAGGGCGTCGAGTCCGGGTGCCTCCAGGTGACCGTGGACGCCTCGGGGTGGCTTCACCGCCTCACCCTCGAGGAACCGGCGCTCCTCGAGCGGTGCCGCGCCATCGCCCCGATCCGCGGGATTCGATTCCGTCTGGCGCCGCTCGACCGGCAGGCGCGACCCGGAGGAGAAGCATCGTGACAAGGCTCGTGCGAGCGTGGCCACATGGCCTCGTGCTCCTGTCGCTCCTGGGATGCGCGGCGGCGCCGGGCGGCGGCGCGCCCGCACACGAGGTCGTGGCGACGCCCGGGCCCGCCGCCCAGGCCGCGAGCCCGGGCCGCCCCGCGGACGGCACCGTCTACTGGCACGTCGCCGCCGCGCACCTCCACGCCCAGGCGGGCCGGCCCGCCGAGGCCATCGCGGAGCTCCGGAAGGCCCTCGACCGGGACCCGCAGAGCCCCGCGCTCTGGCTCCTCCTCGCGCGGTGGCTGGGCCAGCGCGAGACCTCCCGGCCGCCGAGTGAGGAGGGGCGGTGGGCGGACGCGGTGGCCGCCGCGCAGAAGGCGCTCACGCTCGACCCGGACTCGGTCGCGGCTCATCTGGTCCTGGCGGAGCTCTACCACGCGCAGAAGCGCGACGCCGAGGCCGCCGCGGAGCTCGAGCACGCCATCCGCCTGAACCCGCCCGCGCCCGAGCCGTACGAGATGCTCGCGCGCTACTACGCGGAGCGCAAGGACCACGAGCGGGCGCGGGCGGTCCTCGAGCGGCTCCTCACGGCCCAGCCGCGCCACGCCCGAGCGCACTATCTGCTCGGGCGCCTCGCGATCGACCGGGAGGCCTGGGACGACGCGATCGCGCTGCTCCGGCGCGCCGTCGAGTTCGACCCCGATCAGGACGGCGCCTGGGCGGCGCTGGCCTTCGTCTACGAACAGCAGAAAAAGCTGGACGAGGCGGTGCGAGTCTATCGCCAGGCGGTCGAGGCGAATCCAGACAACCCGGCGATCCGGGACCGCCTCGGCGAGCTCCTGATCCGGCTCGGTCGTCACGCGGAGGCGAGCGAGGAGTACGCCCAGCTGGCTGATCAGCTCCCGAACGAGCCGCGCGTCTGGCTCAAGCTCGGCGCGGTCGAATACGAGCGGAAGGCGTACGATAAGGCGATCGAGGCCTTGCGCCGCGCCCTCCAGCTCGAGCCGGCGAACCTCCGGGCGCGGTTCTACCTCGCGGGCGCCTACATCGACGCGGGGCGCGAAGGCGAGGCGCTCGACGAGCTCGCACGCATCCTTCGGGCCGACCCGCGCTCGATCGACGCGCGCCTCCAGCTCGGTTTCCTCCACAGCCGCGCCAAGCGCTACGAGGAGGCGATCCGCGTCCTCACCGAGGCGATCAACCTCGATCCGAAGCGGCCCGAGCTGTTCCTCTACCTCGGGATGGCTTACTACCGGTCGAACCAGTACGACCGGGCCGTCCGCGCCTACGAAGAGGGCCTCTCCCTCGACGACAAGCACAGGGACCTCCACTTCCAGCTCGGCGTCGTCTACGAGAAGCAGGGCAAGTTCGACGCCGCGGTGACGCAATTCGAGCGGGTCATCACGCTCGACCCGAAGCACGCCGAGGCCTACAACTACGTCGGCTACATGCTCGCCGAGAAGGGGATCCGCCTCGACGAGGCGGAGCGGCTCATCCGCAAGGCCCTCGAGCTCGAGCCGGACAACGGCTACTTCATCGACAGCCTGGGCTGGGCCTTCTACCAGCAGGGCCGCTACGAGGAGGCGCTCCGCGAACTGGTCCGCGCGGTCGAGCTCACCAAGGGCAAGGAGGATCCCGTCATCTACGATCACCTCGGTGACGCCTACCTCAAGGCCGGCAACGAGGCCGAGGCGCTGCGCGCGTGGGAGAAGGCGCTCGAGCTGGACCCCGCGAACGAAGCGGTGAAGGGGAAGGTCGAGCAGATCCGGCTCCGGCGCGAAGGTCGGAAGTAGTGCCCGGCGCGCCGCGGCGCCTCGCTGGCGCGCTCGCGGCTCTGGCCCTCGCGGGCTGCGCCGCGACGCCGGAGGCACCGCCCGCGGTCATCGGCGGCATCCCGGCGGACGAGGTCGGCCAGCTGCTGCGCCGGTGGGAGGCCGAGTGGCGCGAGTTCCGGGGGCTGCGGGCGGCCGTGGACCTCCGCCTCCTCCGCCGCGGGCGCGGTCACCGCGGCGCGGGCGTCCTCCTGATCTCCCCGACGCAGCTCCGCTTCGAGGGGCTCACCCCGCTGGGCCTGCCCGCCCTCGTGGTCTCCGCCGGGCCCGACCGGGTCACGGTCTTCAGCGCGGCCGAGGGCCGGGCCTGGGCCGCGCGCCCGACGGCGGAGGCCATGGGCCGCTGGCTGGGAGTCCCGGTCCCGCCCGACACGCTCATCCGGCTCCTGGTGGGTCACGTGCCGCTTCCCCCGGCTGGTGCCCGCGCCCAGGTCGCCGCCGACGGCGCGATCGAGGTCGCCCCCGAGGGGGGGGCGCCCCGCCAGCGCGTGTGGGTCACGGAGCGCGGATGGCCCGCACGCATCCAGCTCGAGAATGGGGAGATCCTCACCGCGGCGTTCGAGTGGACCGTGGGCGGGGTGCTCCAGAGCGTCACCGTCAGCGCCCCCCGCCGCGCCGTCGAGGCGCACGTCCGGTACCACTCCGCCGAGCACATCGCCCCGCCCTCCGAGGCGTTCGAGATCGTCGTGCCGCCGGGGGTCGCAATCCAGCAGCTCGATTGACTTCAAACCCCCGTCATGCTAGCGTTTTCGCGGTTGGATCGCGGGCGGCGCCTGACCATTCGCGCCCGGGCCAAGGTCAACCTGGGGCTGGAGGTGCTGGGGCGGCGGCCCGATGGTTACCACGAGCTGCTGACCTGCCTCTCGGCCATCGACCTGGCCGACCGGGTGCGCCTCGAGGCCACAGGGGAGGGCATCGAGGTCGCGTGCGACGCCCCGGGGGTCCCGGCCGGTCCTGACAACTTGGCGTGGCGCGCGGCCGAACTGCTCCGGCGCGCGACGGGGACGCAGGCGGGTGGGCGCATCGGCATCGCCAAGGCGATTCCGGTGGCGGCCGGGCTGGGCGGCGGCTCGGCCGACGCGGCGGCGGTGCTGGTCGGGCTGAACCGGTTGTGGGGTACCGGGCTTGACGGGACCCACCTCCACGCCCTCGCCGTCGCACTCGGGATGGACGTCCCGTTCTTCCTGGGCACAGGGCCGGCGCTGGCGGCAGGCCGCGGCGAGCGGCTGAGGCGGGTACGGGCCGGGCGGGGGGTGCCGCTCGTCGTCGTGAACCCGGGCTTCCCGCTGGCGACGCGGGAGGTGTACGGGCGGCTCGAGCCCGGGGACATGAGCCGCGGGAGCCGGGTGCGCGCCCTCGTGCGGGCGCTCCCGGGCGGCCCCCGGGCGATCGCCCCGCGGCTCGTCAACGGGCTCGAAGCGGCGGCGTCGCGCCTCTGGTCGGGGCTCGACGGGGTCAAGGCCGCCCTCGTCGAGGCCGGGGCGCTGGGCGCCGTCATGTCGGGGAGCGGGCCGACCGTGATCGGCATCGCCCCCTCGCCCGCGGCGGCCCGGGCGATCGCCGCCGCGCTCGCGGACCGGCGGTGGCGGGTGTGGGTCGCGCGGACCGTGGCGGGGCCGGCGCTCTCGGTGGTCCGGAGCGCGGGTCCGCACGGCGCGGGAGCAGGGTCGGGCAGCACCTGGGGCGTGGCCAAGCGGTAAGGCGCGGGACTTTGGATCCCGTATTCGGAGGTTCGAATCCTCCCGCCCCAGCCAGATCGCCGCAGGGCAGGCCGGTCCGGGCGTGAGCCCGGACCGGGGTGAGGAGACGCCATGCCGTACGAGTTGAAGCTCTTCTCGGGGAACGCCCACCGCGCCCTCGCCGAGGAGATCGCCGCCGCGCTGGACGTGCGGCTCGGGGAGGCCGAGGTGGGCCGCTTCTCGGACGGCGAGGTCTTCGTCCAGATCAACGAGAACGTGCGGGGGGCCGACGTCTTCGTCGTGCAGCCCACCTGCCCGCCCGTCAATGACAACCTCATGGAGCTCCTGGTGATACTCGACGCGCTCAAGCGCGCGTCGGCCCAGCGCGTCACCGCGGTGCTCCCCTACTACGGCTACGCGCGCCAGGACCGCAAGGTCCAGCCGCGCGTGCCCATCTCGGCGAAGCTCGTCGCCGACCTGGTCACCGTGGCCGGCGCCCAGCGCCTGCTCGCCCTCGACCTGCACGCCGGCCAGATCCAGGGCTTCTTCGACATCCCGGTGGACCACCTCTTCGCCGCCCCGGTGATCATCGAGTACGTCGACAAGCGCAGGTGGACGGATCTCGTCGTCGTCGCGCCCGACGCCGGCGGCGTCGAGCGCGCGCGGGCGATCGCCAAGCGTATCCGGGCCGGCCTTGCGATCATCGACAAGCGGCGCGAGGGGCCGAACGTGTCGCTGTTCATGCACCTCATCGGCGACGTCAAGGGGCGCGACACCCTGATCATCGACGACATGATCGACACCGCCGGAACGCTCGTCCAGGCTGCCGACGCGCTCAAGCGCGAGGGCGCACGCCGGATCCTCGCGTGCGGCGTCCATGCCGTCCTGTCCGGACCGGCGATCGCCCGTATCGAGAGCTCGCCGATCGAGGAGGTTGTCGTCACGAACTCGATCCCGCTCGGCAAGGAGAAGCAACATCCGAAGATCACGGTCCTCTCCGTGGCGTCGCTGCTCGCCGAGGCGATCCGGCGAATCCACGACGAGGAGTCGGTGTCCACGCTGTTCGTCTAACCCCTCCCTGGTGAGAGGGCTGGCAGCGGCTGGATTATCCGCGCGGCCCTGACCGAAGCGCTCCGAGCGCGGGCTTTGCCCGCGCAATCGAACCGGGGGAGGTTCGGAAGGGGGGCAGAGCCCCCCTCCGAGGTGGGAAGGAGAAGCGCCGTCATGAACATCCGAGAACTCTCAGTTCAGCGCCGGGAGGCGATCGGCAAGGGCGCCGTCCGCCGCCTCCGTCGCGAGGGGTGGATTCCGGCCATCCTCTACGGCGCCCACGGCAACCCCGAGCCGCTGGCCGTCGCCCCCAAGGAGATCCAGCGGGTGTTGCACGCCCGCGGCGGCGGGGTCCTGGTGAGCCTGCGCGTGGCCGGCGAGGCCGAGCCACGCACCGCCGTGGTGCGCGACCTCCAGTTCGACCCGGTGCGCGAGACTCTCCTCCACGTCGACCTCCAGGCCGTCCGCATGGACGAAGAGATCACGGTCGAGGTGCCGATCCAGGTCGTCGGCGAGGCGGCGGGCGTCAAGGAGCAGAGCGGGATCCTCGCCGTGCTCCTGCGCACCGTCGAGGTCGCGTGCCTCCCCTCGCTCATTCCCGAGCGCCTCGCCCTCGACGTCTCGTCGCTCCGGATCCACGACGTCCTCACGGTCGCCGACGTCAAGCTGCCCGAAGGGGTGCGCGCGATCACGCCGCGCAACCACGCCCTCGTGACCGTGTCGCCGCCGATGGCGGAGGAGGTGGCGGCGCCGGCCGCAGCGCCGGCCGCGGAGCCCGAGGTCCTCACCGAGCGCAAGGCGGAGGAGGGCACGGAGGAAGAAAAGGCCGAGGCCAAGGCGAAGGCCGAGGCCAAGGCGCCCAGGCCGGAGGCCAAGCCGAAAGAAGAGCCCAAGGCGGCCAAGAAGGAGAAGTAACGACTGCCGGGCGGTCCGGGGACGGCCGGCGTGTCCCAGGAGGCGCAACTCGTCGTCGGGCTCGGCAACCCGGGGCCGGAGTACCGGCAGACTCGGCACAACGTGGGCCAGGCGGTGCTCGACCGCTTGGCCCAGCGGCTCGGCTGTCGCTTCCGCATTCGCGGGGCGGCGGTCGTCGCCCAGGCGGAGTGGGGCGGCGCGCGGCTGTACCTCGCCAAGCCCATCGCGTTCATGAACGCCGTCGGCCCCCAGGTCGCGCGACTCCTCGGAGAGCTCCGGCTGGATCCTGCGGCCCTCATCGTCGTCTCCGACGACCTCGACCTCCCCGTCGGCCGGGTGCGCATCCGCCTGAAGGGCCGACACGGCGGGCACAACGGCGTCCGTTCCCTCATCGCGGCGCTGGGGACGGAGGCCTTCCGCCGCGTCAAGGTCGGGATCGGCCGACCCGAGACCAAGGACGCGGTGGTGGACTGGGTGCTCACGGGCTTCACGCCGGCCGAGCGGGAGGCGCTCCCCGAGATCCTCGAGCGCGCGGCCGACGCTGTGCTGGAGCTGGCCGGCCGCCGCCCACCCGGGTGAACCCGATGGCCACCGGGGCGCACCCACGCCTTGGGCGTGGGGGACCCCGCGCGCGCGTGGACACACCTGGGCGATTGTGGTATAAGCTATACGTTTATCCGGCCGGGATGAGGATGGAAGGGGGGACGCGGATTGACGAAGGTCGTCGTGGAGCCGGACGAGTCCTTCGAGAGCGCGCTCAAGCGCTTCAAGAAGCAGTGCGAGAAGGCCGGTCTCCTCTCCGAACTCAAGAAGCGTCAGCACTACGAGAAGCCCAGCGTCCGGCGCAAGCGCAAGGCCCTCGCGGCGCGCAAGAAGGCCAAGCGGCGGGAGCGGTACTCGGACTGAGATTGGTCCCCCGTGCTCCGCGGTGCCAGCGTGCCACGGCGGGGACCGCTGAGCGTCCACCCACCACGGTCGAGGTCGCGTTGACCCGCGGCGACGTGCTCGGGTGGGAGGCGTTTCGAGAGCTCCTCGCCCGCTTCGCGGCGACGCCCCTCGGCGGCGACCGCGCGCTCGGGCTCCGGTCGAGCCTCACCCCCGCCCTCGTCCACGCCGCCCTCGCCGAGACCCGGGAAGCCCGCTGGGCCCTCACCGCGGAGGGTCCGCCACCCTGGGAGGGTATCGGCGACCCGCGCCCCGCGCTCCGCCAGGTCGCGCTGGAGGGTGCCGTGCTGGACGGCCCCGCGCTCGCCACCCTGGGGCGCGCGCTCGCTGCGGCCGCGCGGCTCGCCGCGTACGGCCGGCGGCTCGGCGCCGGCGCGCCGACCCTCTCCGAGCGCTGGCAGCGACTGCCGACGTGCCCCGACCTCGCCGCGCGCCTCGCCCACGATCTCGACCCCGACGGGCAGCTCCTCGACCGGGCCAGCCCTCGCCTCCGGGCCCTCCGCCGCCAGCTCCAGAGTCTTCGCGGAGAGCTCCAGGCGCGCCTCGAGGCGCTGCTCCAGAGCCCGTCGCTCGCGCCGGTCCTTCAGGAACGCTACGTCACGATCCGGAACGGGCGCTACGTCCTCCCCATCCGGGGCGACGGGCGGCGCGCCGTGCGGGGGATCGTGCACGACCGGTCGTCGAGCGGGGCCACGCTCTTCGTCGAGCCCGAGGAGGTGGTCGACCTCAACAACCGGCTGACGCAGCGGACGCTCGAGGAGCGGGACGAGGCGGACCGGCTCCTCCGGGAGCTCACGCGCCGCGTGCACCAGCACCTCCCCGCCCTCGAGACGCTCGTGGACGGCCTCGGACAGCTCGATCTGGCGTTCGCCCGCGCGGCGCTCGCCGAGCGCCTCGGCGCCTCGGAGCCCGAGGTGCGGGACGGCGCGGACCTCGAGCTCCGCCAGGCGCGCCACCCGCTTCTCAGCGCCCAGCGATGGGACGGGGGACCACCGGTCGTGCCCGTCGACCTCCTGGTGCCCGGCGACCGGCCGGGGCTCCTCGTCAGCGGCCCGAACGCGGGCGGCAAGACCGTGGCCCTCGAGACGGCCGGGCTCCTCGTCCTCATGGCGCAGGCCGGCTGCCACATCCCGGCCGCGGCCGGGAGCCGCCTGCCGATCTGCGACCAGGTGCTCGCCGTCATCGGCGACGAGCAGAACCTCGCCCACGACCTCTCCACCTTCTCCTCGTTCGTCGCCCAGGTGCGGGACATCCTCGCCGCCGCCACGCCGCGCTCGCTCGTCCTGCTGGACGAGCTCGGGGCGGGCACGGACCCCGCCGAGGGCGCGGCCCTCGGCGCCGCCCTGCTCGAGGCGCTGCTCGACCGCGGGGCGCGGGTCCTGGCGACGACGCACCTCGAGCCGCTCAAGATCTTCGCCCAACTCGAGCCGCGGATGACGAACGCGGCCGTCGCCTTCGACACCGAGCGGCTCGAGCCCACCTTCCGGCTCGAATACGGGCGCCCGGGCCCGAGCTACGCCCTGACGATCGCGGAGCGACTGGGGCTCTCCGCGCCGGTCGTCGCGCGGGCGCGCGCCCACCTCGGCGACGCGACCCGGCGTCTCGAGGCGCTCCTCGCCGACCTCGCCGCGCGCGAGCGCGAGGCCGCGGCACGCGCCGCCGACCTCGCGAGTCGCGACGCCGCGGCCGCCGACGCCG
>Ga0114945_10000392_pt1 | contig 28274 bp, 24 predicted proteins | sample OV2TP3_FD_87194 | JGI IMG/M metagenome (GOLD analysis project Ga0114945, IMG submission 87194) | Hot spring microbial communities from Beatty, Nevada to study Microbial Dark Matter (Phase II) - OV2 TP3 | ecosystem: Environmental > Aquatic > Thermal springs > Hot (42-90C) | place: USA: Beatty...
CTCCTTGGTTTCTTTTCGAATCCGACGAATGCTGGCCCCGAGACGCACGAGCCGCTCGGGAAAATCGACGTACCCGCGGTCCAGATGCTCAAGACCGCTGATCTCCGTTTGATTATCCGCCGCCATGCCCGCGAGGATGAGGGCCGCCGAGGCCCGCAGATCCGGGGCGTTCACCGGAGCCCCCGAGAGCCGCGACACGCCCTTCACGATGGCGCTGGCCCCTTCGCGGGTGATATTGGCACCCATCCGGTTCAGTTCGGCAATGTGCATGAAGCGCTCGGGGTACACTTTTTCCGTCAGCACGCTCACCCCGTCGGCCACCGCCATGAGCGCCATCATCGGCGCTTGGAGATCCGTGGGAAATCCCGGGTACGGCAGCGTCGTCACATCGACCGCGCGGATCGGGCCGGTCCTGAAGACGCGCAGCGCCCCGTTCATTTTTTCAACCCGGACATTCGCCTCAGCGAGCTTGTCCATGGCGGCGCCGAGATGCTCGGCGCGCGCGCCTTCAATCGTGAGATCCCCGCTGACGATTGCGGCAGCCATCATGAGCGTGCCCGCCTCGATGCGATCCGGGACAATGCGATACGACGTGCCGCGCAATTCGTTGACGCCTTCGATCCGGATGACGGAGCTGCCTTGCCCCTCGATCCGAGCGCCCATCGCGATCAAAAAATTGGCCAGATCCACCACCTCAGGCTCACAGGCGGCCTGTTCAATGATCGTCGTCCCGCACGCCAGCGCGGCCGCCATCATGACGTTGGCCGTCGCCAACACCGATGAGCCGCACGCTCCCGCCAGATGGATCCGCGCGCCGCGCAAACCCTGGCTGACGGCCACGAGGTAGCCGTGCTCCACCGTGATGGCAGCCCCGAGCGCCTGCAGCCCCTTCACATGCAGATCAATCGGACGCGGCCCGATGACGCAACCGCCGGGCATGGAGACGCGCGCGCGGCCCTGCCTCGCGACGAGCGGCCCCAGCACGCAGATCGATGCGCGCATGCGGCTGACCAGTTCATAGGAAGCCACCGTGCCGGTGTAGCGCCCCGGGTGCACGGTCAGCGTGTCATGCGCCAGCGTCACTTGCACGCCCAGGTGGCGAAGAATCTCCGCCATCGACATGACGTCGGCGACGCGCGGCACGCCTTGAATGATCGAGGGCTGCTCGCTCAGCAGGCACGCCGCCATAATGGGGAGCACGGCGTTCTTGGCGCCGTTCACGGTGATCGTGCCGCGCAGAGGACCGCTGTGCTGAATGAGCAGTTGTTCCATGGGGATCAGCGGCGCGCGTCGAGGAGGATGCCGCGAGGCCGAGCCGCCAGGTCGCGCAGAGGCGTCACCTGCTCAACCCAGGAGGCGGCCGAGGCGACTTGGATCAGCGCATCCATTTGGTCTTCTGCGCACTCCATAGCGAGCAATCCGCCGGGCCGCAAGAGGTGTTGCGCCTCTTGCAAAAGTTGTAAAAGATCGCGCAGGCCGTCATGGCCGCCGTCCAAGCTCATGCGAGGCTCTTGCCGCACATCACACGGAAGACGATCCACTTGCCGACTTGGAATATACGGAGGGTTCGCGATGATGGCATCGAGGGGACCGCGCAGAGGCCGTGTCCACCGCCCGTGAATCAACTGAACCCGCTCGGCAAGCCCATGCCGCAGGACATTGCGCTGGGCGACGCAAAGTGCCATCCATGATACCTCAACACCGATGACAACACAAGCCGCAAGTGCGCGCGCCACGGTCACGGCAATGCAGCCGCTGCCCGTGCCGAGATCCGCGATGCGCAGCGGTCCTTCCCGCGCGGCGCGCGGCCGCAGCGCGCGGAGCGCCGCCTCCACCACCGTTTCGGTTTCCGGGCGCGGGATAAACACCCCCGGCTCGACGATGAATCGCTCGCCGAAAAACTCCGCCTCGCCCAGCAGATACTGCAACGGGACCCCGCGGGCGCGCGCCTCGATATGGGCAAGGAATTGCCGGGCGATTGGCGGCGGCAGCGCGCACTCCTGCAGATACAGCTCAAGCGGCGAGGTTCCCAGCAGATGAGCGAGCAGCCACTCAGCCTCCTGCCGAGCCGAGCCCATTCCTGCCGCGGCGAGCCGCCGAATGCCCTCGTTCAGCAGCAGCCGCACAGAAGACTCGCCGATCGCGTCCGGCATGGTTGTGGCGGTGGGCGGGTGGGCGGTGAGCGGCACGTTCGGAATTCCGACCGGGCACGGTGTCCCGCCGCCAGGCGGGACGAGCGAGGAATTCCGTCGAGCGACGCCGGACACGCCGAGGCCGGCCAAGCGGTGCCGCGAGGCGCCCGCACGCCAAGGGACGCCACAACCATGCGGCACGGAAGTCATGAGCCGGTGAGCTGTGCCCGCTCGTGGGCGATCAGCGCCTCGATCAATTCATCCAAATCGCCATCCATCATAAAATCCAATTGATGCAAGGTCAGGCCGATCCGATGATCGGTCACGCGGCGATCCGGAAAATTATACGTGCGGATTTTCTCGCTGCGATCCCCGGTGCCGACCTGCCGGCGACGCTCCGAAGCCATCTGGTGCTGTGCTTGCTGCTGGCGCAGATCGAGCAGTTTCGCCCGTAGCCGGCGCATGGCTTTTTCCTTGTTGCGCAACTGGCTGCGCTCATCCTGGCACGTCACCATCAGACCGGTGGGAATGTGACGAATCCGCACGGCGGAATCGGTGGTGTTGACGCCCTGCCCCCCGGGACCGGAGGAGCGATACACGTCAATCTGAAGGTCCTTCGCGGGAATGGCCGGCAGCTCGACGTCTTCCGGCTCCGGAAGCACCGCTACCGTCACGGTCGAGGTATGGATGCGGCCTTGCGCTTCGGTGGTCGGCACGCGCTGCACGCGATGGACGCCGCTTTCATATTTGAGCCGCTGCCACGCCTGCGGGCCCTTGACGGAAAATGCGATCTCGCGCAGGCCGCCGGCTTCCGTGCGCTGGCTGTCCATCGGCTCGACGGTCAATCCGATCCGCGCCGCGTACTTGGTGTACATCCGGTAAAGGTCGGCGACAAACAGGCTGGCTTCCAAGCCGCCGGTGCCGGCGCGAATTTCCATGATGATCGGGCGCTGCGGGGTGGCGTGGCGCTCCAACCAGAGCCGCTCGCACTGGGCGAAGAGGTCGCGCTGCTGCCGGCGCAATGAGACCGCTTCGTCCCTGGCCAGCTCGCGCATCTCCAGATCCCCCTGGGCCTGCGAAAGGGCTTCCGCCTCGAGCGCGAGGCACTCGATCCGACGGTACGCGCGGTAGGCGGTGACGAGCGCTCGCAAATCGGAGAGCTCCTTCACGATGCCCTGATACGCCTGCGCATCCCCGCGCTTCCCCGCTTGCTGCGCGGCCTGATGCTCCAGCGTCGTGTAGCGCTGATCGAGCTGGGCAAGGTGATCCAGCAGTTGCGGCTGAGCAAGCGGCATCAACGGCGAGACGAGCGACGATCCGAGGGGTGACGCGTCACGTCCACACGCTTACGCGGTCTTGGACGAGGGCTTGCGCGTGTATTTGCGGCGGAATTTCTCGACGCGGCCGGCGGTGTCCAGCAGTTTCTGCTGCCCGGTGAAGAACGGATGGCAGCGAGCGCAGATCTCGACATGGATCGAGCGCCGGGTGGAGCGGGTATGGTAGACCGCCCCGCACGTGCACGTGATGGCGCACTCGGCATACTCCGGATGAATTCCCGTCTTCATGAGAACCTCCTGTTGGCGTCGCGCGCGGTCATGACGTTTTTTTGGCCATCGTGGCCAAGAATTCTTGGTTGGATTTCGTCTTGGAGAGGCGATCGACGAGCAGCTCCATCGCCTGGACCGGATCCATCTCGTTGAGCACCTTGCGCAGGACCCAAATCTTCTGCAGCTCATCCGCGGCGACGAGCAGCTCTTCGCGCCGGGTATTGGAGCGGCGGATGTCGATCGCCGGATAGATGCGTCGCTGGAAGAGGTTGCGATCCATCGTGAGCTCCATGTTGCCCGTGCCCTTGAACTCTTCGAAGATCACCTCATCCATCCGCGAGCCGGTGTCCACCAGGCAGGTGCCGATGATCGTCAAGCTGCCGCCTTCTTCGATCCCGCGCGCGGATCCGAAGAACCGCTTGGGCTTGTGCAGCGCGTTGGCGTCGAGCCCCCCGGTGAGCACCCGCCCGCTGTGCGGCTCGACGGTATTGTACGCCCGGGCCAGCCGCGTGATGCTGTCCAGCAGGATCACGACGTCTTTGCGATGCTCCGCCTGGCGCTTGGCCTTCTCCAGCACGATCTCCGCCACTTGGATGTGCCGGTCCGCCGGCTCGTCGAACGTGGACGAAATCACTTCCCCCTTCACGGATCGCTGCATGTCGGTGACTTCTTCGGGACGCTCATCGATCAGCAGCACGATCAGCACGACATCGGGCGTGTTCGTGGTAATCGCGTTGGCGATTTTCTGCAGCAGCACGGTCTTGCCGCTGTAGGGCGGGGCCACGATGAGGCCGCGCTGCCCTTTGCCGATCGGCGTCAGCAGATCCATGATGCGCGTCGACATTTCCTTGGGCGACGTTTCGAGCACGAAGCGTTGGTTGGGATAGATCGGGGTCAGGTTGTCGAAATTCACCTTGACCTTCGACTCCTCGGGATTCTCATGGTTCACGGCCTCGACTTTGAGGAGGGCGAAGTAGCGCTCCCCTTCCTTCGGCGGCCGCACCTGCCCGTTGACGATGTCGCCCGTGCGCAGATCGAAGCGGCGGATCTGCGAGGGCGAGACATAGATGTCATCGGGGCACGGCAGATAGTTGTAGTTCGGCGAGCGCAAGAACCCGAACCCATCCGGCAGGATTTCCAACACGCCCGAGGAGAAAATGAGCCCCTCCCGCTCGGTTTGCGCCGAGAGGATGCGAAAGATCAGGTCTTGCTTTTTCAATCCGGAGAGCCCATTGACGCCGAGATCCTTGGCGACTTTCGTCAGCTCGGAGATCTTCAGCTCTTTGAGCGCTGCGATGTCGAGCCTGACTTGCTGCTGTCCAGTCCCAGTTGCTTCCATATTCGTTTCACCTGTATCCGTGTTGCGTCCAATCCGTCCGAATTCTCCACGACGTAATCAGCCAATGCCGCCTTGGCCGAGAGATCCCACTGTGCTGCCCTCCGCGCTGCAATGTCTGCCCCCGACCACCCCGCCTGCTGCAACCGTTGTCGCTGAATCTCAGGGCGCGCGTTGACGACCACGACGGTGTCCGCGAGCCCCTCCGCTCCCGCCTCAAACAAGAGCGGCACATCCAGCACGACCGCCCCCGCGCGACGCGCGCGGCGCATCCGATGCACCTGCCGCGTGATGAGCCGGATCACGTGCGGATGGACGATCGCCTCGAGTTGCCGGCGTCGCGCGTCATCGCCGAACACGATCGACGCCAGCCTCCGGCGATTCACGGTCTGATCCTCGTTGAGGATCTCCTCGCCGAAGGTCTTGACGACCTGGCGCCAGGCAAGGCGCCTGGGCTCCATCACGCGGTGCGCGATGACGTCCGCGTCGAGCACCGTTGCCCCGAGCCCTTGAAACATCGCGGCTACCGTGCTCTTGCCGGTGCCCACGCCCCCGGTCACGCCGATGACATGCATGCGCCCTACGTCTCAGGCCGCGCCGGGCGCTCGCCTGCCTGCCGGACAGGCAGGCCGGAGCGCTCGGGCCGCTCCGTTGAGGCCTCCTGCCGCGCGGGCGTCTCGCGGCACCGCTCCACCGTCCCCAGCGAGGCCGGCGTCGCTCGATGGAATTCCTCTCGCCGCAACGGGGGATCCTGTCAAGCGCTCAGGCACTCGCATCGGTGAGATCGAGCCAGTTGGGGCCGGCCTTCATCGTCACGATCAGCGGAACGTTCATGGCGATCGCGCCTTCCATGAGCCGGCGCACCAGCGCCGCGAGCCGCGCAAGCTCATGCCGCGGAGTCTCAAAGACCAGCTCATCATGCACCTGCAAGACCATGCGGGCGGCGAATCCTTCCCGGGACAACGCCGCGGCAATCTGGACCATCGCCCGCTTGATGAGATCCGCCGCGGTGCCTTGGATGGGCGCGTTGATCGTCATGCGCTCGCCGACTTGCCGCGTGGCCGGATCCGGGCTGTTGACCTCGGGGACGTAGCGGCGGCGCCCAAGCAGCGTCTGCACGAAGCCGTCGCGCCGTGCTTGCTGAATCTGCTCATCGAGGTAGCGCCGCACCTTGGGGTAGCGATCAAAATACGCGTCGATAAACGTCTGGGCTTCTTCGAAAGAACTGTCCAGCTCCTTGGAGAGCCCGTGCGCGCTCATGCCATAGAGGATGCCGAAGTTGATCGCCTTCATGGCGTTGCGCTGGACCGGCTGCACCTCTGTTTCCGGTATGCCATAGATGAGGCTGGCGGTGGCGCGGTGAATGTCGTGGCCTTGCCGAAAGGCGTCCGTCAGCCGCTCATCGCCGGACAGATGCGCCAAGATGCGCAGCTCAATCTGCGAATAATCCGCGACGAGGAGCGCCCCCTCCGGGATGCCGGCGATAAACGCGCGGCGGATCGAGCGCCCCAGCTCCGTCTTGATCGGGATGTTTTGCAAATTCGGCTCGCTCGATGACAGCCGTCCCGTCGCCGTGGCGGTTTGATTGAAGGACGTGTGCAGGCGCCCGGTGCGAGGATCGACGAGGGCCGGCAGCGCCTCGATATAGGTCGACTTCAGCTTGGCGACTTCCCGATACTGCATCAGGCGCTCCGGCAACGGATGCTGGGCGGCGAGCCGGCGCAGCACATCGCTGTCCGTCGACGGGCCGGTTTTCGTGCGTTTGATCACCGGCAAGCGCAGCCGCTCAAAGAGAATCTGGGCCAGCTGCTTCGGCGAATTCATATTAAAGGCGCACCCGGCCAGTTGGGTGATCTCGTCGGTCAAGCGGGCCAAAGTCGCGTCCATCGAGGCGCGCAGGCCGGCGAGATGCGGCACGTCCACGGCGACTCCGACGACCTCCATGTGCGCCAAGACGTCCAGCAGCGGCAGCTCCATGTCGTGATAGAGCTCGCTCAGATGCGCGGCGTTGAGTTTCGTCAACAAGACGGCGTGCAGCTCAAGCAGGGCGCTCACATGGTCGCCGCAGGCTGCCTCAAGCGCGGAAGAAATTTCCCCATGCTCCGCAACAGGAGGCATCGCCGCAAGCGGATGGCCCAGATGCTCATCCGAGACATCGCTGAGCGTTTGCGTGGTTCGCGCGGGATTTAAGAGGTAGGCTGCGATCATGGTATCGCCGCCGATGCCGTTGAGGGCAAGGCCGAGATTCCCAAGAAGGCGCTTGGCGGATTTGGCGTCGTGGCTGATCTTCGTCGCCGCGGGGTCTTGGAGCCACTGCGCCACTCGTTGACCGGCAGGCGTCTTGGCGAGCGCGCGCGTCAACTCAATGACCCACGCTGCTTGCGGCGAGCATGAGATCGCAAGGATCACCGCGGGTGGCTCGGCGGCGCCGGCCGACGGCGACGCGGCCCAACATAAAACCGCCGCAGGCGTTGTCGTCCGCGGCAGTTGACTCACCAGCATCTGAAGATCACGCTCGCTTCTGACCGCATGCACGGCGTGCGCGGCGCTGGGAGTAACGGTGCCTGCATCCTGGCCATCCACCGCTTGCAGCAGCCGCTTAAACTCCAGCTCCCGAAAGAGCGCGCGAAGCGCGCGCCAATCCGGTTCCTGGACTTTGAGTGTCTCCAGCGCGATCGTGAGGGGAACGTGTCGCTCGATCTGTGCCAGCGTACGCGCCAGCTCGATCTGCTCCCAGGACGCTGCAAGCTGTTGACGGCGCGGCACCGGCGTCACCTCGGCCAAACGGGCCCGTAGCGCTTCAAGGCTGCCAAAACGGGCGATCAGCTGTCTCGCCGTCTTCTCACCGATCCCCGGCACGCCGGGGATATTATCGATCTCGTCCCCCATGAGGGCCATCAGATCCACCATTTGCTCCGGCTCCACTCCGTAGCGGGCCCGCACGGCCGCCGCATCCAGCACGGCGACGTCTTGACGGTGCGGGTTATAGACCTTGATATGGCTGTTGACCAATTGGAGCGCATCTTTATCCCCGGTGACCAGCATGACCTCAAGGTGCGCTCCGGCGATGCGCTGAGCCATTGTCGCCAGCACGTCCTCCGCTTCATAGCCGGGCTGCTCGAACACCGGGATGCGGTACGCCGCCAAGAGGGTTTTGATCAGCGGCCATTGGCCGATCAGCGCATCCGGCATCGGCTTGCGCTGCACTTTATACGCCTCGAACTTTTGATGGCGGAACGTGGGTTTGCCGACGTCAAAAGCCACCGCGAGGTAGTCCGGCCGCTCCTTCTGCCGCAGGGCCTGGAGCATCATGGCAAAACCATACACGGCGTTCGTGGGCCGGCCGTCGGAGGTGCTCAGCGAGCGGATGGCGTAAAACGCGCGATAGCCAAACGCCGTGCCATCGATGAGAAAGGCGCGTTGGGGCGTCATGGGGGAACACAGCGATCTGCTGCGGGAGATGAAATTCGGCCTGTTATCCGAGATCCGTGCTACCGATGCCAATCACCTTGCTCGCTCGTCACCGCGTGAAACTCCCTGAGGGATTGGGCGTGGGAACGCAATTCTCGATCGACGGTCGGCCGGTACGTGGCATTGGCATCGGCGCGTGCCCGGGCTGCCGCGTCCTGCATCTCCCTGAGTTCAGGCAGCAGATCAAAGATGCGCTGCACGCTGCTGATTTGCTGCTTGCCTTCGAGCAAAGCGCCGAGGCCGGCAGCGGTGAGACGCTCCTTGGCGCGGAGCGTCCACGGATCTTGGGGGTGGCCTAACTCGTAGCGCTTCAGCCAATGGTAGAGGGCTCGCTCGTTCTGCCCAAGGCGCTCGTACAGTATGGCAAGGTTGGCATGGGCATCCACATAGTCCGGATCGATCACGAGCGCGCGCTCATAGGAACGCTGCGCTTCCTCCAACCGACCGGTTTCTTCCAGGAGGATGCCCATATCATTGTGCGGGGCCGCATACAGGGGGTCCAGCGCGATCGCCTTTTGATAGTACATCAACGCGGTGGACGAATCACCATGCCGCTGGGCTTCGTAGCCTTGCGCTCGATAGGCGCTTGCTTCCTGGCGTAAATGTCTCGCGAAGACGACAGATTGTGGAAGGCTCAGGAGGAAGGCAGCTCCTCCCATACGGAAGAGATGGCGGTACATGCACCGGGGCGATCTTAGCATTCTTTGTTTTGCTCGTCAAGGCGCCGCGAAGCGCCCACGCGCCAGGACATAAGCCACATTGAAGGATCCATGACTCCAGTACTAGACTACCTGATGCTCCTCTGGAATGCCAGCCACCACTCAATGTCAATGCGACGGAGCTGTCACGTAGAGATACCGGATGGGCTGCGAGGAACGATTGACGGTGCGATGGAGCACGTGCGAGCGCACAAATGCGCACTGCCCCACCGTAAGCCGTCGGCGACGGACACGGCGGCGAGCCGTCTGCACTTCAAGCTGCACCGATCCTCGTAAGATGAGCAACAGCTCCTCGCGCGCTTGCGTGGAGTGCCAGGCGACGGCTTCTCCGGGCGAGAGCGTGATGACTCGCGCCCGCATCCCCGTGACACGCTTCGGCACAACCACTCCGGCCTTCCGGACGGACCGGATGCGGACACGGGTCAGATCGCCGACGTCGCCCACGATCACCGCCGAGATGCCGGCGGCTGGTTGATGAGGTGGGCCAGATACGCCGCGCCAAATCCATTGTCGATATTGACGACGCCGATCCCCGGCACGCAGCTATTAAGCATCGTCAGCAGCGGGGCGATCCCCTGGAAGCTTGCGCCGTAGCCGACGCTCGTTGGAATGGCGATGACGGGACAGCTGACCAGCCCGGCAACGACGCTGGCGAGCGCTCCTTCCATGCCTGCGGTCACAATGATGACGCGCGCGCGGCGCAGCAGCGGCCAGTAGCTCAGGAGGCGATGGATGCCGGCGACGCCGACGTCATAGAGGCGGGCTGTCCGGCTGCCGAGCAGCTCCAGCGTCAGGGCGGCCTCTTGCGCGATGGGCAGATCTGCCGTTCCTCCCGTGGCCAGGACGACCAGGCCGCGCAACGTCCGCCGTCCGCGAGGAGCGACAAACGCGAGCCGCGCGAGGGGGTCGTAGCGCAGTTGCGGTACCGCGGGACGGATCGCCTCAAAGACCTCGGGATCCAGCCGCGTCATCATCACGAGTTCCCGCGCGCGGATCATCCGGCGAGCGATCAGGATTAATTGCGCCGGGGTCTTCCCTGGGCAAAACACGGTCTCCGGCAGCCCGCGGCGAAGGCGCCGATGCGTATCCCACCGCACGGCCCCGGCTTGCTCAAACGGCAAGCGCCGCAACTCATCAATCAGCGCGTGGGGGGCGTGGCGACCGTTGCGCGCCGCGCGCAGCCACCGCCTCAGCCGTTGCTCAGTGATCATTCACGAGAAGGATTCGCTGACCGGGGTTAATTTAGCCGGCGACGACCAGGTACAGCACGAGGACCGCGAAGAGACCGGCCGAGATGATGTAGAAATCATAAAAATAGCACACCTCCCGCAGCCGATGAAACCACCGCTCACGCGGCGGCGTCGGTTTGGGCGCGGTGGGACGAACGGTGATCGTCCCTTTCAAGGCCTGGACTTGGTCCGGCCGAAAGCGAAGGAACTGCCCGCCGAGCTTATAACCCGTCAATTGGCCGCGCCGGACCAGCTGCTCGACATCCTCCTCCTGAATGCCGAGAAATTGCGCGACTTCCGCTGTGGTCCACAATTTTTCCATCACTCACTCGTCGTGCATTCGCCAGCGGGTCCTGGCGCTGCGTCATCCCGTTCGTGGGCCCCTCCGCCCGGTGTGAATCCTCCCACTCAGGGATGACTCCGCGCCACCCGCTCACCAATGCACGACCTCACTATTTCACCTTCTCTTGGGCGAGCCACTCTTCGATACGCGAGCGCTCAAAACGCCACTCGCTGCCTTCGCGTTGCGCCGGAAGCCGTCCTCCCTGCGCCCATTGAGACACGGTGCCTGCATCCACTTCGAGATAACGAGCCAGCTCTTCAACCGTCATCCAACGACCCTGCTCTTGCGGCTGGGGGGCGCCCATCTCCAACGCTCCCTGGAGCATCGCTCCATCCTGCATCACCACGCGGGGGCTTGAGATTTTCCCGGTGACCCGCGCCGTCGCCAGCAGCTCGACGCGAGTCGTGGCGGTAATATTTCCGTTCACCGTGCCCCCCACGGTGATCGCTTCTCCGTGAATCGTCGCTTTGACCTGAGCTTTCTCTCCGATGGCGAGCACGCCTTTGGTCTCAAGGGTCCCGTCGAATCGGCCATTGATTTGAAGGTTCACGGGATCTTTAAAGGTGAGGCTTCCGGTCATGCTGGCATCGACTTCGAGCCACCGCTCCGCGCCGCCACCCTGCTCCGGCTTCGACTGTCGCAATCCCATCGCCACCTCCGCGTCACCGTCCTGTGCTATTGCCAGCGGGCCCGCACCGCCGGCTCCAAGCGCAGCAGGTCGTTCACGATCTCGTCCCGTGAATGGTCCGAGAGGAGTTTCATGTGCACTTCGAGTCGAAGGCTCTGAGGCTGATCGCCGGTCTTCACATCGAAATCGCGGATCTCAACCTCATGCTGGCCGAGCAGGCTCCTGACGCGGGCCAATCGTTCCGCGGACTCGGTCATCTCGATGACGAGCACTTGGTACCGCTCCTTGCGCATCGCGCGTTCAAGCCGCGAGAGACCCAACAGGACGATGAGCAGAATTCCGCTCGTGATCAGCGACCCGGAAAGAAATCCCGCCCCCACCGCGAGCCCGACCCCGCCCACCGCCCATAGGCTTGCGGCGGTCGTCAGGCCTCGAATCGAGGCGCCAAAACGCAAGATCGTTCCCGCTCCAAGGAACCCGATCCCACTCACCACCTGCGCGGCCATCCGCGTGGGATCCACCACGCCGGCCATGGTCTGCGTCAAGTACAGCCCGGTGAGCATGATGAGGCAGGAGCCCACCCCCACGAGGATATGGGTGCGGAAGCCGGCGGCGCGCCCATGCCGCTCGCGCTCATACCCGATGGCCCCCGCCACAAGCGTGATGAGCAGCAAGCGCTGAAAGACGATGGCGTGTGTCAAGACGACGGCGTGTGTCATGCGAGACACAAGTTTGAATCGCTGTGAAGGGACAACGGCGCGACGCGGCCGCGTTGCAGCAACGGAAACGCGATGCCCGCCACCATGGCGCCGTTGTCGACGCACAACGCGGGCGGAGGAAACACCACGCGCAGCTTCTGCTCCGCCGCCGTCTCGCGAAACCGACTCCGCAACCGACGGTTGGAGGCCACTCCGCCGCCCACGACGACGCGAGGCATCCCCATCCGCTGGCACGCGCGCAGGGTCTTGCGCACCAGCAGATCCACCGCCGCCTCCTGAAAACTCGAGGCGATATCCGCGACTTGAGCCGGTTCAAGGTTCAAGGCTCTAGGTTCATGGCTTATCCCTTGAACCTTCAACCCTGCACCTTCAACGAGTTTGCAGACATGGTGGTACACGGCGGTTTTCAGGCCGCTGAAACTAAAATCAAACGGTTGCTTGGTCTGAATGCGAGGAAACGCGATGGAGGGTTTCGCGTCTTCAGCCAAGCGGTCGATGATCGGACCGCCTGGGTATCCTAGCCCCAACAGCCGCGCGACCTTGTCAAACGCTTCGCCCACCGCATCGTCTCGGGTCTGCCCCAACATCTCGAAACGGCACTCCGGATGGACGACGCACAGCAGGGTATGCCCCCCCGAGACGACGAGGCCGATGTACGGAGGCTCAAGGTCGGGCTCGGTCATTTTGCCCGCGTAGAGGTGGGCGGCGAGATGGTCCACGGCAATCAGAGGGCGATTGAGGGATAACGCGAGCCCCTTCGCAAACGCCAACCCAACCAGCAGCGCCCCCGGCAACCCGGGTCCCTGCGTGACCGCGACCGCGTCCAAGTCCTCAGGAGCCAGCCGCGCCTCCTGGAGGGCTTGCGCGAGGACATCCCAGATCATCTCCACGTGCGCGCGCGCGGCGATTTCGGGAATGACGCCTCCGTGAGGCGCATGGAGCGTGAGGCTGGAGGCGACGGCGTTGCTGAGCACCGCGCGCCCATTTTCAACGATGCCGATCGCCGTCTCATCGCACGAGGTTTCAATCCCTGCGATGCGAATCGGGCGCGCCGCGGACGCCATCAGTTAATCGCGTGCTCCTTTTCCCTGGCGCGATACACCTGGATGCCCTTGAGCAAATCGACGGCGCGCGCGAGCTGATTGTCGAGCGGTTTTTTGACGACGTGAGGTTCCGACGGTTCCTCCTCTTTCGATTCAAGGCGCTCGAAGATGTCCTCGCTCGACTCCTTGTTCGCTTTCCCCTCCTCTTCTTTCGGGCGCTCCAGCGGCACCTCCACGTCCGGAATAATCCCTTGGCCGTGAATGGAACGCCCCTTGGGAGTGAAGTATTTGCTCGTGGTGAGCCGCAACGCGCTGCCGTCTTTCAACGGAAAAATCGTTTGGACCGAGGCCTTGCCGTGTGACTTGGTGCCCATCACGATGCCGCGGTGATGATCTTGCATGGCGCCGGCGACAATCTCCGACGCCGAGGCGGAACCCTCATTGATCAGCACCACCAGCGGCACGTCTTTGGCCAAGCCGTCGGCGCGGGAATAGATGTCTTGGTTTTGGTTGCGCAGCCGGCCTTTGGTGCTGACGATGAGCTGCTGCCGGAGGAGAAAGAGCTCCGACACCGACACGGACACATCCAGCAGCCCTCCGGGATTGTTGCGCAGGTCGAGAATCAGGCCGTTGATCTCATCCTTGAGGAGGCGCTTGAGGTTGGATTCCAAATCGTCGGTCGTATGCTCGCGGAAATCGGAAAGGCGGATGTAGCCGATGTGTTCCTCGAGGAGCGTCGCTTCGCGGATGCTTTGAATCTTGATGATGGTGCGGGTCAGCGTCAGTTCTTTGAGCGCCGTCTCCCCCTCCCGCAGAATCGTGAGCTTCACCGTGGTGTTCGGCTTGCCTCGCAGCTGCTTCACCGCGTCCATGAGGGTGATGCCGCGCGTGAGGTCGCCGTCGATCTTCACGATGCGGTCTCCCGCGAGGATGCCCGCGTGGAACGCCGGGGTGTCATCGATGGGCGCGATGACCGTGAGCAGATCCTCCTTGATGGTGACCTCGATCCCCAGCCCGCCGAATTCCCCGCCCGTGTCGATCTTCAACTCATTATAGCTGTCGGGATCCATGAATTGGCTGTAGGGGTCCAACGTGGCGAGCATGCCCTTGAGCGCGCCGTAGATCAGCCGTTTCGGTTCAGGCTCCTCGACGTAGTCGGAGCGCACGATTTTCATCGCATCGGCAAAGAGGTCCGACTCCCGATACAGCGCTTCGTCCTCGCTGAGCGAGGCCCGCTTGGCGCCGAAGCCGATCGCCTGCGAGGCCGCCAGCGTCAGCACGATGAGCGCGCTGCTGAGCCCCCATCGACGTTTCATTCACCCACCTCCCACGTGCTTGGTCTGTTCCAGCCGCTGCTTCAACAGCTGCGTCATCTGCTGCGGATTCGCCTTGCCCTGCGAGCGCTTCATCGCTTGGCCCATGAGGTGCGTGAACGCGGTCGCCTTGCCGTTGCGGTAATCCTCGACGGTCTTCGCGTTGGCTTCCAGCACCTCATCGGCAATGCGCAGAAGAACCTCCGCGTCCACGATTTGCCGGAGCCCGCCTTCCTTCACGAGGTGCGCAGGATCCGCGCCGCGCTCCAGCATCTGGACGAACACGTCCTTGGCCATCCGGCCGGAGAGCTGTCCGCGGTCGATTAATTCTACCAAATGGGCGAGCCATGCGGGATGAAGTTTCACAGCCTCCGGTTCGAGACGATGCGCGTTGAGATATGCCCGCAGATCTCCCATGATCCAATTCGCGACCGGTTTCGGCGCCGCTCCGGCCGCCACCGCGCCCTCAAAGAGCTGCGCCAGCGTTCGGTCCTGCGTCAGCACCGTCGCGTCGTAGGCCGAGAGCTGGTACGCCGACTGAAACCGCTGCCGACGCCTGGCCGGCAGCTCCGGCAGCTGCGCGTTGACCTTCGCAATCAGCTGAGGATCCAGGACGAAGGGCACCAGATCCGGCTCTGGAAAATAGCGATAGTCGGCCGCTTCTTCCTTGCTGCGCATCGACTGGGTCTTCTGTCCTTTCGCATCCCACAGGCGCGTCTCTTGAGGAATGCGCTCGCCGCGCTCAAGCAGGGCCGCCTGCCGCTTGATCTCGTGCTCCAACGCCTGCTTCACGGCCCGGAAGGAGTTGAGGTTCTTGACTTCGACTTTGGAGCCCAGCGGCGCGGTGCCCACGGGCCGAAGGGAGATGTTGGTATCGCAGCGGAGGCTGCCCTCTTCCATGTTGCACGTGGAGACATCGAGATATTGGAGGATGGCCTTCAACTCGACGAGGTATTCGTACGCCTCATCCGCGGAGCGCAGCTCAGGCTCGCTGACGATTTCCAAGAGCGGAACCCCCGTCCGATTAAAATCGATGTACGTCTCCGTCCGGCTCGCATCATGCAGCAGCTTCCCCGCATCTTCCTCGAGGTGGATGCGGCGGATGCCGATGCGCTTGGGTTGCTCCGCGACGACGATGTCCAAATGACCGTGCTGCGCCAGCGGCTGATCATATTGGGAGATTTGATAATTTTTCGGCAGATCCGGGTAAAAGTACTGCTTGCGGTCGAATTTCATGACGCGGGCGATGTCGCACTCGAGGGCCAAGGCGACCCGCAGGCCCCATTCGAGCGCTCGCTGATTCAGCACCGGCAGCGCCCCGGGCAGCCCGAGGCACACCGGGCATGTCTGGCTATTCGGTAGTGCGCCGAATTTGGTCAGGCACCCGCAGAAGAGCTTCGTCGTCGTGCTCAACTGCAGGTGCACTTCCAATCCGACCACCGGCTCGTAGTTCATTACCTTTCGGCGCGGGTCCTACCGGTCTTCCAGTGTTGTCGGCGTACCATGCGCCATGCTCGAGATGAAACATCACGGCTAAAATTCCACCCTTGGCTTCTTCGAGGCGTCGATCACCTCGCTATCCCGTACGTAGGAGAGCCGCGCCGTTTGCGCCGCGGCATCACAGGCAAGGAACTTGAACGTGGCTCGCTGCTTCCCCGACGATTTCAATCAAACGCACGAGGGCGAGCTGAAGGACTCGGGAATCCTCGAAGATCAGAGCGACGTTGACCCTTCACCAGCGCAACCGCTTCGCGGGCATGATCAAGCATGTGGCGAAGACGAACGAGATCGTCACTCTTGGACATACTGCACCTTGGCCTCTGCCAGGACCCGGTCACGAAAGTACCGACTGAGGCAGTTCGGGGTGTTCATGTCCACTTTCCGCCCCCCCAAGAGGCTGGACAGCTCAAGTTCCATGCCTGCCAGACGAAGGAGTCCTGGAACATGCCCTGGCTGAAATTCGACTAATACGTCCACATCGCTGTCAGGACGAAAATCTTCTCTGAGCGCGGAACCGAAGATAGAAAGCTTTCGAATATGATGCTGTTGGCAAAACTGCGCCAGCGATTCTTGAGGGACTGCGATGCGCACTCGATCACTCATATGAGGACGTGGCGCTAGACACTGGCGCGCGGCGGTGCCAGTCGGTGGCCTGCTCGTACGCATAGCCCACGCGGAACAAGAGATCTTCGCGAAACGGGGCGGCGAGCACTTGCATCCCGATCGGCAGCCCGCGGTGTGAGAACCCGCACGGCAGCGACATCGCGGGCACCCCGGCCAGATTGGCGGAAATCGTGAAGATATCCGAGAGATACATCTGCAGGGGATCGTCCAGCTTCTCGCCGATGCGAAACGCCGGCGTGGGGGCCGTCGGCATCAACACGACCTCGCAGCGCGCGAAGGCCTCGTCGAAATCTTGTTTGATCAGGGTGCGCACTTTCATGCCTTGGAGATAGTAGGCGTCGTAATAGCCTTGCGAGAGCACGTACGTTCCCAGCAGGATGCGCCGCTTCGCTTCCGCGCCAAAGCCCTCGGTGCGCGTGCGCAGGTACAAGTTGATGAGCGGACTCTGAGCGCTGGCACCGTTGACCGCTCGCCATCCGTATTGGACGCCGTCATAGCGTGCGAGGTTGGAGCTGGCTTCGGCGGTGGCGATGATGTAATAGGTCGCCACGGCGGCGCTGATATGCGGCAGCTCGATGGGCACCGTCCTCAGCCCGAGTCCTTCCAAGACCGCTACGGCGTCATCGAGCGCTTGGCGCACGTCGGGATCGATCCCTTCGATGCCGGAGAGTTTCGGCAATCCGATCCGTAATCCCTCGACGCGTTGGCTCAGTTGGCGCTCGTAATCGGGCACCTCCACCGGAGCGGAGGTGGAGTCTCGCGCATCATGCCCGGCGATGACCGAGAGGAGAATCGCGGCATCGGTCACGTCTTTGGCCAACGGGCCGATTTGATCCAGCGAGGAGGCAAACGCGATGAGCCCGTAGCGCGAGACGCGCCCATACGTCGGCTTCATCCCCACAATCCCGCAGAAGGCCGCCGGCTGCCGGATGGACCCTCCGGTATCGCTGCCCAGCGCGGCAATGGCCAGATCCGCCGCGACCGCCGTGGCGGATCCCCCGCTGCTGCCCCCCGGAACCCGCTCCGGCGCCCACGGATTGCGCGTCACGCCGAACGCCGAATTCTCCGTCGAGGAGCCAAAGGCGAATTCGTCCATGTTGGCCCGCGGGATCAGCAGGGCGCCGGCGCTACGCAACCGTTCAATGGCCGTCGCGTCATAGGGAGCGCGAAATCCCTGGAGAATCCGCGAGGCGCACGTCGTCTCTTCCCCTTGAATGCAGATATTATCTTTCACCGTGATGGGAATGCCGCTCAGCGGGGGATCTTGGGACGCGGCGGCGGACTTGGCCTGAAGCTGGCGGCGCACCCGCGCTTCATCGACGGCCAGATACGCGCGCAGCGAGGGATTCTGCTGCGCGATCCGCGCGAGAAGATCCTCCAGCACGTCGCCGGCGCAGACCGTCCCCGCCTTCAGCAGGGCTCGCAGCTCATGCAGCGTCTTTGACGCCAATGCTCCCGCGGCCATCGCGCGTTACGCCTCGATCACCTTGGGCACTCTCACAAAAGGAGACTTGGCGCTGGGAGCCAGGGCGAGCACGACCTCGGTGGGCAATGAGGGCCGCGGCTCATCGGGGCGCAGCACATTGGCAAGCGGCAGCACATGGCTGGTCGGCTGAACGTGGGCCGTGGGGATGGCCTGCAGCTGCTGCACGTACTGCAGGATGCCATCGAGTTGCGTCGCGAGCTGCGCGAGGGCTTGCCCTTCCAACTGCAGGCGCGCCAGGAAGGCGACTTGGTTGACGAGAGCCGGCGTGACGACGCTCATTGAGGTTGCACACAGCAGTGTAATCATTTTTTGAGTCGAGGGATACTCATTTTTTTTCGGCCCGTGGCGCGCCACAACGCCTCGGCCAGCGCGGCAAATTGCTCCAGCGACAATTGCTCTCCTCGAATATTCGGAGGCAATCCCAACGGCTGCAGCATGGATTCCAGGTAGGGTCGCGGCACGGCGATGATCTGCTCGTGCAGGAGGCAATTGACCAGCGTCTTGCGCCGCTGCGAGAACGCCGCTTTGACGACCTCGAAGAAAAACGCTTCGTTCTCCACGGTCACCAGCGGCTGCTCGCGCGCCGACAATTGGATGCAGCAGGAGTCCACGGCGGGCTGAGGAAAAAAGGCGCCGCGCGCCACGTCAAACAGCCGCGTGATCTGCCAGCCGTACTGCCCCAGGACACTCAGCCGCCCGTACGGTTTGGTGCCCGGGGACGCCAGGAGGCGCTGAGCGACCTCGAGCTGCACGATCATCATGGCCCGATGAATGGCGCCGCGCGCTTCGCACAGGCAGACGATGATGGGCGAGGTGATGTGATACGGAATGGCTCCGACGACCGTAGCCCCCTCAAGAGAGGCCCACGGAAATGCAAGCGCATCCTGGCACCGCACCTCCACGTGCGGCGCTGCGGCCATGCGCGCGGCCAGCAGCGCGCAAAACCGCTGATCGACTTCAAGCGCGATGAGGCGGCCGACTCGCTGCGCGAGCGCTTCCGTCAGGGCCCCGAGGCCTGCTCCGATCTCAACCACCGTCTCGCTGGGCGCAAACTGGCCGCGCTCAATGAAGCGCCACATCACCTGAGCATCCACCAGATGGTGCTGCCCCAAACGCTTGCTCAACCGCAGGCCCTGCTCCCGCAGCAATGCTTTTAACTCGCTTGCCGTCAGCATGTCAGCAATGTGTGACTCGTTGCGCGAGCGGGTGGCCCGAGCGATTCGGCGAGCGCCCGGCGCGGCCTGAGGCGCGGGCCAGTCGCGCGGCAAGCTGCAGGGCGTAGATCATGGAGCCCGGATGGGCGATGCCTTTGCCGGCAATATCCAGGGCGCTGCCATGATCCGGCGAGGTGCGGATCAGCGGCAGGCCGACGGTGAGCTGGCATCCTGCATCGCGCGCGACCATCTTAAAAGGAATCAGCCCCTGATCATGGTAGGCGCAGACGACCGCATCGTAACGCCTCCGCCGCGGGCCGCTCGACCCCGAGGGAGAAAGCTGTTGCGCAAACCAGCCATCGGCGGCAAAGGGCCCCTCGCAGACGATGCCATCCGCGCGAAGCCGCCGCAGCAACGGAGCGATGAGCGCTGCCTCTTCATCGCCGCATCGACCGGCTTCCCCGGCATGCGGGTTCAGACCGCAGAAGGCGAGCCGCGGGCGCGGGATGCCGAAGTGCGTCCGCAACGCGCGCGCGGTCAGGCGCAGCGTCGATCGGATCACAGACGGCGTGAGCGCCTGCGGGACGCGCTGCAGCGGAACATGCCGCGTGAGCAAAACGACGCGCAGCCGCTGCGAGACGAACATCATCGCGACCTCGCGCGCCCCCATCGCCGACGCCAGATATTCCGTTTGCCCCGCAAACGTCGGCAGGCTGCGCGCAATGGCCCATTTCGTCACCGGCGCGGTGATCACCGCGTCAATCGCCCCGCGCCGCCACAACACCACCGCGTAATTGAGATACGACAGCGAGGCCTTCCCCGCCTCGAGGAAGGAGTGTCCGAATCGAAACGGCGTCTCATGGCCGCAATCCAGGAAGATAAATCGTGACGAGGCGGGCTCAGGCGCCGCGAGATGCGCGGGTGCCACGCGCCACGGCGGAAGCGAGCGTCGCAAGCGCTTCGCGGTCGCGGCAAACACCGCGTGATCGCCGATCACGATCACCCGAACGTCGCCAGCGACCGCGCGCGCGGCCAAGGCTTTGAGGATGACTTCCGGGCCCACCCCGCACGGATCCCCGGCGGTCACCGCCACCGTCAACACCGATCGCCTCATCTTACGGCGAAGCGTCGGAAATCTCAATGTAGGCTTTCTGCATCAACTCGCCAAGCCAGCGGCGAAACGCCTCCTGGAATTTCTGTTGATAGAGCTGCTCAAAGATGCTTCGATGCGCTTCCATGAGCGAGAGGCTCGACGCGGCGCGCCGCTCCTCGACTCGGAGCACATGAAATCCCAACCGCGTCTGAATCGGCATCGACAGCTCTCCCACCGGCAACTGAAACAAGGCGGCATCCAATTCCGGCAGGAGCTCTCCGGAGGCACTCCACCCCATCGCCCCACCGTCGTCCCGATGCGGATCTTCCGAATAGCGTTTCGCCAGCGCGGCAAAGTCGGCTCCATGGAGGAGCTGTTGGCGAAGGTGCTCGACCAACGCTCGAGCCTCGTCCTCGGATCGATCTTCGCTCACTCGAATCAGGAGATGAGACGCCCGCGCGCGATCGCCGGGCTTCTCCCAGTCGGGATGCTCGGCCAGCGCTCGCGCCACTTCTTGAGGGCTCACCACAATGGTGGAGCGAATGCGGCGGTCGATGAGCTCCTGGATCATGAGCTGCTCCCGCATCTGATCCTTCAAGCGCTCCATCGACATGCCGGCGCTCTTGAGCGACTCCTGCAGCTGGTCCTCGGATGCAAAACGCGCCCGCACGTCCTCCAGCCGTTTGAGCACCTCGTCCATGCTCACCGAAATCTGAGCCCGTTTCGCTTCCTGGAGCATCACCTGTTGCTCGATGAGTCGGCGCAAGACGGCCTGCCGCATCTGCGCGGCTTGGTCGCCTGTCACGGCCTCCTCGGCGCCTTGCTCCTCCAGTATCGCCTGCGTCTGCCCCGTCACATCCCGCTCGGTAATGACGGCGTCGTTGACGATGGCCGCGATCCGATTCGCCGTCTGAGCCATCGCGGGTGCCTGTCCCACCGCCAGCAACAGCCCCGCGAACCATCCCGCGCGCATGCTCATGAGGCGCTCGCGTGCCCTTCTCGAATCCGAGCGATGGCATCGCGCAGCAGCCGGCAGTACAGATCAAATCCCACGGCGCTCACGTGCCCGGATTGCTCCACGCCTAACAGATTCCCGGCTCCGCGAATTTTGAGATCTTCCATGGCGATCCGAAAGCCGGACCCCAAGGCCGTGTGCTCGGCCATGGCTTCCAGCCGTTGGCGGGATTCGGCGGTCGGCTGCGCATCTCGAGACAGCACGAGATACGCGTGCGCCTTGCGATCGAACCGCCCCACGCGGCCGCGCAGCTGATACAAATCCGCCAATCCAAAGGTCTCGGCATCATGGACGATCAGCGTATTGGCGTTGGGAATGTCGATGCCGGATTCGATGATCGTCGTCGTCACCAGCACATCCACGCGGCCTTCAATGAAGGCCATCATCACCGCTTCGAGCTCCTCTTCGCTCATCCGTCCGTGGGCCACCCCCACGCGGGCCTCGGGCACGAGGGTCTGCACCCGGCGCGCGACGTGGTGGATCGTCCGAATCCGGTTGTGCACGAGGTAGACTTGTCCGTCGCGCGCGAGCTCTTTGAGAATCCACCGGCGCATCGCCGCGTCGTCCTCCTGGACGACATGCGTCTCAATCGGATGGCGATTCTCCGGCGGCGTGGCGATGAGCGACATGTCCCGCGCCCCCACCAGGGCCAAGTACAAGGTGCGGGGGATCGGCGTCGCGGAAAGGGTGAGCACATCCATCTGGGTTCGCCACTGCTTCAAGCGTTCCTTATCCTTGACGCCGAAGCGCTGCTCTTCATCGATGATCAGCAATCCGAGATCCTTGAACCGAATGTCGCCGGAGAGCAGTCGATGGGTCCCGATCACGATATCGCACCGCCCCGCGGCCGCGGCCTGCGCGATGCGCCGCTGATCCCCTTCGGACTGAAACCGCGTCAGCAGCTCCACCACCACCGGAAATCCCTGCAGCCGGTTCGTGAACGTGCGGTGATGCTGGGACGCCAGGATCGTCGTCGGGACCAAGAGGGCGACTTGCCGATGATCCATCACCGCTTTAAATGCCGCGCGGATCGCCACCTCGGTTTTCCCGTACCCCACATCGCCCAGGAGCACCCGATCCATCGGCCGCGGCTGCTCCATATCCTGCCTGATGTCGCGGGCGGCGCTCACCTGATCCGGCGTTTCCCGATGCGGAAAGGCCGCCTCAAATTCCCGCTGCCACTCATGATCGCGGGCGAACGCGTGCCCGGGCAAGGCCAGCCGCTTCGCGTGCAGGTCGAGCAGCGACTTCGCATAGATCCACGCGCCCACATAGGCGTTGGTCTTCGCCCGCTCCCATCCCGTCCCGCCGAGCGTGTGCAGGGCCGGCGTCCGCGCCCCGAACGCCTCGTAGCGCTGCACGAGATGGAGCTGATCCATCGGCACGTAGAGCTGATCCCCGCCCGCGTATTCGATCGCCAGCGCGTCCTGCGATCCGTGCTGCCCCGCGATCGTCGTCTGCTTCACGTAGCGGCCGATCCCGTGCGCTAAGTGCACCACGTAATCCCCCTGCTTCAACTCGAGGCCCGACTCAAACGGCACATCCAGCGAGGGCCTCGTGTGGATCCGCCGCGGCAGAATAATCACCATCGAATGGCGATCCAAGGTCTCCAGCGTCCTGGGATTGAAGCTGCGGATCGACGCGATCCGCGCGCCGTGGAATTCAATCCGCAGCGGGGTCTCGAACGTCGCCGGGAACACGTCCGCGACGCCCCCGCGCAGCGCGACGTCCCCCGGATTCACCACCTCATCGACGCGGCGATACTCCAACTGCACCAGTTGCTCCAGCAGCGGGGCGGGGTGTTGCTGCTGGCCCACATAGAGGCGGCAGTAGTCGAACATGGCCGTTCACATGCGCACCGGCGCCGTCACCCCCAAGAGCCCCAGCCCGTTCGCCAGCACCTGGCGCGTGGCGCGAACGAGGGCCAGCCGCGCGGCGGAACGGGCCTCATCCTCGCTGATGACGCGATGCTTGGCATAGAACACGTGAAAGCTCTCGGCGAGCCTGCGCAGGTACGCGGTAATGCCGTGCGGCTCCAGCGCGGAGGCGCACAACTGCAGCACCGTCGGATAATGAAAGAGGCCCCGCAGGAGCAACCGCTCCTCCGGCTCCTGCAGACGCCCCACGTCGGTCTTCAGCCTCGCCAGCCAGGAGAGGCGGGCTTTGGCGAGGATGCTGCAGATGCGCGCGTGGGCGTATTGCACGTAGTACACGGGATTCTCTTGCGATTGGGACTTGGCCAAATCGAGATCGACGTCCAAGGGGCTCTCCATCGTCCGCATCAGGAAAAAGAAGCGCGTCGCATCGACGCCGATCTCCTCCATGACTTCCCGAAAGGTGATGAACTCCCCTTGCCGCTTGGACATCGGCACCGGTTTGCCCTGGCGCGAGAGCGTCACCAATTGCACGATGCGCACCGTGAGCCGGTCGGCCGACAAGCCCAGCGCCGTGGCGGCCGCCTTCACGCGGGCAATGTACCCGTGATGATCCGGACCCCAGAGGTTGATGAGCTGGTCAAACCCGCGCTGGAATTTCTCTTGATGGTAGGCGATGTCCGGAGCGAGGTACGTCAATTCCCCGTCGCGTTTGCGCACGACGCGGTCTTTGTCATCGCCGAACTTCGTCGAGGCAAACCACGTGGCCTCCTCCGCCTCATACAGCGCTCCCCGCTCCCGCAACGTCTTCAGCGCGGCCTCGATGCGCCCTGAGGTCCGCAGCCACCGCTGGCTCGTCCACTGGTCAAATCGCAAGCCGAACCGCTCCAGATCGTTTCGAATCTCCGCGAGCTGCTCGTTCATGCCCTGTTGCATGAACCATTCCAGGGGCCGGTCGACCACATGATCCTGATAGGTCTTCTGCAGCATCCCGGCACTCTGGACGAGATAGTCTCCCTGGTACCCATCCTCGGGCAACGGCTCGGAGCGTCCCAGGGCTTGCAGATAGCGGGCGCGCAATGAGCGTCCGAGCTGCTCAATCTGATGCCCTTCGTCATTCACATAATATTCGGTGGTGACGCGCCGGCCTTGGCTGCGCAACAGGCGCGCGAGCACATCGCCGACCGCCGCCTGGCGGCCGTGCGCGACGCTCAACGGCCCGGTGGGATTCGCGCTGACGAATTCGAGATTGACCGATGGGGCATCCGGCGCCCGTCGGGTCCCATAGCGCGCTCGCTGCCGCAAGATGTCCCGAGCCACGCGCCCCAAGGCCTGCGCGGAAAGAAAGACGTTCAGGAATCCGGCTTTGGCTTCGACGCGATCGATCCACGCCCCCAACCCAACGCGCCGGCAGTGGGCGAGCAAGGTGTTCGAGAGCTCCTCGGCCACCTGCTGCGGTGAGCGGCGCTGGTGGGCGGCTACCTTAAATGAGATGGCATTGGAGAGATCGCCAAAGGAAGCATCCTTGGGAATCTCCCATCGAAAGGCGGCGTCGGGCAGGCCATCGGCCACGACCTCCTGCAGCGCGCGACTGAGGTGCCGGTCAATGGGCGATGGAGAGCGAGCGATGAGGGTCTTCATGGGTCACATGGGCTGGAACACCGCCCAACACTCCTACGAAGGCGGGCAAGAAGAGCGGGTCGCGTTTAGTCCATCGGGAGTCGAGGCGCATCGGCCCATAAGTCTTCGAGACGGTAGAACGCGCGCGTGGATTGATCAAACAGATGGACGACGACGTCGCCGAAATCCATGAGGATCCATTGGGGAACTGAGGAAGCGCTCGCGGCGAGACGCGCTGATGCGGCCACTCCTTCGGCGTGCCACAACGGGCACCCCTGCCGATCCAGTTGCTCCTCCACGTGCTCTTTCACCGCCGTCAACTGCCGCGCGCTGCCGGCCGTGCAGAGCACGAAGAAGTCGGTCACGCTGGAGAGCGCGCGCACGTCCATGATCACGATGTCTTCGGCTTGCTTCTCGCGCGCCGCGCGTGCCGCACTCAGGGCCTTCGATGGACTATCGATAACAATAGAAGATGAGGAACCTTATGACGATCCCATGATGCGATACAGCCCGGTCCCGCACGTGGGACACTTCCCCTTCATGGCGGAACGTCCGTTCTTCATCTTGACTTGCTTGGCGTCTTTCATTTCTTTCTTCGACTTGCACTTGACGCAATAGGCCTCCATCCTCCCTCCCTGTTCTGTTGCCGGACACGCTCGACGCCCACTCACGGGTAGACACACGCGGAAAAGCCTAGCACGCGCCTTTGGGGCTGTCAACTTCGCGAAGAGGTATCCTCATGGATTTCGCCCACGATTTCCTCGAGCAGATCTTCAATCGTCACGAGGCCGACGGTCGCGCCCTGCGGGCTTTGCACGATGGCGATTTGCGACTTGGTGCGCTGGAAATCCGTCAGCAGCTCGGCGATGCGCTTGGTCTCCGGCACAAAGGAGACGGGCCGGATCAGGTCTGAAATCGTCAACAGCCCGCCGTGCCGAAGCATCGCCAGCAGATCTCTGGCATAAATCACCCCGACCACGTGATCGAGCGAGCCTTGATAGACCGGGATGCGCGCGTGGCCCTCTTCGATGAGCACGTCGATGACATCGACCGGTTTCGCGTCGAGATCCACCCCGGCGATCTGCTCGCGAGTCACCATGACGTCGCGGACGACGGAGTCGCTGAATTCAAAGATCCGATGCAGCATCCGCAGCTCCTCCTCGGCCAGCACCCCCGCCTCTCGACCCATCTGGATCATGACTTTGATCTCTTCTTCGGTGACGAGCGGAGAGCGCCGCTTGATCGGGATCCGCAGCAGGCGCAGCAGCCAACGCGCGGCCCACGCGAAAAACGCCGAGACCGGATAGAGCAACGCCATGAGCAATTGCAGCGGGCCTCCCAGCACAAAGGCGACCTGTTCCGCGTGCGTGGTCGCGAACATCTTCGGCGTCACCTCGCCGAGCAAGAGCAGCACGACGGTGACCACGATCGTGGCAATCGCCAGCCCGGTCTGCGAACCAAACAGCGCGATGAAGATGGAGGTCGCGATGGCGGAAATAGCCACGTTGACGACATTGTTGGCGACGAGCAGCGCTCCGATGACGTGATCCAGTTGGGTCAACAAGCGAAACGTCGCGCGCGCGCCGCGGTGCCCCTGCTCCATGAGATGCCGCAGGCGTACTTTATTGATCGACAGCATCGCCGCCTCCATGGCCGAAAACGAGGCGGAGAGCATGATGAGCAAAGCCAGCAGGATGAGCAGCGGAAGCGCGATCGCCATGCGTTAGGACGCGGTTCTCGCGCGGTAGAGTTGTTGGGATTGAATGAAGCGCGCCACCGCGGTCGGCACGAGATAGCGGATCGATCGGCCGGCCTTGATCCGCGCGCGAATATCCGACGAGGTAATGGCGAGCGGTGGCATGGGCAACCATTTCAGTCCTCGGGGATGACGCGCGCGTGCCCTGCGTGCGCCATGAACAGAACGAGCGCGCGGGACTTCGATCTGCGGACGCGGAGCCACGACGACGGTGCACAAGCGCGTCAACTCATCCCATTCCACCCAGGGAACCGCCAGCATATCTTGTCCCATGAGCAGCATCAGGGTCGCGTCCGGGAGCCGCCGATGGAGGATTCTCACCGTCTCGATGGAATACGACGGCCCGGTGCGCTGCAACTCGATGTCGGACGCCACGAACGCCGGATGATCCCGGATGGCGAGTTGGATGAGTTTGAGGCGAAGCGCTCCCGGCAACAAGTCCTTCGCCGATTTATGCGGTGGCTGCTGGGCGGGGATGAACAGGACCCGATCGAGTGCCAGCGTTTCTCGCGCCGTTTCCGCCAGCAGCAGATGCCCGAGGTGGATCGGGTTGAACGTGCCCCCGAAGATCCCCAGCCTCATCGCGGCCACGCGGCGTTATTCACGGATCTGCCCGTTGCCGAGGACCACATATTTGTACGTCGTCAGCTCCTCCAGCCCCATGGGACCGCGGGCATGCAGCCGATCCGTGCTGATGCCGATCTCGGCGCCGAGGCCGAATTGGAATCCATCGGTGAATCGGGTGGAGGCATTCACGTAGACGGCCGCGGAATCCACCTCGCGCAGAAACCGTTGGGCGGCCGAGTCATCTTTGGTGACGATGGCATCCGAATGCGCCGAGCCATAGCGGCGGATGTGCTCAATCGCCGCATCCAGCGAGGGTACCACCTTGACCGAAAGGATTAACGCGAGGTATTCCGTCGACCAATCCGCTTCGCTCGCCGGCGCGATCCCCGGGACGATCGCCCGCGCGCGCTCATCCCCGCGCACTTCGACGCCGGCATGTCGCAATTGCTCGATGGTCGAGGGAAGGAAGGTAGGGGCAATCCGCTCGTGCACGAGCAGCGTCTCCATCGCGTTGCATGTCGCCGGCCGCTGGCATTTCGCATTGAGCGCAATGGCCTGGGCCATGTCCGGATCCGCCGCGGCATCGACATAAACATGGCAGACGCCTTTCGCATGTTTGATGACCGGGATGCGCGAGCGCTCGGCGATCATGCGGATGAGCCCTTCCCCGCCGCGCGGAATGATGACGTCGATCTCCTCGTGCCGCTGCAGCATGAGTTCCATGCCGGCGCGATCGGCCGTGGGGATCAGGCTCACAGCCGCACTCGGCAATCCGGCGGCCGCGATGGCCTGCGCGATCGCCGCCCCGATCGCCTGATTGGACCGAAACGACTCCGCCCCGCCGCGCAGGATCACGGCGTTGCCGCTCTTAAGGCACAGCGACGCGCACTCGCTCGTCACGTTGGGCCGCGATTCATAGATGATGCCGATGACCCCCAGCGGCACGCGCACCTTCCGGATCAAGAGCCCGTTCGGCCGCTGCCATTCGCGCAGCACCGCGCCGACCGGATCCGGCAGCGCGATGACCGCCTCGACGGATTGGATCATCTCCTCCAGTCGCCGGTCCGTCAGCGCGAGCCGGTCGATGAGGGCTGCCGGCAAGCGC
>Ga0114945_10000394_pt1 | contig 28117 bp, 27 predicted proteins | sample OV2TP3_FD_87194 | JGI IMG/M metagenome (GOLD analysis project Ga0114945, IMG submission 87194) | Hot spring microbial communities from Beatty, Nevada to study Microbial Dark Matter (Phase II) - OV2 TP3 | ecosystem: Environmental > Aquatic > Thermal springs > Hot (42-90C) | place: USA: Beatty...
CGGCCCGGTCACCGGCTGATCGAGGAACTTGGGGGCTTGCACCGTTTCATGGGCTGGCCGCGGGCGATCTTGACCGACAGTGGGGGATTTCAGGTCTTCAGCCTGGCTCCCCTCTGCACGGTGTCGGCCGACGGAGTCACGTTCCAATCCCATTTGGACGGCTCGCTGCACCATCTCACCCCGAAGCTTGCGATCGAGATCCAGGAATCCCTGGGCGCCGATGTGGCCATGACCTTCGACGAATGTCTGCGATACCCCGCGACGGCGGAGGCCGCCGAGGCCTCGTTGGTCCGCACGACCGACTGGGCTAAGCGCTGCCGGGATGCCCGCCGCCGGGCCGACCAGGCCCTCTTCGGGATCGTTCAGGGGGGACATTACCCGATTCTACGGGCACGGGCGGCGGCGGCCTTGGTGGACATCGGGTTCGACGGCTATGCGCTCGGCGGGCTGAGCGTAGGGGAGGACAAGCAGACCATGCATGCCGCGATCGAGGCGTCCGTCGCTGAATTGACGGAATCCGCCCCGCGGTACCTGATGGGGGTGGGCACGCCGGAGGATCTCATCGAAGGCGTGGCGCGTGGAATGGACCTGTTCGATTGTGTCATGCCGACCCGGCATGGCCGGACGGGGTGGCTGTTCACATCCTTCGGACGGGTCCTGATCAAGAATGCGCAGTACGCCAAAGATGAATCGCCGGTGGACCCGGCCTGCGCGTGTCCGGTGTGCCGCACCTATTCACGGGCCTATCTCCGCCACCTGTTTCTGGCGAAGGAGATGCTCGGGGTCCGTTTGAACACCCTGCACAACCTCCATTACATCCTGAACTTGATGGCCGAACTGCGGGAGGCGATTCGTGCGGGGCGGTTGACGGAGTATCGGGAACGGTTTCACGCGATGCGGGGGGTCTGTCAGACATGAGGATGTGGACCGCGCAAGTTCTGGCCCAAGTAACAGGAGCCCCTTCGGCTCCCTCCATCGGCGAGCAGCTTGCCCAGATGCTGCCGATGTTCGTCATGATCGTCGTCATCTTTTACTTTCTCATTTACCGGCCGCAGAAGCAGCAGCGCGAGAAGCACAAGGCCATGCTGGAGCAGCTCAAAAAGGGCGACAAGGTTATCACGAGCGGAGGAATCTGGGGGACCGTGACGAACATCGGGAAAGAGACCGTTACGCTGCAGGTCGCCGACAACGCCAAGATCAAGGTCGGGCGGGAGCACATCGCCCGCCTTCGCGGGGAAGACGATGACTGAAGCAGGCCTGCCATGAAACCCATTGCCGGACGATTATTTCTCCTGGGAATCACGGTCCTCGTGTCCCTGGTGTACTTTCTGCCCTCTACGCCGCTGTTCTCGCACATGCCCGACTGGTGGAAGCAGTATCTCCCCAATAAGGGGATGACCTTGGGCCTCGACCTGCAGGGCGGCATCCATCTCGTGTTGGAAGTGGAGGCGGAGCGTGCCATCGAGATCGGAATGGACCGGCTCGCCACCAACATGACGGACCTGTTCGCGGATAAAAAGATTCAGGCGGAGTCCGTCAAGCGCAACGGGTCTGGAGAGATTACGGTCAGCTTGTCGAAACCGGAGACCAAGGATGACATCCTCAAGCTGACCGATGACCAGTTCCCCACGGTGACGAGCCGGCCTTCCGGCGATCGGGCGCTGGTCTTTTCCTTGAGGACCGATGAAGCCGAGCGGATCAAGAAGGCGGCGGTCAGCCAGGCCCTCGAAACCATCAGAAACCGGATTGATCAGTTCGGGGTGGCCGAGCCGCTGATCCAACAACAGGGACTCCGGCAGATCGTCGTGCAGCTCCCTGGCGTGAAAGATCCCGGTCGCGCCAAGGCCCTCATCAAGAACACGGCCTTGCTGGAGTTCAAAATGCTGGATGAGGACCACAAGGTCGCGCGGGAGATGCCGAGCCGGGTGCCGGCCGGGAAGGAAGACGACATCCTTCGGGAGTTCAGCCCGCAAATTCCCCAGGACGACGAAATCCTCTTCGAGCGGAACGTGGACAAGGAGACGGGCCGGGTCACGAAAACGCCCTATCTGATCAAGAAGAAGGTCGCCCTGACCGGCGATGTGCTGACCGATGCCCGGGTATCCATCGGGGAATTCCAAAACGCTTACGTCTCCATCAACTTCGACAACACCGGGGCCAAGCTGTTCGAGCGGATCACGGCGGAGAACGTCAAGAAGCGCATGGCCATCATACTGGACAACAACGTCTATTCGGCGCCGGTGATCCAGGAACGGATCGGCGGGGGGCGGGCGCAGATCACCGGCAGCTTCACCACCGAGGAAGCCAACGACCTGGCGATCGTGCTCCGGGCCGGGGCTCTCCCGGCGCCGGTCAAGATCATCCAGGATCTGACGGTCGGGCCGTCACTGGGGCGCGACTCCATCGAGAAGGGCGTCCGCTCGACCATCTTTGCGGGTTGTCTGGTGGTCGTCTTCATGGTGGTGTACTATCGGCTGTCCGGCGCCATCGCGGACTTTGCCCTGGTGCTCAACCTGATCTGTCTCGTCGGGGCCCTGGCCGGGCTCAACGCCACCTTGACGCTGCCCGGAATCGCCGGGATCATTCTGACCATCGGGATGGGCGTGGATTCGAACGTGCTGATGTTCGAGCGGATCCGCGAGGAATTGCGGACGGGCAAGCCCGTCCGACCAGCCGTGGACGCCGGCTATGATAAGGCGTTTCTGACCATCTTGGACTCGCATATTACGACCCTGATTACAGGCTTCGCTCTCTTCCTGTTCGGCACCGGCCCCATCAAGGGCTTCGCCGTCACCCTGTGCCTGGGGATCGCCATCAACCTGTTCACGGCCCTGGTCGGCACGAAGGTCATCTTCGATCTGCTCAATCGGCGAGGGCGGATGGAGCGCCTGAGCATTTAGGACATCATGCTGGAAATTCTCGGTAAAACCTCGATTGATTTCATGGGGAAACGGCGGTATGCCTTTGCCTTCTCGGGGGTGCTCGCCGTAGTCGGTCTTTTGGCCATGGTCCAGATCTGGCGAGGCGCCGCGAACCTGGGGATTGATTTCGCCGGCGGCACGGCCGTCCAACTGAAGTTCGAGCGCCAGGTCCCGATCGACCAGGCCCGGCAGGCCTTGATACGGAACGGCTTGCCCGAAGTCGAGCTGCAGGAGTTCACCGAGGGCAACAAACTGTTGATCCGGGTCAAGGCGCTGACCACCATCGAGGAGAAAGTCGCCGAAAAGGTCCTGGAGGTCTTTAAGAAGGATTTCGCCGACAACCCCTTCGTGGTGGATTCGAGCACCGAGATCGGCCCCACGATCGGCCTGAAGCTTCAGAAGGATGCCCTCATCGCCATCACGATCTCCATGCTGGGGATCATCGTGTACATCGCAGCCCGATTTGAGTTCCGCTTCGGGATCGCGGCCGCCATCGCCACCTTCCATGACGTCCTGGCCGTGCTGGGCATCTTCTACGTGCTTGACAAGGAGATCACGCTGCTGATCGTGACCGCTCTCTTGACGCTGGCCGGGTACTCGCTGACGGATACCGTCGTGGTCTTCGACCGGATCCGGGAAAACTTGAGGGTACGCCACCGGGAGCCGCTCGAAACCACCATCAACAACGCGGTCAATCAAGTTTTGAGCCGCACCGTGGTCGTCTCGCTGACCGTCATCCTGGTGCTCATCCCCCTGACTCTGTTCGGTGGGGAGGTTCTCCACGATTTCTCCTTGGCGCTGCTCATGGGGGTCATAGTCGGAACCTACTCGTCGGTCTTCGTCGCCAGCCCCCTGCTCATCCTCTGGAAGGGCACCCCCGGCAAGCTCCTCCGCCGCCGCTGAGAATCAACTATTCTCTGAGTAGAATTCGATGCCTTCCCTAATCCAAGCTGCAGGGTTATCCTATTGCAGCTAGATCAAGAGGGTGGTTGGAGGAGAAGTAGTGGCGGATCGTGACGTACTGCTGGCCAAGGCCAGGCGGGTGCTGGAGTGGGACGCGTTGCTGGAGGTGCTCGCCGGCCGTACCGTGTCGGTAATGGGAGCCGAGCGGTGCCGCTGTCTGACGCCGGCCGAGACCCTTGACGAGGTTCGCGCAGGGCTGCAAGAGACCGCCGAGATGGTCGCTCTGGAGACCACCGGCGGCGGCTTTCCCCTTGCCCACTTCCCGGACCTTCGCCAGATCATGACGCGAGCGGCGAAAGGTGCGCCGTTGGAGGCCGTGGACTTCCGCGGCCTCTCCATCGTACTCGGCCTGGTGGCCGACATCCTCCGCTTCTTGGATAAGCGTCGCTGCGAGGCTCCCGCCCTGTCCGCCATCGCTGCCGGTCTTGACGGCCTTTATCCCCTCAAATTGGCGATTGACCGGTGCATTGACGGGGAGGGGAATATCCGCGAGTCCGCGACACCAGATTTGCGAGCCTTGACGCACCATGCCAATGCGTTGAAGCAGAAGATCAGGGCACGCTTGGAGGCGATCTTGGGGTCCCGGCGTTATGCCGACCTCCTGCAGGAGCCTTATTTCGCCCAGCGCGAGAACCGCTATGTGGTGCCGATCAAGGCCGAGCGGAAGGGCGAGGTTCCGGGAATCGTACATGATGTGTCGGCCAGCGGAGCCACGGTCTTCATCGAGCCGCGCGAGTTGGTGGACCTCAACAACCAGATCAAGGAAGCCGATCTGGCGGTGGAGCGCGAAGTCCGGCGCATCCTCCTGGACTTGACCACGCAGGTCGCCGCCCATCATCACGCCATGGAAGAGGACCTGGCAATTCTGGGCCGGCTGGACTGCCTTCGGGCTAAGGCTTCTCTGGTTCGTTTCCTCGGAGCGTCCAATCCGGAAGTGAACGCGGAGGGCCGCATCCGCCTCAAGCAGGCCCGGCATCCGCTGTTGGTGCTGAGTCGGGTCAAGGCCGAGCATCCCATCGTCGCCAACGACATTGAATTGGGCGAGGCGGTGCGGGTATTGATCATCTCAGGGCCCAACACGGGGGGAAAGACCGTCACGCTCAAAATCGTCGGTCTGTGCGCTTTGATGGTAGGGGCGGGGCTCCAGATTCCGTGCGCGCCGGGGTCCGAGATGGCCGTCTTTCCGGAAGTCTATGCCGACATCGGGGACGCGCAGGACCTCGCCAAGGACCTCTCCAGCTTCTCGGCCCACATGACCGATATGATCGCTTTGCTCCGTGAAGCGACCCCTGGTGCGCTGGTCCTCCTGGACGAGCCCGTCACCTCCACCGATCCGGCCGAAGGGGCGGCCCTGGCGCAGGCTCTGCTGTTCCGGTTGGCCGAGCGAGGGTTCACAGTCGTGGCCACCACCCATTACAACGCTCTCAAAGCCCTCGCCAAGGCCCGTCCCGGCTTCGCCAACGCCAGCGTCGAGTTCAACATCGCCACGCTGTCACCGACCTACCGGCTGATCCTCGGCATGCCGGGAGGGAGTTCGGCCATTGATATCGCCGGTCGGCTGGGCATGGAGGAGGCGATCCTTGAGGAGGCCGGCCGTCTGGTGGACAGCAAGGACCGTGCGGTGGAGCATCTGATGGATGACCTCCAGGAGACCAGGCGGAGACTGGATGAGGAGGCGCGCCGGATCGTCGAGTTTCTGGCTGAGGCTGAAGCGGCGGCCCGCGTGCAGAGGGAACTGGCCGAGCGGTTGGCCGGGGCCGAGAAGGAAACCCGCAAGACCGTCCGCAAGAAGCTGACCGATGAGCTGCTCCGGGCCCGAGCAGAAGTGCAGGCGGTCGTCGAGGATCTCAAGACCGACAAGCGGCTCGTCAAGGCCCGAGAAGCTAAGGAGCGACTCCAGGCGATCGAACAGGCCATGCATTCTTGCTTGGCGCAGGCCGGCGATTATCGCCCAGTTGGGAACTTGCAGGCCGGGGAACGCGTGGAGGTCATGGGTCTGGGCACCGTTGGTGTTTTGCTGGAGAGTCCTTCCGGGAAGAAGCGAGTTCGAATTCTTGCGGGAGAGGCCGAGATGTCGGTGGAGGTGTCGCGCCTGGCCGGTCTGGCCGAGGGTGTCGGAGAAGCGGAACTCCAAGCGTCACGGGGGAAAAAGCAGGCAGGGGCGGTTCGCGAACCGTCCCTACGAATGCAAGAAGCCTCCACCGTGTTGGATGTACGGGGAAAGTCGGCTGAAGAAGCGCTAGATACGCTGCTGGCGTGCCTCGACCAGGCTTCATTGGCCGGAGCCTTAACGGTACGGATCATCCATGGGCACGGAACCGGCCGTCTCAAGCAGGTCCTTCGGGAGTACCTGAAGGGCTCGCCGTACGTCGCCGCATTCCGACCTGGAGAGCGAGCGGAGGGCGGGGACGGGGTGACCGTGGTCAATTTAAAGTAGGGGCGTGAAAAGTGGGGTCAGAGTCGCTGAGACTCCGACCCCACTTTTCCACTTTTCGCCTTACCAGATGCCCAGCGCCTTGGCGGCCTTTTTCACGTCGCGGGGCTTGACCCAGAGGATTGCTCCGTAGCGGCCCGCGCCGGCCGCAACGGCCTGAAGCGCGGTTATGTTAATCTTCGCGCTGGCGAGCCGTGCCGTGAGATCCGCGCCGGCCCCAGGGCGATCGTCGCCTTCGGCGAGGAAGCACATCTTGGGACCCTTGACCTTCAACTTGGCCTGCTTGGCTGCGGCCTTAAAGGCGGCGGGGTCTGCAGGCACGAAGTCGAGCTGGGCGCGTCGTCCCCTGGGAAAACCGGAGAAGGCAAGAAGGTTCACGCCGGCATCACGGAGCACGCCGAGCGTGCGGGCGCTTTCACCGGGCTTATCGGGTGACCCCATTTTGAAGTATTGCACGGTGCGAATCGTGTCCATCGTCGCCTCCTTCCCGCACAGGCGGGCATGATTAGGTAAACCACCCCCAAGTCTATCTCTGTAAGTTTCGGAAAGCCAGCAATCCCAGAGAGGCCATAAGCGCCTCTTAGGGGGACGGGAGATAGCCGTTCGCGCGGAACCAAATGAGCGCGTCGCGGATTGCGGTCTCGACCGGGCTTCGCGGGTAATCCAATTCACGGATCGCCTTGGAACAATCGTACTGCTGCATGTGCTTGAGCATCTCGACAAAGAAACTAGGAACAGGGGCCGGTCTCCTTACGATTGTTCTGAAGGCCCAATCTCCCAGCTTCGAGCCGTAACGCGCCAGCGCAAACGGAACCGGCAACATCGGAGCCATTACCCCCGCCACGCGCGCGATCAGAGCATTCAGCTCCTTTTGCGTCGTGTTCCAGTTTCCCAGGATGTACCGCTCGCCCACTCGTCCCCGCTCGGCCGCCCGAATCATCCCTGCAGTTACGTCCCTGACATCAATTGCGTTGACCGGACCCTGGACGTACCCAGGCATGAGATGCTTGACGATCATCAGAATCTGGGTCCCACTCGTGGGCTTGCTGTCGTACGGGCCGTAGAAGGCGGTGGGATTGACGACCACCGCCGGTAGTCCCTCACGCGCCGCATCGAGGACCGTCTTCTCCATGGCGGCCTTTGCCATGAGATAGGGATTATCAGTAAACAAGGTCGTAAAGGGACACTCTTCAGTCGCCAGCTTCATAGGATCTGATGGAAACCCGATCGTGGTGAGGGTGCTGGTGAAAACCAACCGCTCCACTGACGCGCGCCGAACGGCTGCAATGAGGTTCTTGGTTTCGGCGATAGCCTGTGCAGCGGCAACGGCGGCCGGGATCGTGTACGGCGGGTAGTAGCTGGCGGTCTGGTACACGACTCCAACGCCGTCACAAGCCCGGCCGAGCGAGTCGGCATCGGCCAGCTCGCCTTGAACCCGCTCGATGTCCAGGCCCTTCAGCGCGAGGAGGTTACTGGTCGGGCGGACCAGCGCGCGGACCTCATCCCCCTTGGCCATCAATGCGCGTACCAGGTTCGACCCGAGGAATCCCGCCGCGCCCAGCACCAGGACCTTCATGGCCCCTCCACAGGCTGCTTCTCGATGCCGGCAAATTCTTCCCGCGCCTCCTGGTAAAGGATGTCTCCTTGCCCCGTGTATCGTGGGGAGAAGTGAAACACCACCAACTCCCGGACGCCGGCTTTTCGGGCCAACAGGCCTGCCTGCCGCGCCGTCAAGTGATACCGCACTTGCGCCTTGTCGGCATCCCGATCGAGATAGGGCGCCTCACAATAGAACACGTCAGCCTCTCGGGCCAGCGCGACGATTTTAGCCTCGTTCGCCTCGTCGTAGCGGGCATCCACCACGTAGGCGATCTTTTGTCCCCGGGAGATCGTCACGAAGCGATCACGCACCTCGCCCAGCACGAACTCCCGCTCCTCCTTGCGGTGCTCGAAGTACAGCATGGCGGGAAATCGGTAGTCGTCGGGCCGGCCGTCCCAGAGGTGTTGTTTGACCTCCTTGAGCCATGAGCCGACGGGGAGGCCTTCTGCATGCAGCCGTGCCTTGTTGATGTTGACGTGAAACTTTTCCTGGAGGGCATACGCGAACGACGGAATGCGGTGGTTCAGGGACGTGGCATAGACCGTAAACATGGGGTCAACCAGCACCGGAAACAGGTCTCCGGCTGAACGAATCGCGGGGGCACCCTCGGTCAGACTAAACCCGTCGGTGGCGCGGAACAGGGCCAACCGAACCTGGCGGGGGTGGAACTCACACACCTCGATCGTCAGCGGATACCCATCCACCAGATTCCAGGTATAGCCGTGCAACTTTCCTATGACGTTGGCGATCAATCCCGGAGGGCCGTAGAGTCTCAAGATCTTGCCCCGCCCGAGCGCGATGCGGAGGAGCCGGTCGAATCCGATAAAGTGGTCCATGTGCGTGTGCGAGACGAACACGTCCATGGCGCGCAGGAGTCTCGTCGGACTCAGGGTTTCGTTGTTGCCCAAGTCGAAGAGGAGCGCGCGCCGCGCCCATTTGATTTCGACATAGAGACCGGGATCACCGAAGGGAGGGTTCACGAGATAGCTGGAATAGGAAGGCGTCATCGGATGTTCTTTCTGGCAATGGCTACGGAGCGTTGGAGGCCCTTGTGTGTGGCCCGGCGGATGGGACTCCCTTTGAAGGCGCTCTGAAATTCTTCGGCTGATTGACCGGCGAGGGTTTCCAGGTTGGGGTTGAGGGTCAGGGAAGTGCATCGGAAGGACGGCTCGGGTGTTGGCGTTGCCTGATGGTTATACGGGCACACGTCCAGGCAATCGTCGCAACCGAAAATGCGATTCCCTAACGCTTTCTGGAATTCTTGTGGGATTTCACCCTTTTGCTCGATCGTGTGGTAGGACAGGCAGCGGCGGGCATCCACGACGTAGGGCTCGGTGATGGCGCCGGTCGGGCAGGTGCGGATGCACAGCGTACAGGTCCCGCAGAGGTCGGCGCCGGGCTCGTCGGGGTCCAGGTCCGCCGTCGTCAGCACCTCCCCCAGCAGCAGCCAGGACCCGTATTCTCCGGAGACGAGATTCGAGTGTTTGCCGATCCAGCCGAGCCCGGCCCGTTGGGCCCAGGCCTTCTCCATGACGGCGCCCGTGTCCACATAGGCGCGGTTCCGCGAGTCCGGTGCCTCCGCTTGCAGGAACGCGGTGAGGGACTCCAATTGCTCCCCGAGGATGCGGTGGTAGTCCTCACCCCTGGCATAGCGGGCGATGCGCCCGTGTCCTGGGCGGTCGTCCGGCTGATCCTCGGAATAGTAGTTCATCCCGAGCGAGACGATGGCCCGGACGCCGGGAAGGAGCAGGGCGGGATTCTGCCGTTTCTTGCCGGTCCGTGCCATCCAGTCCATCTCGCCGTGATAGCCCCGCGATAGCCACTCGACCAGGCGCGCGGCTTCCGGACGGCCTGACGTGACACGACTGACCCCCACAACCTGGAAACCCAGATCGAGGGCCGTACGCTTCACTCGTTCTGTGAGGGTCATGGGGCTTTGCCGGACTGAGGGCAGTCGAAGTAAACGGTAAACTTGGCGCTGCACTGTCGGGCCTGACAAGTCCTGCAGGTGCCGGTGATCTGGGTCTTCCAGTCGGTCAGTTTGTTGTCGAAGCGGCAGGAGATCCCTGCTGACTTTTCAATGTCGGTCCAGTGCGTCTTTGTGGCAACGTTGAGGGCCACCTTGCAGGTCTTCGGGATGGGGACCTCGCACTGCTTGCCGCCGACGCCCTTCTTGATGTTTCCGATCTGGCAGGAACTCGAAGTCTGTGTCTGGCTGCCGATCGGCTGAGCGTCGGCCGCTACGGCCGCGCCGATGCCGAACAGAACAAGACCGGTAAGGAAACAGCGCGCGTACCGCATGGCGGCATGCTAGCAGGTTCGGATCTGGGGCCGCAACGGCGCATGGAGAAGGGGGACAGTCCCCCTTCTGAAAATGGGGACTGTCCCCGTTTTTCCTGATAGACTGTTTGCTATGACCAAGCGCGAAATTGCGGCCGTCTTGGAGGCGATCGCCTTTCTCCTGGAGCTCAAAGGGGAGAATCCCTTCAAGGTGAAAGCCTATCCTGCTGGAGCGCGGGTGATCGAGAGCCTCCCGGAGGAGCCGGCGGTGCTGGTGCAGAAGGGCATCCTGCGCAACGTCAAGGGGATCGGCCAGACCTTGGAAGGCACGGTCACGGAGCTCGTCACGACGGGGCGGTCCACCGTGCATCAGGAGTTGCAAGCTTCCTTCCCGGCCAGCTTGCTGGACATGGCGGCGATCCCCGGGCTGGGGCCGAAGAAGCTCAAGGCGATCTATGACCATCTGGGCATCAGCACGGTCGGCGAGCTGGAGTACGCCTGCATCGAGAATCGCCTGGTGGGGCTCCAAGGATTCGGCCAGAAGACGCAGGAAAAGATTCTGGCCGGCATCCGCCAGCTCAAGCGGCGCCGGGGCTTCCACCTCTATGCGAACGTGATCGAGGAGGCAAACCTTATCCTTGAGGTCGTGCGTGCGGCTTCGGGCGTTACCCAAGCCGATCTGGCGGGGGCGTTGCGGCGAAGGGCTGAAGTGGTCGAGGCCATTCCACTCGTCGCGGCTGGGGCTGAAGCGAAGGCATTGGCCCAGGCGCTCAGGTCGGTGCCAGACGTGGCTCAAATCGAGCCCCGGTTCGAGGCGAATAGCATTACGGCCCGATCTCCGCAGGGGCTTCCGGTGACCATCAATCTTGTCGCGCCTGCCGACTATGGCTGGGAGTTGTTGCTGGCGACGGGAAGCGTGGAGCATGTGGAGGCCCTCCAGCGGAAATTGGCGGCACGAGGAGTTCCGCTTCGAGGTGAATCTGAAGAAGCTGTGTACGACGCTGCGGGTCTTCCCTATATCCCGCCGGAGTTGCGTGAGAGCCATGGCGAACTTGAACTGGCGGAGGCGGGGCGCTTACCGGCTCTTGTTGAGTCTGGTGAGATTCAAGGCATCTTCCACAACCATACAGTCTATAGCGACGGATCGGCGACGCTGGAGCAAATGGTGGAGGCGGCACGAGCGCTTGGCTATCACTACGTCGGCATTTCCGACCATAGCCAGTCGGCCTTCTACGCGAACGGTCTCAAGGAGGACCGCATCCGCGCGCAGCATGCCGAGATCGCCGCTGTGCAGAAGAAGTTTCCGGACATCCGGATCTTCAAGGGCATCGAGGCGGATATCTTGGCGGACGGTGCGATGGACTATCCCGACGAGGTCCTGGCCACCTTCGACTTTGTGATTGCGTCGGTGCACAGCCGCTTCAATCTCTCCGAGGAGGACCAGACCCGCCGGATCTGCCGGGCGCTGGCCAATCCCTATGTCACAATGCTGGGCCATGCGACGGGCCGGCTGCTGCTCTCACGGGACGGTTATCGGGTGGACATGCGGCAGGTGCTGAACGCGGCGGCGGAATATGGAAAGATCGTGGAAATCAACGCCAACCCGCACCGGCTCGACCTGGATTGGCGGCTCTGCGGCTATGCGAAGGAGAAGGGGGTGAAGTTCAGTATCAACCCCGACGCCCACAGCACCGAGGGCCTCGAAGTTGTGCCCTTCGGTGTGAACGTCGCCCGCAAAGGCGGCGTCACCGCCGGCGATGTGGTCAACACCTTGCCAGTCGAAGCCATGGCTGCCCGGCTCCACGCCATGCGGCCCTAGTCCGGGAACTTGAACTCGCGCAGGGCATTGAATCCCGGAATGCAAGGGAGTAGTCTTCCGTTAATATCAGCACCGTCCTCAAGTGTACTAAAGACACTATTCAGTCTCGGTGGACGGCCGTACGGAAGGAGGTGAGGCATATGGAAGAGAAGTTCAGTGAACGGCTTGGTCTGGATTTCCTTAAGCGGAAAGAGTCCGTACAACAGACATCCGAGAAATCTGAATCTCCTCCCTTCATGGAAGAAACCCTGATTGCATATGGGCGCCAGGTCTTAGAGGGACTGACATCCCTGCCGAACAAGGCTGGTCAGGTCTTTGATCTAATTGACCGACTTGGGATTCGAATTGAAACTCTGATTCCAGTCGTGCAATTTCTGGTCTCCAGAGGCTACCTTGAGATTACCAAGGACGACCTTAAAGGAAACTACACCATCAGGCTGACAGACCGAGGGGCGAAGCTCATAGGCTGATTCTCTCCTTCTCCAAAGCAGGGTGATTCGATGAAGAAGGTAAGGGTAGCTCAGGGGGCGCTCCTGTTGGTCGGCGTCTTGCTGGTGGTCGGAGTCGGAGCTGTTATCGGTCGTACAGCAGAACCTGATGGGCTATCCCGCGTATTGTTCTGGGCGATGGCCAGCCTTGTCTTTGGGATGCTGACCGGTCTCTCGGAGCTACTAAGCCGATACCGTGACGAACCTATTCTGGCTTCAGCGAACCCTTTCGGGATCGGATATTTACTCTTGAACGGCCTCGTCTCACTTGCAGCATTTGCGCTTCTTCGTCGCTATCCCTCGCAGATCTTCCCCGTCATCCAGCAGGATCTCTTGCTAACTGCTGTTGTCGCTGGGTTCGGGAGCATGGCCGTCTTCCGCTCCAAGCTCTTCACCTTCCGATCAGATGACGGCAAGGATTACGCGATCGGTCCGGCCATCGTTTTAGACACGGTCCTTAAGACCATCGACCGAAAGATCGACAGACTGCGGGCTGCAGAACGACAGGCCAAAGTGTTTGATAAAATGAAGGACCTGCAAGATTTTGAAAATACCGCGCATTACCTTGAGGCCTCGCTGCTGTCGTTCCAAAACCTTACACAAGCCGAAAAGGAGGAGATTAGCCGCATTATAGACCAGTATAGGAAGGCTCCAGGCTGGTCTACTCCCCTTAAAATTATGGCCGTTGGTTTTGCCTTTCTGACGATTGCCGGCGAAGAGAACTTTGATCAGGTCATTGCGAAGCTAAGCGATTACCTGAATGTGCTGAAGCAGCAGAGCGCTCCCACTAGCCCAGCCGGGTCGCCTAGTCAAAGTGGGACTCCCGGAGCTCCATCCACCCCAAGCACTCCCTAACTTACCCCCTAGCGGCACAAGGCAAGATCGTGGAGATCAACCCCAACCCGCACCGGCTCGACCTGGATTGGCGGCCGTGCGGCTATGCGAAGGAGAAGGGGGTGCAGTTCAGCATCAACCCGGACGCCCACAGCACGGAGGGGTTGGCGGACGTGCCCTTCGGCGTGAACGTGGCCCGCAAAGGCGGCGTCACGGCCGCCGATGTCGTCAACACGCTGCCGGCCGACGCCATGGCCGCCCGGCTCCACGCCATGCGGCCCTGATGCGGGTTCTGTCGCCTGCGGCTCCGGGGTCCTGCCGCCGAGTCGCCCTGGCGTGCTCGCGGCCCGTCGCGGCCCCGCAGACTCGGGTCTCGTCGCGCTCCGTCAGGGTGGCTCGGTGACAGGACCCACTATTGGAGGTGCATTGCGATGTCCCTGAAAAAGTATTCAGCAGGGGTGCCCACCCTTGGGGTTTTACTGATGCTGGCGCTCTCGATTTCAGCGCAGGCGGACCAACAGCAGTTTGGAACCCCGAAGGGCGATGAAGGCACCAGAATTTTCAAAGCGACCGAGCATCCGAATTACACCGGGCAGTTTCGGCTCAAGGGGCAGCAGTCAGTCCTGGTCGGGAGCATGCAGGATCGTCCGCCGTGGGACCATCTCGACTATGCCGGCAAGCGCCTGACGCCGGTGCAGGGGACGATCGAGATAGATGTCAACGAGCGCGCAAACACGGGCTTGGTCACGGCCGAGTTCGTGGAAGGCGGGAACCGGTATCGCATCGTCTTCGAGCGGTTCGCGGAGTCGCGGCCCTTCCAGGACGGCGGCATCGCGACCCGCGTCTATGAGCATGGCGATTCCGGCAACGGCGACCCGCTGTATCCCAAGACCTGGCTGTATCTGGCCGGGTGGGGCACGGGAACAGTCTTCAAGAACGATGAGGTACTCTACAAAGACTATTCGGCCCACTTCATGGTGATGGAGCGCTCCCGCGATCAGAAGACGCACGAGGTGCGCTATCCGATGAAGCGGACACTCCCTGGCGGTGAAACTGATCCGGCTGGCATGGAAATCGACCTGTGGGTCCGCTCGAAGGAGGCGAACAAGGCCAATTTCCCGCCGTACGAGACCTTCGTCCATCTATACTGGGACGAAGTGACCTGGCGATAGGCGGAGCTACTCCGGGAACTTGAACTCGCGCAGCTCAGTTTTCTCGATGGCCTGCTTGACGAGGCCGTGCACGTCCAGCCGGGACTCGGCCCGGCGGATGTCTTCCAGGTTCGCCTGCGTCGTCGGGTGGGGAGGGGTGAAGAGACGGCAGCAGTCCTGATCCGGCTCGATCGAGGTCTCATAGGTTCCGATCTTCTGCGCCTGCTCCGTAATCTCCACCTTGTCCATGCCGATCAAGGGACGCAGAAAGGGTAGAGTTGCGGCCTCGTCCACCACCGTGAGGTTCCCTGCGGTCTGGGAGGCCACCTGGCCCAGACTGTCGCCCGTCACCAGCGCCCAACACTTATTCGCGCGGGCCACCTCCTCCGCGATCCTGACCATCAGCCGCCGGTAGAGCACGACCCTGAGCGGCGCCGGCGCGGACAGGACGATCTGCCTCTGAATGTCCCCGAAAGGAACCAGGTAGAGACGGGAATAGTACTGGTGGCGGGTAAGGTCCCGGGCCAGTTCCTCGGCTTTGTCGGCCGAGGCGCGCGTGACGAACGGGTGGCCGTGGAAATGGACGAAGACGGCCCGGCAGCCGCGCTTCATCATGCGGTAGGCGGCGACCGGCGAGTCAATCCCGCCGGACAGCATGCAGGCCACCTTGCCGGACATGCCGACCGGCAGCCCCCCGGCTCCGGGGAACCGCTCGTAATAGTAGTAGGCGCCGGCGCCGAGGATCTCGATGAAGATGGTGAGTTCCGGGCTGTCCAGACTGACGTGGGCGCCCGTGCGTTCCACGACCGCAGCACCGACCTGACGGTTCACCTCGATGGAGGTCAGCGGATAAGACTTATCGGCGCGCTTGGCGGTCACCCGGAAGGTGTGGAACGGGAGACCCTGGACCGATTCGCAGATCGAGGCGGTCATCGTGTCGAGATCGCTGGAGACATAGATGGCCGGGGCGAAGTTGGCGAGGCCAAACGTACTTTCGAGCCTGGACTTGATCGTAGACCAACGGGAAGGATCTTCCAGGGAAATCCTGATGCGGCCGGCCAGGCTCTCGACCTGGCGGGCACCAAGCCCCCGCAAGCCTTCGCGGAGGTTCCTCACGAGCCGGTCCACAAGGAACGTGCGGTTGCGGCCCTTCAGCGCGAGCTCATGGTAGTGGGCGATGACGTAAAAAGGGGGACTGTCCCCTTTTCTGAATCCGGGATGCAGCATCATTTCGTGGCTACTCGAGTCGAAATGGGGACAGTCCCCTTTTCCGAAATCCTATGATCCCAGCGATTCCAGGTAGCGCTCGCAATCAATGGCGGCCATGCAGCCGGAGCCGGCGGCGGTGATGGCCTGGCGGTAGACATGGTCCTGCACGTCGCCCGAGGCGAACACGCCGGGGACGCTGGTCTTTGTCCCGTCGTGCGTCAGGATGTAGCCCTTCTCGTCCAGCTTCAACTGGTCCTTGAACAGCGTGGTGTTAGGCGAGTGGCCGATCGCGATGAAGACGCCGTCGCAGGGCTTCTCGGTGACGGCACCGGTCTTGACGTCCCGCAGCCGCACGCCGGTGACCACCGGGTCGCCCAGGATGTCCTCGACCGCTGCGTTCCAGATGAAGCCGATCTTCGGATTCTTCCTGGCGCGGTCCTGCATGATCTTGGATGCCCGGAGCTGGTCGCGACGGTGCACCACCGTGACCTGCGTCGCAAACTTCGTGAGGAAGGTCGCTTCCTCCATCGCGGCATCGCCACCGCCGACCACCACGAGTTCCTTGCCCCGGAAAAAGAAGCCGTCGCATGTGGCGCAGGTCGAGACGCCGTGTCCGAGCAACCGCCGCTCGGACTCCAGCCCCAGCATGTTCGCGGAGGCTCCGGAAGCGATGATTAGCGTACGGGTCTCGATCGTCCGCTCAGCCTCGATGGTTATGGCGAGCGGGGTTCGCTTGAGGTCCACGGTCGATACGTCGCCCGTGGTGGATTCCGTGCCGAACCGCTCGGCTTGGTCCCGCATCTCCTTGATGAGCTCGGGCCCCATGATGGCGTGGTGGAAGCCGGGATAGTTCTCCACCTCGGTGGTGAGGGCCAATTGGCCGCCTGCCTGCACGCCCTCGATCAGGAGCGGGGACAGATTCGCGCGGGCCGTGTAGATGGCGGCGGTCAGCCCCGCCGGCCCGGATCCGATGATGACGACGTTGCGCATGCGGGAAATTTAGCACAGAAGGCTGGACTGTTGCACGGAAGTGAAGCGGAAGGATTTAGGCCTGGCGCGTGAGCTCGTCGTAAATGCGCCTGACCTTGTGGCGGAGCTGTTCGATGGGGAGTGTGCCGTCGAGGACGTGGTCGGCCACCTTGACCTTCTCGGCGAGAGGCATCTGGGCGTGGATGCGCTTGCGGGCTTCTTCTTCCGACAGGTTGTCGCGGGTCATGAGCCGCTGAAGCTGGGTCTGGTCATCGGCGGTCACGACGATGATTTTGTCCATGCGCTTGTGAGCTCCCGCTTCAATCAGTAAGGCGGCGTCGTAGATGACGACGGCATGCGGGTCCGCCGCGGCGATCTCTTGACTTCGACGCTCCTGCTCGATGGCCACGTGGGGATGAACGATGGCGTTCAGCCGTTCGAGTTGGGCGACATTCTCGAAGACAAGCCTGCCCAGACGCTCCCGGTCCAACGTTCCGTCGGCGCGAAGCATGCCGGGCCCGAAGGCCTCGACGATCTGATTGTAAGCCGGCCGACCGGGCTCGACCACGGCGCGAGCCAGCAGGTCGGCGTCAATGAGATGCGCTCCGCATTCCACGAAGAGCCGTGAGCCCGTGCTCTTGCCGGTTGCGATCCCGCCTGTCAGTCCGACGAGCAGCATGCCGAAACGATAGCACATTGCATCGCCACTGCAAAGGCGGCTAAAATCGCGCCGCTATGAGCACCGGTATGGGCGTAGACCTACTCGACGAGGCGATGAAAATCCAGTTGGGCGTGGAATGGGACCGCTTCAAGAAGGCGTTTGCCCAGGCCGGCGACATCGGCGCATTGAGCCTGGACGAATGGCGGATCGTCTCGGAACGCGATCGGAAGGGTCTGCCGCCGGCGGTATCGGTCGCCGCGCTGCAGGGAGTCCTCAAATTCGAAAAAGGCGGCCTCCGTGGCCAGTCATTTCGGGGTGGGGAAGAGACAAAGGATCCGACCCAACGACTTGCTGCTTTGGCACAGGCCGGGGAGGTCCGGTTCCAGGACGCGGATCATAGCGAACTGTACTCGGCGCTTGCTTTCCTTGCCGGCAAGCGGTTGGGCCTCAATGATACGCAGGCGGCGGTGTTCGGTGATGCCGTGGCCTACTTGCTGACAGGGTGGATGCAGGCCCATGCGGTTGATGCGCGGTATCCGGATAAAGTGATCTACGAATTCAAAAAGACTGCCGGTTCCGCCCCGGAAGGAGGGTTCCTCTGGAGCGACTTGCATTCTCTCCTGAACCGCAAGGGGTTTAAGGCGATGGTGGATGCGGTGCGGTTGATCGGCACGGGAGCCTTCAGGTGAGCCGGCACCGGATCGGCCTGATCAGCGTGGCGCTTGGGTTCGGATGGCTGATGTTCACAGGGGGCACGGCTGGCGCCGATGTGTCTCCGCCCGGGCGAGTCGTGGTCGTGGCCCAGGACCGGTCCGGCGCCTACTCCGAGATTCAGGCGGCGATCGACAATGCCATGCCGGGGGATACCATCGTCATCAAGGCCGGCAACTATCGGGAGGACGTGGTCGTTCACAGCAAGGACCGGCTTCGGTTGGTGGGCGAATCACGCGACAAGGTCACGATCCTTGGACTAAAACGGGTGGGCGCGTTCCGGATCGGAAAGTGGCCTTATGGGGCCAGCGAGATCGAGATCCGCAATCTGACCATCTCCGAGAACGGCGGGCTGGCCGTCGGCATCTTCAATGGCTCCCGGATTCTTCTCTCGAATGTCCGCGTTCAAGGGCTTCTGTATGTCCAACAGGCCAAGGAGATCCGGATCGAGCACTGCCTGCTCGGGGACAGCGAGACCACCGGCGTGTCGTTCTCGGATGCCCAAGGGGAAGTGGTGGGCAACGAGATCCACCATAACGACCATGGGATCACGATTGCGGGGAAGTCAGAGGTGCGTGTTGAGGGCAACATGATCACGAACAATCTGTTCGAGGCTGTCGTATTTCAGGCCGGGTCCAAGGGAGTCGTGGTTGGGAACACGATCGTCAAGAACGGAGGAGGGATCATCGTCCACGATGGAGCCCACGCCGAATTGGCCGACAACATCATCGGGACCAATCAGTCCGGAATCCCGGTCGCTCCCGAAGGTCGGTCCCTGCCGGCTTTCTCCGCTCCATGAGCGATGAATCCTGCCCCGTTCTAACGAATCAGAACACAATGAACAGCAGCCAGGTTGCCGACCACAAGAGGCTGCCCATCAGCGACCCATAAAGGATTCCCTTCGAGGGATCATCGTTGGTGTCACACCAGGGGTCGCTTTTCCTGATGGTGGAAAGCAAGGCTTTTTCGTTGAGGAAATGAGTCGGCCCTTGAATGACATAGGGGGCTTCTAATCTCGTGTCTATAACCATGGGACCACCCTCCCGCTTATTGGTTGATCTGGGGAGTTTTGAACTACTTAACCGTATCGGTCTGTGAACCTCTTGTCATTAAACGAACGAAGCAAGTGCTGTGCCGAAAAATAAACCTATGGCCCGGACAGACTGAATAGATAACGCAACAATTTATTTGAGGTTTGTGGAGGCTGTTCGGCCCAGGACAGCGATGCGACCATCAACATTTTTGAACAGAGCGGTCAGAACTTGAACAGCCCAATAGGAAAGGGACTGGTTTACAGGGGATCAAGACATCCGGGATCATCAAAGCGCGGGTCGTTGACTCGTAAGCTGACCGGGTACGCGGTCATGCCGGTGGAGGGATAGGGACGAAGCGGTGGGCTCATTGGGGGGGCGCGGCATCAATCGTAATCGTGCCGGGAAAGAGCGCCCGTGGGTCTTGGCGGAGGCGGGCTTCTCTCAGGAGGGTCCGGACACTGACAGCTACCGGCCCCTGGTAACTGACAGCGCCGTTGGTGACCACGGTGACCGGACGGGAGAGGTCCACCAGCTTGTCATTGAGATAGAGCGTGAAGCGCCGGATGCGTTGCGTGTGGACCTCGATTCGGTTACCGCCTACGATCTCGGCTACCAGCTTTGCATACAGGCGCTTGGCGATGGCGTCATCATGGCGATCGGTGAGGTTTTCTGAAAACTCGGCGATGCGGTCCGTCGCATCTATCCGTAACCAGCCGAAGGACTCTAGGTGGGAGGCGTCCCGCACGACCGTCAGCTTCTTCGGATAGGGCTCCCGGTGCTGCCGGCCCAGCCAGGCAACCAGATCCGGCAATTCCTCACGGGGGAAAAAATGCCCCCCGGCCATCGGGTGGACCCGATCATGCTCCCGGTACACATAGGGAGCCCCCAGGCGAGTCAGCTCCTGCGCGATGGTGCGGCTGAGCTCCACGGGCATGACCTGGTCTTGCTGCCCGTGGATAATATAGAGCGGCGTCTGGCTGAAGTTTTCAAGAAATGGCATCAGCACGGGATCAATGCCGCCGGCCATCGGCACGACGGCGGCGAAACGCCGAGCATGGTGCGCGCCGATCACATACGCTCCGATCCCGCCGTTGGACATGCCGGTCAGAAACACGCGGTCAGGGTCAATGTGATATTTGGCCGAGACGGCTCGAATCGTGGCCTGGACCAGATCCTCGGCGGTTCTGGTCCACCAGTTCCCTGTGCGTAGGGTGGGGCAAGCCAGGACATACTCGTCGCCAAGACGGGTCTGCCAGCGCTCCAGATAGGTATCGCCGGTAAAGCCCGCTCCATGGAGGCAGATGACGAGCCCGTAAGCTTTGCCGGGGCTGTAGGTGTGGGGGACATACAATCCGTAATGAAACATGCGATTGCCTACCCGGACGTCCTGGCTGGGCTGCGTTCCCAAAGGTTCCTTCGTATAGGCCCGACCGGCCCCAAGAATAGCCCACACCGATACGATGGTTGCATCCTCTCGGCCGAGAATCTCCCCGAGAAGCCGGTCCGCTTTCTCGGCATCGGGGGTTTCAACGAATACTCTGACTAATGAGGGTAGGGTCGGCGGGATGGGGCCCGCGGCCGGATCGGCGTGTATGGACGGGCCAATGCTGAAAGCGAATACCAGGACGAGGAATAGCCGTAAGGTACCGTGCAGGGACATAGTCCACGCTAACATGCCGATGGAGGGGTGTCAAAATCCCTTTTCTTTTCCGCTTCTCCTGCAGTAACCTGTTATCGTGGCGGTTGTCCCCCTGCCCAAGAAAACGAAAGGAGTAAGACCGAATGGCCGGATTTCCGATAGAGCCCGCAGCCCGGATCAAGACCCTGCCGCCGTATCTCTTTGCCGCCATCGATGAGATGAAGCAGAAGGCGATCGCTCGCGGGGTGGATATCATCAATCTCGGAATCGGCGATCCCGACCTGCCGACTCCCGCGCCGATCGTCGAACGGATGCAACAGGAAGCAGCGAACCCCCAACATCACCAGTATCCGTCGTATGAGGGCATGCTGAGCTTTCGGCGAGCGGTCGCCGACTGGTACAAGCGACGCTTCGGTGTCTCGCTCAACCCGGCCGACGAGGTCCTGGCGCTGATCGGCTCCAAGGAGGGCATCGGCCACGTGCCGCTGGCCTTCGTGGACCCCGGCGACGTGGTCCTGGTGCCGAGCCCCGGCTACCCGGTCTATCCGGTTGGGACCGGCTTTGCCGGGGGGGTCTCTTTTTCCATGCCATTGACGAAGGCCAATCACTACCTGCCTGATGTGGCCGCTGTCCCGAAGGATGTGGCCCGCAAGGCCAAGCTCATGTTCCTCAATTATCCGAACAATCCGACCTCCGCGACGGCCGGCAAGGACTTCTTCAAGCGGGTGGTCGAGTTCGCCCAACAGCATCACATCCTTGTCTGCCACGACGCCGCCTATTCCGAGATCTATTACGACGGTCGGCGCCCGGCCAGTTTCCTGGAAGCGGACGGGGCTAAGGAGGTCGGGGTTGAATTTCACTCGCTGTCCAAGACCTTCAACATGACGGGGTGGCGGATCGGTTTCGCCGTCGGGAACAAGCAGGTCCTGGCCGGCCTCGGGAAGGTCAAGAGTAATTTGGATTCCGGCGTCTTCCAGGCCGTGCAGGAGGCGGGGATCACGGCTTTAGAGAGCGGCGACCGGCTGGCCGACGGCATCCGGTCGGTCTATCAGGAACGTCGCGATGTGTTGCTGCCCGGACTCAAGCGGATCGGTCTGGAGGTGGAGCCGCTCCACGCGGCGTTCTACGCCTGGGTCACCGTTCCGCAGGGGTTCACGTCGGTGTCCTTCACGGCGCACCTTCTGGAGAAGGCCGGGATCGTCACGACGCCGGGCAATGGGTTCGGGCAAGCCGGTGAGGGGTATGTCCGGATGACCCTCTGCACGAAGAAGGAGCGGCTGGCGGAGGCGATAGCCAGGGTCGAGCAAGCTGGCCTGACGCCCTGCTGAGAGCCAGGACTCATGACGAGGGTTGCGGCTTACATCGGGATCGGGTCGAATCTGGGAGACCGGCGCGATCTCTGTCAGCGGGCTCTCGGATTGCTGGGACTTCTCCCGCAGAGCGAACTAACAAGCTATTCGGCGACCTACGAGACGGAGCCGGTGGGGGATGTCGGCGGACCCTTTCTGAACCTCGTGGCGCGGGTGGATACCGACTTGCCGGCCCTCCGCCTGTTGATGATTCTCCAGGAGACTGAGCGAGGGCTAGGCCGTGACCCCGAACGACGATCGGGGGCTCGGACCATGGACCTCGATCTCCTCTTTTACGGGGACCACGTGATTCACTGGGCTGAAGCGGAGGTCCCGCACCCCCGTCTGCACGAACGGCGGTTCGTACTGGCCCCCTTGGCTGAGCTGGCCCCTGACCTACTCCATCCGATTCTGCGACAAACGGCGTCTGCGCTCTTGGCCGCCCTCCGCGATCCGCACGAAGTCCGGCGGTTGGAGGATCCGGTCATTCCTTGGACTAGAGACGGAGGCAGGTGCGGGCTGACCATTCCTTGATGCAGAGGCTTCGGTCCATCAAGTACGTGGCCGCGTGGGCGTACGGACTCCACCGTGAAGGCGTGACGATCGGGTTGGTCCCGACGATGGGCGCGCTTCATGACGGGCATCGCTCCCTGATCCGGGCTGCCAGGCTCTCGTGCGATGCGGTCGCGGTCAGCATTTTTGTGAACCCGATGCAGTTCGGTCCCTTGGAAGATTTGGACCGGTATCCCAGAACCATTGCGCGGGACCTCCGCCTTTGCGAGCAGGAAGGTACGGATGTCGTCTTTGTGCCTCGCGCCGGTGCGATGTATCCGCCGGCCTTCGAAACGGTCGTATCCGTGCAGCGCTTGACCCGTCGGTTCGAGGGGATTTCGCGGCCTGGCCACTTTGGGGGAGTGACCACGGTCGTCACCAAGTTGTTGAACGTCATCGGTCCGGAGAAGGTCTTCTTTGGGCGGAAGGACTATCAGCAAGCTGCCGTGGTCGCGCGATTGGTACAGGATCTGAACTGGCCGACTGCGATCGTGGTGTGCCCTACGGTCCGGGAGGCGGACGGGGTAGCTCTCAGCTCGCGAAACAAGTTTCTGTCGCCGACCGAGCGGAAAGCGGCGACCGTCCTCTATAGGGCCTTGTCGGCAGCCCGAACCGTGATTCGGAGAGGGGAGCGGTCGGTGAACAGGGTACGGGCGGTCTTGACGCAGCTGATTTGGGCGGAACCCCTGGCGCGACTGGACTACGCGGCCGTAGTCCACCCCACCACGCTTGAGGAACTGCGTGTCGTGCGGGGGCGCATGGTTCTCTTGCTGGCAGTCTGGGTCGGAAAGACGCGCCTCATCGATAATCTGGTGGTGACGGCCCCAGGAACGCCCCCCCGTATATCCCGATGACATTGCGGCGAGACTGCATCGGAATCTATCTCCATATTCCTTTCTGTGTACGGCAATGCCACTTCTGCGCCTTTTTCACGCGGGGTTATCGAGACGACCGGGCGGCCGCCTTCGTCGCGGATCTCCTCTCGGAAATTCGGTTGTATGGCCAGGCCGGCCTGCTTCGGGGGCGCCCTGTCGAGGCGGTCTACTTCGGCGGGGGAACGCCGACCACGCTGGCGGCCCATCAGTTGCTCGAAATCCTGGAGTCCTGCCGCCGAACGTTTCATCTGGAACCCACCGCCGAGGTTACCGTCGAAGCCAACCCGGCGACCGTGGACAGCCCGGCCCTGCGGGCGCTCCTGGACGGAGGCATCACCCGAATCAGCTTCGGTGCCCAATCCTTCAACGATGCCGAATTGAAAGCGGTCGGAGCATCCCATACAGCCGAGGAAACCACGCGCGCCGTCCGGGAGGCTCGCGAGGCCGGCTTCGCGAACCTCAACCTGGACCTCATCTATGGCCTTCCCGGCCAGTCCTCCACGCGCTGGATGGCTAATCTGGAGGCCGCGATCGGCCTGGCGCCGGACCATATTTCGTTCTATGGGCTCATGATAGAAGAGGGGACCAAATTTCGACGCGATTGGGAACGTGGGCGCCTGGCGCTGCAGACCTCGGATGCCCAGGCCGATATGTATCTGATGGGGCGGGACCGGGTGAAAGCCGCGGGCTATCTCCAGTATGAAGTGTCCAATTTTGGTCGGCCGGGGCGTGCCTGCCGGCACAATCTTGGATACTGGACCGATCGGGAATGGCTCGGACTCGGCCCCAGCGCTCATTCATACCTGGACGGCGACCGGTTCTGCAACGTCGCTTCGTTGGAAGAATACCATCGTTTGGTCACGGGCGGGGCTTTGCCGATCACAGAACGGGAACCAGGCAACCCGGATCTCCGGTTACGGGAAGCGCTGGCCTTCGGACTCCGGACGGTCGGAGGAGTCAAGTTGAAGACATTGCAGAAGCGGTATGGCGTTGCCCCCCTCGAACGGTTCAGGGAGCCTATCGCACGGCTGACCCGCGAAGGATGGCTGGTCCTGGATGGCGACGTCCTGCGCCCCAGCGCCGACGGGATCGTGTTTGCCGATGACCTGGCCGTCGCCTTTCTGTGAGGGGAGGGTCAGGGGGATTTCGTCCCTCCGCCGCGGACTCCGCAGTAGGGGCAGAGCTTCCACTCGCGCTGGAGTGGGCGCCGACAAGCTTCGCAGGTTCGGTTGAGGAGCGTCTCGCAGAACGGGCAGGTCTGGAAATCATACTGGACGATCCGTGCGCAGGCCGGGCAGATCGACTCCACTTTGTCGGACACCTCGATCACTCGCAGCAGTTCCTCGATCGTCGTCAGGCCGGCTTTGGCCTTGGCGAGCCCGTCCTCGCCCAGTGAGGTCATTCGAGAAGCCAGGGCAGCGAGGCGCAGGTCCTGTTCGGAAGCCGCTGCTGCGATCATCTCGCGCATCCGAGCGGTGGGGTCGAGGATCTCCATAATGGCGACTCGGCCCGCGTATCCCGTCCCGCCGCACTGCGCGCAACCCTTTCCGGCATAGAACCGCACGTTCGTCAGGGTTTCGGGCTGGATCTTCAGCATCATCAAAGCGGCGTGCGCCGGCGTCGTTTCCGCCTTGCAATTCCGGCAGATCGTCCGGACCAGCCGCTGGGCGATGATTCCCTCGACCAGGGAAGCTACTAAGTAGCGGGGAATGCCCAGATCGATCAGCCGTGTGATAGCTGAGGGCGCATCGTTGGTGTGCAGGGTGGAGAGGACCAGGTGGCCCGTCATGGCGGCCCGGACCGCGATCTCGGCGGTCTCAAGGTCCCGAATTTCACCGATAAGGATGATATCCGGATCCTGGCGGAGGATGGACCGAAGGGCGCCGGCAAACGTCAGGCCCGCGTCAGGATTGATCTGTGTCTGGTTAATCCCGTCAATGCTGGTCTCGATCGGGTCCTCGACGGTGAGGAGGTTGAGCGAGGAGGATTTGAGGGTATTAATCAGGGCGTAGAGGGTCGTCGTTTTCCCGCTGCCCGTCGGACCCGTGACCAAAATAATCCCCTTGCGTCGATGGGTGAACGACTCGATGACGGCATAGTCCTTCTCGGACAGGCCGATGGTGTCGAGGCGGATCGTGGATTTCGACTGGTCGGTGATCCGCAGGACCATCTTCTCGCCGTACTGCGTCGGCATAGTGGACACTCTCAGATCAACCTCGCGCCGTTCAATTTTCACGCGGACGGACCCGTCCTGCGGGAGGCGACGCTCGGCGATATCCAGGTTGGAGATCACCTTGAATCGGGAGATGAGAGACGCGTGCACCGCTTTCGGCAAGCGTAGGGCCTCCCGCAGAAGCCCGTCAATGCGGTACCGGACCGTCGTGTCTCTGCGGGTGGGCTCGATGTGGATATCACTCGCATGAGAGCGGACCGCCTCGGTCATGAGCATGTTGCCGAGCCGGACGATGGGGGCCCGGCGGGTCGTTTCTTCCAGGGTTTGGACCTCGGCCGCCGTCGGCTGGGCGGTATCCGAGAGGATCTCCAGAAGATCCTGGTCATACTCCTGCGTGTTATCCCCGACGATACGCTCGAGTGTGGCTTCGATCGCCTGCTTATCGTAGATCTTCTCCAGCGCCTCTCTGATTCCGGAACGGGTCGCGATGACCGGTTTCAGCGCATACCCGCTCAAAAACGAGAGGTCGCGGATGGCCTCGAAGTCCAAGGGGTCGACCATGGCTACGGTCAAGGACTTTCCTTCGAGGCGGAGCGGCACGGCCTGATAGCGCTTGGCGAGGGGTTCGGGGACAGCGAGAGACAGATCAGTGTTCAGGGTTTCCTTGGCGAGATCTACGAAGAGGAACCCGAGTTGGTTTGACAGGCACCGGGTAAGGTCGTATTCCGAGACGATGGCGAGATCGACCAGGACTTCGCCGAGGCGTTTGCTTGTGCGTCCGCACTCTTCCACCGCTCGTTCGAGCTGGGTCCGGGAAAGCAGCCCAGCCTCGATCAAGGTTTCACCCAGTTTCCGGCGACGCTTAGGGTGTACCCACTCTTCGGATTTTGGGTCAGATTGGGGGCTCTCAGGGGTCTTGGCCATAACCGTTTTCAGAGGACTAGCGGTTTCGAACCCGAAACCACCGCATTATACCGGAAATTCAGGCAACAGCTCCCTTTTTCCGGCTTCCGGGGGTATGGTGATCGCGGGGAAATCGGTTTGACAATAACGAGCGAAGGCGGGTAGAATCATGCGGCTTTTCAGGAGGAAAAGGTCCGGGTTTCATCCTTAGATTTGTAATGTGAGGCAAAAGGCCTAGCGCGAGAAGAAAATGGGGCCTTTTGTGGGAGGTGCTAGGTCTTCTTTGTGATTGCATTCAGGATTCCTATAGGGATAGTCTAACACGGCATTTATCATCAAAAATAGTCTGTCGAGGGATATGGCATGAGTCGGTACAGTGTCCGGCCTGGACCGGAAGCGTTTCTGCCTCCGGCAGCGGCGTCGATGGGTAATGTGCTACCGGATCCCGGACAGGCGCATATTAACGGTCGGATTGTACCTGAAGAAGAAGCCTTCGAGGAAGCGGCCCGTATGTTTCTGGGGGGAACGGTTCCCACGATTTTCCCGGGTCCGCTGGTCCTTTGGGCTTGGAATGAGAAAGCGAAACGCAAGGCCAAGGCCATCAAGTTTCTCTACGACACCCTGAAGGAATGCGTTCCGCAAGAGGCCAAGGCGATGCTGATCCCGATGCCGGATTACCGGCCGAAATATCCGAAAATCAATCCCGAGGTGGAGATCAATCCCAATCATCCGAATCTGACGATCTGGCATAACAAAATTGATGTCTGCATGTTCGTGGGGGTCCACTGCCATCAGGCCAATCTCTCCCTCAAGATCATTCGCGGCGGCACCAACTGTTACACCATCGCGATGTGCGCCCAGGCCGGACACGAGGACGCCTGCCTGTCGTTTCGCGATGCTTCCGTAGAAAAGATCATGCATCTCGCGGAGTGGGTGAAGAAACTAAAAGGCACGGTGCCGTTCGGCGCGCTCAAGAAGCACGTCGCCGCGCTGGAGAGCAAGGATCACGCCGGTGGAACCAGGCATTAATTAGGAGGCCAAACCGATGGACAGCCACTCAATCATCGGCACCAAGAATAAGAAGGGGCAGACGTTTACTGATCCCTATCACCTGTTTTTTGAGGCGCCGCGCATTCCGTCGTTCTTTACGGGGAGCGAGGTCATCAAGGAAGCGATCAGGCGGGCCAGCGTGGATTTGATGGTGGCCTACCCCATCACGCCCCAGAGCGAAGCGGCGGCCCTGATCGGGGAACTGTACGCCGAAGGCTACGTCACCGACTACATGCGCGGCGAGAACGAGTTCGGCGTGATGTCCGAATGTGCGGGGGGGGCGTTCGGCGGCGCCCGCGTCTTTACGACCACGGCCGGACCCGGCACCATGCGGGCCATGGAAAACTTCCCGATGTGGTCTGGGGCGCGCTTGCCGATCGAGATGATCGTGACGTGCCGCGGCATCAATTCGCCGTTGAGCATCCAGCCGGACACGCTGGAGATTTACTTCCTTCTGGAGACCGGCATGCTGGTCTGGCATGCGGAGACGGCGCAGGACTTC
>Ga0114945_10000395_pt1 | contig 28103 bp, 27 predicted proteins | sample OV2TP3_FD_87194 | JGI IMG/M metagenome (GOLD analysis project Ga0114945, IMG submission 87194) | Hot spring microbial communities from Beatty, Nevada to study Microbial Dark Matter (Phase II) - OV2 TP3 | ecosystem: Environmental > Aquatic > Thermal springs > Hot (42-90C) | place: USA: Beatty...
ACTTCAGGGGAAACAGCCTCACCCTCTCTGCGGAGCGCGGGCAGAAGAAATACCGCAAGGAGGTCCTGCTGTCGGGGGATCTGGACCCGGGGCAGGTGACCGTGTCCTGTCACAACGGGGTTGTGGAGATCCGGTGTCTCAAGTCGCGAGCGTCCAACCGTGACCAGAGTTGACGAGGAGGGGCGAGGAGACGAGGGCATCTACCTCTTCTGCTTTGCCCGTCAGGGGGTTCTGCCGGGCCTGGCCGGCCCTGGCCTGGATGAGCAGAGCCCGGTCTTCCTGTGGGCGTTCAGGGAGGTCGTGGCGGTGTTGAGCCGGGTGCCTCTAAGGGCGTTCTGCGGGCCGTCGGGGGAGGCGCATCTGCGGGACCTGACCTGGGTGGGCCCAAGGGCGTGCCGGCACGAGGAGGTGATCGAGCGGGCGATGCGCTGTTCGCCGGTCTTCCCCGCCCGATTCGGCACGCTCTTCTCTTCGGTGGAGCGGCTGGAGGGCCTGTTAAAGGCCCACTACGACACGGTTTCGGGATTTCTCGACTCCATGATCGACAAGGAGGAGTGGGGGGTCAAGGGCCTGCTCTGCGAGGCAGAGGCCGAGAGGCACCTGCTCGCGCCCCCTTCGGACCTCCCCCCGTCGCCGGGGGCGCGCTACCTTCTGGAGCGGGGGCGCCGGGCCGAGGCCGACCGGCGGCTGAGGTCCTGGGTGGAGGCGGTCGGCGCGTCGATGACAGAGGACCTCCAGAGGGGTTCGGTGGCGTGTCGCGGCCTGAGGGCAGTTCCCAGGGACGTGTCGGGGAGAGACGCACAGGTCGCGTTCAACCTGGCCTTCCTGCTGTTGCGGAGCACCCGTGAAGACTTCCGCCTCCGGGTCGAGCGGCTCAACGCCAAGCACTCCGGCCGGGGGCTGAACCTGGAGCTTTCGGGGCCGTGGCCGCCCTACAGCTTCTGCCCCTCTCTGGACCCCCTCGCCGGGGCCACGCGGGAGGCGAACGCAAGCGCGTGAGCTATCTGGTCTACTGCATCCTGGGGGCCGGAGGGGGAGCGGCGATGCCCCTCGGGGTGGACGGCCAGCCGGTCCGCCTGGTCGAAGAGGGGGGGCTGGGCGCTGCGGTCTCGCGTGTCTCCAACCCTGCGGATGGGGTGCGCCCCGACACCCCTCGCCTCCTGACGTATGAGAGGGTAGTCGAGGCCCTGCACCGGGGCCGGGCCGTGTTGCCCGTGCGCTACGGATGTCTGCTGACGGATGAGTCCGAGGTGATCGAACTGCTCCGCAGACACCGCCAGGCGTACCGATCCGCCCTGCGGGAGCTGGAGGGGTGTGAGGAGCTGGGGGTCCGCATCCTCGCAAAAGACGCGGAGGAGGGGCGCGGCGTGTCCCGCCCGGATGTCCCCGCCCCTTCGCCGGGAAGGGCCTACCTGACGGCCCGAAGGTCCCACTATGAGGAGAGGGACGGGCGCTCCGAGGGCCAGGTCGCGGCCGCGGAGAGGTGCCGCGCGGCCTTTGCCGGGCTGTTCGTCAAGTGCAAGGTGGAGTACCCCTCCGGTTCGCATCCGGTGTTTTTGATCCCCCTCCTGTCTCTCTATTTTCTGGTGAAGAGGGAGAATCTGGACGCCTTTCACCGGGCCTTCCAGGCCCTGAGCCGGGGGGATGCGGCGCGGATGCTTCTGAGCGGCCCGTGGCCGCCTTACAACTTTGTCCCGCAGGATGAGGATGCCTTAAATGAGCAACCCAACAAAGCAACGACAGGGGGGAGGTGAAAACAGATGGCGCAAGTGCAGACGGTGACGCATTCCTCGAGTCTGGCGGAGGTGGTGGACCGGATCCTGGACAAGGGGATGGTGATCGACATCTGGGCGAAGGTGTCTCTGGTGGGGATCGAGTTGCTGTCCATCGAGGCCCGGGTGGTCATCGCCTCCGTCGAGACCTACCTGAAGTACGCCGAGGCGATCGGCCTCACGGCCACAGCCGCTCCGGCGTAGGCAGCGTTCGCCGGAATCATAAAATGGGTCCAACGGCCGGGGGAGGGCGTCTTCTAACCCTCCCCCGGCGGAGGACCTGAACGAGAAGCTCAGACCAAGCAAGGAGCGCCGACATGGGGACAATAGCCGAGGATATGGCCCGGTTGCGGAATGAGATGAAGTCTTTGCGGGATGGACGGGAGGCATTTGTCCGAGACCTGAGGGCTGCCGTCCCCAAGATACTGGCGGGCTACCGGAAGGTCCACGCCCAGACGGCCCAGCAGGCGGCGGCCGAGCGGCGGGCGTTCGTGTCCAGGATGCTGGCGGGCTACCGGAAGTCCCACGCCCAGATGGCCGAGCAGACGGCGGCCGAGCGGCGGGCGTTCGTGTCCGAGATGCGGAAGAAGTCCGCGGAGATGCAGAGGGAGCTGGCGCGGGACCTGGCCGGCTTTCGCCAGGCATGGTATGGTCCCGTCCGGGCGGAGGGGGAGCCGGGGCGCTGGTCAGAGGCACCCCGGCCCGTGGAGGTGGAGCGCCCGAGGGGCGGGAGAAAGCGCCGTGAGCAGGCGGAATAGAGAAGGAAGCCATTCAAAATGAATCAGAACGGACATGAAGATGCGTTGGCGGCCCCTGCCACGGTTTACGCTGGCGGCGAAACCATCCTGCCCGAGCCGAGCGAGGAGTTCGTCGTCACGACCTATGTCGAGCAGGTGACCGAGCGCGCCCTGGCCTACCTGGAGGCGGGGTATCCGGTCCACTTCGCCGGCCCGACGGGGACGGGGAAGACGACGCTGGCCTTCCACGTTGCGGCGAGGCTGGGCCGGCCGGTCACGCTCATTCACGGGGACGATGAGTTCGGGAGCTCCGACCTGGTCGGCAAGGCCACCGGCTACCGAAAGTCCAAGCTGGTCGATAACTTCATCCACTCCGTCCTGAAGACCGAGGAGGAGATGGAGAGCCTCTGGGTGGACCACTGGCTCACCACGGCCTGCCAGAACGGGGACACCCTGATCTACGACGAGTTCAACCGGTCGCGGTCGGAGGCGAACAACGCGCTCCTGAGCATCCTGTCCGAGAAGATCCTCAACATGCCCAAGCTCCGCAAGTCCGGGGAGGGCTACCTGGAGGTGCACCCGGAATTCCGCGCCATCTTCACATCCAACCCGGAGGAGTACGCCGGGGTGCACAAGACCCAGGATGCCCTGATGGACAGGCTCATCACGATCCAGCTCGACCACTTCGACCGCGAGACCGAGGTCCAGATCACCATGTCGAAGTCGGGCATCTTGAGGCCGGACGCGGAGGTCATCGTGGAGGTCGTGAAGGAGCTGCGCGGGGTCGGCGTCCACAACCACCGCCCCACGATCCGCGCCTGCATCGCGATCGCCCGGGTCCTGGCCCGCCGCGGGGCCCACGCCCGGTGGGATAACCCCGTGTTTCGATGGGTCTGCCGGGACGTCCTGAACACGGACACGGCCAAGGTGACCTACGGGGGCCAGTCGGTCATGCCGCAGAAGGTGGAGGAAGCGATCCAGAAGGTCTGCGGGCCCCCGAGGGCCGGGGGGCGGAATCGAAAGACGGCGAAAGGGGGGAGATGAGCGTATGGCGGCTATCCTCAAAAGGAAGGTGAGGGGTTTAAAGCACATCCGAACGCTTTCAGGGCGGTATGATGGGGCCACGATGCCCTCCAAGATTTACATGAAGCTCAGCTGCCTTGAGCAGGAGAAACTCCGGCTGGAAGGCGAGCTGGAGAAGATCGCGCACCGGGTAGAAGATATCGAGGCGCGCTCCCAGGAGATCGAGGCGGAGAAGGCGGCCCTCCTGCAGATCCTGGGGGAGAACGCCCCTCCCGCCGACCCCGCAGGGGACGCGCCCAGGCCCGCGCCCCGCTCCAGAACAGGGGGGATCAAGCTCAGGTACTGAAGGGGGATGCGCGTCCTATGTCCGAGAGAGCGGAAGCGAGGGGAAGGTACCTGTATGCCATCGCAGGGGGCGTGGAGGGAGTCGCCGCGCGGGAGGGCCGGGGCTACGGTCCTGTCGGCATCGACGGGGGGGAGGTCTATGCCATTTCGGGCAGCGGACTGGCGGCCGTGGTCAGCGACGTCCCCAACCGGAGGATCCGCCCGGAACGCCGTCACCTGTCGGCCCATCAGGAGGTCCTGAAGCGGCTCATGGAGGAGGACACCGTGCTGCCGATGTCCTTCGGGATGATCGCGGACAGCCCTCAGGCGGTTCGAGAGATCCTCTCCAAAAACCGGGACACCCTGACCGAACAGCTCCAGCGCCTGGCGGGCAAGGTGGAGATGGGCCTGCGCGTCGTGTGGGACGTGCCCAACATCTTCGAGTACTTCGTCAACACCCACCCTGAGCTGAGGGCCGCGCGCGACCGGCTGTTCGGCGCCCACCGCGAGCCCACCCTGGAGGAGAAGATCGAGATGGGGCGGATGTTCGAGCGCATCCAGACCGAGGACCGCGAGGCCCACGCCGGGGCGGTGGAGGAGGTCCTGGCCCCGCGCTGTTTTGAGATCAGGCGCAATCCGCCGCGTCACGAGCGGGAGGTGATGCATCTCGCCTGTCTGGTCGGGCGCGCCGCGCGGGCCGAGTTCGAGGCGGGCGTGTTCGAGGCGGCCAGGCGGTTCGACGACAGCTTTGCCTTCGACTACAACGGCCCCTGGGCGCCCCACAACTTTATCGAGATCGACCTGAAGATATGAGACCCCTCCCCCGGCCCCTCCCCTGAAGGGGAGGGGAGTTGGGCGGTTGGGTCCGTATTCACACAGCCATGTTCCTGATCGACGACATCTTTCTCGCCCCGCTCCACGGCGCCCTCTGGGTCTTCCGCCAGGTCGCCGGGGCGGCCCGTCAGGAGCTGGAGGCGTCGGAGGGGGCCATCACCGCCGAGTTGAGCGAGCTGTATATGATGCTGGAGACCGGGAGGATCACGGAAGGGGAGTTCAACGCCCGGGAGAAGGAGCTTCTGGACCTGCTGGACGAGGCGCAGGGGCAGGGACCCGGCTCGGGAGGAGGGGGGAGCGAAGGGGGCGTCGGGGGAGACGAGAGAGAGGCGTAGCGTGGAGGGGCCGGCCTTTTTGCGGGACCGCGGCCCGGGCCTTCTGCTGTTTGGGGGCAAGGGGGGAGTCGGGAAGACGACCTGCGCCGCGGCCGCGGCGCTCGACCTGGCCGGAAGGCTCCCGTCCGTCCTTCTGGCCTCGACCGACCCGGCCCATTCGCTGGCCGACAGCCTGGCCGGGCTTTCGCCCCCCTCCAACCTGGACCTCATCGAGATCGACGCGCAGGAGCGCCTGACGGCCTTCCGGGAGCGGCACGGACAGAAATTTGAGGAGATGGCGCGACGCGGGACGTTCCTGGACGACGAGGACATCCGCCGGCTGCTGGACCTGTCTTTTCCGGGCCTGGACGAGGTGATGGCCTTCCTGGAGGTCTCCCGCTGGGCCGAGGGGGGGCGCTACGACCGCATCCTGGTGGACACGGCCCCCACGGGCCACACCCTGCGGCTCCTGACCATGCCGGAGTTCTGGCGCAGGTGGCTCCAGACCCTGGATGCGCTGCTGGCCAAACACCGCTACATGAAGAGGCTCTACAGCGGCTTCTATCGCCGCGATGAGCTGGACGCCTTTCTGGAGGAGCTGGCCGCCTCGGAGCGGCGGATGGAAGGGCTTCTGCAAGACCCCGCGCGTTGCTGCTTCGTGCCCGTGACGCTGGCCGAGACCCTGAGCCTTCACGAGACGACGGCGCTGGTGGGCGAGCTGGAGCGGCTCCGGGTTCCGGTGGGGGAGGTCGTGGTCAACCGCCTCTACCCGGCCAGCGCAGCTGAACAATGCCCGGCCTGCGCGGAGGGGCGCGACGGGCAGATGCGCCGCCTGAGGGACCTCTCCGGGCCGCTGGCGCGCTACCCCCTCTGGGGGGTCCCCCTGCACGCGCAGGAGGTCCGGGGCGAGGGGCCTCTCAGGGCGTTCTGGGGCGGCGTGGAGCGGATGGACACCCCCCTACCCTCCCCCGATTTCGGATTTCGGATTTCGGATTTCGGAATGGAGGCTTTACAATCCGCAATCCGCAATCCGCAATCCGCAATCCAGAAGGCGAACCGGACTCCCCTCGTGGAGGGGCCGGCGGGGCTGCCGTCTCCTGAGACGAGGCTCCTGTTTTTGGGCGGCAAGGGGGGGGTGGGAAAGACCACCCTGGCCTGCGCCACGGCGATTCGCCTGTCTCTGGCCGGACGGAGCGTCCTCCTGGCCTCCACGGACCCCGCCCACTCCCTGTCGGCCTGTCTGGGCGCGCGGGTGGGGGCGGACCCCACGCCGGTCTTGCCGGGGCTCTGGGCGGTGGAGATCGACGCAGGGGGGGCGTTCGAGGCCCTGAAGGCCGCGTATGCGGAGGAGCTGAATCGGTTCCTCGACTCCATCTCGCCCAACCTGGACCTGACGTTCGACCGGCAGGTGATGGAGCGGATCATGGACCTGTCTCCCCCCGGCCTGGACGAGGTCATGGCCCTCAGCCGGTTGATGGGGTTCCTGGCCGAGGACCGCCACGACTGCTTCGTCCTGGACTCGGCGCCGACGGGGCATCTGATCCGGCTGCTGGAGCTTCCGGGGCTGATCGACCGGTGGCTCAGGGTTGTGTTCGATCTCCTCCTGAAATACCGGGAGGTCCTGCGGGCGCCGGACCTCTCGCGGCGTCTGGTGGAGGTGTCGAAGGGCCTCAAACGCCTGAGGGTGCTGCTCGGCGACCGGACCCGTTCGGCGCTCTACGCCGTCAGCATCCTGACGGAGATGGCCCTCGAAGAGACCAGGGACCTGGTCGCCGCCTGCGACAGGGTGGGCGTGGGCGCGCCCGCGCTGTTTCTGAACCTCGCCACGCCGGCCAGCGAGTGCCCCCTCTGCTCCGAGGCGCGCCGGGTCGAGTCGCGCGTCCGCCGGAGGTACCGCGAGGCGTTCCCCGGCAGGCCGCAAACCCTGGTCTTTCGGGGGAGGGAGCCCGTCGGGGTGGAGGCGCTGGAAAGGTTGGGGCGGGCGCTTTACAGGTGAATCAGAGTCTTTTATGCCCGGAGTCTACGAGGAACATATCTCCCTGTGCGAGGCCCTGGACCGGGTGTTGAACAAGGGTGTCGTGATTCGGGGGGACATCACGATCTCGGTCGCCGAGGTGGACCTGATCTACCTGGGGTTGAATCTGGTCGTCTCTTCGATCGAGACGATGCGCCAGGTGGGCGTCCTGACGCCCGTCGCCGAGATCCCCAAGAACAGGACGTAAGACATGCCCCTGACGGAAGACAAGACCGTGGCGTCTCAGGACCTCAGCGACTTCGCCAGGGTCATGCGGGCCGACCCCCTGCCGCGCCGTCTCTGCCTGAAGGAGGACGACGTGCAGAACGGCCTGGGGCGGCTGGTGCTCACGCTGGTGAAGCTGCTCCATGAACTCCTGGAACGGCAGGCGATCCGGCGCGTGGAGTCCGGGTCTCTGACCGAGGACGAGGTCGAGCGGCTGGGGGTGGCCCTGATGCGGCAGGCCGAGGAGATCGAGCGGCTCAGGAAGGCGTTCCACCTCCAGGAGGAGGACCTCAACCTGGACCTCGGCCCGCTGGGGAAGTTGCTGTAGCTAATGCATAAATTTTGTGCATAGAACGACGTCGCCTGGCGCACAGGCCCTCACCCCGCCTCGCTGACGCTCGGCTTCCCCTCTCCCACGTGTGGGAGAGGGGTGGCAGGCGCAGCCTGACGGGGTGAGGGCCAGAGCTGTAGCCTTTTTTTAATCAGGCTCTGGTATAGTCCCCTGTATAGGAATCGTGAAAAGTTATTAAGGAGCCCTTATGGCAGTACCGCAGCGTGGCGTGGTCCACGGCGTCGAGAGTTCGACGCTGGGGGACATCCTGGAGCGTGTGCTGGACAAGGGGATTGTGATCGCCGGCGACATCAAGATCAAACTGGTGGACGTGGAACTGCTCACGGCCCAGATCCGACTGGTCATCTGCTCGGTGGACAAGGCTGTCGAGATGGGGATGGACTGGTGGGTGACAGACCCGAACCTCAGCTCCGGCGCGAGGAAGGCCGAGCTGGAGAACCGGGCCATCCGGAAGCGTCTGGAGGAGATAGAGGCGCGCCTCGCCTCGAAGGAGGCCAAAGCATGAGGAAGATCAAGACGCAGCGCAGCGCGAAGGGGTATCGAGACCTGAACGCGAACTATAAGACCACCCGCTTTGTCACGAACCGGCGGCTGCCCCCCCGCACGGCGGAGCACATCTGGCACGCCCACGCCCTCAAGGGCATCCGGGAGATCCCCCGCGCCGGGTGGGCCACGTGGGAGCCGGCGGTGGCCGCGGCCCTGCGCGATCTGGAGATCCAGCGCTACTCCAAGGCCAACCGCTACTACAGCGCCATTGAGCGCAACCAGGCCCTGTTAGAGGCGATCCGCGTGCGCAGCGAGGCGCTCCAGGTCACGGCCAGGGAGCTGGAGGAGGCCAACGAGAAGCTGGGGTTGACCAACCAGGAGATCGAGTCGGCCAACAAGGAGCTGGGGCTGGCCAACCGGGAGCTGGAGCTGACCAACAAGGAGCTGGAGACGGCCAACCGGGAGCTGGCGGCCACCACGCAGCGGTTAGAGTACACCAGCAACTACCTGCAGACCATGATGGACTCCATGCTGGACATCCTGGCGACCACCGACGTGACCGGCGTGATCACGGACGTGAACCGGTCCACGGAGCGGCTCACCGGCCATTCCCGAGGGGCGCTGATCGGGAGGCCCTTCCAGGGCCTGTTCACCGACGTCGAGGCCGCCCAGGCCGTCGTCGAGAAGGCGCTGGCCGAAAAGAACATCGCCGACTACCGGCTGTTCCTGGCCGCCCGAGACGGGCAGGTCCTCCCCGTGAACTGCAACGCCACGGTGCTCCAGGACCTGGAGGGGCGGACCACGGGCGTGCTGTTCGCGCTGCGGGACATCACCGAGCGCCTGCGGGTGGAGGAGGCGCTCACCAGGCAGGCCCTGGAGCTGAAGCGCTCCAACGACGAGCTGGAGCAGTTCGCCTACGTGGCGTCGCACGACCTGCAGGAGCCCCTGCGCAAGGTCATGGCGTTCGGGGACCGGCTGAAGACCAAATGGGGCGAGGGGAGCGGCGAGGAGGGGGGCGACTACCTGGAGCGGATGCAGGAGGCGGCGAAGCGGATGCAGGTCCTGATCAACGACCTGTTGAGCCTCTCCCGCGTCACGACGCGGGCGCAGCCGTTCACCCAGGTGGACCTGGGTCAGGTGGCGCAGACGGTGATCTCCGACCTGGAGGTGCAGATCGAGCAGACGGGGGGGCGGGTGGAGGTGGGGGAGATGCCGACCCTGGAGGCGGACGAGACGCAGATGCGGCAACTCTTGCAGAACCTGACCCACAACGCGCTGAAGTTCCACCGGGAGGACGCGCCGCCGGTGGTCAAGGTCTACGGGAGGGTCCTCAGGGGCCGGCGAGGGGGGCCGCCTTCGGCGGGGGAGCGGTGCCAGATCTTCGTGGAGGACAACGGGATCGGCTTTGAGGAGAGGTATGCGGACCGCATCTTCGGGGTCTTCCAGCGCCTGCACGGGCGGAGCGACTACGGGGGGACGGGCATCGGCCTGCCGATCTGTCGCAAGATCGCGGAGCGGCACGGGGGGAGCATCGTGGCCAGGAGCGAGCCGGGGAAGGGGACGAGGTTCATCATCACCCTCCCCGTCTCACAGGTCAAAGAGGAAGCCATCTTATGAACGAATACAGAAGGCGTGGCACGATCTTGATCGCCGAGGACGACGACGAGGACCTCCTCCTGGCGCAGGAGGCGCTGGAGGAGTGCGAGTTCACCGGCGACCTGCAATCCGTCAAGGACGGCGAGGAGCTGATGGACTATCTCCACCGCCGGGGCAAGTACGGGCGGTCCTACCCGTCGAGGCCGGTCCTGATCCTGCTGGACCTGAGGATGCCGAAGAAGGACGGGTACGAGGCGCTCCAGGAGATCCGGTCCGACCCCGAACTGCGGCTCATCCCGGTCGTGGTCCTGACGACGTCGCGGATGGAGGAGGACGTCCAGAACAGCTATACCTTAGGCGCGAACTCTTACATCGCCAAGCCGGATGCGTTCGAGGGGCTGGTGGAGGCCCTGAGGGTGCTGGAGAGATACTGGTTCGATGTCGTTTCGCTGCCCAGGGTGGACGGATCGGAGGAGCGCCCGCCCACGTCTTAGACCGGGGGTCGAGATGAAGGTTGCCCGTAAAAAGCCTCATCGGGAGATCGTCGGGCGCAGGCAGGAGGGGGAGGCCAGGCAGGCGGGCGAGGCGCAGTTCCGGGCCCTCGTGGACGCGGCCCCGATCCCCATGGCCGTCACCCGGCTGTCGGACGGCGTGATCCTGTATGCGAACGAGCAGGCGGGCCGGCTGGCGGGCCTGCCGCCCGGCGAGCTGGTCGGACGCCGGACGCTGGACTTCTACGACAACCCCGCCGACCGGGAGGCGCTGATGGAGGCGATGAGGCGGGACGGGTACGTCCGCGACCGGGAGGTGCGCGGGAGGCGGGCGGACGGCGCTCTGGCCTGGGTGGTCGTCTCCCTTCAGCCCATGGCCTTCAACGGCGAGGAGGCGATCTTCGTCGGGCTCCACGACGTCACCGACCGCAGGCGGGCGGAGGGCGAACTCCGGAGGCGCGAGCGGCAGCTCACCGAGGCGCAGAAGCTCGCCCACCTGGGCAGCTGGGAGTGGAACATCCGCACCAACCGGGTGACCTGGTCGGACGAACTCTACCGCATCTACGGCCTGGAACCCCAGGAGTTCGAGGCCACCTACGAGGCCTACCTGGAGCTCGTCTACCCCGACGACCGGGGGCTTGTCAGAAAGGTCATCGAGACGGCCCTTCGCGACCTCAAGCCGTTCGCCTTTGAGGAGCGCATCCTCCGGCCCGACGGGACCATCCGGACGCTCCAGAGCCAGGGAGAGGTCGTCCTGGACGAGGACGCCAAGCCCCTGAGGCTGGTGGGGATCTGCCAGGACATCACGGAGCGCAAGCGGACGGAGGAGGCGCTGCGGGAGAGCCGGGAGCACAGCCGCCAGATCATCGAAACGGCGAACGAGGCGTTCGTCGAGATGGACGCGAGCGGCCTGATCACGGACTGGAACCGCATGGCCGAGGTCACCTTCGGATGGGCCCGCGAAGAGGCCGTCGGGAGGCCCATGGCCGAGCTGATCATCCCCCCTCAACACCGGGAGGCGCACCGGAAGGGGCTGCAGCATTTTCTGATCACGGGGGAGGGGCCGGTGCTGAACCGGCGGGTCGAACTCACGGCCCTGCACCGCGAGGGGCGCGAGTTCCCCGTGGAGCTGACGATCTGGCCCATCCGGAGGGGAGAGACTTACCGGTTCAACGCCTTTGCCATGGACATCACGGAGCGCAGGCAGGTGGAGGAACAGCTCAGAAAGCGCGAGATGCAGCTGCTGGAGGCGCAGCAGATCGCTCACATCGGGAACTGGGAGTGGGACATCCCTGCGAACGTCGTGATCTGGTCCGATGAACTCTACCGCATCTACGGTCTGAGGCCGGGAGAGGTCCAGGTATCCTACGAAGGCTTCCTGGAACGGGTACATCCCGACGACCGTGTGTACGTGAAGGGCGTGGTTGAGGAGTCTTATCGGACTCACAAGCCTTTCAGTTTTTACCATCGCATCCTCTGGCCGAACGGGACCGTGCGCATCCTTCACGGGCGGGGGAGGGTCGTCGTGGATCAGGACGGTCATCCGACCCGGATGGTGGGGACCGGACAGGACGTGACCGAGGCCAGGCAGACGGAGGAGGCGCTGGCGCAGCAGGCGCGGGAGCTGGCCCGCTCCAACGCCGAACTGGAGCAGTTCGCCTACGTGGCGTCTCACGACCTGCAGGAGCCCCTGCGCAAGATTCAGGCGTTCGGGGACCGGCTGAGGGGCAGATGGGGCCCGTCGCTGGAGGGGGAGGGGCGCGACTACCTGGAGCGGATGCAGGAGGCGACGAGGCGGATGCAGGCGCTGATCGACGACCTGCTGACGCTGTCGCGGGTCGCCACGCAGGCCCAGACGTTCGAGCCGGTGGACCTGGGGGAGGTGGCGCGCGAGGTGGTGTCTGACCTGGAGGTGCAGATCGATCAGACGGGGGGGCGGGTGGAGGTGGGGGAGCTGCCGACGATCGAGGCGGACGAGACGCAGATGCGGCAGCTCTTGCAGAACCTGATCCACAACGCGCTGAAGTTCCACCGGGAAGACGCGCCGCCGGTGGTCAGGGTCTACAGCGAGGCCCTGCGGGAGGGCCTGGCCGAAGGGCAGTGTCAGGTCTTCGTGGAGGACAACGGCATCGGCTTTGAGGAGAAGTTCGCGGACCGCATCTTCGGGGTCTTCCAGCGCCTGCACGGGCGGAGCGAGTACGAAGGGACGGGCATCGGCCTGCCGATCTGCCGGAAGATCGTGGAGCGGCACGGGGGGGGCATCGCGGTCAGGAGCGCCCCGCGGCAGGGGACGACGTTCATCGTCACGCTGCCCGTCGCGCAGCCCAGGGGGAGGAACGGGGACGTTTGAACGTGGATGATCACCGGTTGAACATCCTGCTCGTGGAGGACGACGAGGACGACTACGTCCTGGTGAGGGACCTGCTCAGGGAGATCGAGGGGGGGCGGTTCCACCTGGAGTGGGCCTCGTCGTATGAGGCGGCCATAGAGGCGATCCAGCGCGCGCCGCACGACGTCTACCTGGTGGACTATCGTCTGGGGGCGCGCAACGGGCTGGAGTTTTTGCGGGAGGCGTCGGAGCGGGGGCGTCGCGCGCCGATGATCCTGCTGACGGGTCAGGGGGGCCGGGAGATCGACGTGGAGGCGATGCGGGCCGGGGCGATGGACTACCTGGCCAAGGGGCAACTGGACGCTGTGCTGCTGGAGCGTTCGATCCGGTACGCCGTGGAGCGGATGCGGACGCTGGAGGCGCTGAGGAGGAGCGAGGAGGGGTTCCGGGCGATCGTGGAGACGGCCCCCATCCCCATGGCCATCATCCGGCTGTCAGACGGGGCGATCCTCTACGCGAACGAGTCCCTCGGTCAGGTCGTGGGGGTCCCGGCCGGGGCGCTGATCGGGCGAGGGACGCTGGACTTCTACGAGGACCCCTCCGATTGCCAGGTGTTGCTGGACATGCTGAATCGGGACGGGTGCGTCCGCAACCGCGAGGTCGTCTTCAAGAGGGCGGACGGCGCGCCGTTCTGGGCGCTGATCTCCTTTCAGGCCATGACGTTCAACGATGAGCGGGCGGTGCTGGTGGGGCTCTACGACATCACCGACCGCAAGCGGACGGAGCAGGAGCTGATCCGGCTGGAGCGCCTGCGCGCCCTGGGGGAGATGTCGGCGGGGGTCAGCCACAACCTGAACAACATCCTGGTGGGCGTCCTGGGCCCCGCGCAGCTCCTGCACAGGAGGATGGACGATCCGCAGGCCCTCCGGCAGGTGGAGGGCATCATCACCTCCGCGAGGAGGGCCAGGGACCTGGTGCAGCGCCTCCACCGGGCCGTGCGGGGCGGCGAGGAGGGCGACTGGCAGCCGGTGGAGGTCAACCGGGTGGCGCAGGAGGCCGTGCAGGCGGCGCAGCCCCGGTGGAAGGATGAGTCGGAGGCCAGGGGGATCTCCATCCGGATGGTCTTTGACCTGGAGGAGGACCTCCCTGAGGTCCAGGGCACGGAGGCGGGGCTGCACGACATCCTGATCAATCTGCTGTTCAACGCGGTGGACGCCATGCCCGAGGGGGGGAGGATCACGATAACGACGAAACGAAAGACGGACCGGGATGAACCGGGGAAGCGGAGAAGCGGGGAAACGGAGAAAAGGCAAAACCGAAACGGAGACGCGGAGAATCCCCCCCTCTCCCCCTCTCCCCTTCTCCCTGTCGGGGATGCGGGGGGTGGCTGGGTGGAGGTGGTGGTGGAGGACACGGGCATCGGGATGGATGAGAAGACGCGCAGGCGGGTGTTTGAGCCTTTCTTCACCACGAAGCTGGACGTGGGCACGGGCCTGGGATTAGCCACGGTCTACGGCACGGTGACCCGATGGGGGGGGCTCATCGACGTGGAGAGCGCCCCCGGCAGGGGTACCACGTTCACGCTCCTGCTGCCCGTCTGGACGGCGCCGGAGGTCGGGGCGCAGGGGCCTGTGGGGGTCCGCCTGGCGCGCCGGGGGAGGGTGCTGGTCGTGGAGGACGACAGGGTCGTGCTCGACCTGCTGTCGGACCTGCTGTCGGCGGACCACGAGGTGGAAATGGTCCAGAGCGGGGCCGAGGCCCTGGAGCGGTTCGCGCCGGGGCGTTACGACATGGTCCTGATCGATCTGGGGATGCCCGAGATGCCGGGGGACCAGGTGGCGCGGGAGATGAGGCGGATGGACGCCTGCGTGGTGACGGTCCTGATCACGGGCTGGGAACTCGAGGAGGCCGACCCGAGGCTGTCGGGGTTCGACCTCCACGTCCGAAAGCCCTTCGAAGACCTGGAGAAGGTTCAGGACGCGCTGGCCCAGGGCATGGAACTCCACGACGCCCGGGTCGCGGAAAAGGCCGACTGATCAAGGGGGGGACGCATGTCACTCGACAAACCCAGGATCCTGGTGATCGACGACGAACGGACGGCGCTGGACTTTCTGACGCAGGCGCTGTCCGGTCTGGGCTTCGAGGTGGCCACGGCCGAGGACGGGGAGAAGGGGGTCGCCCGGTATGCGGAGGGGGCGTTCGACCTGGTCCTGGTGGACCTGACCATGCCGAGGATGGGGGGGATCGAGGTGATTCAGCGGGTCAAGGCCCAGAACCCGGACGTCGTCGCCGTCGTCATGACCGGCTACGGCTCCATCGAGTCGGCGGTGGAGGCGATGCAGGCGGGGGCCATAGACTACCTGACCAAGCCGCTGGACCTGGACTATCTGGAGATCGTGCTGAAGAAGGTGATCGAGGGCCGGCGACAGGCGGAGAAGCTCCACCTGCTGGAGGATCAGGTCGTCCACCAGGGGTCGTTCGAGGGGCTGGTGGGGGTGAGCCAGGAGATGCAGCGCATTTACGGCCTGATCCGCCAGCTGGCGACCAACGACGCGACCGTGCTGATCCAGGGGGAGACGGGCACGGGCAAGGAGCTGGTGTCCAAGGCGATTCACAACCTGAGTAGCCGGCGCGAGGTGGGGTTCCTGCCGATCAACTGCGGGGCGCTGCCGGAGACCATTCTGGAGAGCGAACTCTTCGGGCACGAGAAGGGGGCCTTCACGAATGCGATCAAGCTGAAGTACGGGCTGATCGAGCAGGCCGCGGGGGGGACGCTGTTTTTAGACGAGATCGAGGAGATGAGTCCGGCGCTGCAGGTGAAGCTGCTGCGGGCCATTCAGGAGAAGGAGGTGCTGCGGGTGGGGGGGGACCGGCCCATCCGGGTGGACTTCCGGCTGATCGCGGCCACGAACGTGGACCTGCGCGAGCGGATGGAGCAGAAGCTGTTCCGCGCGGACCTCTTCTACCGGCTGAGCGTGGTGGTGGTGGACCTGCCTCCGCTGCGGGCGCGGAGGGGGGACATCCCCCTGCTGACCCACCACTTCCTGACCGTCTATGCCGAAAAGGGCGGCCAGCGGGCGCGGGACATCACGCCGGAGGCGATGATGGTGCTCAAGGCCTACCCCTGGCCGGGGAACGTGCGGGAGCTGGAGCACGCGATCCACCAGGCCGTGCTGCTGAGCACCGGAGAGAGGATCTCCATCAAGGACCTGCCGGAGCACATCGTGACGTCGGTCTCCGAGCGCGAGACCCCGGACCTCCAGGGGGGGCCGGACTTCACCGACATGTCGATGCGAGAGGCGCGGGAGCGGTTTGAGCGGCAGTACCTGGAGAAGATGCTGACGCGGGCGGGCGGGCGCGTGGCGGAGGCCGCCAGGCGGGCGGGCATCAACCGGCAGAACTTCTACGAGAAGATGAAGCGATATGGGATCTCGCGCAAGTAGGGGCGGTTCGCGAACCGCCCCTACAAGACCGCATCCCCCTGATCCGATGTCTTGTTTTCAAAACACATGTCTTTACAACTTGAAAAAGAAATAAGATATTGATTGTATTTGTATTATTAAATATTTTAGGACAGAAATCATCGAACATGTCCTGAAAAAAGGACGACACGAAAAACGGGACCGGGGCCGGGGGAGGCCCCGCCGCGTCCCCCTCTTTTAAAAATAACTCGTTGAATATAATGGCCATCTGTCAGAGGACAGATGGCCATTTTTTATTTCTCAAGCGAAATGGCACGGTTTTTCCAAGAGGGTAGGGACGATCCCACAGGATTGCCCTATAGAATCACCTCAAACGGAGCATCGAGACAATATTCCTTCATGATCGCTGGGCTGTTTTTTTCGCAATAGAGGTATGGCCGTGTACAGAGTACTCATTGCAGATGGTGACGGGGCGTTTCGGGACCTCCTGGCGCAGGCGTTGACCATAGACGACTGCCAGGTAGAGGTGGTGGAGCGGGGTGAAGAGGTCGTCCGGCGCGTTGCCATAGGGGGGGTGGATGTCCTGGTCTCCGAGGTCTACCTGCCTGATCTGCCGGCCTGGGACCTCATCTCGAAGGTGCATCAGATCGACCACGACCTCCCGGTCATCGTCGTGACGGCGGACGACTCGTGGGAGACCGCCAGGAAGGTGCGGACGGAGGGGGGGGCGATCTTTTTCTACGGGTTGAAGCCGCTCAACCTCCGGGAGATGAAGCAGGTGGTGGGTTACGCCGCCCGGTGGAGACAGCGGCGGGTGCAGGAGATGGACCACGCGGGTCGGCCGGCGCGGCGACCCGGCGCTCATTTCGTCAGGGGTTAAATATCCGCTATGGAGAAGTACCGACTGAACATCCTGCTGGTGGAGGACGACGAGGACGACCACCTCATCGTTCAGAACCTGCTGTCCCAGATCGAGGGGTGGGCGTTCGACCTGGAATGGGCGAGGACCTACGACGCCGCCCTGAAGGCCCTGGCGCGCCGTTCCTACGACATCTGCCTGGTGGACTACCGCCTCAACGGGCACAGCGGGCTGGACCTCCTGCTCTGGGTGAGCGCGGAGGAGAGGGCGGAGGCGAGCGGGGGCAGGCGCTATCCGCCGATGATCCTGTTGACGGGGTACGGAAACCCCAAGCTGGACATGGCCGCGATGAAGGCGGGCGCGGCGGACTACCTGATCAAGGGGAAGATAGACGCGACGATGCTGGAGCGCTCCATCCGCTACGCCGTGGAGCGGGCGCGGAACCTCCGGATGTTGCAGGAGGCCCAGCGGCATCTGATCCAGTCCGAAAAGATGGTCTCCCTGGGGCAGCTCTCCGCCGGGATCGCGCACGAGATCAAGAACCCGCTGGGGTTCGTGATGAGCAACCTGGGGACCCTGGCCGAATACGTCGGCGTCTTCAAGCGGCTTCTGAAGGCCTACGAGACGCTGGCCGGGGCCGCGCAGGCCGGGGACGCCGCGACGGCGCGGGAGACCCTGAAGCGGGTGGAGGAGATGCGCTGTGAGGAGGACCTGCCCTACATCGTGGAGGAGGTGGACCATCTCCTCTCGGAGTCCTGCGAGGGGACGCGCCGGATCATGGAGATCGTCCAGGCCCTGAAGAACTTCGTCACGCCCGACAGGTCCGAGATGAAAATGGCCGACATCAACGAGAGGGTCGAGGAGGCGCTCAAGATCGTCGGGAACGAACTGAAGTACAAGTGCCGGGTCCACAAGCGGCTGGGAAAGCTCCCCCCCATCCGCTGCTACCCGAACCGGCTGAATCAGGTCTTTATCAACCTGCTGGTGAACGCCGCCCAGGCGATCCCCGAGCAGGGGGAGATCCGGATTCAGACCGAGGCCACGGACACGCACGTGGTCATCCGGGTGTCGGACACCGGACAGGGCATCCCGGAGGAGATCCAGGGCCGCATCTTCGAGCCGTTCTTCACGACCAAGGAGCCGGGCCAGGGCACGGGGCTGGGGCTGGCCATCTCCTACGGCATCGTGCAGGCGCACCGGGGGAGCATCGAGGTCCGCAGCAAGGAAGGGGAAGGGACGGAGTTCATCATCCAGATCCCGAATCATCTCGAAAAGGACATGGAAGATTAGCCACGAAAGGGGGAGGGCATGGCGACCGTCGCCTGTATCCCGAACAAGCCGGGGGGGCTGGAAGAAAAGTTTATGATACGAGAGAAGGAGGGGAGGCGCGTCCTGGTGGTGGACGACGAGCCCCGCGTGCTCACCTCCATCGAGGACCTGTTAGAGGACGAGTTCGAGGTGCTGACCAGCACGGACGCCCAGGAGGCCCTGCGCGTGCTGGAGGAGCAGGAGGTGGCCGTGATCCTGTCCGACCAGCGGATGCCGGGGCTGAGCGGGGACCAGTTTTTGAGCCGGGCCAAAGAGGTCTCGGAGGCGGTGCGGGTGCTGATCACGGGGTACGCGGACTTAGACGCGGTGACGCGGGCGGTCAACGACGCCCAGATCTACGCCTGCATGGCCAAGCCGTGGGACCCGATGGAGTTGAAGACCGTCGTGCAGAGGGCCGCCGAGCACTACGAGTCGGCCCACCCGCCCGCCAGGGCCGCGAAGGCGGTTGGGAGGCTGGCCCCGGTCCTGATGGTGGACGACGACCCGGAAGACACCATGCTGGTGAAGGAGGCCTGGAAGATCACCCCATATGCGAACGAGTTTTGCGCCCTTGAGAGCGGGGAAGAGCTGATGGACTATCTGCAGCGCCGGGGCAGGTATGCCGAGCCGGGGGATTCGCCCCGCCCCGGCCTGATCCTGCTCGACCTGAACATGCCCCGGAAAAACGGGTTTGAGGCGCTCCAGGAGATCAAGTCCGACCCTGAGCTGCGGCACATCCCCGTGGTGGCGCTGACCACGTCGCGGGCGGAGGAGGACATCCTGCGCGCCTACACCCTCGGCGCGAGCGGGTTCATCCCCAAGCCGGCGACCTTTGACGCCCTCACGGAGACGATGAAGGCCCTGGGCAGGTACTGGTTCGAGATCGTCGCGCTCCCGCGCGAGCGGAAGGGGGGGCGGTGTGTACGACCGCCAGTTGAACATCCTGCTGGTTGAGGACGACAAGGACGACTACATCCTGGTGAGGGACCTGCTGGGGGAGATCGAGGGGGAGCGGTTCCACCTGGAGTGGGCCTCGTCCTACGAGGCCGGGATGGAGGCCGCCCGGCGGCAGGGGCACGACGTCTACCTGGTGGACTATCGTCTGGGGGCGCGCAACGGGCTGGAGTTTTTGCGGGAGGCGTCGGAGAAGGGGTGTCAAGCGCCGATGATTTTGTTGACAGGGCAGGGGGGCCGGGAGATCGACGTGGAGGCGATGCGGGCCGGGGCGGCGGACTATCTGACCAAGGGGCAGCTGGACTCGGCGCTTCTGGAGCGTTCGATCCGGTACGCCGTGGAGCAGGCGCGGATGATGCGGGAACTGGAGGAGGCGAACCGGAGGCTGAAAGAGGCCCAGACGCACACGGTCCAGTCCGAGAAGATGGCCTCCCTGGGGCAGCTGGTGGCCGGGGTCGCCCACGAGATCAACAACCCCCTCTCCTTCATCCTGAGCAACGTCTTCACGGTGGAGAAGGGGCTGGATCAGATCGCTCCGGAGGCCGCGCCCCACCTGTCCGAACCCTCTCTCAGGAGGCTGGCGAAGGTCCGCGCCCGCCTGGGGGACATGCAGACCGGGCTGGAGCAGGTCAAAGACCTGGTGCTCAAGCTGCGCACCTTCTCCCGGCTGGACGAGGGGGAGTTCAAGGTCGCGGACGTTCACGAGGGCATAGACTCCGTGCTGCTGTTCCTGAAGCACAAGATAGACGGGCGCATTCAGGTGGAAAAACAGTACGGGCCGGTGGGCGCCCTGGCCTGCTTTGCGGGGCAGCTCAACCAGGTCCTGATGAACGTCATCTCCAACGCCGTGGACGCGATCGAGGGGGAGGGGAAGATCACCATCGCCACCGGTCAGGAGGACGGGATGTTCTTCATCTCCGTGAAGGACACGGGCGGGGGGATTCCGGAGGCGATCCGGGGCCGCATCTTCGAGCCGTTCTTCACGACCAAGCCGGTGGGGCAGGGGACGGGGCTGGGGCTGGCCATCTCCTACGGCATCGTGCAGGCGCACCGGGGGAGCATCGAGGTCCGCAGCAAGGAAGGGGAGGGGACAGAGTTCATCATCCAGATCCCGAACAATCTCGAAAACAGACCCAACCCCCCAGCCCCCTTCCCGGCACGGGAAGGGGGAGCAAGCAGTTCTCTCCCCTCTCCCTTTGGGGGAGGGGACGGGGGAGGGGTCTAAAGAACACCGTGAAGGGCAAGAGAATGAAGAGAATTCTGGTGGTGGACGACGAGCCCCGGGTCCTCGCCTCCATCGAGGACCTGCTGGAGGACGAGTTCGAGGTGCTGACCACCACGGACGCCAACGAGGCCCTGAGCCTGCTGGAACGGGAGGAGGTGGAGGTGATCCTGTCCGACCAGCGGATGCCGGGGCTGAACGGGGACCAGTTTTTGAGCCGGGCCAGGGAGGTCTGCGGGGCGACGCGGGTGCTGATCACGGGGTACGCGGACTTAGGCGCGGTGACGCGGGCGGTCAACCAGGGCCAGATCTACGCCTACTTAGAGAAGCCGTGGGACGCGATGGAGCTGAGGGCCACCGTCCAGAGGGCCGCCGAGTACTACGAGATGGCGCAGGCGCTCCGGGAGAGCGAAGAGCGCCTGCGGGGCTTAGTGGAGCGCCTGCCCGAGGGGGTCTGCCTGTTAGACGGGGAGCGGCGCGCGGTCCTGGTCAATCCGGCGGGGGAGGAGTATCTGCGCGTCCTGGCGGAGGCGAGTGCCGGGGACGTGGTCTCTCGCCTCGGGGGGCGCGAGGTGGAGGACCTCCTGTCGCCCCGCCCCGACGGGCTGGCCCACGAGGCGACGCCGGAGGGATCGCAGCGGGTCTTTGAGGTCGAGCTGCGTCCGATCCTGAAGGAGCGGGCGGGGGAGGGGTGGGTGCTGGTGATGCGGGAGGTGACGCGGGAGCGAGAGGCCCAGGAGCGGATGCAGCGGCAGGACCGGCTGGCCGCGGTGGGGCAGCTGGCCGCCGGCATCGCCCACGACTTCAACAACCTGCTGACGGTGGTGGGGGCGGTGGCCGAGATGCTGAAGATGCGCCCCGACCTCCCCGACCCGGTGAAGGAGGACCTGGAGTACATCGTCTCGCAGGGGGAGCAGGCGGCGCAGCTGGTCCAGCAGATCCTGGACTTCAGCCGGAAGAGCGTCGCGCAGCGGGAGCCGGTGGACCTGGTCGCCTTCCTGAGGGAGGCGGCAAGGCTGCTGGACCGGGCCCTGCCGGAGACCATCCGGCTGGTGGCCGCCTTCGGACGGGAGAGCCCTGTTGTGGAGGCGAGCCCGACGCAGCTGCAGCAGGTGATCACCAACCTGGCGGTCAACGCCCGAGACGCCATGCCGGAGGGGGGAGAGCTGCGCATCGGCCTCTCCAGCCTGAAGGTGGCGCCGGGCGAGCCCCCTCCCCTTCCCGAGATGGGGCCGGGGGACTGGGTGGTCTGGACGGTGTCGGACACGGGCACAGGGATGCCGCCGGAGGTGATAGCCCACATCTTTGAGCCCTTCTTCACGACCAAGGACCCCGGCCAGGGCACGGGGCTGGGGCTGGCGCAGGTCTACGGGATCGTGAAGCAGCACGGGGGGGAGATCGGGGTGGAGAGCCGGGTGGGGGAGGGGACGACCTTCACGATCTACCTGCCGCGTCCGACAGAGGTGGAGGCGCCTCCCAGGCCGCCCAGGGCCGAGGTCCCGATGGGACAGGGAGAGATGATCCTGGTGGCCGAAGACCAGCCGGAGGTGCGCCAGGTGATCAGGGTCATGCTGGAGCGGCTGAACTACCGGGTGCTCACGGCGGCGGACGGACAGGAGGCGCTGGAGGTCTACGACCTGCACCGCGATGGGATCGCGCTGGTGCTGACGGACATGGTCATGCCGGAGATGGGGGGGGGAGAGCTGTTCGAGGCGTTGAAGGAGAGAGACCCCGCGGTCCGGGTGGTGACGATGACGGGGTATCCGCTGGGGAGGGGCGGGCAGATGCCCGGGGGGGTCGCGGGGCGTCTGGCGAAGCCCCTGAACCTGGCGCGCGTGGCTCAGGTGATCCGGGAGGCGCTGGGGTAGGCCGCTTGGCTGGGGGAGGGTGGGGGGAGGAATAAACCAACAGCATCATCCCTCGTTCATGAAGGAGAGGGCCGGTCATGGCAGTTGGCAACGGAACCAATGGCGATAAAAAGGTCCTGGTGGTGGACGACGAGCCCGAAATCCTCGCCTCCATCGAGGAGCTGCTGTCGGACGAGTTCAAGGTGTTGACGGCCACGGACGCCGACGCGGCCCTGCGCCTGCTCCAGCAGGAGGAGGTGGCCGTGATCCTGTCCGACCAGCGGATGCCGGGGCTGAGCGGGGACCAGTTTTTGAGCCGGGCTAAGGAGGTCTCCGGGGCGTCGCGGGTGCTGATCTCGGGGTACGCGGACCTGGACACGGTGACGCGGGCGGTCAACTACAGCCAGATCTACGCCTACGTGATCAAGCCGTGGGACGCGACGGAGCTGAGGGTCATCGTGCAGAAGGCCGCCGGGCGCTACGAATCGGGGAAGGCCCCTCGCGCGGTCCAGGAGGCGTCCCCACAGGGATTGCCGGGGCCGGCCGAGGGGCCGGATCGAGCCACGGAGACACACGGAGGCGCACAGAAAGTTTTCCCACAGGTGTCTCCAAGACCGGCCGAGGGGGCGGACCCGCCTCAGAGGGCGGCGCCGGGGGGCCTCCGCGCAGAGGCCCTGGAGAAGATGATCAAGCGGGTCCCGATCTTTCGGGACTTCTCCCACAGCCAGGTCCGGCAGCTCCTGCAGGCGGGGCAGCTGATCCGGCGGCAGAAGGGCCAGATGCTCTGCCGGGCCGGGGAGGAGAGCGCGGCGATGTTCCTCCTGCTGTCCGGCGAACTGGTCGTCAAGCACGGGGACGAGGAGGTCAGCCGGGTGAGCCCGATGGAGGTCGTGGGGGAGATGGGCGCGATCACCGGGACGCCGCGCTCCGCCGACGTCGAGGTGGCGGAGGACGCCACCCTGATCGCGATCCGGAGGGACTCGTTCCACCTCCTGGTCCATAAAGACGGCGAGGTGATGGCGAAGGTCTACAAGAACATGCTCGACTCGCTCTGCGGGCGGTTGAGGGAGAACAACACCCGGCTGATGAAGGTCCTCGCGCAGGGCAGGAACGGCATGAACGCGGAGACCTTAGAGAAGATGACCCAGAAGGTCCCGTTCCTTCAGGGCCTCTCCGCTTATCAGGTCCGGCAGTTCCTGCAGGCGGGGCAGGTGACCCGGTTCAAGAGGGGGCAGTTGCTCTGCCGGGCCGGGGACAAGAGCACGGCGATGTTCATCCTGGTCTCCGGCGAGCTGGCCGTCAAGAGCGGCGACGTGGAGCTGTCCAGGATCAGGCCGGTGGACGTGGTGGGGGAGATGGGGGTGATCACGGGGATGCCGCGCTCCGCCACCATCGAGGTGGCGGAGGACGCCACCCTGATCGCGATCCGGAAAATGGTGTTCGACCTGCTCATCAAGAAGGACCTCGACCTGGCGGGGAAGGTCTACAAGAATGTGTTCGAGTCGCTCTGCCGGAAGTTAGAGGAGAACAAGGATCAGCTCGCGAGGGGCTTCTCTGCGGACAACCGTCAGGCGGCCCCGGAGCCGGAGCCCGCCTATCCTCAAGAGCTCAAAGCGGCGCTTCAGGACGCCTCGGGAAAGGTCGGCGTGGACGGCCGAACAAAGGTTAAAGAACTGATCCAGCTCCGCAAGACGTTCAATCGCACCCCGGCGACGGGCGCGCAGGGCGGCAAGGGCGCTGCGCTCAACAAGACGGCGCCCTGTCCGGAAGGGTGTCAGACGCACGCCGGCCACGCCCACGGCGAGCAGAAGAGATAGCGGCAGGATACCTTATGAAAGAGAACCCTTTTGATCGCTCGATGTTCGAGTCTTACACGTCCGGGGGAGAGGCCGTGGCCCTGGTGTGCGCCCTGGTCGGGGTCTTTCTGCTCCTCGCCCTCCTCTACACCCTCCGCTCGCGCCTGCGAGGCCGGAGGGCCGGTTCGGGCTCCGACGACGTGGAGGATCAGGACCTCTCCGAAGGGCGCAGGGGTCTCTTCGGGCGTCTGATCAGGATGGTCTTCGGGAGGCGCGCCGCTTGCCAGACGGCGCTGAGCCATCTGGTGAAGTTCGACCCCCCCTCGGTCAACTGCACGATCCGGCGGACGGCGGATGGGCAGGAGGTGAACCGGGATGCGGGCCGGGCCGTCCTGCTCCACCTGAACGGGGAGATTTTCCTGCGGGAGAAGGCGTTCTTCATCGCCGCGCCGGACGGGATCAAGGCGGGGGACCAGGGGCTGTTCACCGGCCAGGGCGAGGTGGTGAACCTCTGGTTTCTCCACGAGCGCATCCCCTACACGTTCGACTGCGAGGTCGCGGAGCGGGTGCGGTTCCCCTCCGAGATAGCGCGGAACATGGACCCCCAGATCGGGGTCGGGTATCGCCTCGTCCCGCTGACCAACGTGGCGAAACGGGACGAGCGGCAGGCGATCCGCTTCTCCCACAAGGTCGGGCGGGGGGCCCTGCGGGTCTATCCCCAGATCTTGTTCGATGTCTACGTCCAGAAGACCGCCTTCCGCTACCCCACCGAGGGGAGCATCCCGCCCCGGATCAATGACCTCAAACTGATCCCCTACAAAAAACCGAGGGAGGAGGAGGAGGAGGATTTCTCCGTCGAGCGGGTCGTGGCCGCCTTCAAGGAGATGATCCGCCTGAACCCCCCGGAAGGCCGGGTCGTTCACGTGAGCAAGCCCCACATGGACGAGCGGACGAACAGGCGCACCCTCCTCGACCTGGGCCACGCCGAGGTGGTGGGCCTCAACGCCTCTGAGGCGGGCCGGGCGATTCACATCAAGAGGCCGATGAAGTCTGCGAGGCCCGCGAGGCAGAGGAGGGACCCGCACTTTCTCAGCGAGGGGGACATCGTGGTCCTGGACTATCTCTCCCGGTCTCAGGGCGACGACAGGAACGAGTACCACGAGATGGTCTGTCAGGTCATCAAGGGGGGGATCGAGAACGTCACCCTCCGGCCCCGGCGCGCCCCCCGCCGGGAGCTGAACCTCCCCGTGGAGATGCTCGACTTCAGCGTGAACGGCCTCCGGTTCGAGAACAGTGAGGAGTTTATGCGCTACGTCTTCGGCGAGGACTGGAAGACCCAGAAATCCGTCAGACAGCGGGACATTCTGGAGGGCACGGGGTTCATCTTCACCTTCTACCCCAGGCTCCGGTTCACCCGCGACACCGAGGCCTACAGGCCCGATCTCCCGCTCAAGTTCTCCATCCTGGGCAGGATCGTCCGGTGCGAGACGCAGAGGGAGGAGCGGGGGGCGGAGAGCGGCCCCTTGAAGGCGTTCGGCGTGCGCTACACCCACGACCCCGCTGAATACTCGACGGACGATTTCTGCTGGGACCGATGGGTCATGATCCGTCCTCCATTCAGGGAAAATCACCACTTCAAGGAGGTCCACAAGTCGCTGAACGGCCTGATCGCCCATCTCGAAAATCAACCCAGAGACCTCCGGGAATCCCCCGGGCACGCCCGCCGTGCGAGCAGGGAGGCGGAGCGTCAGACGCGATCTGTCCCGGGATCCCGCCTCCAGAGGAAGGGCTGAGAAGAGGCCTATGTTAGATGCCCCTGGACTACGAACAAGACCGCATCCTGGTACAGAGGGCGGCCCGGTCTGATCGGGACGCCCTGCGACAGATTGTGGAGAGACACCAGGACCGCGTCTATCGGCTGGCGTATCGGCTCGTGGGGGACGTGGAGGGCGCCAGGGACATCACTCAGGAGGTTTTTCTGAAGGCGTTTGAGAATCTGGGCTGCGTCCAGAAAGGTCGCGCGCTGAGCCAGTGGCTCCGCCAGATCACCGTCCACCTGATCAGAGATCGCTGGAGGGCGCGAAAAGAGGAGGTTCATTTCGACGAAGAGAATCCGCGCCTCCCCCTGTCGAAACACGACCCCGCCCGGGAGGCCGAGGCCAGGGAGATCGGGGAACACATTCAGGCGGCCCTGATCGCCCTGCCTCACGCCTGCAGAGAGGTGTTCCTGCTCAGATACGTGGAAGAGATGCCCTATGAGGAGATCAGCGAGACGCTGGGCATCAGCGTCACGGCCGCCAAGGTGACGGCGCACAGGGCGCGCAAGATGCTGCGCGGTCTGCTTCAAGAGTATGGCGAAGGCGCGGAGGGGTGACACGAAATGACCGTCATTCTGAGCGTAGCGAAGAATCTCTAAGACGAGATTCTTCGGGCGCTCTGCGCCCTCAGAATGACAACCCGTCAAATCTTCTTTGACAGACTCCTACCCCTCAAAGAGGGGGAGACCCGTCATCTGGTAGCGCGTCGGGAGCCATTCGGTGGGGCGCCGCCTCGCGTCTGCGCGGGATGGCTGAGGGTCTCCGACCCTCCGCTCCAGCGCCTCCAGGATCGCCTGCTTCAGAGGCCCCAGGTTGGAGCTTTTGACGATGTAGGCGTCGGCCAGCCCGTGCCGGAGGTCGTCTTCGCACAGGGCGTAGCCCGTGTAAATGACCACGGGGATACTCCGGTCGATCTCCTTGATGGCCCGCAGGAGCTGGAGGTTGTCTCTCCCCCGCATGTGCAGGTCAAAGACGATCAGGTCCGGGCGCGCCTCTCGCACGACCCTCAGGGCGTCCCAGGCGTCGCCGGTCTCCAGCACGCGATACCCCACCTCTTCCAGCTCCATCCGATACAGCATCCGTTGGTTTTTTTCGTCTTCCACGATCAGCAGGGTCTGCATCGTTGACCTCCTTCCGTTCCGCAGGCTCGATCCCAGGGCGGCGGGATCGAGCCTGCGTCAGGGGGGGAGTTGGGGGAGATTTTTCTGGCGGCCAAACCTCTTCAGGCCGCCATTGCCATTACCAGTACATCACGAAACGTCACGAATTGGCGTCCAATGGCCCGGAATCGGTCGGTTCATCCGTTTTGGTGTAGGGGCGGCCCTCTGTGGCCGCCCGGCGATTCTACCGCATCAGACCGACGGGCGATCACACAGGATCGCCCCTACACCAATTCCAAAATCGCCTGATCCTGGGCCATATTGCGCCAATTCGTGATGTACTGATTACGCAAAGACCGACACGAACTGCTCCAGAAGCATCCTCACCGTGGTCGCGCCTCTCCGCCGGGCGTCCTGGATGAGGGGGTCGTCCTCGGACCCGGTCCGGTCGAGGAAGCTGAGCAGCTGCTCCACGGCCTCCTCGGCCCGCTGCCGGCGGTGCGCCTCGTCGAGGGCCTTGTTGCCCTGCAGCTTGCGAGGGCCCTCCCGGCCCCCCTCCGGGATGTACCAATCCCGCACGCCCAGCCAGCAGTCCGCGTAAAACAGGAGTTGCCCCACCGGCGTGGCCAGGGGGGGCACCCCCCGGCAGAGCCCCTGGGCCGTCTGGCGCAACAGGGGGGAGTCCAGGTGGAACGCCTCATAGGCCAGCATCAGCCGCCCCCCGCGAGGGATGAGGGCCCCCAGCCGGGCGAAGAGGGGCCTGTCCAGCCCTTCCTCGGCGAGATGGACCTGCCTGCCGTCGGTCAGACAGACCGGACTGCCATACACGCCGTCGATCCACCCCTTCACCTTGCCGGAGGGCCGGCCCCCGCTGTAGGTCCCGCTGAAGACGGGGGGGGTGGCCTTTGCGCCCTCGCTGTTGCAGAGGTGAAGGGCGAAGTTGACCTGCTCGACATACCCCCGGCTGGTCACGTCCGTCAGGCGCAGCCGGTAAGGTCCTAGGGGGGTGTCCTGGAGTGCGGCTAACGGCGGGAGGGAGCCAGTTAGCCGATCCAGAACACCCCCCGCCACTCTCAGAGAAGCGCAGGCCTCAACCATGCAGAACGACCTCCTTGAGGACCCCCCGCCCGTTGGGAGACTGCCACCGCTCCTCCAGCCTCTCCGCCACCTGGGGGAGGGTGGTGTATTCCATCTCCTCCATCGGCAGGCGATGCGGCTCAAAAGGACCGTGCCGGCGCAGATAGTCGGCCACCTCATTGCACTGCTGACGCGCCCGGTCGA
>Ga0114945_10000396_pt1 | contig 28058 bp, 30 predicted proteins | sample OV2TP3_FD_87194 | JGI IMG/M metagenome (GOLD analysis project Ga0114945, IMG submission 87194) | Hot spring microbial communities from Beatty, Nevada to study Microbial Dark Matter (Phase II) - OV2 TP3 | ecosystem: Environmental > Aquatic > Thermal springs > Hot (42-90C) | place: USA: Beatty...
CGGTTGAGGGCTTGTTGCAGAAACGCCTGCAGGGTGTGCGCGACGGTTTTCGCCAGAATGTGGTACTGCTGGGGCCTCCTGGCAGCGGGAAGACCTCGACCGTCTTCAGCGCTCTGGCCACCGTGCCTCCAGAGTTCCTCATCATCTACTGGGAGGGTCGGCGCGAGCCGTGGGACCTGTGGGTCACACGGTGTGTGACCGCGGTGCTCCAAGGCATCCTGGGATTTCGCACCGAGCCGCTCAACACCGCGACCCCGCAGGAGCTCCTGCGCCACACCGCTGCGATCGCTCCGCAGACCTCGCAGGTGAGCGCTGAGCTGCTGGCGCACCTCAAACCGTTACCCCACGAACGCATCTTTCGGCAAGTGCTGGAGCTGCCACAGACCGCCTGCGCAGAAACTCAACGGCCAGGGGTGCTGGTGTGGGATGAGTTCCACCACGCGGAATCCCTCGGGGTCCATCGGCCGTTCCACGAGCTGGGCAAGCTCATCATGGTGGAGTCCTCGCTCTTGTATCTCTTGATCAGCTCGCAGCCGCTCCAGGCGCAGCGCATCGTGCGGGAACGCCTCAACCTCCTCTTCGGGGGATTTGAAGTGGTCACCCTGGATGGCCTGGAGCCGCTCGTGGCAGAAACCTGGCTCCGGGACCAGTGTCGCCCACGACGCCTGCCGGACGCGCTGGCCGCGTTCCTGGCCTGGTTGACCGCGGGGCATCTCTGGTCCCTGAGCACCTTGGCCGCAGCGATGGCTCGTCAGCCAGGACGAGGCGAGTGCTCACCCGCTGAACTGATCCGCCTCGTCGCAGAGGAACTCGCCGATGGGAGGCGTCCGCTGGCCCACTGGTGCCTCCAACGGCTCCGCGAGGTGGAGCAAGCCCGGACCAGTACCGCCTATGTCCACCTCCTCTTGACGTTAGCCGGCCGTCGCAGCACGCTGCGGGTTCTGGCGCAGGCGACGCATCAAGCGGTGAGCGAGACCTCGCGCCAACTGGGACGGTTAGTCGAGTGGGGCCTGGTGACACGCCAGGGCGAGGTGTACATGAGCGACAGCCCGCTCTGGAGTTTTTGGTTGCGCCAGGTGTTTCAGGTGCGGCGTCACGCCACCGTCACCACCGTCGCGGGCATGACACAGCGGGTCACCCAGCAGTTGGAGGCCGACTGGCACGCGTTTTACCGGGAGCACACGCGCGCGCCCTTCCAACGCTTCCTCGGCCTGCTCGGACAGTTCCAGAACGAGTTGGTCCGCGTGGACAATCGGCGCGTGCGACTGCCCCAGTTTACGCAGGTCGAACGCGAGGCGCTCGGTGCGGGAACGCATCGCGTCATCGCGCAGCCAGCCACGGGCCTGCCGTGGTTGTACTGGGTCAAGGAGTCGCACCTGCGAGAAGGCGATGTGGTCGCGTTTACCCAACGCAGCCACGGCACGCCGCAGCGCGTGGGTGCCCGCGTGGTGGTGGGCCTGGAGGACTGCGAACCGGCGGCACTGCTGTTGGCCAAGGCGTCACGGCTGTGGGTGTGGCACCAGCCCACGTTGCAGGCCCTGCATCAGCTCTACCGCTTGCCTGCTCTGGGCGTTGACCCGTGACATCGCCGCAGGGACTGCAACGCCTGTGGGCGCCGTGGCGGAGTCGCTACCTCTACCGTCGCGGCTCACGACGGTGCATTTTCTGTCGCGCGGTCAAGAGCCGTCGCGACCACCACCATTACGTGGTGCAGCGGTCGCGCTACGCCTTTGCGTTGCTCAACCTCTATCCCTACAACAACGGCCACGTGATGATCGCCCCGCGACGACACGTGCCAGACCTCGCCCGTCTCTCCGATGCTGCGCTGGTGGATCTCTGGCGATTGGCGCAGCAGATGCAACGTCGCCTGACCCGCGCGCTCAAGCCCCACGGCTTTAATCTGGGCGTCAACCTCGGACGCGTCGGCGGGGCAGGGATCCCTGGCCATGTCCATGTCCATCTGGTGCCGCGCTGGATCGGCGATACCAACTTCATGCCGATCCTGGGGGACACCAAGGTGATTGCTGAAAGTCTCGAGGAGCTCTACCGTCGCTTGAGGTGAGGAGTTCAACCGTGAGTGTCCCCCCGCCAGGCCTGCTGACCCGTGAGGCGCTCGAAGCCCGCGAGGCCGAGTGGCTCGCGCCCTACGCGATGAAGAGCCGCGACACGCGCGGGCGGGTCCATCCTGAGCCGGAGGATCCGCATCGGACGGTCTACCGGCGCGATCGCGACCGCATCATTCACTCCACCGCCTTTCGCCGACTCGAATACAAAACGCAAGTCTTTGTCAACCACGAGGGGGATTACTACCGCACCCGTTTGACCCACACGCTCGAAGTGGCCCAGATCGCGTGCGCCATGGCGCGGACCCTGCGGCTCAATGAAGATCTGGTCGAGACGATGGCGCTGGCGCACGATCTCGGACATCCGCCGTTTGGGCATGCGGGCGAAGAGACCCTCCGCACGTTGATGACAGCGCATGGAGGATTTGATCACAATCTGCAAGGCCTACGCATCGTGGATGTCCTCGAGGCGCGGTACCCCTTGTTTCCCGGCCTGAACTTAACCTGGGAGGTGCGCGAGGGGATCAACAAGCATCGCACCCCCTTTGACCATGCCGACTACACGTTTGCGGAGCTGGACCCTGAGAAACTGCCCCTGCTGGAAGGGCAACTCGTGGATCTCGCGGATGAGATTGCCTACGACAACCACGATCTGGATGATGGCTTGACGTCTGGCCTGCTGCACGAAGGCGAGCTCGACGAGGTCGTCCTCTGGCGGGAGGCGGCGCGGCGCGTCCAGGCCCAGTACCCACAGCTCCCTGCGGAGATCCGCAAGTACCAGATCATCCGGACCCTCATCAACCAGCAGGTGAGCGATCTGGCGCAGGCCACCGCCCAGCGCCTGCACGAGCGGGGGCATCGCTCCGTCGAGGATGTGCGGGCGTGCGCAGAGCGGTTGGTCGGGTTTAGCCAAGAGATGGTGGGGCTGCGGAAGCCGCTCAAGCGGTTCCTGTGGGACCGGCTGTACCAGCACTACCGGGTGGTGCGGATGTCGGACAAGGCCCGGCGGCTGCTCACGGAGCTGTTTGCTGCCTACCTGGCCAAACCGGAGCAGCTCCCGCCCACAAGTTATGGTAGACTTAAACAGGGGAGTCCCCATCGCGTGGTGTGCGACTACATCGCCGGGATGACCGACCGCTACGCGATGGACGAGTATCAGAAACTGTTCGATCCCTACACGAAGGTGTAACATGCCCACGACCCTCCGACGGTCTCTTGGTTGTACCCTCGCTCTCCTCGTGGCGCTGACCGCCACCGGCTGCGGGCATAAACGCAGCTCCCTCCTGATGGAACGCCGCGCGCGCGGCCCCTTTGCGTTGGAGCGACAATTCGGCACCCGGCAGGTGGTGTATCTGCATCCCCCAGAACGGGTCAAGAAACACGAGGGGATTGAGATCACGATCCGCTTTGCCTCGCTGGCTGACCTCCATGAGTATTTCAAGAACGCCGAGATTTTCGGCAAGGATGCCGGGGTGAATCCCTACCAGCCGGAGAACATCGTCTTCTACGTCCAGATCGCCAACCGGGGCACGACGCCGATTTTGGTGGATCCGCAGCACTTCGTCCTCGTGGATGACATGGGGGTGCAGTACTCGTACCTCTCGCCCGACTACCTCAACGCCTTGGCCGAGGCGCGCATTACCATCGGTGAGGCCACGCGGATGGGGTTGGGGTCCGCGCCCGATGTGTACGGGGTGGATGTGGGCGGGTTCGCTTCTGGCTTGGTGCCGAAATCCCAAAAACGGCTGGCCCTCTTAAAACAGGTATCCTTGAGCAGCGGGATGCTGTTTCCCGGCGTGGTGTACGACGGCTACATCTCGTTTATCCGCCCCCACAAGGATGCGAAGCAGCTCCAGTTGATCTTGAGCAACGTCAAGACCGACTTTGATGCGAACGACATTCCGAAACGTTCCCTGGACTTCACCTTCGAATCTGAGGCCACCCACGCTATAGTGCCAGAGTCGCCGATCGAACCGACGTCATCAGCCGAGGGAAGCGCTGGGCCCACGGAAGGCCACGCCGCCCCGACCACACCAGCCTCCACCGCTCCGCAATGAGCCTGTCGCTCCCCACGTCTGTCCCTACAGGGCCGGTGGCCTGGTCGCCGCCGACACCGGCGGGTGACGTGCTCCTGGAGGGGCTGCATGCGGCTCAGCATGAGGCGGTCACGCATACCGGCGGACCGCTCCTGATCATCGCCGGCGCCGGGACAGGCAAGACCACCGTCATCACGCGCCGGATCGCCTACCTCATCGCGACGAAGCAGGCGCGCCCGAACGAAATCCTCGCCCTCACATTTACCGAGAAGGCTGCGCGGGAGATGGAGACGCGCGTGGATCAGCTCGTACCCTACGGGTACGTGGATACCTGGATCTCGACCTTCCATGCGTTTGGAGATCGGGTGCTGCGTGAGCAGGCGATCCTCCTGGGGCTGTCGCCGACGTTCCAAGTGCTCACGAAACCCCAGGCCATCGTCTTTCTGCAAGAGCACCTCTTCGCACTGCCCTTCGAGCTTCTCCGGCCGCTGGGCCAGCCGGCCCGGTATCTTGACGCCCTCGTGACGCTGTTCGCCCGGGCCAAAGACGAGGATGTGACGCCACAGGAGTATCTGGCGTATGCGCAGCAGTTGCAGGCCGAGGCAGCGCAGCAGCCAGCGGATGCGGCATGCAACGAACAGGCGCAGCGTCAACGTGAGCTCGCACGACTCTACGGCGCGATCCAAGCCGTGTTGCGCCAGAACGACCGCGTAGACTTTGGCGATCACATCACACTTACTCTGGAATTGTTCCGTCACCATCCCAGCATCCTGGAGCAGTACCGACGGCAATTCAAGTACGTGTTGGTGGACGAATTTCAGGACACCAACTTCGCCCAGTTTGAGTTGCTCAAACTCCTCGCCCCTGGCCAGTCCGAGCTGACGATCGTGGCGGATGATGACCAGAGCATCTACAAATTCCGCGGCGCAGCGTTTAGTAACATTCTCAACTTTCTGGCGAGCTACCCGCAGGCGCGCCAGGTGGTCCTGGTGCAAAACTACCGCGCCACCCAGCCGCTGCTCGATGCGGCCTACCGGCTCATTCGCTTCAACGATCCTGAACGGCTGGAAGTCAAGCAGGGGATTGACAAGCGCCTCCAGGCGGTCCGCGAGGCGCCAGCGGCGTCAGCTCCCCAGTGGCGCTGGTTTGACACCGTCGAACGCGAAGCCAGTTGGGTGGCCGAGACGATGCAAACACTCGTCACCCAGGGCGAGGTGCGTTGGCGTGACTGTGCGATTTTGGTCCGCTCCAACAAAGAAGCCGAGCCGTTTCTCGAGGCGCTCACCTTCGCGAGCATCCCCTGGCAGTGTCCTGGGATGGCCGGGGTCACCCTGCGCACCGAGATCAAGCTCCTGTTGGCAATCCTGCGGATGTTGGCGGATCCACAGGACAGTCTGAGCTGGTACTTCGTGGCCTCCTCGCCGCTCTACCAGGTGCCCATGAGCGATCTGGTGCTGTGCAACCGCGTCGTCCGGCATCAGCATCGGGCACTGAGCGAGGTGTGGCGCGATCCTGCGGCGATGGGACTGACCCTCTCCACGGAAGGGGCGCAGCGCAGTCAGCAGGTGTTACGCGATGTCGAGCGCTTCACCCGCCTGTCCGCGACACTCTCGCCAGGCCAGCTCCTCTACCGCTTCCTCACCGAAGCGGGCGGGAAGAACTACCTCAAATCCCTGGCGCAGCCAGAACGAGAAGAGGAGTTGCAGCAGGTGGCGGCGTTCTTTACCCAACTGGGACGGCTCGAATCGCAGATGGCGTACGCGCGCCTGCCAGAGCTCCTCGCGCACACCGAGCGCCTGAAACTGTTGGCGGATGATCCGACGCAGAGTGAGTTGATGTGGGATGCGGATGCGGTGCAGGTGCTCACCGTGCATCGCGCCAAAGGATTGGAATTCTCGGTCGTCTTCCTGGCCGGCCTGGTCCAAGGGCGTTTTCCCGTCCCTGACCGGCGCGATCCCCTGGAGCTGCCGGACGCGTTAATCAAAGACATCATCCCCAGCGGCGATGTCCATCTCCAGGAGGAGCGGCGGCTGTGCTACGTGGGGATGACGCGCGCCAAAACGCATCTCTACTTGACCGCCGCGGCCAGCTACGGCGGCAAGTCGGTCCGCAAAGTCAGCCAGTTTGTGCTCGAGGCGCTGGATCTGCCTCCGCCGCCCGCGCCCACCCGGACGCCGGCGCTCGAGGTGATTCGCCGTGAGGGGCAGCCAGCGGCTCACGCGCCCGTCCCGTTGGTCACGAGTGCGCCAGAGCCGATGCGTCTGGATCCCCACGGCTTCGACGACTACGTCACGTGTCCCTTGAAGTACAAATTCTCCCATGTGCTGCGCGTGCCGATTCTCAGGCACCACCTCGTCATCTACGGCGCCGCCCTCCACCAGGCGGTCGAGCAGCTCCTCCGCGCCAAGCAGCAGGAACGGCAGCTCACGCTGGAAGCGCTGTGGCAACACTTCGCCGCGGCGTGGCAGAACGAAGGGTTTCTCACGCGCCAGCATGAGGAGCTGCGGTTTCAGCAGGGGCAAGAGGTCCTGCGCCGATTTTGGGAGCGCGAGTCGCAGAGCCCGGCAGTACCTACGCTGGTGGAGGAGAAGTTCAAGGTCCTCCTCGAGCCAGAGCACCTCCAGGTGGTGGGCCGGTGGGACCGCGTGGATGTGCAGGGCGAGGAGGCGACGATCCTGGATTACAAATCCTCCGACGTGCGCGATCCAGCCGAAGCCCATCGGCGGGTGCGCGAGTCCCTCCAGATGGCGGTCTACGCGCTGGCGTGGCAGGTCCTCCACGGCAGGCCGCCGGCTCGTCTGCAACTGTATTTCCTCGAGTCGCACCTGACCGGCGAGTGGCAACCGACCGAGCAGCACCTGGCCGCAACGCGCCAGCGCCTGACGCGCGCTGCCGACGGCATGCGCGCCGGGGCCTTCGAGGCGACCCCAAGCCCGCACGCGTGCCACTGGTGCGCCTACCAGAGCATCTGCCCTCAAGCCGTCTATGAGCGTTCTTAAGGCGTTGACGTGTAGACGCTTCTCCCGTACAATAGACGTCAGCCAACAGTTACTGCGATGACCCAGCCAGAGCTCTTCGAAGATTTCCATGCCACTTCGGTAGCAACGCCGCGTCGGGGCATGACACCGGTCTTTGTGGCGCGACGCCTCACCGTTACATTCACTGCGCAACAACTCGCCCTGGTGAGCGCTGGGGCGATCGTGGTGCTGGTGGCCTTGTTTGCCCTGGGGGTGGAACGGGGGAAAGCCGTGGGTCGCATGAGCTCACGGCCTTCGCGAGCCGCCGAGATCGCTGTGACGCCAGCGGTGACATCAACACGTCCTGCGGTGAGCGAGCCGACTCCTGCCCCCACGACGGTCGCCACGCCGGCGACGCCGGCCCATCCCTACACCATCCAGTTGGCCACGTACACGAACGCCTCCATCGCCCAGCGGGAACTGGAGAAGCTCAAGGCGCAAGGCTACACCGCGTTTCTGATGGAGGGGCACAACCGCGTGGCGCTGTGCGTGGGACGGTTTGCCTCGCGCCGGGCCGCGAGTCAACAAGTGGCGAGTTTCAAGAAGACCTACCAGGACTGTTTTGTCCGGAAGCGTTAGTCCGTCGAGGGCCTTGGCCAATGTCGGTACATAAAAGTTTAAGTTTCCGCAGCAGCATGCGCCACCGCAATGTGCTCAAGCGGCATGAGCGGATCCGTCACCTCCAGCAGAAAGCGCTCTGGACGGCCGAGCGCTCGCCGTTGGGACTGCCAAAAATCAAATCCATCCAGTTTAAAGTCAAGAAGACGCCGAAGGCCGCCGAGTCTGCTGCGGCCGCAGCGGCTGCGCCAGGGGCAGGGGCTGCGCCGTCAACCACGCCTCCCTCGAAATCGTCGAAGCCAGCCGACCAGAAACAGTGATGGTGCGCGGGGTCACGGCGGGTCACATGCAGGCGTTGGATCGTCGGGCCACGCGCGACTACGGGATTCCGACGCTCCTGCTCATGGAACAAGCCGGCACCGCCATCGCACAGGCCCTCCACGCACGGGTGGCGAGTCCCTCGTCGCAGATCGTGTGCCTCGCCGGCCGAGGGCACAACGGCGGTGACGGGTTGGCTGCGATGCGCCTCATGCAAGCCGCCGGGTGTCAGCCGGTCGTCTTTCTGCTGGGCGCGCGCTCGGCCCTGCGCGATGAACCAGCGCTGTACGCCACCATCCTCGAACGTGTGGGCGTGCCGCTGCACGAGTTGGTCACGGAGTCGGTGTGGCAGCAGTTGGCGCAAACACTCCCGCAGGCCGACTGGATTGTGGACGCGTTGCTCGGCACCGGTTTCAGCGGCGCGGCCACACCGGAGGTCGTCCGCGCGATTCAGCTCCTCAATGCCTCTGGCCGTCCCATTCTGGCCGTGGATACTCCGTCGGGACTGCACGTGGATACCGGGGCGGTGGCACCCGTCGCGGTCCAGGCCACGGTGACGGTGACATTTGGGTGGCCGAAGCACGGCTTTTTTCAAGGGGAAGGGCCGCGCTGTGTCGGCGAATTGATCGTCGAGCCGATCGGCTTTCCCCCAGCGCTGTTGGCTGAGCTGCCAGGATCATGAAGCGGATTCGTGTCGCACTGGGAGCGCGTTCCTACCCCATCCTCATCGGCCAAGATGGCTACCAGACGTTGGGCACGGTGGTGCGCGAGTTCAGACGCCACCGGCTGGGCATCGTGGTCACGAATCGCACGACCCGGCGGCTCGTCGCTCGACAGGTGCTGCGCGCGCTCACGGCGGCTGGTTGGCGGCTGACGGTGCTGGAGGTGCCTGACACCGAGCGGGCGAAATCGCCGGCGGTCGCGTTACGGGTGATTCGACGCGTCGCGCGTGTCGCGCAGCGGGACGTCCCGACGCTGTTCGCGTTAGGGGGTGGGGTGGTGGGGGATCTCACCGGCTACGTGGCGAGTGCCTTTCGTCGCGGGGTGCCCTACGTCCAACTGCCGACGACGTTGCTGGCGCAAGTAGATTCAGCCATCGGGGGCAAGGTCGGGCTGGATCTGCGCGAAGGGAAAAACCTCGTGGGCGCGTTCTACCAGCCGCGGGCGGTGGTCGCGGATGTGCGCGTGCTGCGCAGCCTCAGTCCACGACAGCTCACCTCCGGATTGGCTGAGGTCATCAAGTATGGCGCGATCGCCGATCGCGCGCTGTGGAGGCGCCTGGAGAGCCATCGCGCCGCGATTCGTCGTGGACGTCTCTCGGAATTGCTGTGGTTGGTGACGCGCTGCGCCCAGATTAAAGCGCGGATCGTCTCACGGGATGAGCGCGAAACGCGCGGGCTCCGCACGCTCCTGAACTTTGGCCACACCGTCGGCCACGCGCTCGAAGCCGCGCTCCGCTACAGTGCGCGGCTGACGCATGGGGAAGCGATTGCGATTGGCATGGCCGCGGCCGCAGACCTCGGCGTTGAACTCGGCGTGACACCACCAGCCACTCGCGCGCAACTCGTGGGACTCCTCCAGGCGTATGGTCTTCCCACGCAAGCGCCGGAGATGCCGGTGCATCGGATTGAGCGCGCGATGGCCTTTGATAAAAAGTTTCTCGCTGGTACCCAGCGGTGGGTGCTGCTGCGGCGCATCGGCCAGGCCACCGTCGTCCGGGGGGTGGATGTCCAAGTCGTCCGACGGGTCTTGGGCTGGCGGGTAGGCCGGGGAGGCGCTCGATGACGGCGCTGACGATCGAATCCCTCCAGCGCACCCTGAGCTACCGCTTCCGCGATCGCCGGTTGTGTGAGTTGGCCCTGACGCACCGCTCCTGGGCCAACCATCGGGGACGCGTGACTGACAACGAACGCCTCGAATTTTTGGGCGACTCCATCCTCGGGCTGACGGTCGCCTTGTGGCTCTACCAGCAACACCCCACCTGGTCAGAAGGGGAACTCACCAAGGGCAAGTCGCAACTGGTCAGTCAGGCCGGGCTGGTGCGCGTGGGGGAGCGGTTGCAGTTGCGCTCGCTCATCCGGGTCGGCCACTCGCAAGGGCTGGATCCGATTCCGGAGTCCATTTTGGCTGGGGCCACCGAAGCCCTGGTCGGAGCGATCCTGGTGGATGGCGGCTTGCAGGCGGCCGACCGCGCCATCCGCCGGTTGTGGCGGCCGTTTAGCCAGGCCGTCAAGCAGGGACGCACCACCTCAGACTACAAGTCCCAACTGCAGGAGTGGAGCGTGCAGCACTGGCGGGTGCTGCCGCAGTACCACGTGGTCTCGGAGCGTGGGCCGGCGCACGCGCGCGAGTTTGAAATCGTGGTCAAAATCAAGGGACGACCTTACGGACGGGCCAAGGGGCACAGCAAGAAAACCGCGGAGCAGCAAGCCGCGCAGGCGGCCTGGCAGCGGTTACGCAGTGAGCGGCGAAAGGAGGGTACGCATGGCTGAGGCAGACAAACAACTCCAGGAAATCGGGCGGGTGGTGGGGTTTTTTGCGCATCCGTCAGCAGCGGTGATTGAGCTTACCAAGGGGAAGCTCAAAGCGGGCGAGCGCATCTACATCAAAGGCCACACCACGGATCTCCAGCAGGTGGTGCAATCGCTCCAGATTGATCGCCAGCCGATTGCTGAGGCGAAAGCCGGGCAGACGATTGGCATCAAAGTAGACGACCGCGTGCGCCACAACGACGTCGTCTACAAAGTGAGCTAGCGCGCTAGTCCCAGAGGGTCAGCGTAATGCGCGTGGCCCCTTGCTCCAAAAGGACGTAGCGCGGGGCAATGGCCGCCACCCGCGCCTCCTGCACCACATCGCCCACCGTCACGACGCGCCCATTGACGATGGCCAGCGGCTGGCCAGGACTGGTGACGATGCCGGTCAGCCGAAACAAGCGTGGGTTCAGCGTGGGCACGATCGGCACGGGTTCCAGCTTGGCCGAGACGTCAGCCGGTACCGGCTCCAGGACTGGTGACATGGGCGTGGGTAGCGATTCGGCAGGGGCCGGAACATGCAGCATCCCTGTCGGTGGCAGCACGAGTGCCGGGGTCGGCGGAGTCGCCAGGGATGGCGGGGCAAGGGCAGCCGGGCCCTTGGCTAACGTCAGAGGAGATTCGCCGCGTAACATCCACCCACAGAACACGGTCAGGCCCAGGGTCACGCCCACCACCAGGGTCGGCACAACCACCCTACGCCAGCGGGCAGCCCACTCGTAGATGGGGAAGGTACTGATGAACTCACACAACTCCGTCACCTGCATTCGACGTAACGCCTCATCAATCAATCGCATCGGTACTGGCCCTCCTTGATGACCCCTACCCAGCACTCAGACGACGCCTTCAGCTCTCGTCAGGTACGATGTTGCGAGAGCTCCGTTAGGCCGTTGTGAGCTACGCGGGAGGCACAGATCTGAGTTACTGGTGGGAAAAACGACGATCGCGTTGTTGGTAGTGTGTAGTACGTGCATGCCTGTCCCCCAGCGCTAGGATAGCACAACCCCGTGTCAATGCAAGTGTTTTTTGCAGGCCCTCTTGACAACCAGTGACCTCCAAGAGTAGAGTGACGGTGTGATGCCGATGACGATGGAGCGCCGTAAGGCCCAGCGAATGACGACGTATCTCCCTGTACGGCTACGAGTTGAGTCCAGTGGCCGGTATCTCGAGACCTTGGCCAAAGATGTGAGCCTCAGCGGGATGCGGTGTGTGCTGCGAGATGCCCCGAGCGTGGGGGAGGAGCTGGCGTTGGAAGTGCCTCTCTCCATCGCGACGATGCCGGTGCATGCCTCGGCTCGAGTGGCCTGGGTGCGACAGCTCCCTGAGACCGATCAGGCGCTGGTGGGGTTGCAGTTCCACGATCTCTTGCCAGCCGACACTTTGCTCCTGAGCACGTACTTAGCCCACGCACCCACAGGCGCCTAAGCGATGGATCAGTTAGCCCACTATGCCAAGCAGCTCGATAGTTTGATGGCGCGGGATCAGCGCTATCCATTGTCAGCCTATGGGTTTGTGCTCACCGCCTTGCACGCGACCGTCGGCAACCTCCAGCACCCTCGACACATTTCCGGTCAGGAGCTGGCTCAAGGGTTTCGGCGTTTTGCCTTAGAGCAGTTTGGGCCGATGACGCTCACCGTGCTGGAGCGTTGGAGTATCCGTTCGACCGAGGACGTCGGCCGCATCGTCTTCAATTTGATTGATGTCGGGCTGCTGAACAAGAGCCCTGGTGACCGGCTCGAAGACTTCCAGCGCCTCTATGACTTCCAGGAGGCGTTTGGCGGGCCCTATCCCTACCTGACCCATCCCTCGCCCAACTAGTCCCACGCCCGAGTTTTCCACAGGTTGATGGTTTACAGCATCCCAAGAAGGGAGCCGTCTGTTCCTCAGTTGGCGCTTCGTGAATAGATTTAACTATAATAAATTAAATGTGTTATGATACTTATCCTCTTCGTTAATCTGATTATATGGTACACTTACTGTAGGTTAACTGGGGGGCTCCTTCGGAAGGAGGTTGTGCCTTCCTACCTGCCCTTTACCAAGGGGCGGGAGGCTGCCGGCCTTACAAAGGCGGGCGGCTAAGGTGTGGTCAACCCCCTGATGGGGAGGTGAAACAGGCATGAAAGACAAATACCTGGACATCCTGACAGGGATCGTGCTGGGAGTCACCGTGGGGGTCTTCTTCCCACTGGCCCAGTACGGACACCTGCTCGTCCTTGCGACGGTGATCTTGGGTGTCCGCTTGATTGCGACGAAGTAACCGTCCCAGGACATGAGCACCGGGGGCTGGGGGCATTCCTCAGCCCCCTGGTGTTTTCTCGACGGTATTTTGCTTGACCCTGCCTGCGGTTCTCGTCTATAATGCAGCGAGAACAGGAGCGCAGGCATGCTCTTCCGCTGGTTTGATCCACGCACGACTGATCTGACGTTGGGCGTCGTCATTGGGTTGGCCGTAGCGATTGTCTGGCACGTCATCATCGGCAGTTGAGGCGTTCGACCGTCGGAGGTGCCGTATGGTACAGCCGAATTGGTACTACAACTTGCAGTCGAAAGAACCCGAGTCGCCCCTCGGCTATCTGGTGCAGTGTCTGCTGGAGTCGCGCATGCGACTGGGCTATCCCTCGACGGAGGTGACGGAGGAGTTGGTCAACGTCTACCTGGGGCATCTCTTGGTCGAGGTGATGACATCGGCCTATGGGGAACAACACCTGCGCTATGTCGCCACGCGCGAGACCGACGTCTTCCACCGTGTCGAGGACATCCGCGACGCCCACGAGAAATTCCTCGTCTATCGCGCCAACGCGGATCACCGCTTGCTGGCCACCAGCGTGTTTTGTCCTGAGCCCGTGGATGCGGCGGGCAAGCAAGTGACCGCCTCGCGCCAAGCAGAAGGCCGCACCTACTACCACTTCGCGGCCGAGTACAACAAGCAGCTCTATCGCAAGGCCACATCCCTGAGCGAGATTCTCGAGCGGCTCGCGGCGGCGTTTGAGACGTATGGCCTGATCCTCACCCACATGCGCCACGCCTACTTCTGCCTCTGGCCGAGTCTCTCGAAGGAGCACTTGCAAGCCCAGGTGCGCACCTGGGAGCAGCGTGAGCCATCGGAACGTGAGGCGCTCCTCAACACGTTTCTCGATGCCTATCGCGCATGGCAAACCCAGGGGCTGGCCAGCGACCACGCGCACCTGATGGAGTTGGCGCAGCGCCTGGCGAGGATAGATCCTGAGTTCCGGTTTGATCAGTTGCCGTTGCCGTAATCGCTTCCGCCGTCCTCCGTTATTACTCCAACCCTCAAGCCGTCTTGACGCTGTGATGCGCGTGTGTTAATCTACATGGAACCACCAAGGCATCTCAACATTCGTGGTGGTTCCATTGAAATGCGCGTCGAATGTTGCAGTACATTGGTGGGCGCATTGAAGCTCGCATGAGGCACGTCCAGCCGCCGCCACCGGTGTTACGTGGCCTGGTGCCACGTGCAGCGCGGCCGCAGCGCTTGCGCGAGCTCTATCGGCGCTTGTGGCGCCGCTGGGGAGCGCAAGGGTGGTGGCCAGCCGAGAGCGCCTTCGAAATGGTGGTGGGCGCGATCCTGACGCAGCAGGTGGCGTGGCGCAACGTGGAACAGGCCCTCCGGCACCTGAAGCGTCGCGGCCTGCTCACCCCGCAGCGTCTGCGGCACGTGCCGCGTCGGCGACTGGAACGATACCTGCGCCCGGTCGGATTTTTTCGCGTGAAGGCCACGCGGCTGCGGGCGTTCTTGACGTGGCTGCACCAGGAGTGGGGTGATGAGCTGGGGCAGTTGTTTCGTCGTCCCACCTTAAAGGCGCGTCAGGCGTTGCTCCAAGTCTCAGGCATTGGGCCGGAGACCGCGGATTCGATGCTCCTGTATGCCGGCCACCACCCGATCTTCGTGGTGGATGCGTACACGCGGCGCATCCTCGAACGACATGGACTGATCCATCGGCAGGCATCGTACGACACCATGCAACAGCAGTTTCACACCGCTCTCCCAACAACGGAGCGACTCTTCAGCGAGTACCACGCGCTGCTCGTGCGGCTCGGCAAGACCTACTGCCGCACCGTCCCGCAGTGTGAGCCGTGTCCGTTGTGGAGGATCCCACGAGTGAGGGGCGTATGGCCGACAACACACCAGCACCAGCTCCAGCACCCACGAACGCCACGGCATCACCCAGCGTAACACCAGCGACCACCGAGAAGCCCACGACGTGCGCGCAGTGTAACAAGCGGCTCGATCGGAAAAAGCAGTACTACCGCAACGGCCGGTACTTTTGCAACAAGCGCTGCTGGCGCACCGCCTTGCTGGGCGCTGCCTCGAGCGACGCTGCGTAATCCCGGTGGCTGAGTGTTTGTTCTGCCAGATTGTGCAAGGGACGTTGCCGGCCCAGCGCGTCTACGAGGACGCCCAAGCGCTCGCCTTTAGCGACATCCGGCCGCAAGCGCCGACGCATCTCGTCATCATCCCCAAGACCCACGTGGCGTCCCTGAACGAGGTGATCGAACCGCAGGAGAAGCTCATCGGTCATCTCATGCGCCTGGCGACCGATTTAGCCCGGCGCCAGGGCCTGCAGCAGGACGGGTATCGCGTGGTCGTCAACTGCGGCCCGGATGCCGGCCAGACCGTGGCGCATCTGCATCTGCATCTGTTGGGCGGTCGGGCGATGCGGTGGCCGCCTGGGTAACTCGTCGTCACCAGTGAACGGCCAACAGTGAATCGTACACCGTGAACCGAATCCCGATGCACCATGCCCGATGCCTGGAGGCTGGGTTGAGGCTGTGGGCCGTGTATCGTCGGCAAGCGACCTACGTAGGTACCTACGTAGGTGTGAGCAACCAGTGCGCGCGCACCGTGGAGCGGGTAGGATGACCAGGCCTCAGAAGTCTGAACAACGACGCCATCCTCGTGTTGCCAAACGACTCGCCATCACCCTCGGCACGCCGGGGCTGACGTTCGAAGCTGCAACCCACAACATCAGTTCCTCGGGTCTCTACTGTGACGTCCCGGCCGCGATTCCACTGATGACGAAAGTTGACGTCACGCTCCTGCTGCCGACCAATAGCGCACCATCGAGGAGCTACCGCCAAATCCGTTGTGGTGGGGTGGTCGTGCGCCACGACACCGTGCCGGCACAGCGCGGGGGAGCTCTCCGCCATCGCCTCGCCATTTTCTTCACCCGCATGCAGCCGCGTGATCGCCACAACCTGACCCAATTTGTCGAGCACCAGTTGGGCGCTTCACCTCCATGAAGCATGCGTGGTGGGGCCTGCTCCTGTGCATCGGCACCCTCCTCGGCTGCCAGACGCAGTTTGTGGTGGCTCGGGGAACCGCAGCGCACGCCTGGCTGCAACAGCTCAGCACCGGCGCTGACGAGGGCGCGAGTTACACCTTCCTCTGGTTGCGACGGCAGTTTGTCGGCGGCGAGATGCCCTCGCGGTTTGATGGCGTGGTGGTAGATCTCCACGGGCGAGCGATCCAGGCGGTGCGCCGTCAAGACGGTGATCACGTGCTGCGCTTGTCGGCCAGCCAGGCCGTCACGCCGAAGCTTGTCCTCCCAGCGAACGAGCTCTTGGCCCTGCAGGCGGTCATGCAGCGCTATCGCTTTGAGCCGGTGGTGATCAGCGACCACGCCGGGGTGCCGCAGGTCATCGTCTACGCGCCAGTGGCAGCTCGTATGCACCTCAGTCAGACCCCAGGCGGCGATGGGTGGCAGTTAACGGTCACGTCGCTCGCTCGACCGCATGATTTGGTCACCGCGAGTGTCGTCTCACCTGGCCAGGGAGGGCCGTAAGCCCTGTGGGAGCGGGCCGCCCACGCATCGTGACACTCCTGAGCGACTTCGGGCTCAGCGACGGCTACGTGGGAGCCATGAAGGGCGTGTTGCTCTCGCAGGCGCCAGGGATCACGGTGGTAGATCTCTCGCATACGATTGCCCCGTTTGATATCAGCGGCGCCGCCTACCTCCTCGCCTCGGCCGCGTTGGAGTTTCCACCGCGGACCATCCATGTCGCGGTCGTGGACCCTGGCGTGGGCAGTCGGCGACGCCTCCTCCTGGCTGAAATCGCGCGCCACTACTTCCTCGTGCCGGATAACGGACTGCTCGATGTGGTGTTGCTGCGAGAGCGACTGACGCGCTGTGTCCAGGTGCTGCCAGCACGGGTGGCGGCGCGGCGCGTGGCCCCGACGTTTCACGGACGCGATCTGTTGGCGCCGGCGGCTGCTGCGTTAGCACGAGGGATGTCGCTCTCCCGGTTCGGCCCTCCCATCAGACATCTGTCTCGGCGATTGCCGTTGCGTCCTCTGGTGGTCCACGGGAACCGCTGCGTGGGCTACGTGCTGCACGTAGATCGCTTCGGTACGCTCATCCTCAACGTCGAGGCCGCTCCACTGGAACGCTTTGCGCGCGGACAACCTGTGCGGGTGCAGGTCGGCCACCACCGCGTCACGCGCTGGGTGCGGACCTATGCGGAGGCGCCACGAGGCAGCCTGGTGGCCCTCATCGGGAGTCAAGGATGGGTTGAAGTCGCGGTCGTCGAGGGGAGTGCGGCGCAACGCCTTCGCGCGAAGGTGGGTCAACGTGTGGAGCTCAGGCGCGAGGGCGCCCGTGGCGCGTAAGCCGTTACGGTGGCGCGTTGTCAAGGGCGATATCACCGAGCTGGCGGTGGATGCCATCGTGAACGCGGCCAATAACCATTTTGTGATGGGCGCAGGCGTCGCGGGCGCACTGAAACGGCGCGGTGGGAAGGTGATCGAGGAGGAGGCTGTCCGTCAAGGCCCGCAGCCGGTGGGCGCAGCGGTCGTCACCTCGGCTGGGACGTTGGATGCTCGCTACGTGATTCATGCGGCGGTCATGGGGATGGATTTTCAGACGGATGCGGAGCAGATTCAGCAGGCGATGCGAGCTACGCTCGCGCGTGCCCAGGAACTGCAACTACGCACGATCGCTTTCCCCGCGTTGGGCACCGGCGTGGGGCGCTTTCCGATGCAGACCTGCGCAGAGCTCATGGTCCAGGCCATCCGCCAGGAGACGCCCCAGACGTTGGAAGAAGTCACGTTCGCCGTCCTGACCGATGAAGCCCAGCGCGCCTTTGAGCAGGCCATTCGCCTCACCACGGTGTCGCCCCATGGCTCCTCGTGAGGCGCCTCGGATGCTCATTGTGGATGACGAGCTGGGGATCTGCGATTTTCTGCGCACGTTTTTCAGTCGGCGTGGCTATGAAGTCAAGACCGTCTGCAGTGGCGCTGACGCCCTCACCGTGATGCCGCAGTTTCAACCGCAGGTGGTGCTGTTGGACATTCGGATGCCTGGGATGTCCGGGCTGGAAGTCCTGGAGCAGCTCCACCCGCGCTATCCCGCGTGCAAGGTCTTCATGGTCACCGCCCTGGATGACGAGTACCTCATCGCGCAAGCGGAAGCGCTGGGAGCGGTCAGCTACATCACCAAGCCATTTCACCTCAGTGCCCTCGAGCGGACCGTGATGGAGCAGTTGGCGTAAGCGCCCATGAACGGTGCGACGTTCCTCCGTTCCCATGACAAGCGACACCTCCTGCGACGGATTCCCCTCTTTGCCAATCTCTCCACTACGGAGCTGCAACTCATCGCTGACTCCACCCGCCTCGTGGAATTTAAGAAAGATGAGGTGGTCTATCGGGAAGGGGATCCGGCGGGTGCGTTTTACGTGATCCTGTCGGGACGACTCCGCTTGTTTCTCACGGCACCGGAAGGCGAACAGACGTTGGCCTTCCTCCATCGAGGCGATTCGTTTGGCGAGATTTCGCTGCTCACCGGTGAAACGCATTCAGCGACGGTCAAGGTGCAGAACGATACGCTCCTGCTCGTGTTGACGAAGGATAAATTTGAGGTGATCATTGATCGCATTCCCTCACTCGTGTTGTACCTCAGCCGCGTGCTCTCCCGTCGGCTCCGACGCCGCGATGGCCGACCGGCTGAGTTTAGTGAGGCGACGATCGTCGCTGTCCATAGCGCGGTGCGCGATGTCGGGTGTACCATGTTTGCCGTGAGCCTGGCGATGAGCCTCACGCGCGAGACGCATCAGCCTGTCATCGTCGTGGATATGAGCTTAGGCGGTGGAGAGATCGCGCGCACGTTGGGTCTGACCCCGCCCGCGCCGCTGATGAAGCAGGCGATCGAACGCGTGCTGGATCGCACCGCACTCCAACAGGCCACACACGTGCATCCCTTGGGCTTCAGTATCCTCAACGTCGGCCAGCGCGCTGATGGGCGGACAGCGGAATTGATCGCACCAGTCCTCACCAGTCTGATGGATACGTTCCGTTTCGTCATCGTGGATCTGCCGACGGATGTGGATCAAACCGTGCTCCAGGCGCTCGTGCAATCGGACCGGATCTTCCTCCTGACGGATGCGGAGGAGGATCACGTGCTGCGCACGCAGCGACTCCGACGCAAACTGGAGAGCTTGGTGCAGCAAACCGATGAGAAGATTCGCCTGGTTGTGAATCTGGTCACCAGCGCGCAGACCCTGCAGGGGATTGATGAGGTCGAGCGGTTTGGCGGGCCGATTGCCTATGTGTTGCCGAAGACCTTCAGCCAGGGCGCGAGCCTGCGTCCGTCAGACCTGTTGGCGCTCGTCGAGCGACACGATGGCGCGTACGCCCAGACCGTCCGGCGGATTGCGCGAGAAGTCGGCGGTGTCTTGGTCGGGCTCGCCCTGGGCAGCGGGGCCGCGCTCGGTTTAGCCCACATCGGGGTCCTGAAAGTCTTAGAGCGAGAAAAAATTCCCATTGACATCATCGCTGGCTCGAGCATGGGGGCGCTCATCGCTGCGTTTTGGGCCAGCGGCAAGTCAGCGGCTGAATTAGAGGAGCTGGCCTTACGGTTTCGCACGCGGTGGCAGTTAGCCCTCCAGTTTGTGGATGTGCCATGGCTGCCGTTGCGGGGGATGTTTCCTGGCAAGGGCGTGGCGAAGTATCTGCGCTCGGTGTTGACGGATAAGACCTTTGACGATACCTGGTTGCCCCTGCGGGTGGTGGCGACCAATCCCTACATGCGGGAACGGATCGTGTTTCGTTCCGGGAAACTGGTTGATGCCGTACGGGCATCGGTCTCCATTCCTGGTATTTTCCTGCCGGTGCTGCACGAAGGTAACGTCTACTTGGATGGGGGAGTGTCCAGTCCGGTGCCGGTCAGCGTGTTGCGCCAAGAAGGGGCCACACGAGTCATTGCTGTCAATGTGTTTCCGACGACCAAAGAGGTGCAAGAACTTGATGCGAAACTCCGACAAGCCAAGACGGCGAAGGCAGAGGCGCTGGCTCGACGATGGGTGCCGCTGCGCATCGGGGCGATGCTGTGGCACGAAGGAGCCAAACTCGTCTCGCCCCTCGTGACCCATGTCTTAATGCGTTCGATGCAGATGATGGAATTTGAAGTGGGCGAGGTGGAGTGCCAAGACGCAGACGTAGTGATTCGTCCCACGACCCCAGGGGCTGAGTGGGATGAATTTTACCGCGCGGAGCGATTCATTCAGCGGGGGGAGGAAGCGGCCAACGAGGCCTTGCCGCACATCCTCCAACTGTTGCACTCGTAAGGGAGTAGCACACGACAGAGACGACATGGTACACTATCCTCGTGCTCGTGTAAGCATCAGAGGTCACGGTCAATGACACCACGCATCGCGATTGTTGATGGCGTGCGCACACCGCAAGGGCTGCTCGGTGGCGCGCTCAAGGGATTGACGAGTCATGCGCTGGGGGCGCTGGTGGTCCGGGCGCTGCTCCAGCGGACGAAACTCAATCCCGCGCAGGTGGAGGACGTCATTGTTGGATGCGTCGGGCAGACCTCAGATGCGCCCAACGTCGCGCGTGTCATCGCGCTGCTGGCGGGCCTGCCGCACACCGTCCCAGGATACACCGTGCAGCGTAACTGTGCTTCGGGCATGCAATCCCTGGTGAACGCCTGTCAGAACATCGTGGCCGGCGATGCGGATATTCAAATCGCCGGTGGCACCGAGAGCATGAGCGCTGCGCCCTTCGTCAACCGGGACCTGCGATTTGGCAAGCACCTACGCCACTCTGAACTCATTGATTCGCTCTGGGAAGGCCTGACCGATCCGATCTGTGGTCAGGTCATGGGACGCACCGCCGAGAATTTGGTGGAGGAGTTTCAGATCTCGCGGGAAGCGCAAGATCGGTTTGCCGTGCTCAGCCATCAGCGGGCGTTTCGCGCCACACGCGAAGGACGGTTCAAAGCGGAACTCGTGCCTGTGAGCGTGCCCAAGAAGTTGTATGGCAAAGAGCTGCCACCAGAGGTGATCACCCAAGATGAAGGGCCGAATGCTGGTCTGACCGAGCAGTTGTTGGCGAGCTATCCACCCATTTTCAAAGAGCAAGGCACCGTCACCGCCGGCAACAGCTGTCCCATCTCAGATGGCGCGGCCTGTGTCCTCATGATGCAAGCCGAGACCGCCACGCGGCTGGGCTACACGCCACTCGGTTACGTACGCGCCTACGCCTTTGCCGGTGTGGCGCCGGAGCGGATGGGCATCGCCCCGACGCTTGCGGTTCCGGCGGCGCTCAAAAAAGCCGGCGTGACTCTCAAGGACATCCAGCTCATCGAAGTCAACGAAGCCTTCGCCGCACAGTATCTCTCCGTCGAGCACGTCTTGGGCCTCAACCGTGACATCACCAACGTCAACGGTGGGGCCATCGCCCTCGGCCATCCCGTCGGCGTCAGCGGTACGCGCATCGTCATCACCCTGCTGCATGAGATGAAGCGGCGGAACCTCTCGCTGGGCTTGGCAACGCTCTGCGTCGGCGGAGGGCAGGGCGCGGCGATCATCGTTGAGCGCAACTGAGACAGGCACATGTACATCTATAAAGTCGGGGTCGTCGGAGCCGGGGCCATGGGGGCTGAAATCGCTCAGGTGGTGACGTTTAGCGGATTGCCGGTCATCCTCAAAGACGTAGATGACGCACGCGTCCAACACGGCATGGACACCATTCGCAAAATCTACCAGCGCCGCGTGGACAAGGGCAAGTTGTCGGCAGAAGACATGCAAGCCAAACTCGCTTTGGTGAGCGGCACCACAACCTATGAGCCGTTTCGTGAGGTGGACCTCGTCATTGAGGCCGTGTCCGAACAGGCAGACCTCAAGCATCAGGTGTTGCGTGACTTAGATCGCGTGTGTCCTGCGAGTAGCATTGTCGCCTCGAACACCTCTTCGATTTCCATCTCCGAGCTGGGAGCCACCACGCAGCGGCCGCACAAAGTCATCGGGATGCACTTTTTCTATCCCGCGCATGTCATGAAGCTCGTCGAGGTCATCCCTGGGCTGGACACTGCGGAGGAGACCGTCAGCGATGTGGTCGCTTTTGCCGAGAGTCTGCGCAAGCTGCCCATTCGAGTCAACGAGTGCCCGGGCTTTCTGGTGAATCGCCTGCTCATGCCGTACCTCAACGAAGCCGCCTTGTGCCTCCAAGAGGGCGTCGCAACGGCGCCGGCCATGGACCAGGCGATGACCGCCTTCGGATTGCCGATGGGGCCGTGTACTCTGGTAGATACGTTGGGGTTTGACATCTGCCATGATGTGGTCGTCATCCTCAACCAAGCGTATGGCCATCGCATGCAACCAGCCGCCATCTGGCAGGCGATGTACGACAAAGGGCGCTGGGGGATCAAACGGGGCGCAGGCTTCTACCTCTATGGCGAACGGGCAGGCCAGCCAGATACCGACCTGGAGGGCATCCTGCGCACGACGCGTTCCTCGTCGAAGAGCCCGCGACCCTTTTCCATCCATCGGCTGCTGCTACCGATGGTGAACGAAGCGGTGCTGTGCCTGCAGGAGCACATCTCAAGTGCGGCGGACATTGATCTGGCGATGCTGGCGGGCTTAGGCTTTCCGCAAGATAAACAGGGCATTCTCCACTACGCGGATCAGATCGGGTTGGATGTCGTGTTACAGGAACTGACGACGCTCGCGCAGCACTACGGTGAGCGGTTTTGGCCTGCGCCGCTGCTGCGACGGAAAGTTGGCGCAGGGCACCTCGGCGTCAAGGCAAAACGCGGATTCTTCGACTACCCGTAAAGGTGGCCTCATGGGATCCCTGGTGAACGTCACGACCGAAGACAAGATTGCCCTCATCACCATTGACCATCCGAAAGTCAATGCGTTGAGCCAGGCGGTCATGAGCGAACTCGACACCACCGTCCAGGCGGCCATCCGCGATGAGCAGGTGCAAGTGATCATCATCACCGGTGGTGGGAGTTTTGCGTTTATTGCCGGTGCGGATGTGGGTGAAATTGCACAACTCACAGACGGCGCACAGGCCGCGGCGATGGCAGCCGAAGGCCAAGCCATCATCAATCGCATCGAGCAGTCACCCAAACCGGTCATCGCCGCGATCAATGGCGTCTGTTTGGGCGGGGGCAACGAACTGGCGATGGCGTGTCATCTGCGTATTGCGAGTGACCGTGCGCGCTTTGGCCAACCCGAGCTCAACTTGGGCATCATCCCAGGCTTTGGTGGCACCCAACGCCTGCCGCGTCTCGTCGGGAAGGCCAAGGCGATTGAATTGATTTTAACGGGTGATGTCATCTCAGCCCAAGAAGCCCTCCGCATCGGGTTGGTCAATGCGGTTGTCCCTCCCGAGGCGGTGCTCAAAACAGCGAAAGATGTGGCGCGGAAGATCGCTGCCAAAGGGGGGGTTGCCCTCAGGTTAGCGCTGCAAGCCATGCAGCAGAGCGCCACGCTCGATATGCCTCACGGCCTCGCCCTCGAGGCCAAACTCTTTGGTGAAGTTGCCCAGACCGAGGATATGCGCGAAGGCCTGCGCGCCTTCCTCGAGAAACGTCAGCCCACCTTTCGCGATCGGTGAAGATCACGCCACACAGCGCAGCGCCGGCCATGTCCTTCCGCACCATTCCGCAGATGTTCTTCACCCAGGTCCAACGTTTTGGCGAGCGACGGATGCTGCTGGTCAAGCGGGAGGGGAGCTATCGCGAGATGCGATGGTCAGAAGTCGGTCAAGCGGTGGAGGAAGTGGCCCTCTGCCTGTGGGGGGAAGGGATCGCCCCAGGGCAGCGCGTCGCGATCCTCTCGGAGAACCGCCCTGAGTGGCCGATTACCGATCTCGCCATCCAAACGATCCGCGCCATCACCGTCCCCATCTATCCCACGGATACGCCTGCTGAAGTCGCGCACATTCTCGAGGATTCCGGCGCAGTCGCGGTGATCGTGTCCACCGAGGCTCAGGTGGCCAAGGTGCTCGCGCACCACGCGACGTTGCCGCAGCTACGCCGGCTGATCCTCATGGACGCACTCGAGCTCCATGCGCAGCCGACGATTCTCACCTTCGCGCAGTGCCTGGCGCAGGGGAGGAAGACGTATGCCACGCGATTGACCGCGCTGCGTGGGATGATCGCTGCCGCGCAACCCGCTGACACGGCGACCATCATCTACACCTCAGGGACGACCGGCGAACCTAAAGGCGTCATGTTGTCCCATGCGAATTTTCTGTCGAATTGCGCCGCAGGCAGTCAGGCCCTGCGCGTGACCGAACACGATGTCCATCTCTCCTTTCTCCCCTTAAGTCACGTCTTTGAGCGGATGGCTGGCTATTATCTGATGCTGCATCAGGGGGCCACCATCGCGTATGCGGAGAACATGGACACCGTCCCCCACGATCTCCTGGAGGTCAAACCGACGGTGCTGTTGGGGGTGCCGCGCTTCTACGAAAAACTGTATGCCCGTGTCATGGAGGCGGTACGTACCGCTCCTGCCATACGGCAGCGCATCTTCTGGTGGGCTGTGCACCTGGGACAACACGCCCACAAGTCTCCACTCACCTGGCTGGCGGATCGTGTGGTGTACCGGAAGCTCAACGCGCGCGTCGGTGGCCGGGTGCGATTTTGCGTCTCCGGCAGCGCGCCATTATCCAAGGAGATTGCAGAGTTCTTTGCTGCCGTGGGCCTGATCATTTTGGAGGGCTATGGCTTGACGGAGACCTCGCCAGTCATCAGCGTCAATCGGCTGGATGCCTATCGGTTTGGGAGTGTGGGGCAACCGATCGCTGATGTGGAAGTGCGCATTGCCGACGACGGTGAAATCCTCACCCGCGGGCCGCACATCATGCAAGGCTATTACCAGAAAGAGACTGAGACACGCGCGGTGCTTCGGGAGGGCTGGTTGCACACCGGCGACATTGGCCACGTGGATCACGAGGGATTTCTCTACATCACCGATCGCAAGAAAGATCTGATTAAAACCGCCGGCGGCAAGATGGTGGCACCACAAAAAATTGAAAACCTTCTCGTGACCGACCCCTACATCGCCCAGGCCTTTGTGTTTGGGGATCGTGAGCGCTACCTCGCGGCCCTCATCGTGCCGCGGTTTGAGGCGCTGAAAACGTATGCGGGAGCGCACGGCATTCCCCTAGAGCCCCTCAGCGCGCTCCTCAAGCATCCCCAGACGCTCGCGTTGATCCAGACACGGATTGATGCGCACTCCCGCGATCTGGCCTCCTATGAGCGCATCAAACAGTTCGCCCTCCTCGAGCAGGAGTGGAGCCAAGCCTCCGGCGAACTCACCCCCACCCTCAAAGCCCGCCGTGCCGTCTTAGCGCGCAAGTATGCTGCGGTCCTCGAGCGGCTCTATGCCGCGCCACCTGAGCCGAGTGCGCGTACCTAACGCGGGCTGGCTGGCCGTTGTCGTGGTGGTCGCCGCGACCTCACCGGTCATGGCAGCATCCGTGGACGAGCAAGCCGCCGATGTCCAACGGCTGGAGGCGGCCTCTGCCCATCGTGCTGACGATCCTGCCCTCCAGCGGGCGTTGGCCATCGCCACGAATAACTATGGCCTCGAGCTAGCCACCGCAGGACAACTGGACCGGGCCATCCATCACCTACGCCGGGCGGTGCAGGTGGACACGTCGCTGGTGGCAGCGCACCACAACTTAGCGCAGGTGCTGTCTCAACGAGCGGCACAACTCATGGCGGCTCGTCGTCTCCGAGAAGCCCAAGGGCTGATTGAGGAAGCGTTGCAGCACGATGAGGAGCGGGCGGAATTGTGGGCGCTCCTGGGGCAGGTGCATTACGAGAGCCAGCGGCTAGCCCTTGCGGAGCAGGCCTGGCGTCGCGCGTTGACGCTCAATCCAACCCTCCGGGAGATCGAACGGCGACTCGCGCAGGTGACTAAAGAACGGCCGGTGGAACAAACGTTCCGCACCCTGCCGCAGGCCCAGTTTGACATTCGTTCAGCGGAAGCGTTGCCGCTGCGGGCGGATGAAGTGGTGCGCGAGGTGTTGCTGGAGGCCTATCAAACAGTGGGTCAGGAGTTCGGCCACTATCCCTCGCAGCGATTGGTCGTCCTCCTCTACACGCCGGAGCAGTTTCGTGAGCTGCGGCAAGCGCCTGAGTGGATGGTCGCCCAGTATGATGGTAAATTGCGGGTGCCGTTGGTGGACAATCCACGCAGCGCCTACTTTCGCAGCATCGTCTGGCATGAGTTCACCCACGCGATCGTCCACGAGCTCAGTCATGGGCAGTGTCCGGTGTGGCTCAACGAGGGGTTGGCCGAGTTCGAGGGGACAAAACAGACGGGGCGTTCGTTTGCGCGCGTGCAGCAGGCCAACCAGCACGGTGAACTCCTGTCGCTCGCCGATCTCCAGGGACATTTTACGGACCTGACCGATCCGCAACGGATCGCCCTGGCGTACGAGCAATCCCTCAGCATCGTCACGTATCTGATGGACACCTACGGTGCATGGCGCCTGAAGCGTCTCCTCAAACGCATGGGGGAGGGGACACCCGCTGACGAGGCGCTGATGCAGGAGTTTCGCCTGACACGGTCACGCCTCGAAGCCCAATGGCTGGCATGGCTCAACCGATGACCGCCCGGCCACGTTGGCTCACCATTCTCGCGTGGGCGCTGTACGACTTTGCGGTGACCGTCTTTGCCATGAACGTGATTTCGCGCTACTTCGGCCTGTGGGTGACAGAGACGCAGCAGGGAGCGGATTGGATGTACAGTGTGGCGTTTGCCCTCTCGACCAGTCTGGCGGCGCTGTCCCTCCCATTCCTGGGTGCGTATTCTGATCGGCTTGGCCGACGAGTACCGTTGCTCCGCCTCGCCACGCTCCTCTGTGTCGGAGGGACCGCAGCCATTGGCTTGAGTCCGGCGGTGGGATGGGGCTTGGTCTGGTTTGGACTGGCCAACATCGGCTGTCAGGTGGGTGGGTTGTTCTACGATGCACTCCTACCGACGGTGAGTCAAGGACGGCGCGTGGGACTCACGTCTGGTCTAGGAGTCTGTCTGGGCTATGTGGGCTCGGCCACAGGACTGCTCGCCGTCCAGGGGGTCGTGCAGGCCCAGGGATACGCTGCGGCGTTCCTCCCGACGGCAGGATTCATCCTGCTCGCGGCGTTGCCCAGCTTTTGGCTCATCCGGGAACCGAAGCCACCCTCCGCGAGTCCGTGGTCGCTGCGTGCGGCAGCTCAGCGGATGTGGCGGTTAGTCAGCGGACCGACGCGACGACCAGGGATCGGTCGGTTTCTCCTCGGCTGCTTTTTTGGCATCAACGCGATCAACACCGTCGTCATGTTCATGGCGGTCTACGCGAAACGCACGGTCGGCCTGCACGATGCTGAGATTGATGCGGTCCTGTTGTTCTCCACCGCCTTCGCGATCGGGGGAGCGTTCCTCAGCGGCTGGCTGGCCGATCGGGTGGGACCGCGACGGTGTCTCCTCGGCGTGTTTGGCGGCTGGTGCGCTGGGATCATCCTCGCCGCCGCGAGTCCGACGGTCCCGATGTTCTGGGTCGTCGGTCCGCTCATCGGAGTGTGTTTGGGCGCCACATGGGCCAGTGCGCGGACCTGGCTCGTGGCCCTCAGTCCGCCCGAGGATGTGGGGGCTGTGTTTGGGTTGTTTGGCTTAGTCGGGCGGGCCTCGTCGAATGTGGGGCCGCTCCTCTGGGGACGCATCGTGCTGGCCCGTGATTGGCTAGGGCCATGGACCGACCGCCTGGCCTTAGGGAGCTTGCTGGTGCTCTTTGTCATTGGCATGGCGCTGTTGCGCGGCATCCCTGATGCGCGGGTGTCACCGTCGCGGCGAGTGCAGAGGTAAGGGCTCAGCGTTGAGAGTGCAGAGCGCAGAGTTCAGCGTGAACCGTGACCAGCGACGAGCGACGAGCGACGAGCGACGACGCGAGTGAGCAGCATGAGCTTTCGCAGTGGGTTTGTGGGGGTCGTGGGCCGTCCGAACGTGGGGAAATCCACCCTGGTCAATTACTACGTCGGCCAGAAAGTTGCGATCGCCACCCCCATGCCCCAGACCACACGACACAAAATCCTGGGGATCCTCACCCGACCAGAGGCGCAAATCATTTTTGTAGATACCCCGGGCTTCCATGACCCACAGCACACCTTGGGGCAGTACATGGTGAGGACCGCGTTGGGGACGCTGGACGCGGTTGATCTGCTGCTCGTCCTCATTGACGCGCGACGCGGGTACCTCTCAGATGACCATCGTTTGATCCAAGCCGTCGCACGA
>Ga0114945_10000397_pt1 | contig 28050 bp, 23 predicted proteins | sample OV2TP3_FD_87194 | JGI IMG/M metagenome (GOLD analysis project Ga0114945, IMG submission 87194) | Hot spring microbial communities from Beatty, Nevada to study Microbial Dark Matter (Phase II) - OV2 TP3 | ecosystem: Environmental > Aquatic > Thermal springs > Hot (42-90C) | place: USA: Beatty...
AATATATCTTCAACCTCAGTCGCCGGGAACGCCTTGAGAAAGCAGGTATTCTGTCAGGACATTTCTGGCTGACTACATGACTTTTTGTCAACAGACTTTTGGTCGCCTACTTAACACGCAGTTGCGCTACGTGGGGCGGAATCTCTACTTGACTTCAGATAGATCGCATCATATCATATATCCAGGATTGCCCCCCCTGTGTCTTTGATTTTTTTGATTTTTGTAGAAAGAGGTGATTGGCCATGAGCGATGTGACGCAAGCAGCCGGTGTGCCGGAGGTGGGAGAAAAGACTTCGGCAGTTCAACAGGCGAAAAATGAGGCCGCTGTTCGTCTGTTGAAGGAGTGGCTGAGGGACGAGTCCGGGTATGACGAAGAGACCTGGCCTAAGCTGAAGGAGGCGATTGAGGCAAACCGTCTCTCTTACCGGAGCAGGTTCCATGGCTAATGTGGTCATGTTGGACACGGGGCCGCTGGGGGTATTGGCGCATCCACGTGCGGACCGCGAGATCGTGGAATGGACAGAAAACCTGGCGCTGTCCGGTGTCTCGGTGATCATCCCAGAGATAACTGACTACGAACTTCGCCGCAATCTGCTGCTGGAGGGGTTGACGCGATCCATCGCCCGGCTCGACCAACTGAAGGGGCTTCTTATGTATGCGCCCCTGACGACAGAGGTAATGTTGAAAGCAGCAGAGCTATGGGCTGAGGCCAGGCGACGCGGGCAACCGACCGCCGACCCGAAGGAGCTGGACGGAGACGTCATCCTGGCTGCTCAGGCGTTGCAGGCCGGGGCTGTGGTAGCGACGGACAACGTCGGACATCTGTCCCTCTTTGTCGAAGCCAAAAGCTGGAGAGAGATCGCAGTAGCCTAAAGGTGGGGCGGAGGGGTGGTTTCGCGCCTTTCATCCTCTTCGCGCCAACCCCTCAAATGAACACATCCTTCGCCCCGCCGCGGGAGATGGAGATCTGCCCGGCCTCCTCAAGCTGACGCACGGCCTGAACGATCCGCAGCTGCCGCTCCTCCACGTCGCTCATCCGCACCGGCCCCGCAAACTCCATCTCCTCCTTGAACATCTTGCGCTTCCCCTCCGACATGTTGGAGAAGAACCGGTTCTGCATCTCCGGCGACGCCCCCTTCAGGGCGATGGCCATGTCCTTCATCTCCACGTTGCGAAGGAGGGTCTGGATATCCAGGTCCGTCAGGCGCGCGATGTCCTCGAACGTGAACATCAGGTTGCGCACCTGCTCGGCGGTCTCCGGGTCCTGCGCGTCTAACTTCTCCAGCACCCCCTTCTCCGTCGAGCGTCCCGTCAGGTTCAGGATCTCCGCCACCCGCTTGGGACCTCCGATCTCCGTGATCTGGCCCGTCAGGAGCGCCCTGAGCTCCCCGGACAGGCTCTCCTCGATCTCCCGGAGCACCTGCGGGGAGACGTTCTCCATCGTGGCCACGCGGTAAGTCACGTCTCCCCGGAGCCCCTCCGGCAGGAGGTTGAGCACCCCGGCGGCCAGGTTGGGGTCGAGTTGCGACAGGATCAGCGCGATCGTCTGCGGGTGCTCCTTGCTGATGAACGGCGCGATCTGGCTGGGCGCGATGTTCCGCAGCACCGAGAACCCCCCGCTCCCTGTCGAGGTCACCCGGTCCAGCACCTGCTGCGCCCTGCGAGGCCCTATGGCCTTCTCCAGCGCCCCCCGCGCAAACTCCACGCCGCCCGTGGCGATATACTTCCCGGCCATCAGGAGGTGCTGGAACTCTTCTATGACGGCGTCCTCCTGCTCGGGGGTGACCGTCTTGACCTCGGCGATGGCCTGGGCGATGACCTCGATCTCGGCCTCGTTCAGATGCTTCATGATCTCGGCGGTGTTCTCCTGCCCCAGGGCGATCATCACGACGGCCACCTTCTGGCGCGAAGTCAATTCCCCTGAATCTGGTCTCATCTCCTCTCCCTCCGGACAAAATGAACCCCCACAAAAACAAAGAGCCGCACCCCTCCAGGCGCGGCCCTTCCCCTTTTTTGGCTGCTGTTATGTGCCCGGCTGATCATCGCGTCCCCCCTGGCCAAGAAGCACAAAAGCAATGTGAGATACAAGATAATTCATCAGACGATCGGATGTCAACGTAAATCTTGACTTCAACGAGGGGGCAAGGTAAATTGTACGCGCTCGAAAGTCAAGGCTCAACCCGTCAAGAAGGGACTCTTCAATGGCGCAGACGCCTTATAAGCTCCCCCCCAAAGCGGTGGTGGATATCCTCGACGCGCCCCCGACGCCGGCGGTCCTGATCAGCCCCCGCAACGATGCGATGCTCCTTGTGGAGTATCAGCCCTACCCCCCCATCGAGTCTCTCGCGCAGCCGTTCCTGAGGCTGGGAGGGGTGCGGATCAACCCCGCGCTCAACTGCCGCCAGCGCCTGACGCACTACACCCGTCTGTCCGTCCACTGGATACTCCAGGGCAAAACCGTTCAGGTTGAACTCCCCCCGGACGCCAGGGTTGAAATGCCCCACTGGTCGTATGACGGGAAAAAACTCGCCTTCACGCGAGACCTCTCCGATGGGGTTGAGGTCTGGGTTGCGGACGCGGCGACGGGAGAGGCAAAGGCCCTTCCGGGCCTCCGGGTCAGCGACGTGCTCACCTCTCCTTTGAGATGGATGAGGGATAGCGACCGTCTCCTCATTCACCTCGTTCCCCCGCGACGCGGCAAAGCGCCGGAGGCCCCCCGGGTCCCTTCGGGTCCGGTCGTGGAGGAGACCTCGGAGAGATTCTCCAAGGTTTGGACTTATCAAGACCTCCTGAAGAATCCGCACGACGAGGACCTCTTTGAGCACTTTGCCACGACCCGGCTTGCGGTGGTCAACGCGAACACAGGCGAAGTGAGGCCCATCGGCGCGCCGGCGATGATCCTGAGCGCAGGCTTCTCCCCCGATGAAGGCTCTGTCCTGGTGACAAGGCTCAGAAAGCCGTTCTCCTACCAGGTCCCCTATTACTATTTTACACGCTCCGTTGAGGTGTGGGACGCGGACGGCGCCCCCCTCACAACCCTTGCCGACCTGCCGATCTCCGATGAGATTCCGCCCCAGGGGGTCCCCACCGGCCCTCGCAGCGTCCAGTGGCAGCCGCTGCACCCGGCCAGACTCCTCTATGTGGAGGCCCTCGACGGCGGAGACCCGTTAAAAAAGGTCCCCCACCGCGACAGGCTGATGAGCCTTTCGCCCCCCTTCGCCGGAGCGCCGGCCGAGGTCGTGAAGATTCAACACCGTTTCTCGGGCTTCGATTGGACTGCCCGGCGCGATGAGATCTGGTTGACCGAATACGACCGCGACCGTCGATGGAGAACGACCTCATTCCTCCATCTGTCGAACCCGGAGAACACGCGGAGGGTCATCTTCGACCTCAGCGCCAGAGATGCCTACAACGACCCGGGGTGGCCCGTTTACGAAACCAGACCCGACGGGGAAAGGGTCCTCGTTCAGGACGGCGAATGGGTCTATCTGAGCGCCCGCGGGGCCTCTGAGGCCGGAGAGCGCCCGACGCTGGACCGCCTGAATCTGGGGACGCTCGACAAACAGAGGCTTTTCCGCTCCCGGGAGAACACCTATGAGCAATTCATCTCCTTCGTGGGCGATGACCGCCACACCTTCATCACACGGTATGAGTCGCAGACAGAGCCCCCGAACTACTTTATGGTGGACCTCCAGAAAGAGAGACGGATCGCCCTGACGGATTTCAGAGACCCCGCCCCCCAACCGACCGGCCTGAAAAAGGAGCTGATCAGATACCATCGGGCAGATGGGGTGGCGTTGTCGGGCACCCTGTATCTTCCCCCTGGCTATCAGGCGGGCGACAAACTCCCCCTGATCATCTGGGCCTATCCGCTTGAGTATTCGGACCCCGGCACGGCAGGGCAGGTCCGTGGCTCACCAAACACGTTCACCTTCTTTCGGGGCGCTTCCCCGCTCTTCTTTCTGACGCAGGGCTATGCAGTCCTGTTGGATGCCACGATGCCGGTGGTGGGCGATCCCGAGACCATGAACGACACCTACGTCGAACAGATCGTGGGCGCGGCAAAGGCCGCCGTCGACAGGCTGGACTCGATGGGGGTGATCGACCGGCGCCGGGTCTGCGTCTCAGGCCACAGCTATGGCGCATTCATGACAGCGAACCTCCTGGCCCACTCCGACCTTTTTGCGGCAGGGATTGCGCGGAGCGGGGCGTATAACCGGTCCCTGACGCCCTTCGGTTTCCAGAGCGAGCGACGCTCCTTCTGGGAGGCCCCTGACATCTACGTGAAAGTGTCCCCCTTCACGCACGCAGACAAGATCAGGCAGCCACTCCTGCTCATTCACGGGGAAGCGGACAACAATGCCGGCACGCACACCGCGCAATCCGAGCGGCTCTACCAGGCGATCAAGGGCAACGGCGGCACGGCGCGCCTGGTCCTGCTGCCCCACGAAAGCCACGGCTACGTGGCCCGGGAGTCGGTGCTTCACACCCTGGCGGAGATGTTCGAGTGGGCGGACAGGTATGTAAAGCACAGGAAGGTTGAGAAAGAAAAAGAATAGATGTCCCCAACGATGTCTATCAAGGAGGCCTTTTTGCAGATAAAGACCCTTACCCCTGAGGATATTCAGGCCGACCAGCCCCGGCTCTACGGTCAGCTCCAGGCCTACGGCGGGTGCCGGGATGTGGACCCCCTCATCCAGGCCCTCCAGAGCAGCGGCCTGGAGGGCGTCCTCTACCGGGACCTGAACGACCCGCGCGGCGTCGGCCTGCTCCTGTTCGCCGAAAACCCGGACACCCTGGTGGGCGAGGCCAGGGCCCTGCTCGTGCGCGAGCCCTTCGGGTCGCTCTCCCAGAAGCCGGACCTGACGATGGTCGGCAGGACCTATTCCACCGGCCACGAGCGCGACCTGAGGGACTGGCTCCTCTTCAAGCCCCGCCGCAACGCCCTGAACCCCGATTGGCCCTGGGCCGTCTGGTATCCGCTCCGCCGGAGGCCGGAGTTCGAGGTGTTGTCCAAAGAGGAGCAGAACAACATCCTGCTGGAGCACGCCATGATCGGCATGGCCTACGGCCGGGCCAACCTCGCGCACGACATCCGCCTGGCCTGCCACGGCCTCGACCGGAACGACAACGAATTCCTGGTCGGCCTGGTCGGGGCGGACCTCTACCCCCTGTCCCGCATCGTGCAGGACATGCGCAAGACCCAGCAGACCTCCCGCTACATGCAGTCCCTGGGGCCGTTCTTCGTCGGCAGGGCCTGCTATCAGAGTCCGCTGAAAAGTTAAATTACTTTTCATAAATCTTGTGCACGGAACAATGTCGCCTGGCGCACAGGCCCTCACCCCGCTTCGCTGACGCTCGGCTTCCCCTCTCCCGTACACGGGAGAGGGGTGGTGAACGCAGTGAACCGGGGTGAGGGCCAGAGCCACAGCGGTTTTTTAATCAGGCTCTCGATAAGGAGGACTCCTATGCGACACCTGTTTTCCACTCTGATTTCCCTGAGCCTTGCCGTGATGACATGGTCAACCCTCTCCGGGGCCGCCGAGAAAAAGGCCCCCGGCAAGGGGAAGGCCGAGGCCCCGGTCGAGGTCAGGGGCTGGCAGAAGGGGAAGGGGTGGGGGTGGGTCTGGGGAAAGGACGACGAGGTGGGCGCGCTCAACGCCCTCACCCCGGCCCTCATCCTCCGGGCGACCTCCCTGATCAAAGAGGGAAAGGTCTACGACCTGGGGGTACTCTATGACCGGACCTCCTACAAGTGGCCCGGCCACTCCCCCGGCGAGATCATCTCCTTCCGCACCCCGGAGGGGGAGAAGCGGCAGCAGGACCTCCCGTTCATGAAGCCGGACGCCAACCCGGCGGGCCTGGCGTGGCACAGCAACGCCCTGTTCATGAACGACAACGTGGCCACGCAGATCGACGGCCTCGGCCACATCACCACCGGAGAGGACAACCACTGGTACAACGGGTTCAAGGAGGCCGACTGGGGCGGGGACTGGGGGCCCCGAAAGGCCGGGGCCGAGACCATTCCCCCCATCGTGGCCAGGGGCGTGCTGATTGACGTGGCTGGCTTTAAAAACGTGGAGGCCCTCCCCGGCCACTACGCGATCACCGTGGACGACCTGAAGGGGGCCCTCGCCTGGCAGAAATCCGATATCGCGCCGGGGGACGTGGTCCTCGTCCGCACCGGCACGCTCCGCTACTGGGGCGAGACCGGGAGCGACCACGCGAAGGTCGGCGATCACGACTCCGCCGGCATCGACCTGGCGTCAGCCAGGTGGCTCGTCGAGGAGAAGGGGGCCGTCCTGATCGGGTCGGACACGTCCGGGCTGGAGGTCGCGCCCGCCCCCCCTGGAAGCCGGAGCTTCGTGCCCGTGCACGAGTATCTCCTGGTGGAGCAGGGCGTCCACATCGGCGAGTTCCACTTCCTCGAGGACCTGGCGCGGGACAAAGTCTACCAGTTCTGCTACATCTGCGCGACGAACAAGATCAAGGGGTCCACGGCGGGGTTTACGCTCCGGCCCATGGCCATACGCTGAGGGAGCCACCATGCCTGATGTCACCTTCCGCGCCGGCGCGGCCATGACGGACCTGACGCCCGACCGGCCCCTCCCCAACTACAACGGTCAGCCCGTGAATCCGGATGCGGGCGTCAGCCCCCTGCGCTGCCATGCTGTGGTGTTCGACGACGGGATGACGAAAGGGGCGCTGGTCTCCTGCGACGCCACGGCCATCGACCGGGCGCTCCTTCTGACCCTCCGGGATGCGTGCCGCCGGGCGACCGGAATCCCGGAAGCCCACATCGCGGTGGCGGCCACGCACACCCACGCGGCCCCGGCCCCCTGCCCGTCCTTCCTGAGCGGGGCGCTCCCGGACCCCGTCTACATAGACCTCTTCGTGAGCCGGACCGTCCAGGCCGTTGTCCGGGCGAACGAGGGCCTGAGACCCGCTGTGCTCGTCTCCGGCGTCTGCCCGACTCCCGGCACGGAGTTCAATCGCCGTCTCCTCCGCCCAAACGGTCTGGTGGTCATGTCGGGCGCCTCCAACGCCGACCCCTCCTGTCCCCCCGCAGGCCCGGTGGACCGGGAGATGCCCTTCCTGGCCTTTGAGGAGCCTTCGGGCCGGCCCATCGCCTTTGTGATCAACTACCCCTGCCACAACAACTGCGTGAGCGGCGTCTTTCACGCGGACCTGGGCGGGTGTGCGGGGGACGCCCTGCGGGCGGACCTGGGCGCAGAGGTCCCCATCCCCTTTCTGGAGGCCCCCTGCGGGGACGTGATCTGGCGGGGGCCGGAAGGGACCGACCTGAGAGGGGACGCCCTGGCCCGCCGGATTGGCGCCGCCATCGCCGAACGCCTGCTCCCGGCCTACCGGCAGGCCCCCCGGACCCCGGTGGACCGGGTGATCATCCGCTCCGAGGTCCTGGACATCCCCGACCGGCCCGCCGAGGAATCCACCTTCTGCCACGACCTCTGCCGGGGAGACGGCGAGAAGGCCGTCGCCTTCGCCCGCAGGCGCTACGACCCGGAGGAGGCCGCCGTGCGGGCGCGCGGGCCGACCTCCTGTCCCGTCGAAATCCAGGGCATCTCCTTCGGGGACACGGCCGTCGTCACGAACCCGGCGGAGCTTTTCGTGGCCTTCGGGATCGAGATCCGCCAGCGCTCCCCCTACCGTGTCACGCTCGTCTCCGAGCTGACCAACGGCTACTGCGGCTACGTGCCCACGCAGGAGGCGTTCGCGCAGCAGGGCTACGAGACGCACCGCACCCTCTACACATGCCGACTGGCCAAGGACGGCGGCCGCCGGATCGCCGAGGCGTCCGTGGCGATGCTCAGCAAACTCAGGTCTGAAGCAACAGACCCAGACCCCTCTGACGGTCCTGACCTTCGAGGAGATAGACGAGGTTCTGGCCCTCGTCACAGACCAGCGTAAACAGATTGAGCAGGTCCCGGCCAAGCAGCGGAAAATCGAGCACGTCGGGATCGAGAAACAGGCCGATCTCCGTCGCGACAATCATTTCATCGGTCTCTCCGACGAAACGCGCCTGAGTGAGAAAACGCAGCGTGCTCAGATTGCTGCTGCCCACGCCGGAGACATCGTTGCGGACGGGCGTTGTGGCGGGATTCACCTGGAGGGTCTGAATGTAGGAGGCTGGAAGAAAGGTGGCTCTGCGCCGAGGTCGATCAGAAAACGGACAGTTATCCATTGCCCTGTTGCGGACCGAACGTCCACATCGACGAAAGGCGTCCGGTTTCCGCCGGGATATGCCTCTCGGTAGTGACCGGCGACGATCACAGGAGGAGAACCCCCTTGGGAGGTGGCACGTAGGTGACAACAGGCTTCCTACCAGGGTATTTGTCAAGAGCCTTCTGCTCTGCCTCCTCCCACGTCTCCCCCGCAAAGGCTTCGCAGTTGACGACAGCGACGAACTTCCCCGCATACGGCCCGGCGGGCTGCTGGGCCCACCAGCGGGAGTCCGCCTGCTGACGGCGATGTTCCTCGGCTTCTTTTTTAGACAGCCGACGGGTGGTCACTTCAAAGACCGGCATGGCTGAACCTCCTTCATTAGTTGTAGTATTATACAGCAATTTCGATGACAACGCAAGGAGGCAAGTGGAGACATGAAGAAGACTCTATCTTCTCACCCCATTCGCGTGGGCGTGGTCGGCGTCGGGCGCGGGCAGGGCTTCGCGCGCGGCGCAGAGCACGTGGGGATGAAACTCGTCGCCCTGTGCGACACCTGGGAGGAGCGTCTCCTCGAGGTCGGCAGGCGCTACGACGTGGCCACCTACACCGACTATGAGAAGTTCCTCGAACACGACATGGACGCCGTGGTCCTGGCCAACTATTTCCACCAACACGCGCCCTTTGCCATCCAGGCCCTGGAGTCGGGCAGGCACGTGATGAGCGAAACCGCCTCCAACACGACCCTGGCCGAGGGGGTGGCGCTCTGCCGGGCGGTGGAAAAAACGGGCAAGATTTACATGCTGGCCGAAAATTACCCCTTCACGGCCTTCAACCAGGAGATGCGCCGGCTCTACAGGGCCGGGGAGATCGGCGAGGTGACCTATGCCGAAGGCGAGTACAACCACCCCATGGCCCCGACCGACCGCCTGCGCATCTCGCCCGGCCTGAACCACTGGCGCGCCCACATCCCGTCCACCTACTACTGCACCCACGCCCTGGCGCCGCTGGTCTACATCACGGAGACGATGCCGGTAAAGGTCAACGCCCTGTCCATCGCCTGCCGATCCGTGGACGACCTGACCGTCCGCGTCGCGGACCCCGGCTCCGTAATCCTCTGCCGGATGGACAATGGCGCGGTGTTCCGCATCTTTGGCCTCCTGCTGCCGGGGCACAGCAACTGGTATCGCCTGCACGGCTCCAGGGGGGCGATGGAGATCACGCGAGGGTCGGGGTATTTCGGGCCGGGACAGGTCCGCGTCTGGCGCGAGGAGTGGGACCTGAGGCCCGGCGAGGAGCCGGAGTGCGTCTACACGCCCGACTGGCCCGAACACGGCGACCTGGCCCGCCAGGCCGGACACGGGGGCGGGGACTTCTGGACCGGTTTTCACTTTGCCAACGCCGTCCGGACCGGCGTCCCCCCGTTCCTGGACGTGTACCGCGGGGTGGCGATGTCCTCGGTGGGCATCCTGGCCTGGAAGAGCGCGCTGGAGGACGGGCGTCCCTTTGACGTGCCCGACTTCAGGGATGAGGCCGCCCGCAAGCCCTACGAGACGGACGACTGGTCCCCCTGGCCCGAACACGCCCGGCCTGGGCAGCCTCCGCCCAGCCTCCTCGGCCACGTCGCGCCCAGCCCGGAGGGGGTCTCCCTCGCCCGCAAGGTCTGGGCGGAGATGGGGTACCGCGAATGAAAACGAGAATCCCCTCCTCCACCTCTCGCCTCCGCTTCGGCCACGCCCGCGCGGACATCACGCCCCCGGTCGGCATCTACCACCGCCTGTGGGGCGCGGCCCGGCACGACCGGTCCACCGGCGTCCACCGCCCCCTGTTCGGGGACGTGATGGTCCTTGGGCCTGTGGACGGCCCTCGCGCGCCCCTGATCCGCGCCCAGCTCGACCTGTGCGGCCTGGTCAGAGGTCAGCACGAAGACCTGGCCCTGGCGCTGAGCGAGGCCGGGGGCGTCTCCCCGGACCGCATCGTCCTCACCTATTCGCACACCCACTCCTCCGGGTGGTTCGTCCCGGATCGCTTCGAGTTTCCGGGAGGGGAATTGATCCTCCCTTACCTGAAGGACCTGGGGGCGAAACTCCAGGACACCTGCCGCCGCGCGGTGGCGAGCGTGCAGGAGGCCTACATCACCTACGCCTCGGGCCGGTGCGACATGGCCGCCAACCGGGACGGCTACGACGAAGAATTCGGCAGACACGTATGCGGCTTCAACCCCGATGCCCCCGCCGATGAGACCGTCCTGGTGGGCCGGATCACCGCCCCCTCCGGCGATCTCCTCGGCACGCTCGTCCACTACGCCTGCCACCCGACCACCCTGGCCTGGGAGAACACCCTGATCAGCCCGGACTACGTGGGCGCGATGCGGGAGGAAGTCGAGCGGGCCACCGGAGCGCCCTGCCTGTTTTTGCAGGGGGCCTGCGGGGACCTCGGCCCGAAGGAGGGGTTCGTGGGCGACGTGGCCGTTGCAGACCGGAACGGGAGGCAGCTCGCCCATGCCGCCCTGTCCGCCCTCGCCTCCCTGGGACCTCCGGGGACGGATTTTGCCTATCAGGGGCCGGTCATCTCCGGCGCCACCTTGGGGACCTGGGCGCGTGTCCCGTTCACGGACGAGCGCCTGAGGCAGACCTCCCGCTTTTCGGGCGGGGCCTTCTCCGTGGACCTCCCCCTCAAGCCGAGGCCCGACCGGGCGTCCCTCCGGGCCGACCTCGAACAGTGGGAGGCCCGCCAGCGGGAGGCCGACGCCGCCGGAGACGCCGTCGCCACGCGGGACTATGGCGCGCGCGCGGAGCGGGCCCGGCGCTGGCTCGCCCGTCTGACCGACCTGCCCGACGGCCCGACCTGCCCGGTGCAATTCTCCGTCCACCGGTTCGGCGACGCAGTCTGGGTCACCTCCGGCGGGGAGCCTTACAACGCCCTCCAGGTCGAACTCCGCCGCCGCTTCCCCGCCCTCACCCTCCTCTTCTCCCCCCTGGCCAGCGGCCTGCAGGTGGCCTATCTGTTACCTGCTGACCGCTACGGCAAAGGACTCTACCAGGAGGAGCCGTCCCCCCTTGCGCCGGGATGTCTGGAGGCCCTCACCGAGGCCATCGCGGAGAAGATCGAAGAAATTGCAAGATGAAAAAAATCCGCCTCGGCCTCGTCGGCTCCGGCGGCATGGCCGCTTTGGTGTCCCGATGCTGCTCCCCTACTCATCCAGCGCCTGTCGCACGGCCCGGCCCAGCCTCGCAGAATTGAACGGCTTTTGCACGAACCCCTTCAGCCCTCCGGCGCGCAGGTCATCCACATCCTGCCTCAGGCTGTAGCCGCTCATCAGCAGCGCCTTCACCCCCGGAATCGATCTGCCGAAGCGCTTCATAAAGCGCGTGTCCGCCCATTTTCGGCATCACCATGTCCGTCAACACCAGGTCGATTTCGGCCCGGTGGGCGCGGTAGACCTCGACGGCCTCCTCCCCGTTCGCGGCCGTCATGACCCTGTAACCCAGCCCCTCCAGCATCGCCTGCCCGGCATCCAGCACCTCCGCCTGGTCCTCGACCATCAGAATGGTCTCCCTCCCGCCCACGGGGGATTCCTGCTCTGGGGCGACCACAAGGGCCGCCCCTGCATTCATGGCAGGCAGATAGACCTTGAACTCACTCCCCTTTTCTACCTCGCTGGTGACGTGGATGTGTCCCTCGTGCGACGTGACGATCCCATACACCATCGCCAGGCCCAGCCCGGTCCCCTCCCCCACGCCCTTGGTGGTGAAAAACGGCTCGAAGATGCGCTTCTGCACCTCCGGGGCCATGCCCACCCCCGTGTCCCGCACCGAGAGACAGACGTAATCCCCCGGCCGCGCGCAGGCGTACTGCTGGCAGTAGGCCTCGTCGAGCGCCACGTTCTCCAGTCCCACGGTCAGCTCGCCCCCGTTCGGCATGGCGTGGCTGGCGTTGATGCACAGGTTCAGAATCACCTGCTGTATCTGGGTCGGATCGGCGTTCACCAGCGCCACATCGGAAGAAACCTTCATCCGGATGGAGATGTTCTCCGGCACGGTCCGCTCCAGCATCTTGAGCGTCTCCTTGATCAGGTGCAGCAGCTGCAGGGGCTGAGACTCGGTGGCCGCCTGCCGGCTGAACGTGAGCAGCTGGGAGATCAGTCTGGCCGCCCGCTGCGCGTTCTCAGGGAGCCTGGAGATATACTCTCGCCACCGGGGGCTGGTGTCGGGTTCGAGCAGGGCAAGTTCCGCAAACCCGATCACCTGGGTCAGCAGGTTGTTGAAGTCGTGGGCGATCCCCCCCGCCAGCGTGCCGACGGCCTCCATCTTCTGGGCCTGGAGCAACTGTTCGGCCTGGGCCCTCAGGACCTCCTCCGCCCGCTTGCGTTCGTTGATTTCGGCCTGAAGCTCCCGGTTGGTCCTCCGCATCTCTTCGGTGGCCCTGTTCACCTTCTCCTCCAGCACCAGGTTGAGGTGCTGCAGGTCGTCAAAGATCTGGACGCTGTTGAGCGCAATGGCCACCTGGTCGGTGATGATGGTCATCATGCGCTGGTCCACGGGGCTGAAGGCGTGAGGGCGGGGATGGCTCATGTTGACCACGCCGACCACCTCCTTGTCGATGACGAGGGGCAGGCAGAGGAGGGAGCCGATCGGAGGGGCGGAGTCGGGAGAGAAGACAAACTGGGGATTTCTGGCGAGATCGGCGATCGGGACCGGTTCGCCCCGTTCGTCCAGCTCAGGATAGAAGGGGACGACTGCCCCGGAGGAGACATCGGGGATGGAGAGCGGCTCTCCGTGCTGGGCCACCCAGCCGGCGATGCCCTCCCCCAGGCGGAACGTGCGGCCGGTCCTGTCGGCCGTGTGAAAATAGCTGCTGACGGCGTCCGACTGGCCCCGGGCCGCCTTGACCGTCAGCTCCCCCGTCTCCCGGTCGAGCAGCATGAGGGAGCAGTTTTCGGCGTTGGTGTCGTCTATGATGGTGTCGATGATCACCTCGAAGACCTTCCGGACATCGCGGGTGTATTTCAGGGATTCCCCGATCCGGCGGATCACCGACAGCTCCCGGACCTTCTCCTCAAAGTGCTGCAGCATCTTCGCCAGCTCTCTGGCGAAGACGTCGCGCTGGTCAATCGCCCGTTTGAGTTCCCCCTGGAGCTGCTGAACCTGCGCAGACGTTTTCATAGCGGGCCTCTGCTTCCTCTCAGCCACAGATCGTACCCCGGAAGAACTTGAGGTCAGTGGATCATGAGCCCCCCTTGCTCAGGTGTGGAACCGCATAAATCGGCCCCTATAATAAATAACGCCGATCCTGATGTCTGTGACCTGGATCACAGGCCCCACCGGCGGCGCTGCCAGCTCAACATCTTCGGTTCATCCGCCCTGGGATATACCACATATATCCCCTTCCGGGAAAGGAGGGGGAGATAGGGATGCCCTTTTCTGTTGACATCCCCCCTTCAGGCGCGTACAATCATAGACAAAACCACCCGGCTCCAGTAACGCCTTTTACAGGGGAAACAGCCATGAGAAGGGCCTTCGGCAGCCTGATGCTGGCCTTGTGGTGCGGCGCTTGCGGCAACAGCCCGACGTCTCCGGGGTCCCTGCTGGGGATTTATGACCTGCAGGAGATACAGATCTTTTCAGGGAACTCCTCCAGCGTCCTCAACGTCCTCAAGCCCCCCGACGCCACGGGGAGGATCGTCCTTCAAGAGGATAAAACCTACTTCTTCCTCCTGATCATTGTGCCGGGGAAGACCACCTTCGGGACGGGGTTCGAGGGAAAGGGCACCTACGTGGCGACAAGCACGGCCATGGCCTTCGCCACCGCCGAAGGCCCTGCGCTGACGACCCAGAGCTATGCGTTTCGAGAAAAGCGCGTAGAACTGTCCGCCAACCTCCACGGCACGGATGTCAGGATGACCTTCGTGCATATATGATGACTCCACAAATCGAGGCGCCCCAAATGGCAGACGCCATACAGCCCGACGCAGAATGCTCTATCCGACCCGGATATGACCGCTGGGCGCTGGTCTACGATCACGACGCCAACCCGCTCCCGGCCCTCGAAGGGCCTTTCGTGCGGGAGGCGATCGGGGATGTTCAGGGGCTTGTCGCGCTGGACCTGGGGTGCGGCACGGGCCGCCACGCCCTGTGGCTGGCCGCAGCCGGGGCTATTGTGACAGCCGTCGATTTCTCAGAGGGCATGCTGGCGGTGGCCCGCCAGAAGCCGGGGGCCGGGGCAATCCGGTTCCTGGTGCACGACCTTCACGAACCGCTCCCCTTTTCGGAGGGGACGTTCGATCTGGTGGTCAGCGGGCTGGTGCTGGAGCACCTGCGCAATCTGGCAGGGTTCTTCCGCGAGGCCCGCCGGGTGCTCCGGCCGGGCGGCCGGGCCGTGGTGTCCGCCATGCACCCGGCCATGTTTCTCAGGGGCAGCCAGGCGCGCTTCACCGACCCCGCATCGGGGGAGAGAGTGCAGCCGGGGAGCTTCCCGCACCAGCTGGGGGACTTTGTCACGGCGGCGGCAGGGGCGGGGTTCCGTCTGGAAGGGATCGGCGAATATGCGCCGGACGCCGGGTTCGCCGCCCAGTACCCCAGGGCGGAGAAGTATGTGGGATGGCCGATGCTGGTCGTACTGCAAATGCGGGCGTAGGGTGAGGCCAAAAAGGGGTTCAAATCTCGGCTTCCAGGGAAATCCCCCTCGAATCATCCCCGGACGACCACCCCCCGCTTCTGCGCCCACTGAGCGCCCAGCCGGGTCAGGACCCCCGCGCCCAGGACCTGCTCCGAGAGAGGGTAGAGGATCTGCTCCTCTTTGGCGAAGTGTTCGCGGGCCACGCCCACGGCATAGAGCAGAAGCCTTTGCGCCTCGGCCAGGTCTTTCAGCTCCGGCAACTGAGCGAGGCTGCGCTCGATGTCGTTGTGCTCCAGGCGCATCATGGCCACGGGCCCGACCTGGGCCCCCAGGTGAGGCTCCAGGTGGACGAACAGCAGCTTGTCCTCCATGCAGGCGTGGGTCTCCAGCGCGGCGGCCAGGAGCGCCCCCTGGTCCTGGACCTGTCTCAGCGTTTCGGTCTTCGGCACGGCCTGTTCGAGATGGTTGAACTGGGCGTAAAACACGCCGTGCTCTCCCAGGAATGCGTCGGTGATCTTCATCGTCTTTCCCTCCTGTATTCAGCCTTTTAAATATCTTCCCGTCCCTCTTTCGAACCTTGAACGTGCGGTCTTGCTGAAACCTCTCTCTGTCACCCCAAAACCGCGAGAAACGAAACCTCCCAAACGAAAAAAGAAAAAAAGACAATTTTATCTTTTTTAAAATAGAAATTTGAAACCTCATTGTCAAGAAAAAAAACATCAGGATAAAACAAAGGGTTACGAGACAAAACTCGTAACCCCTTGTCTTAATTGGTCGGGGCGAGAGGATTTGAACCTCCGACCCCTTGCTCCCGAAGCAAGTGCGCTACCGGACTGCGCTACGCCCCGAATCTCTGTGTTTCCGGCACGTCTTTGTTCGCCCCCTCACGCGACCGGCGCAGCCGCGCCCGCGCAAACTCCACGAGGCCGGGGAGGAGCGAGAGAAAGATGACGACGGCGACGACCTTGTGGATGTGCTTGTCGATGTCCGGGACCATCTGACCCAGCCAGTACCCGATCAGGGTCATGCTGGCCACCCACCCGATGCCGCCGAAGACATTGTAGGCAATGAAACGCCTGTAACGCATCTCCCCCACGCCGGCCACGACCGGCGCAAACGTCCTGACGAACGGCATGAACCGGGCGATTATGATCGTCTTGCCGCCGTGCTTCTCGTAAAACGCCCTCGTCCGGAGGAGATGGTCCTTCGCAAAAAAGAGGGACTTCTCCCGCGTGAAAATCCGCCTGCCCGTCTTCGCGCCGATCCAGTACCCGACGGTGTCCCCCGCGACGGCCGCCAGGCTCAACGTCACATTCAAGACCCAGATATCCAGGTCCCCTTTCGCGGCGAACAGCCCCGCCGTGACCAGCAGAGAGTCCCCCGGCAGGAAGAACCCGATCATCAACCCCGTCTCAGTGAACACAATGACGATCAACGCCAGCAGACCGCCCCACCGGATGACAGCCTCTACGTTGTAGACATTCTCGAAAAAGCCCTGAATCAACTCCATCCGGTGTCCTGAGACAAAAAAATTGGTCGGGGCGGCGGGATTTGAACCCACGACCACTTGCACCCCAAGCAAGTGCGCTACCGGGCTGCGCTACGCCCCGACCTCCATTTCGTAGCCTACAATTTACCGAGACATACGGGGTTTGTCAAGGGCTTTATGGCGACCCGCCCCTCGCCGGAACCCGCTCCGCCGCCTCTGATAGTTTCACAATGCTCCTTGATATGCCGCATGAAATATTGTATATTTGCCGAAATCCTTGCGTTTATCGCCAGCGAAAATATAAAGATGCCGTCTGAAAACGGTAAGACCCACACGACCGCGCTGGTCATCATCCCTCCCGCCGCTCTCTGGCCACCCATCCAGGCGATCCGGCAGGAACACGACCGGAATTCAAGGCGCTGGATGCCCCACATCACCCTGATCTATCCCTTTCGCCCACGGAAAGAATTTGAATCCCTGATCGAACCCTTCTCGCGGTTGTGCGAGGCCGTCGAGCCTTTTGAGGTGGGGCTGGTGGAGTTCCGGCTCTTCCACCACAGACAGGAAAGCTTCACCCTCTATCTGGCCCCGGAGCCCCGGGAGGCGCTCGTCCGGCTGCAGGCGACCCTGAACAGAGCCGCGCCCGACTGCGACGACGTGACGCGACACGCGGGCGGGTTCACGCCGCACCTGAGCGTGGGGCAGATCCGGGGGCGCGCCCCTGCGCTGCGCCTGCAGGGCGCGCTCCAGGCGGCCTGGCAGCCGGCCTCCTTCGCCGTGCGCGAAGTCAGCCTGATCTGGCGAAATGACCCGCCGGACGACCTGTTTCGCGTCGCCCACAGCGTGGAATTGGGGCAGGCGTAGCAGGTAGCATATAGGCCCTCCCCATCTACCACCTATCACCTATCGTATAGAGGAGATTTTACCGTGCAGGACAGAATCGTGGTGCTGGAGACGAATCAGGGCTCCATTGAGATTCGACTGATGCCCGACGTCGCCCCGAAGGCGTGCGAGAACTTTGAGACGCTGATCGAACAGGGGTATTACGACGGCATCGTGTTCCACCGGGTCATCAAAGGCTTCATGATCCAGGGAGGCGACCCCACGGGGACGGGCAGGGGCGGTCGCTCCATCTGGGAGAAGCCCTTCGAGGACGAGTGCAGCCAGGACGTCAGGTTCGACCGGAAGGGCCTGCTGGCCATGGCCAACGCCGGCCCCAACACCAACGGCAGCCAGTTCTTCATCACCACCGTGCCGACCCCCTGGCTCCACCTGCGTCACACAATCTTCGGGGAGGTCGTCTCAGGCTACGAGGTCGTCTCGAAGATCGAGGGCGCGGAGACAAACCCGTCAGACAGACCGACTTCAGAGCAGAAAATCGTAAAGGCGCGCCGAAAATAAAAGTTCAAGGTTCAAGGTTCAAGGTTTAAGGTTCTAACTTTGAACTTTAAACGCTTTTCTCATCTCTATCTCTATCTTCAGAAAGGACCCCTGTGAAACGAATTTGGACCGCAGTATTGTGCGTCGGGCTGCTGGGGTGTCAGAACAGGCCCCAGGAGAAGGCGGAGCTGAAGACCCAGAAGGACAAGGTCAGCTACAGCATAGGGCTGAGCGTCGGAAAAGACCTCAAGGCCCAGTCCGTGGACGTGGACATGGACGTGCTGGCAAAAGGGGTCAAAGATGGGCTCGCGGACAGCGCCAAGTTTCTGTTGACCCAGGAGCAGATCCGGGAGACGATGATGGCTCTTCAGAAGGACATGATGGCCAAACATCAGGCTCGCTCCCAGAAACTCGCTGAGGAGAAGAAAAAGGAAGGCGAAGCGTTCCTGACTGAGAACGGCAAAAAGGAGGGCGTCACCACCCTCCCCAGCGGCCTTCAGTACAAAGTGATCAAGTCCGGCGCCGGCAAGACGCCTAAGCCGAGCGACACCGTGACGGCCCACTACCGCGGCGTCCTGACGGACGGGACCGAGTTCGACAACTCCTATCGTCGAGGCAAGCCGGAGGAATTTCCTGTGAACGGCGTGATCCCCGGCTGGCAGGAGGCCCTCCAGAGGATGAAGGTGGGCGACAAGTGGCAACTGTTCATCCCGGCGCACCTGGCCTACGGACCGAGCGGAAGCGGTCCCATCCCCCCGAACGCGACCCTGGTCTTCGACATCGAGCTGATCGCGGTCAAGTAGCAGGGCGTGAAGTAACCCTCTTTTCTTCTGATCTTATGCCTCCCTCCTCCTACGCCGGAACCGTCCACGCCCCGGACTTCCCCGAGGGCCTGGACTGGCTCAACACCGACCGTCCCCTCTCCCTCGGCGACCTGCGGGGCAAGGTCGTGCTCCTGGACTTCTGGACCTACTGCTGCATCAACTGCATGCACGTGATCCCGGACCTGAAGCGACTCGAAGCGAAGTACCCGGACGAACTGGTGGTCATCGGCGTGCACTCCGCCAAGTTCACGACCGAGCGGGAGTCCGAGAACATCCGGGAGGCCATCCTCCGGTATGAGATCGAGCACCCGGTCGTGAACGACAGGGACTTCCTCATCTGGAGGAGCTACGCCATCCGGGCGTGGCCCAGCTTCATGATCATCGACCCGGACGGCAAGGTCGTGGGCACGCACTCCGGCGAGGGCATCTACGACCTGTTCGACCGGGTGATCGGGGCCATCCTCCAGGAGTTCGACGCGCAGGGGAAGATGGACCGGAGGCCCCTCCGGCTCGCCCCGGAAAAGGATGTCTCCTCCACCCCCTTCTCCTTCCCCGGCAAGCTCGCGGCGGACCCCGCCCGGCTCTATGTCTCCGACTCCAACCACCACCGGATCGTCGCCCTCTCCCTGGCCGACAGCGCCGTCGCGGAGGTCATCGGAGACGGCGTCGCCGGGCTGAGGGACGGCAACCTTTCGGAGGCCCGCTTCCACCGGCCCCAGGGCGTGGCCCTGGACGGAGACGCGCTCTACGTGGCCGACACCGAGAACCACGCCATCCGCAGGGTGGACCTCGCGGACAGGACCGTCACCACCCTGGCCGGGACGGGCAGGCAGGGGCTTTACGGCCACGCGGGCGGCAGGGGCCCCGACGTGGACCTGAACTCGCCGTGGGACCTCCTGGTCCACGGCGGGAAACTCTACATCGCCATGGCCGGCCCCCACCAGCTCTGGGCCCTGGACCTCCGGACCCTGGACACAGGGCCTTACGCCGGCTCCGGGATGGAGAACATCCTGGACGCCGACCTCCCCGGCGCAGCCCTGGCGCAGCCCAGCGGCATCACCACCGACGGGAAGAGGCTCTACTTCGCGGACAGCGAGACGAGCGCCATCCGCGCCGCCGACCTCGACCCGCGCGGGCGCGTGGAGACCCTCGTCGGGGCCGGCCTGTTCGAGTACGGGGACCGGGACGGCGTCGGCCCGGAGGCCCGGCTCCAGCACCCGCTGGGGGTGCTCTACCACGACGGCCTCCTCTACGTGGCCGACACCTACAACAACAAAATCAAGCGCATCGGCCCGGCCACGAGGCGCTGCGAGACCTTCCTGGGCACGGGCCGGTCCGGGACCGCCGACGGCCCCCCGGAGCGCGCGGAGTTCAACGAGCCCGGCGGGCTAACTTACGCGAACGGGAAGCTCTACATCGCGGACACCAACAACCACCTGATCCGCGTCTACGACTTCGGGACGCAGCAGGTCTCCACCCTGCGAGTAAAGTAGTGCCAAGTGCCATGTGTCACGTGCCACGTAAAAACCATACACTTGGCACTTGGCACTTTATTTCCCCTCCATCCGCTGCCGCAGCCGGGCCAGCGTCATCCCCTGCCGCGCCCGCGCGTGCCCCGGCTCAATCCTGAGGGCGGCCTGGTAGGCCTGCACGGCCTCGTCCGCGCGCCCCTGGAGCAGGCGCGCGTCCCCGAGGTTGGCGTGGGCGTCGGCAAAGTCCGGGTCCAGCTCAATCGCCCGTTGCCACGCGGCCATCGCCAGGTCCCCCTGTCCCCTCCTCTGGTAGGCCACCCCCAGGTTGTTGTAGGCCTCCGGCCTGCCCGGCTCGACCTCCGTGGCCCTCTGAAAATGCCCGATGGCCCGCTCGACCGACCCCCTCCCCAGATAGAGCGCCCCCAGGCGCACGTGCCCCTGGTAGAAGCGGGGGGCGATCTCCACGGCCCGGCGAAAGGCCGCCTCGGCCCCCTCTCTGTCGTTCTGCGCCTCCAGGGCGATCCCCAGGTCATAGTAGCCCAGGAAGAAGTTCGGCTCCAGCGCGATCGCCCTCTGGTACTGCGCCATCGCCAGGCGCCCCCCTCCCCGCCGCTCCAGGGCATAGCCCGCCTGAAGGTAGGACTCCACGTCCGCCGGGTCCAGGGCGTCCGCCGCAGCCTGCTCCTGCGCGGCCAGGTCCCCCCTCCCCTGCCGGGCGTAGGCGTCCGCCTGCTCCAGGTGGCGCACGTAGTCCCCGCACCGCTCCCCCCAGGCCCTCCCGGAGGCATATCCCATCGCAGCCACCCCCGCCAGCGCCGCGCAGACCCCGGCGCGCACCGCCTTCATCCCCCCCCATCGGACGCGCCCCTCTAACAGCAGAAACGCCACGACCGGGCCGGGCAGGAACGTCAGCCCGAACCCCTCCCACGCCCACGCCCCGGCCCCCGCCAGCAGCGCCCAGCGGAGGGGGAGCCGAGACGCCGCCAGCAGGGCCAGCAGCCCCAGCGGCGCGAGCGAGACCAGCAGGTCGGTCCTCCCCCCGATCCCCACCTGCGCCGCTGCCATCACCCCCCCGAACAGGCCGACCGTCCCCCACATGACCCAATCAAACCTTCGACCCTCCTCCTCCGTCTGCACGCGCGCCGTGCCCGCGCCCGTGAGCGCCAGGCCCCCCATCGTGAGCAGGCTCACCCAGTGCCAGACCACGAACGGCTGCGTGGGCAGGGCCTCCGAGATCGGGTCGCCGAACAGGTGGAGGAAAAGATGGAGGAGATAGAGCCCCCACAGGGCGTGCGGCCAGGCCCGCCCCCGATACGGGGAGCAGACCGTCAGTAGGTAAGGGATCAAAAACTCGAACCCCACGGCGAACCACTCCGCGATGCCCACCGCCGGCACCCCCGAGAAGAACCGGTTGCGCGTCGGGATGCTCCAGAGCCACCACCCGGCCGCGTAGGCCCCGGCCTCCGTCGCGTAGGCCAGCGCCGCCATCCCCACGCAGGCCAGGCCCACCGTGGCCGTCAGGTCCCCCCGCAGGGCCGGGATGCGCTCTATGGCCCGCTCGGCCAGCCACCAGCTCACGTAGAGGGCGAACATCCAGCCGATGACCACCTGCAGGGAGCCTGAGAAGACCTGCACCACCGGGTTGGCCACGAGGTAGGGCATCACCCCCTTCTGCGCGTCCACCGCGATCCAGTGGATCACATTCCCCCGGACCAGCCCGAACAGGAACGCCGCCGGAAAGAAGGTCAGCGCGACCCGCCGGCCCCGGCAGCGCCAGGCGTGCCAGACCAGCCCGGCCACGGCCAGCGTCGAGGGCACGAACAACAGGAGCGTCCTCGTCATCCTTTACGCCCTTTCAAAAGAAGGCATTCTTTATCTCCCACTCCCCCACTCTCCCACTCCCCCTTTCGCTTTTCTCTTAAAGCGGAGGGGTGTGCATCGCGTGCCCCTGTCCCATGAAGAAGAAGACATCCAGGATGAAAGAGACGATCACCCCCAGCGAGTAGCCCATCAGGGCCCCCACGATAAAGACCCTCGACCGGTTGTATCGCTCCACGCCTCCGACCTTGAGGACGATGAACTTCAACAGCCAGGCCAGAAAGACGGAGAAAAACGCCGCGCGCGTGGGGTACTGGAGGGACACGGTGAACCCCACCGGGTGCAGGGGCCACCAGGTCAGGCGCTGGTTGAGGAGGATCAACAGGGCCGTCATCCCCGCCCCGAAGGCCCCGAAGCCCAGGTCCCACCACTCCCGCCTCTGCTCCCAGCGCCCCCGGATGTCGGAGACCGTGGCGTCGAAAAAGTACCGGTTTCCGACCGTGTAGCTGTAGTCCCCGAAGTTCTCCGCCCCCGGCCCGTAATAGCCGAGCGCCAGAGTCGTCAGGACGAAGGTTAGAAGGGAGAGGACGCCGCCCATCAAGATCGCCCCGCCCAGCCGGCGCTTCTGGGGGGCGGCGTACTCGGCGGCCCTGGCCGCGTTGGCCGCCCCGGGCATGGCAAAGCCCTTCGCGTTGCCGTAGAGCGCGCCCATCTGGTTCAACGCCGCGATGGTGGCGTCGTCCATGTTCCAGATGCCGATCAGCGCCCTGACCGGCCCGGTGGGCCCCGAGCCCCGCAGGGAGACCAGCCCGCTCAGGGCCACGATCTTGGCCATCCCCAGGTAGAGGACCAGGGTAAAAAACATAAAGGCCACGGCCACCCCCGGGTGCATCTCGGTCTTGCACAGCCAGAACAGGATAAACAGGCCGGCCAGGAGGAGGCCGAAGGTCGCCGCCCGGTAGGACAGGAGTTCCTCCGAGTCATCCACCTCCGGCGCCCTGCCGATCGCCTTGCGCCAGACGCCCCGGAGGTGATGGCGGGCCATCCAGAGCCCCCAGAGCACGAAGACCAGCAGCCCGTAGTTGTTCTGGGAGATCACGCCCCGGCCGTAGCCCGGGGGGCCGAAGCCGATCCGGTTGGAGATCCCGTCCTGCAGCATGGCCAGGATGTGAAACAGCCACATCGACAGCAGGATATCCAGCGTGGTGAAGTAGGCAAAGCAGATGACGTAGAAGTCGAAGCGGAGGTAAAACTGCATAAACCCCCGCCCGACCGACAGCAGGTTGTCGCTGTTGAGAAACGCGAACCCCGGCAACCCCGGCAGGAAGTGTCCCACCGTGTTCCACAGGATCATCCCCGCCGGAATGGCGAACCCGACATAGAAGAGGTAGTCCCTGAAAAACCGGGGCAGCCTCCGGCCCCCTTCGGGCTCCTGCGCCAGCATCAGAGACAGCTCCACAAACGGAAACGCCAGACGCTCGTGCCCCGACCACTGCTCTCTCAGGATCACGCCGAGGCAGAAACAGCCCAGCATAATGGCGATGAGCAGGCTGAACCACCAGAAGAGAGGCCCCAGCCAGATCTCCCAGGGCAGAGGCCCTCCGGGGGGCAACCCCTGGTAGAACATCTTGACGCCGTCCCCGGCGTTGCTGGGGATCAGCCACCGCTGCAGGTTGGGCAGCGTGTAGGTGGGCCACTCGTTCTCCGGGGACGCGAAATAGTCGGGCGCCGAAATCACGGCCACGAACCGCTGCGCCAGGGTGGGCACGGTGGTCCCCAGGAACCCGACGGCGAGCACGGCGGCCAGGTCCTGACGGGTCAGGGCCCAGCCGGGAGACCACCTCCGGGCCAGGGGATTGTAGAGATAGCCCAGGGTTAGCAGGCCCATCAGCAGGGCGAAGGGCATCTGGCTGTGCGTGAACGACGAGGAGTGGATCAGATACCGGGAGATGGGGTCGAAGGCGTTGATCCCCGCCGTCAGCAGCGCCCCTGCCACGACGGCCCGCCAGCGGACCCGGGCCTGCGCATCCCTCGCCGTCTCCCCCCTCGCCGAGAAACGTGTGCCGTGTGTGTCGCGCAAGGGGGTCGATCCCTCTCTTTAAATCGGAGGCGTGTGCACGGCGTGCCCCTGTCCCATGAAAAACAGACAATCCAGGAAAAAGGAGAGGACGACCGCCGTAGTGTAACCCAGGAGGACGCCTAAAAAGAAGACCTGTCCCCGCCGGTAGAGCCCGATACCCCCCACCCTCATGACGGTGAACTTCAGCAGCCACGCCACGAAGACGGAGAAGAACGACGCCCGCGTGGGGTACTGAACGGAGACCGTGAACCCGATGGGGTGGAGGGGCCACCACGGGAGCCGGTAGTTGAGAAAGGTCAACAGGGCGGTGACGAGGGCCCCGGCGATGCCGTATCCGAACTCCAGCCAGGGCCACCTGGCCCCGCCCCGGCCCTTGATGTCCGACGTCGTGTAGGTGTAGCCGTGCCGGTTCCCGTTCGTGTAGTCGTAGGAGCCGAAGTTCTCCGCGCCGGGGCCGTAGTATCCCAGGGACAGGGTCATCAGGACGCACGCGAACAGGGACAGGACGGACCCGACCAGGATCGCCCGCCCCAGCCCCCGCTTCTCCCCCCGCACCGCCTCGGAGGCCCTGGCCGCGTTGGAGGCGCTCGGCATGCAGAACCCCTTGGCGTAGGCGTAGAGGGCCAGCATCAGGTCCGTGGCCGCGATGCTCGTGTCGTCCATGTATTTGATGTTGACGAGCGGCTTGGTCGGCCAGCCCCCCCCCGACCCGCGCAGGGAGACCAGGCCGCTCTGCGCGACGATCTTGGCCATGCCCAGGTAGAGGATGAAGGAGAAGAAGAAGTAGACCGAGGCCACGAGGGGGCTCATCCCGGCCCGGCACATCCAGACGAAGATGTAGACCGCCGAAAAGACGCATCCCCAGAACGCCGTCCGGTAGGAGAGCAGCTCGTCGGAGTCGTCCACGCCGGGGTCGCTGCGCAGGGCCTTTCGGCAGACCGCCCCGATCTGCCGCCGGGCCATGTAGAGCCCCCACAGGACGAAGAAGACCAGGCCGAAGTTCATCTGCCAGCCCACCCCCGCGTCGAACGTCTGTGGCCCCAGGCCCAGCCGGTGGGAGAGGCCGATCTGGAGGGCCGCGAGAAAATGGAAGAACCACATCGAGAAGAGGATGTCCAGGTGGGTGAAGAAGGCGAAGCAGATCACGTAGAAGTCGAACCGGAGGTAGAGGTCCGGGAACCCCCGGCCCAGCGGCAGCAGGTTGTTGTTGTTCAGAAATCCGAAAGTCGGAGTGCCGGGCCGGAAGTGGCCGACCACGTTCCAGAGGATCATGGCCGCCGGGATCGCGTAGCCGGCCCAGAACAGACGGTCCCTCACGAACGCCGGGAGCGTCCTCCCCGCCTCCGGCTCGTGGGCGAACAGGAGGGGCACCTCTACCAGCGGAAACGCCAGCCGCTCCCGGTCGGACCACTGCCTGCGCAGGACCACCGACAGGCAGAAGCAGCCGAACAGGATGGCCACGATCAGCCCGAACCACCAGAAGAGGGGCTGGAGCCAGATCGCCCACGGCAGGGGCTCGCCGGGGGGGAGGCCCTGGTAGAAGTGGCCGATCCCGCCCCCCTCGTTGGACGGGATCAGCCAGCGCGGGAGGTTCGGGAGGACGTAGTCGGGCCACTCGTTCTCCGGCGTGGCGAAGTAGTCCGGGGCGGAGATGACGGCCAGGAACCGCCCCGCCATCGTGGGGATCGACGTCCCCAGAAAGCAGATCGCCACCACGGCGGCCAGCTCCTGGGCGCTGAAGGCCCTGCCCGGCCAAAGGCGCCGGAGGAGGGGGTTGGCCCCGAAGGTGAGGGTCAGCAGGCAGAACAGGAGCGCGAGCGGCAGGTGCTCGCTCGTGAAGGTGGAGGAGTGGACGACGTAGCGGGAGATCGGGTCGAAGGCGTTGATGGCCACGCTGAAGAGGATGCCGAGGGCGATGGCCCGGCGAAGGGAGGGACGCGAGGGAGGCGCCATCACGGAGATCCCGGCGCGGGCCCTGTCCACACCCCGCCCCCGAAGGTGCTGACCCAGATCCGGCCCGGGTCCTCCGGGTCGAACGTCACCCTCTGGACCGCCCGGAACGGCAGCCCCTTCACCCGCTCCCACCGGTCCCCGCCGTCCTGGCTGACGAAGAGACCGTGCGCCTCCGTCGAAAAGTAGACCCGCCCCGGCCGCTTCGGGTCTATCCTCACGAAGAACGCCTGGATGTAGCCCGGCGCGCCCGGCAGGTCCCCGTCCCGGACCACCCGCGTCCAGGTCGCGCTCCCGTCCCGCGTGCGGTAGAGCCCCCCCTCCGACTTCTGCGGGGCGGTGGAGGCCGTCAGAAAAATCGTGTTCGGGTCCTTCGGGTGCACGTCGAACCCCCCAGCCCAGTGGAGGTCCAGCCCCGGGTGCGCGACCTGCCAGGACTCCCCCCCGTCCCTGGAGCGATACAGCCCTCCCGGCACGTCGAAGCGCAGCCCCTGCCGCTTCCCCGTCACCGTGCAGTAGAGCGTCCCGTCCGGGGTCCGCCGGACCAGCCACGCGTGCAGGTTCCCCGGCCTCCCCAGACCGCTGGATTTCTGAACCCACGTCCCTCCGCCGTCCGTCGTCTTGTACACCCCCTGCCCCATCAGCGCCACGTAGATCGTGCGACGGTCGGGCGGGCTCGTCGGGTCGATGCAGAGGGAGGTCGCCGGGGCCTGGGGCAGCCCGCCGGAGATCGTCCGCCACGTCTTCCCATAATCCGTGGACATCACCACCCCGCCCGTGGGCCGGATCGTCTCGATGTTGGTCCAGTGCGGGATGTCGTGCTGGTCCGACGCCGCCGCGTAGAGCACTCCGGGGCGGTCCGGGTCGCAGACCAGGTCGTAGAACGTGTTCCGCCAGGGGGACCCCGCCGTCGCGTGGTACCACGTCTCCCCCCGGTCCTCGCTCCGCGCGAACCCGATGTCCGTGTAGGCGATGTAGGTCCGGTTCCGGTCGTGCGGGTCGAAGACATAGTCCCAGACCGAGGTCACCTCCAGCCCCACCGAAGACCAGCGCTGCCCCTTCCGCGGGGCGCCCTGGCCCGAAACCCGCCGGGTGTAGCCCGCGAACCAGGTCCCCCCCCCGTCCTCCGTGACGTGGACCTCCCCGAGATTCGTGTACATCGCCTGATTCACATCCCCCCGGTTCACGTTGAACCCGCTCGACGTGTGCCGCCCGCCGTATCCCCAGTTCGTCTCGTACACCAGCCAGCCCACGGCCACGTTCGGGTTCGAGAAGCGGGGGTCCCCCTGGTAGACGGCGCGCCAGGTCGCGCCGCCGTCGTCCGTGCGGTAGACCGTGAAGTGGTAGGGCGGCCAGTAGCCCGTGCCGCTATTCGTGACATAGACCGTGCCGGGCGTCCGCTCCGCCGTGGCCGTGAGATAGTACTGCGCGATGTCCCCGTCCCCGTACTCATCCACCTTTCCCAGCCGGGTGTTGATCCCCTCCCCCATCGCCGACTGCCAGGACTCCCCCCCGTTCAGGGACCGGAACACCCCGCCCGCAAACCGCCCGTCCACGGCCCGGCTGGGGACCGTGCAGGTGAGCGCCGTGCGCCCCGTGGCCGGGTCCGTGGCCCCGCAGAACCCCCGCAGGCCGCGCCAGGGCAGCCCCGTGGACCTCTCCGCCCACGTCCTCCCCCCGTCCTCCGACCGGAAGACCCCTTCCGAGGTCCCGATGAAACAGACGCGCCGCGCCTCCGGGCTGGTCGCGTCCACGTGGAACCCCCGCGCCGCGCCCGTCACCCCCGCGCAGGCCGACCAGGTCCGGCCCCCGTCCAGCGAGACGTAGGCCGCCTGATCCGTCCCCGCGAACATCCGGTCCGCGTTGCCGGGGTCGACCCCCAGCTCCACGACCTCCTCGCGCCAGGGCGGGGACGTGGTCAGCCGCCGCCAGGTGACGCCCCGGTCCTCGCTCACCTTAAGCGCGTCCCCCCCGTAGGTGTAGACCAGGTTCGGGTCTCCCGGATGGAAGACGGGCCGGCAGCGCGTGGAGGCCCGCATCTGGTCCGCATCCAGCATGCGCCAGGAGCGGCCCCCGTCCTCGCTCCGGTAGAACCCCCCCATGTCGCACGACACGAACATCAGCAGCCGGTCGTGCGGCGACGCCGAGGGGCTGTACATCGCCCCCCCCCCCCCCCCCCCCCCCCCCCCCCCCCCCCCCCCCCCCCCCCCCCCCCCCCCCCCCCCCCCCCCCCCCCCC
>Ga0114945_10000399_pt1 | contig 28041 bp, 29 predicted proteins | sample OV2TP3_FD_87194 | JGI IMG/M metagenome (GOLD analysis project Ga0114945, IMG submission 87194) | Hot spring microbial communities from Beatty, Nevada to study Microbial Dark Matter (Phase II) - OV2 TP3 | ecosystem: Environmental > Aquatic > Thermal springs > Hot (42-90C) | place: USA: Beatty...
TCTTCGAGAAAGGGAATCTGCGGATTCAGGATTTCGCTCACCACAAAATTCAAGGCCTGCAGGTAGAAGCTGTTGACGCTCTCACGGGCTTCCAGATTCATTCCGCCACTGACGAATTTCTTTATCTCCAAGGTCCTTAAGTTATAGAGCCCTGCATTGATGGGCTGGTTTTGGAACTGCTTATCCAGATAATAGAAATACAGCGGCATCTGGAAGGATTTGATCTGGTCGCGAATCACCTCGCGCGAAAGCTTAAGTCCGGCCAGTTTTTCGACCGAGGCTGGCATCTGGTCAATCCCACCGGTCTTATAATCCAGGATCATGACCGTGCCGTCTTTGAGCTTGTCGATACGGTCCACGATAAAGGTAAATTTGATATCGCCCACCGGCAGTGAAATAATATCCTCAAAACGGTTTTCTAAATACATAATTTTCTCCACCTGCCGCTCGGGATTGAATTCTTCGTTATCCAAGAAACGATTCAGTCGCTCCTGTAGGACCGATTTCAAGAGAAACGAATCCGACTTCATGCTGCGGCCGAAGGTGTCAGCGAACTTTTTCTCAAAACTGTTCTGAAAATACTTGCGGAAAGAGGCGTTGACCTCTGGCTTTTTGTTTAGAAAAGTGCGGAAACAATGCTCGAGGAGCTCATGCACAAACGTCCCGACATGACGCGCTTCCGGCTCATCCAAAAGGTCATCCTCTTCTTCTATACATAAAACATAGCGGTAATAAAATTCCATGGGGTTTTTTAAGTACGTGTTAATACTGGACGCCGAATAACGATGTTTCTTCAACACTTCAATCATTTCCGGTGTCTTTTTGACCGAATGTTTGGACGAAGAAACTTTAACTTCAAAACTGGCTTGCGTAACCGGTACCGCCTTAATAGCCTTCTGCTTTTTTTCTTCTTCCCAAATAAGCTCCTCGACAAACCGGCTGCGCTCTTTGTCTTTGCTTTCCTGATAAACCAGATGCACGTTCTTCGCCGACGAGATAAGGCGCATAAATTGGTAGCGCTGAATTTCTTCTTCCAATTCGAGACGATCAAGATTAAGACTAATCATCACCTCCCGCGGGATCAGCGGTTCATACACCTGCAGGTGCGGCAGGGTGCCTTCATTCACATCACAGACAATCACGTTCTCAAAATTAAGAGAACGGGTTTCAAAAAGTCCCAAGATCTGTAATCCCTTTAAAGGCGAACCGATAAACGACACCATTTCGCGGCTGACCTTGCCCTCAAAGATACGAAACATATCTTCCTGCGGAAATTTTTCTTCCTTAAAAGCCGCCTGCGCCAATTCATCCTTGATCGCATACATTTTGGTCGCGATGTTCAAATTAAGCGGAAAATGGTGCATAAAACTTTTATCGACCAGTACGTCCAGCAGTTTTTCTAACGCTTGGGCAAAATCTTGAAAATTCTGAAGGTGTTCCCATTGTCCAAAGACAAGTTCATGAATTTCTTCCAGCAATTTCTGCAAGTCTTGCCGCGAAGTGCTTAACCCCACTCGGTTAAGCATCTCAGAGGTATACATATAGAGCTCATCCAACGTTTCCATATCTTCCAACTCAAAAAATAGACTGCCAGAAATCGACGATTCTTCTTTGCCGATCAGAATTTCTTCAATTTTATGAACGAGAATGCGGGTCACCGCGGACCCCGTTAGAGAAGGATTCTCTAACGGGACGAGTCTCAAATTTTTAATAAACGGATGGCTGATGACTTTCAAATAATCCTTCGCATAATAACGATGATTTTTGCGCGAAAGCTGCGCCTGAAAAATATATTCGAACAGCGTATAAAGACTACTGCGGCGCAAGGGATATCCCATCGAGATATTGAAATCCTCAACGAGCGGGGTGATCTCCGAGATCAAAGGAATAATGTTGTCAGAATTCGGCAGGACAATAACGGTTTTATCCAAACTCCCTGGTGTCTGGCTCTTGATATTTTTTAAGATTTCCCGCACCAAACCGACCTGGGTATGGGCATCAAAACCGCAATAAAGTTTTAAATCAAATTTCGGTGTGGGCGGCTCTTCTGCCTCTTCAATTTTTACTGCCAGAACTTTCGCGATACGGCTTAAGACCGGCCATTTGCGTTCATCCCCTTGGAAAATAAATGTGGCCTGGTTGCGTTCGTAAAGGTTTTGGGCAACCTTTTCCTCGGATTTATTGAAGTAAAAAAAATTGCAGAAAAGAATCTGGTCGAATTCTTTAAGCTCGACGTCTGTGATTACTTCAGCGGCGCGCAGATACTGCAGACCCCGCGAATAAGTTTTCTCCTTCTCCAGCGCCTGATGATAAGCTCCCCGTAAAATCACAATATTCTCAAGCAACCGATTGATATCATCCGGCACCGGATAACCGATCTCGGCGTTGGCCTCGATATTTTTTAACCGTTTGTCATCGACGTTCTCCAGATCCAATTGGTCAATGAAAGCCAAAACCTCTCGCGTCCAGGGCAAAAACTGCGCAAAGGTCTCGCGCCCCTTTAAAATCTGCGGGGTGTGCTTTTGCGCCAACTGATAAAGTAAATAACAGGTATCCAAATCCTCAATGGGTTTAAAGGTTTCTTTTTGCCGGACAATATAGGCCATGAATTCGTCAATCGTAAAAAACTGCGGCGGGTAAAAAGCGCCGTGAAGCCGGCGGCCAAGCTCTTTTTTTAAAAAAAGCGCCGGACGTTTGCCGCCGAAGACGATCGCTAACCGACTCAAATCTTTCTTGGGCTGAATATAATTTTTCTCGATATAATCAGCGAGATTATCAAGGAATGGTTTGGTGAAGGGGAAGGTAATAATTTTATTTTGCATAATTTTGAAAGGTCACAAGACACAAGTCACATGTCACAAGCCGTTAAAAGTTTTTACGTGTGTCGTGTGACCTGTGACATTGTGACCTCTTCTATTGTTAACTCCTCCAAATACACCACATACCCCCGCACGGTTCTGTCGGGATAAATTGTTTTAACGAGCCGCAGGTATTCTTGAATCTGCTCTTCGTACCGGCCTTGTGGGTCACGCGAGGGTTTATAATCCACAACCCACACTTCTTTTTCTTTGACGAGCAAACGGTCCAGCCGTTTGGTTTCGCCTTGGACAGTGACAATTTCCTTCTCGGTAAAGACTTCATCCTTTTTATCCAAATAAAAAATTTCCTTAAGATGTTTGGCGCTTAAAACATTTTCCATGAGCTCCACGTGTAGCTTGAAATCTTTTACAGTCGAGAAACGCATCTCGGCCTCAGCCAGCGCCTCTTTCCTGACATCCGCTTTCTTCTGCTCCTTGAGATTCTTTACAAACGACAGCAGGAAATGGATCGCCTCGCCCTTTAAGCGCTCTTGACGGTATTTGATTTCATCGAGCTCTTGAAATTCATCCTTCAAATATGCGATCCAGTCGTGATAACGGCTGCAGGGAAGTTTTAAGAGCGGGGCCTCGTGCCGGGCCTCTTCTTTATAATGATGGGGCTGCCCAACCGCATACAATTCTTCCGGAATGAGAAAACGCAAGGGGTTGACCGCATTACCGATTTTCTTGGGGATAAAAACATACATCTCATATTTTGCCCGGGTGAGCGCCACATAAACGCTGTTAAGCTCGGTTAAAAACATCCTCTTGTATTCCCGACTGTACATTTCGCATAATTCATCCGAAAATTTTTTGTACTTCTCCTTAAAACGCACTAATTCCACCGCCGCCTCATCACTTTTTTGCAGAATGTAGGATTGGATATTGTCTTTGGAGACGGCCACCTGCACCTCCATCCCCAGAAACGGCAGGAGTACAACCGGAAATTCCAGCCCCTTGGCTTTATGGATCGTTAAAATTTTGACGGCATCCGTGTCCGTGATCTGAACATAAAGGTCCTCTCCCTCTAACTTATCAAAATAATTTAAAAAGGATTCGATGTCTGCATGATCCTCTTCGTTCTCTTTGATTAATTCCAAAAAGTGCATGAGAAACCCCTGCGCCTCGGGGAAATGACGCAGGCAGTCGAAACGGTAATAGACGCTTACCATGAGCTCATAGAGAGGATACAGCCCGACGTTCTTAAAGAACTCCTCGATAAATTTCTCCCACACCTCAAAATACTTTTCACGAAACGCCGTGTACAAATAGAAATCCTTTTTGGCCTTCAATCTCGACCGCAAAGAAAACACAAACCGATGCATCTCCTCGCTCGGTATTCCCGTGGTCTTGGCAAACAGCTCGCCCAAGATAAAATCAGCGAAGCTTACATTATCAATCGGTGAATCTAAAAATTTAAGGAAAGCGATGATTTCTTGGATGAGCCGATGCTCCTTGATATTCGAGGTGCGCTCGGAATCCACTAAAATCCCTTCCGCAAGAAGCCAATTGGTCATCTCTTCAATATCTTTATTATCGCGGGTTAAAATGGCGATATCGCGATAGGCAAAACGCTTTTTTAATTCCTTGATCTGCACGATGAGCTTCTCACGGATAAGGGCGTTGCGTTCTTCTTTACGGTCGATGTCAATAAACTCGACATGCACTAGTCCTTGATTACTTTCTGGCTGCCAGGTCTGCTGCGCGTTCCCATAAACGGCCCCGATCGTTTGCCAATCGTCTTCACCGAAGGTGACGGCCCGGCGGCTGTTCTTTTCCTCTTCATGCTGTTCTTTTTGCGCGATGAACCGCCGCAGATTCTCCATGGCGAAAATTTGATTGTTGAATTCGACGATCACCCTCTGACTGCGCCAGTTGTTGCTCAGCACTTCTGTGTTGACATTAAAGGAGTGAAATTTCTGACGGATATCCTCAAACAAGCTGACATCCCCGCCACGAAAGGCATAGATCGCCTGCTTACGGTCCCCGACGTAAAAAAGCGTGCCGCCGGTCGAGATCGCCTCTTCCACCATCTTCTCTAAATTATGCCATTGCAGGCGGCTGGTATCCTGAAATTCATCTACCAGATAATGATGAAAGCGCGTGGCCAGACGATAATACAGTTCCTCAACGGTCACATAATCCTCATCGAACAGGCGCCCGGCGCGTTTGTTGAGCTCATCCAAAAATAAAATGTCATCCTTAGAAGAAAGCCGATAAAAGGCATTCATCGTCTCTTGAAAAATTTGAATATAGGGATTAAAGAGAGACTGGGCTTCTTCTTGACAGAGTTCTCTTAAATTCTTGTTAATTTTTTCCCACAAGGTATCAACGCTGCGGGCGACCTCTGTGTTTTTACGTACCGGCACCTCGGGACGGCTAAAATAATCCGGAACACTGTCGATATCAAAGGCCTTAGTATTATTCGTCAGAAATTTTTCGAAACTCGTTAAGAATCGTTTGTCTGTCGCTTCCGATAAAACTTCTTTGAGCTTTTGCATTTGCTCGAGAATGATGCGCTTTTTCTTGATTAAATCTTCGGCCGTCCCTGGTCCTTCTTTAAACGGTAACCCATAGCGATTATAGTGACTAAATAAATGCTGGATAATATCGAGCATATCTTCTTTAGGAAACCATCCCGTGCGATTCTCCAAATATAAATAATGATGAATGAAATTCGCAAAAAGTTTGGTCAGGCCGCGGTCCTTCGCGCTTTGATCGATAAGTTCATCGAGACTGCGTTCCAGATATTCGGCATAATTGGTTTTGATTTTGAAATTGGCCGTCAAACCAATCTTAAAGGCGCATCCGGATAAAAGCGCGTTAATGAATTCATCTATCGTGTTAACCTGAAAAAAGTTATACTGACGAATAATCGCCTCCATAATATTGTAGGCCTTTGCACTGGCGGTTTTCGGATCAACCCCAATCGGGCCGAGGATATCTTCGATTTGCTGCTGAGATAACTTCCTAACGGCCAGTCGTTTGAGTATTTCCAAAATCCGCGATTTCATTTCCAACGTGGCCTTGTTGGTAAAAGTGACCGCGAGGATGTTACGAATGGGGATATGTTCAAGAGGGAGTTTGGGGTTCAAAAGAAGCTGGACATACCGCTTGGCGAGAGCCGATGTCTTGCCTGACCCAGCGGATGCCTCCACCACCCGCACTTCGGGGGAGAGAAAGGTTTGGGAAGATAAAATTTGATTAGGCAGCTTGATCTGGGTAGACATAGCAGTTTGCGGGCACCGGACTGGATTTTTCCCCGACGTTGTTATCCCCGTTTTTCTCGTTCTCTTTTCAGTTTTCTCCGTTCGTTAAAACATAAAGAAAAACTGTTTTAAATAAAAAATTATCAGCACCCAGGCAACAAGATGAACACCTACGAACAACAGCTGAACGAACAACCTGGGCCGTCTTTCTCCAAGATTTCTCGATAGCCCAAAGATAAAGTAGAGATAAATAATTACCGTAAGGAATAAGCCAATGGAGATCAGAGCGTAATTGTAGTCATAGGCCCACCACCCACCACGGATTAGCCATTCCAACGTCATAATACCCGACCTTATCCTATACTGCCTCTGAAAATTCTCAAAGGCAGGTTTTTCTTTTACGGCAAGATGCTTATTATAAATTTCTTGAAGTTTTTCTTGAACGACTTCTCCAGCCCCGCTTAGACAATCAAGCTTTAAATAATAATTCATTTCTCTAGGATATTCTGTAGCGCATACGCCGGCGAATTTTTCGGCAACACTCATGCTTATGGAATGAACGCATCGCTGAGAGGCCAAGCATGCCGTCCACCAATGACCCTCCCTCTCTGGAAAGACCGAACGATAATCCAAATAAAAACAACCAAGGAGTTCTTGAGACGAATAGCCGAGGCCAGTGACGCACGCTTTGATAAGCTCCTGTTTGAGTTCCGGAGTCAAAAATTTTTTTTGTTTGATATCCAAGCGTCCTAACTGGACCGCCCGGCAGGTTTCGGGGGAAGCCGTGCTGAAGGCAAGACTATTTTGGTATTTCTCGCAATAATCCGCGGCTTTTTTCTTTAAAGCAGTCAGGTCGGATTGCGCGGAAGCGCTGAATATCACGAAGATCAAGTTAAAAAATGTTAAATAAAGTATTCTTTTCATAAAACCTGACTGCCGGGCCAACCGAAGAGAGTCACCGTAGGATAACCTGTGACGTTGTCCATGAATAGAAAAAACTACTAGCATGCCCCTATAAATTCATTCTTTCCAAGATCACTTTTAAACACATTGACTTCGCCAGGAAACTTTAAATTATTAAAACGCGTTCCCATTGGGAAAGAAGTTTCTTTTTTATCCTCAAAAATCCTCCAACAATGCATATATCCCATGGATCAACCTCGGAGATTGATTTAGAGGTTAGTTTACTTTCTGCACCCACCCTCTCCTCACCACCCTCTTCAACCGTTCATAATGCGAGCCCTGCCAAAAAATTTCTTTATTCATAATGGGTCCACATGGAAATGACTTTGACAATTTTGCCCGTTTTAAAAACCTGATAAACAAGACGGTGCTGAAAGTTAATTCGCCTTGAATAAGCTCCTTGAAGATCTCCCACAAGTTTCTCATAGGGAGGCGGATTTTGAAAGGGGTCTTTTTGAAGGATATCTAGTAAGGCTTGGGCCTGCGGCTTAAGGTTAGACCTGGTTAACTTTTTGGCATCTTTTTGTGCTTGTTTCGTGAAAACGACTTGCCACATGATGAAAAACTACCAGTTTAGTTTAGGGCTACATTTTTTGAGGGGAGTTTTGAGGCCACGATGAAGTTTTTCACGCATTCCTGGAACAGATAAGAGATAGAGGGTTTCCTGAATGGCATTCCAATCTTCCTCGGAAATGAGAATTGCATTGCTCCTCTTTCCTGTAATTTGGACAGGATCATGCGCATGAGCAGCATAATCCAACAACCGATATAATTGTGTTCTAGCTTTACTAGCCGTCAAAGACGTCATTGTTTCGACCTCCAATCAAAGCGTACCATATTACGTACGTTATGTCAAGAAAGCTTTTTGGCCTCTCTAATTACCTTCTTCAACCGCTCATAATGCGAGCCCTGCCAGTAGATCTTACGGCAGGCGCTACAATGATAAAATTTATCGTAATACTGCCGGACCTTAAGCGGCAATTTGGCCTCTATTTTGGCCTTGGGAACCTGCTTAATTTGGCCATTGCATTCCAGACACAGCCGGAAAGGTTTTATCTGTTTGGCCAGAGCAAATTTTCGAATCACTTCCTTAATCTGCTGGGCCGCGATGACCGAGCGCACCCAATAACCCCACTTGATAATTTTATTTTTCAGTAAGCAAATGTCCCGTGTGAAAATAATCCGCTTCTCTTGAAGCGCGATTTTAATAATTTGCTTATCGGTAAAACCGCTGTCATACAGAGAATCAAAACCCAACAGCCGCAGATGACGCACAAGCTTCCCCAAATGCACATCAAGAATGAATTTGGGGCGAATTTTTCGTTGGACAACACCTTGCGGATAGATCTTAATTTTATCTCTATCGTAAAGTTGGTAGGTAAAACCCACTGGCCGGTTATTGACGAACATCTTTCCTACTTCGGTATGCGGAATTCCTAAAGCTTCGATTGTATCTTTTATAGAAGGGTTGCCATTGACGGCATGAAAAAATGTTCGATTTTTTCGTGAAGGCAGAAGAAACTGATTAAGTTCACCGAAGAAACGAAATCTCACCCGAATCTGAGGATGCATAAAACTTTTCACAGAAGTTAGTTATCACAAGTTCACAACGTCTTCATTATAATACAAAGACAGGAAGAGTAACATATAATCTCTTAAATGGCGGGTCAATAGATAGTTATTGCGGATATGCTCGCGACCATTCTCCCCGAGCTTTTTGGCATACGCCGGGCTGTTTAACAATTGTTTAATCGCAAACGCTGCACCGTCAATTGAACTGCACAAAAGGCCGGAATATTTATGTGTAATCTGCAGCGGAATGCCACCGACATTTCCGGCCACCACCGGCTTGGCCTTCCATAAAGCTTCAGCGACCGTCAAACCAAAACCTTCTTTAATGGATTTCTGAACGATAACCGTTGAAGCCCGCTGAAGAGCATTCACCTCAATATCATTGTGCGGCATCAATAAGACGTGAATGTCTGAATCGTCTTGGGCTTTCTCTTGAACCTCGGCTAAAACTTTTTGCCCTTCAGGATCGTCGCTAGCCATACCGCCGGCTAAGATAAGCTGGCACTCCACGTATCTTCTGACTTGCTGAAAGGCCTCGATAACACCAACAGGATCTTTGAGGTAATCAAAACGTGAAATCTGGGTGACAATCGGTTTGTCCAGCACAATATTGTATTTTTGCAGAACCGCATCAATAGTCTCTTGCGGCAATTCCTTATTCTTATCACTTAAGGGATCAATCGATGGTGAAATCAAATATTGCGGGATCGATAGTTGTTGGGCAAAATTCGGTGCGGAAAATACCGAAGCATCGTATTGGACAATAAAATTATTTAAAAACTGCCAAACTTCTTTATGGGGATTGGAGACATCCACATGACATCGCCAAATCCATTTATTATCTTTCTTTTTCTTGATAAGGGTGATGGGTTGCGGGTCATGAACAAACACAATATCCGCCGTGATATCCATTTCGTTGAGATTGCGTTCCCCGTTTTCCAGAAAAATATCAAAATCTTCTTGAGTGATTTCTTCAGCGCTGCGGCCATGCAAGGCATTATGAAATTTCTTCGTGACATTAAAAAACCGCTCTCCCCCTTTAATCACATCCCAACAGCTATCAACACCCAATTCCTTAAGCAAGGGCACCATGCGATTCAATATTTCAGCGACACCGCCTCCCACGGCTGTTGAATTGATGTGCTGGATGCGTTTATTTTTTAAGCGCTCGGCCAGCAGCTGTAAATCATCGATCGTGGATTGACCGACAAGAGGAATATAATCATCAAGGCGTGGCATAGGTCCTCATCAATCGACGTTCAATAATTCGGATAAGCGTCTTACGAAGGTCTTCTAACGTATGTGTATAAGGGTCAAGCTGGACAATTTGTTGCGCGAGCTCCTTATCGCCTAAAGAAGTCTCTATCCAAAAAGAAAAATCGTTTGTCTTTTTTTCTAAACGCAATCGTGCTTCAAAAATATGAAAATAAATGGAGTCTATCGTGACCTTACGGAGAATTTCAACAAATTTTTTTAGATCATGAACCTCATAATGGGTGGGAAGAACAAAACTCATCGATTTTATAAAATGAAAGGCTTCTTCATCATCGACAAATTTCTGTTTGGCTAACGGGTTATTTTTCAAATAGTTTTCTATCGTAGAAATAATTTTTTCTCGTAGATCACGAATGGTTGAAAACTGAACGGTGTCGATACTGGCGAGACGCTCGCCTAAACGATGTTCGCCTAATACATTTCCCACCCAATAGGCAAAATCATTGGGGGGTTCGGGAGAAAGATACTGATGTTGCTGTAAAAAACGATGCGTGTGATGATAAATACAAGACCCCGGCACCTCTTGGATAAGCTTCAATAATTCTTCCAAGGTCACGGCCTTAAGACCTGTTAATCCCGAAAGATGAAGACGGGTAAAAAATCGAAAGGGTTGGGAAGGGTTGGTATCAGCCGGCATGGGCTTCGTGTTTGGTTAAATTGAGGACCCTTGTTAAAAAATCAGCCACTTCCGTTGTGTCTTGAAGATAATATTGTGCCCGTGATGGCCTTCGCTTCAAATCTCCAACAAATATCGTAATCCCCTTCTTGTATAACGTTACAAAAACATCCTCGTCTGTTATATCATCGCCGATATAAATAGGTAAAATATTTCTTCCTCGAGAAATGAATTGTTCTTGCCTTAAAATCCAGGATACGGCTTTACCTTTATCCCACGCAAAGGGCGGTCGGATTTCGATGACCTTTTTGCCCTCACCTATTTTTATTTCTCTATTTCGAAAATACCGTTTCACAATCCGTGCCACATTCTTTCGCAAAGGCACAACCTTTCTGTCTTTGACTAATCGATAATGAATACTTAATGTGGCTCCTTTATCTTCAAGCCAAGCGCCCTCCATTTCAGGCAACAAGTTGTTAAATTCTTGTTTAATGACTTCGAAGATATTTCTTAAATTTGGCGTGATGAGACTTTTCAGTTGTAAATCTTTGCCGTTGATCTCGTAGCCATGATTGCCGACATAGACAAGATTTTTAAGTCCAACCATATCTTTCAAATCAAACAAGGACCGACCACTAACAATGGCCACCTTTATGTGAGGCATTTTCGACAATTCTTGAAGGACTCCCTTCATCTCCGATGGTAGGATGGCCTTTTCAGGAGAGTCAACAATCGGCGTTAGAGTTCCGTCATAATCTAAAAAAAGATAGAGAAGATCCGCCTCTCGGAGGGATTTACTGATTAGAGGCCATTTTAAGATCGCCGACTTCATTGGCTTGTTCCGTGAATTCAAATTTTAGCAATTCGGAGATGATTTTCCCAGCCCAGCGAAAGATGTTATTGGTTTTAATAACCTCAGCCATTTTGGCCATGCGTTTGTCTCGTTCTTCCTTCGTTAAAGTTATAGCGGTATAAATGGCTTCACTTAATTGCTCACGATCATAAGGGTTAATCAAGATCGCATCTGTCAGTTCCCTCGCCGCCCCAGTGAATTGACTTAAGACAAGCATCCCCTTGTCATCGCTACGGCTGGCCACATATTCCTTGGCTACTAAATTCATGCCATCATGAAGCGAACTAACAATACATACCTCACTTAAACGATACAAGGCCAGTAATTCTGTTACGGAAAAATGCCGTCGGACAAAAATGATGGGGTTCCATCCCTCTAGCGCATGTTTCCAATTGATTTGTTCGACCAAGGCATTAATTTCATCATTTAAATCTTTGTACGCCGTTAAGTGAAGTCGCGAAATCACTCCCACCTGCAAAAAAACAATTTTCTTTTTCAATTCTGGATATTTATCCAATAACCTCTCTATGGCTAAAAGTTTTTCCGGGATGCCCTTGGTGTAATCGATACGATCAAGACCGACAATCACCTTCATATCCACAAGACCGAACTCATCCAGGAAAGATTGTCGAATCGAATAAACCTTCTCTGAGTCGGCCAACTTTTGTATTCCTTCAAAATCAATGCTAATAGGATAAGGTCGGATCAGCGTTTCATGTTCACCTTTAATCACAGAAAATCGTTCCCGGTCGATTTTGCTTTCGATCTCGCGATCAATCACATCGAGAAAATTATTGCAGTGATAACGGATATGAAAACCTAACAAATCATTGGCAAGAAGACCTTCCAAAATCTCCTTTTTCTGTGGACAAATACGAAAGGCTTCATAATTGGGCCAAGGAATATGCCAAAAATGGGTTGTGATAATCTGATGGGGAGCCATCTGTTTGAGATATTTGGCCAAAAGACATAAATGATAGTCTTGAATCCAGACAAAGGCTTTTTTATTACCTATTTCCTCAATAATCGCCTGCGCAAATTTTTCATTGACGCGTTTATAACACTCCCAATCTTCCTTTCGGAAGACCGGACGTTTAAAGGCCATATGGGATAAAGGCCATAGAACTTCGTTGGAGTAACCATAATAATATCCCATTTCTTCTTCTTTGATGAGCCATATGCGCTTTAAGGTATACCGAGGATGATCGGGAGGGACTTTGATTTTACTATCCTTATCCGTGACTTTCGAGTCGGCCTCGCCGTTCCCGTAAGCGACCCATAATCCCTCACAGGCCTGCATCACGGGGTCCAAGGCACTAATCACGCCCCCTACCCCTCGCTTGCACTGAATCTTCCCTCGCTCAAAGGAATGGACATACGGTTGGCGATTGGAGGCGACGATAAAAAGATAATCGCCCATTTTCTCTTTGATTAATTTTTGTAATGTTTCTTTTGTCCACATAGTCGTTTAGAAAACCAAGGCCGCCATCCGTCATAAAGTTTGGCAGATGGCGGCCCGACCATCCTTAAATTTCCTCTAGAGATATTCCTAACCGCTTTTACTCTAGACCCATTCCTGCAAAATTATGTCACTTTAAATTATAGTCATCGTCAACGAGGATGTCAAAGTTTCTCTTTTAGCCTCGCAAACTCAAAACTCACTCTCACTCATGTATCTCCAGCAATTTCTTAATCGTATCCTCAATCTCTTTATGCGCCTCGTGGCCAAACCATTGCCCGTATAAGTTGTATTCTTTATCGTAGAGAATCCAGGAGGGCGTACCACGCAGATTATTGGACTCGAAAGTAGTGGCAGAAAATTTCTTGTTACTTAAATATTCTTTGACCTGCGCGTGTACCAGTTTCTTCTCGGTAAAATTTAAATTCTGATAATCGGGAAGCGTCTGACACATCTTTTCTACCACCTCATCGGTTAATTCGATATTTTTCATGGGTTGAAGATCATCAAAGGCGACAGCAAATTCGATTCTATACGGGAGAATTGGATAGTCATTTTCGTTCAAGATCCTTCTTGTCTCACCCACAAGCGCCCCGGTCTCAAGCAGTAATTTTGTATTTTGGGCGGTATTGAGTTCATAGTCTTCAAAGGCCGTGGATAACCCCATCACCTTTAACCCTTTAGGAGCAAACTGTCTATCCAAATAATTCGCCAAAGGAAAGGCATAAACAAAACAGCCAGGACAATTGACCTGAAAGACAAGCATGAGATTGAGATCTTTAGGATTAAAATCACCCTGAAATATTTGGGAGGTTATAAGATAGAATTTCTGACTCATGAAGTCATAGTAACTGTCGAATGCTCTTTTGTCAATTTTAAAGCCACCGAAACTTTTTAACTTGGGATGTGTTAAATGTAGTGAACACGCTAAATAAGCTTATAACTTAGAACCTAAAACCTTTAAGGAGGTTACCATGAAAAAGACACTACTGATTCTCTTAGCTTTAGCCCTTCTTCTCCCTTCTTCTGTCTATGCCTATAAGGAAGAAAACAAGGCCTTCCGACAAGGACAAAAGGAACAAGTCAAGACCTACCGCCAAAAACAAAAAGAAGAATGCCATGCGTTTCGTAAAAAACTTAAATCAAGTGATTTATCACCTCAAGAAAAAATGAAGGCCTTTAAATCCTACCGTGAGCAGCAAGACGGTGAAAATATCGCCTTCCGTAAAAAAATTCACCAAGAAAATATGGATCACTTAAAAACTTGTCTCAAGGACAAAAATAAATTAACTGACGAACAAAGACAAAGAATCCTTCAACACCGCGAAGCACAGTATCAAGACTGGCTCACGCATCGCGATCAGCAGTATCAAGAGAACATGGCTTTTCTTGATCAGCTAAGTTGTGACCCCAACCTAAACAAAGAACAAATTCGCGAAAAGATGAAAACTCACCGGGAAACTCAAAAGGGAAAAAATAAAGCCTTCCGCGAAGAACAAAGAAAAGAAAATCAATCCTTTCGTGAAGAAATGAAGGCCGAATTATAACAACTGAAGAAACAAAATAATCACTTGACTTTTTTCGATGGTACCCCGTTAAAGGACAGAGTCCTCTAACCTCTAACGGGGTTTATTTTTTCGCGCTGATAATTTCAAAAAGCGAGCAGTAATCGTCGTCTTGAAGGCCCTTCTTAACCGCTTTGATGAGAACTTTCTCAATACCCTGGAGGGCCTCCGTCGAAAGTCTGTGAAGTCTCGATTCCTTTAAAAATAATTCCACATCCTTCAGCATATTTTTTGTTGAAAAGTTAGGGCGAGCGTATTGATGATGAAGCATGGTGAGCAGTTTCTTATCAAAGGTTGGCGCATAAAGAACACTATGACGTAAAATCTCCATAAAGTCCTCCACTTTCACGCCCTGCTTCTGAACAAAGGATAAACTCAGCGCAAAGGCCGAATTCAAGGCCGCAATCAATTGATTGAGCGCGAGTTTAAGCGCAGCCGCTTTGCCCACCACACCTATCCACCGCGGATGAAGGCCAAAACATTTTAAAAATCCTTCCCACTGTTCGAATTGCTTGTGCGTGCTTCCCACCATCAGAATGAGCACACCCGCCTTGGCCTCCTTGCGGCTTCCCAAAACTGGACACTCGAAATACTCACCATCGGCTTTAATTACTTTCTTACAAAGCTCCACACTCTCTTTTGGAGAAATCGTTCCCATTTGAATGACAGTCTTGGCAGCCAACACAATTTTCTTCTTAGAAAATAAAACGTCCTGAATGGCTTTGGCATCGGAAAGCGTTAACACAACACAGTCCGCTTGGCCAACCGCTTGTTCCACATGACGCACCACAGTCGCCCCGAAGTGTTTAAGCGAATGGGCCTTTTCATAATGGCGATTAAAGACTGTCACGACATGACCGGCCTTAAGAAGTCGCACCGCCATGGGATATCCCATTAATCCTGTTCCTAATAAAGCGACTTTCATAATAATGACGAGTTTGTTGCGTTATTGAGTTTATAGCGTTTGTTGGGTTAACTCAAAAAACGCCATAAACCCAATAAACGCATATTATCGATTTCTTTGGAGATTTCGTTCTAACAAATCGACTTCTAATTCCGCTCTTTTGCTACTTTCTTTTGTCGCTCAAATCATGGGATCATCCTTTGGCTCTTCTTCAACCTTGCGTGTTCGGGCCATGACATCCTTGATGACCTCAATTAAAATTTCGATTTTGAACGGTTTCGCCACATAATCATCAACCCCGAAGGCCTTGGCCAAGGCCTCAGCACCCTTAGCCTCTGGTAAAGGCCCGCGGGTCTTAACAAGAGGGGCATTAGGCATCCATTTAAATTCATCTGTTTTCTTCACATAAACCATCTCGCCTTTGCCACTCACGATAATGATGGGAATCGAGCGCGTTTCCGATCCTTTGGCCTTAAGCTTTTTAGCAATATCCGAACCCATACGCCCCGGCATAACATTGTCTAATAAGATAAGATCAGGTTTCATTTGTTGAACTTTAGCTTCTGCGCCATTGGGATCGGTTAAGGTGGTTACGGAAAACTCACCTGTTGCCTCCAATTTTTCTTTGACCATGGCGCAATATTCTAGTTCATCGTCAATTAAGAGAATATTCACAGCCATATTCTTTCCTCCTTCTCATATTAAAGGAAGTTGTTATCAGCAATAACCCTTTTTTTATCCTAACACAAATTTCCGATATCGCAACGCTCCACCTTAAAAATTTAAACCCTTGCTCTTCTCAAGGAATTTCTAATGTGGTAAGCGACAATGCCAAAGGCCACGGCTACATTAAGGGAATTCTTGATCCCGACCATCTCAATTTCAATTGCGGCGTCGCCAAAAGGCAGGAGCTTCTCCTCCACCCCTGTAATCTCATTTCCCATAACTAAACAACAAGGGACCTTCGGCCGAAATTTCTGATACGGGATACTTTCCTCCATTTGCTCTAAAAAAATGATTTGATAATTTGCTTTTTTTAATTGAGCTAAAACCGTTGTGGCCTCTTTTTTGTATTCCCATGGGATCCGCTTTTCGGCACCCAGGGCGGTCTTTGTAATCTCACTGCGCGGGGGATACCCCGTAATCCCACATAGCCATATCTTCTCTATCCCCACACCGTCCGCGGTGCGAAAAATGGCTCCGACATTATGCAGGCTTCGGATATTATTGAGAAGGACACAAAATGGCAAACGTCGTTCTCGCATTTTCTGGGATTGGCGCTGAACAATTTCGTGATGGGTAAATTTACGCATGGAAATATTTTAGCAAAAAAAAGCCCCGTTAGAGAACTTTCGTTCTCTAACGGGGCGAATCTACCTCCAACGTCGGGTAGGTTATTTCTTACGCTTGCTGTGTCTTTCAAAATACTCGGCAGCGACGTCTTTACCCGCCAGCCCGAAGGCCAAGGCATAGGCAAACACAATCCCACCAAGGATAATATCGAAAGAACGACCCACAAGCAAAGAATCATAACCTAATTCCCCTAAAGCGATGGTGACAGCATACAACATGATCGCCCATCGACTCACGCGTTCAAAGAATTTGGCATTAGCAATGTTCGTGTTGTGCGCGGTGGCGCCCACAATATGCGAAATAATTTTCGCAATCACGATACCTAATACCAAAACAATGGTCGCGGAGATAACTTGTGGGACATAGCCCATCAAGCGACGGAGCAAATCGGTCATCATCGTTAGGCCAATTGTTTCGGCGGTCATGAAAATAAACATTACGATAAAGATCAAATATACAACTGACGTGATAAGATCTGTTATCGAATGCTTAATCCCACCCTTGTGGAGTAGGTCGGACAAACCGACCGAATCGGCCAGTTTGTCCAAGCGGAGTTTCTTGAGTACTTTGTGGACCAAATCGCGAATGAATTTGGACACCACGATACCGACAATCAAGACTACCAATGCGCTGAATAAAGTGGGGACAAAACCGGCGACTTGACCTAACATCTCGCGTAGAGGATAGATGAAGAGTGTGTTAAGGGTCTCCATTTTTAGTCCCTCCTTTCTTACAGCAACTTTGTCACGCCTTTTTAAGCGGACAAGCAATTTTTCAATCGGTACGACCTCACGACTAATTAAAATCCAGACTTGTCAATAGCATGTCTGGATCTTAAGCTGGTATCGCAATTCATCCTACTTTTAATATAGCATATTCCTTGCTCAAAACAAGCCCTTGGAAGCTACTCCAAGAAAACGCTTTCTTTGCTCCTAAAAATTGATGTGATTATGTATATCTTATTGGAATATAATAAGTTATGGATTAATTGCTCTTAATTCCATTGTCAGGAAGGACTCAAAAAGACAGAAAACCCTTGACAAATGCCTGCAAAAACCTACCGCCGGCCCCAGTTTTCCACTTTGCCGGTGACCGCGTTAACTTCCACCATCAGAGGTGATTTTTTGTAGAATTTTGTGAGGGTTTGGCTTTTGTGAGGGAAATAAACCTGCCAGACCCAGTGAGGATTTTGGCCAAGGGTGAGCTGTTTCACAACCTTGGAAGGTTTTTGAATAAGGAATTCATCACCAAAGCCTTGCTCACTAGCAAAATCTTTGGCCAAGCGAATCGCCTCTTGCTTACGTACGGTTGGCGCTTGCGGTCGCGGTTCTTTCGCATAAGAAGATTTTCCAAAAAACGCACAACCTTCGGAACTCAAAAGAAACGATATTAAAAATATTTGAACCAAAAAACTTTTTTTCATTTTGTTGTGTTTGATTGATCCGTTGCGTCAGAGGAAATTTTTTCTTGAGATGGCTTTTTGGTTTTTTCTTTGTACATGAGCTTCCAAGGATTAAGTTTTAAATCTTGACTCATCTCATCAAAATTTCTTGTAGCCGAATTAATGTTAGACACAATATCATCGATCAAATGTTTATTGACCGCCAGCCGTTCATCCACATTAGAGGTAATCGAGGCAATGTGTTTGGAGGTCACACGTAAATTGGCCAGAAGTTCATCAATACCTTCCCGATTTAATTCCAAATGATCCCGGATTTCCTTGGAAATGACTTTTAAATTCGTCGCAATCGTTTGTCCGTCAGCCATGATTCTTTCAAAATCCGCCGGTTCCTCACCCATGATAATAGAGCCAGGTGCCAAATAGCCTTTGCTCGAATCGCCGATTGTAAGACCTACATATTTTTCGCCAAAAAGTCCCATATTTTTGACATACGCCTTGGAGCCCTCATGCACCTTTTTGTCCTCATTCATCCAAAGGGTCAATTCCATTTTCGTGTCTTCCCCATAAAGAATTTTCATGTCTTTGACCAACCCCACCTCCATGCCATTCAACCGGACAGGGGCGTTTTTATCGACCCCATCGATGTTATAAAAATAAGCCTTAAGCTCATAGCCTTGGGGGCGGAATTTGAAATCGCCAGTCTTCACGGTCAGTAGACCTAAAGCGGTGACCACCGCCGCGACCATGATCCCAATCTTTGCTTCGTTAGTAAGTGTAAATTTCATATGAGCTCCTTTTTAGCTTTCAGCTCTCTGCTTTCGGCTATCAACAGTCCCTCGACTTCGCTCGGGATGGTGAGCTTGTCGAACCACTGAGAGCTGACAGCTGAAGGCTGATAGCTATTCCACATAATTAATCGGCCCTTCAATCTCGCCCTTAATAAATTGCTGGACGATGGGGTTGGGCGAATGCCGAATTTGTTCAGGCGTTCCGATTTCTAACACCTTGCCCTTATGCAACATCGCCACCCTATCGGCAATCCGATACACACTTTCCATATTATGCGTGACGACCACAGAAGTTAAAAGCAATTTTTTGCTCAAATCCACAATCAATTTATCCACGACCGCACACACAACCGGGTCTAAGCCGGCGGTCGGTTCATCGTAAAACACGATCTCAGGATCCATAGCAATCGCACGGGCCAAGGCCACCCTTTTTTTCATTCCCCCGGACAGCATACTGGGCATCAAGTTTTCAAACCCATGTAACCCTACGAGATTCAATTTCATCTTCACGATAATACTAATAATTTTGGGATCGAGTTGTGTATGTTCCCGTAATGGCAGGCTCACATTATCTTCCACATTCATATAATCCAACAGGGCCGATGATTGAAAAGACATGCCGAAACGACGCTTCATTTTTTCTTTTTCATCTTCGTTCATGGGAATTAAATCTTTCCCAAATAAAAATACTTTCCCAGAGTCAGGCTGAATCGCACCCGTCATATGACGTAGGAGTGTACTTTTACCGCAGCCCGACCCTCCCAAAATAACAAAAATTTCACTGGGATTGATGTCGATGGTAACCCCATCCAGAACTTTTCGTCCATCAAAGGACTTAGTCAAATTCTGAACTGAAATCACCGGTTTTTTTTCGGACATGATCATCTTACATGTTAGAGAAGTAATAAATCCCCGTCATAATGCAATCGGCAATAATGATCAAAATAAAGCTGGTGACCACGCTGATAGTCGTAGCCCTTCCCACACCGACAGCGCCTCCCGTGGTCTTTAATCCCTGATAACATCCCACCAATGCAATAATCATGGCGAAAATAAAAGATTTGGATAATCCCGTGTAAATATCCTTATGTGTAAGAAATTTCAACGACGTTTGAATATACAGCGCCGCATTAATCTTCAAGTTGTACACGCCGACCAAATAGCCGCCCAACATTCCAGACAAATCACCAATGACCGTTAAACAAGGCATCATAAAAAAAAGGGCTAAAAATTTTGGGACAACTAAAAACCTAATAGGATTAATCCCCATTGTTTCCAACGCCTCCAGTTGTTCATTAACTTTCATGGAACCAATCTCAGCGGTAATCGCTGCGCCAATGCGTCCCGCCAGGACCAAGGCCGTTAAGACCGGCCCTAATTCCCGACAAATGGAAATACTCACGAGACTGGCTACATACAAAAGAGCCCCCATTTTAGAAAGCTGATACGCCGATTGCATAGCCAAAACCACACCCGTAAATAACGTTACGAAAAAAACAATAATAATTGATTTGGCCCCCATAAAGACCATCTGTTCAAAGACAGGAGGCGATTTGATAGGCTTTTTTTTCGAAGTGCCAAAGAAAATCCAGAAAAGTGTCTCCCATGCCAGCTGACAAAATTCAATAAAAATAATGCTCCAGGTTTTTACCTGTAGACCTATCTTTTCAAGAATTTTCAGCATGCAAGAAAAAGATGAAAAATGTTGTTTAAAGTGAATTATACTTGTTGGCCCATGAGGTCTTTGATTGTCGTCAACAAGAGTTCCATATCAACGGGTTTTGTTAAGTAGGCGTTGGCGCCAACTTCCTCCCCAATCTTACGGTCCTGTTCTGTCGTCCTGGATGTTAAAAGAATGACAGGGGGCCCTTTGTGCTCATGGTGGCTTTTAAGCAGGCGACAAAAATTATAACCATTCACAATCGGCATCATGACATCCAGGATAATCAAATCTGGTTTTTGTTTGATCGCTTTTTCCAAACCGTCGGGAGCTTCGCAAGTGGTCATGACCTGATAACCATGGGCCTTCAATCGCGTTTCGGTGAGCTTAACAACGACGGGGTCGTCATCGATGATTAAAATGCGTTTGATGATTTCCTGAGCACTCATAGCGTTCTTATTGTAACTTTTCTTAAAGCTAAAGACAAGTTAAAGATGACTTTTATCAATGGATATTCAATAAAGCCTTACGCCTTCAGTCCAAAGCCTTTTCTTAAAATATATAAATTAATCAAAATCAAAACAAAATTTAAGGCAAGTAAAATGGCCAGACTCGTGGTTAAACTCACATCCGTAAAGCCATAAAATCCATAGCGAAAACCGTTAATCATATAAAGAATAGGATTGAGTTTGGAAATCGCTTGCCAAAAATCCGGCAAACTGTAAATAGAGTAAAAGACACCCCCAAGATACGTCAAGGGGGTTAAGATAAAGGTAGGAAAAATCGATACGTCATCAAATTTTTTGGCAAAGACGGCGTTCAAGAATCCTCCCAATGAAAACAACGAAGCCGTTAACAAAATAAAAAGAACGATGAGGCCTAAATGATGGATATTCGGTCGTGTAAAAAATATGGAAACACCAAAAACCAAAATGCCAACAACGAGACCACGCAGAATGCCTCCAATCGCATAGCCCAACAAAATGACCCAGTTAGCCATCGGCGATACTAAAAGTTCTTCTATATTACGTTGAAATTTTGAACCAAAAAAAGAACTGACCACATTTGCATAAGAGTTATTGATGACCGCCATCATGACCAATCCCGGCACTATAAAATCGATGTACCTTATTCCATGAATAGCGCCGATTTGGGAACCAATAAATTTCCCAAAAATAACAAAATATAACGACTGGGTCACAACTGGTGGTAAGAGGGTCTGCGGCCAAATACGTAAGAACCGTACCACCTCCTTGCGTAGAATCGTTTGGCATGCCACTCGATTAATTTTAAAATCCATAGAATTACTTTTTCAAAATATTTAAAAATAGTTTTTCTAAACGATGCCCCTGTGGACGAATATCCGTCACCACAAAGCCAGAAGAGGTTAACGGCCCTATCAAATCATTTAAAGTTTGATGTTTGCCCAATTCCACTTCCATGGTGTTGTCATCGATAAAAACCGGACTGAACTTTTGCAGGGCCTCCAAAGATTTCCTTTCTTTAAAGGTGACCACAAAAGTCTCTTTATCTAAAAGTTTCACCAAATCCTTGACTTTGTCGTGATGGACAATCTCGCCATCTTTGATGATGGCGGCCGTGCGGCACATCTGCTCAACTTCCTCCAGATAATGGGTCGTCAAAAGGATCGTTGTCCCCTGTCTATTTAAATCGCGCAAATAATCCCACATCCCATGACGCAATTCCACATCCACGCCTGCTGTGGGTTCGTCTAATATCAAAAGTTTTGGTTTGTGGACAAGGGCCCGTGCTATCATCAAGCGACGCTTCATGCCGCCGGAAAGAGTACGAGACGGAAAATTGTGTTTCTCCCACAAACCCAGCCTCTTTAAGAGTTGCTCGGCTTCAGGGAAAGCCAGACGCCGCTCAACCCCAAAATATCCTGCCTGTGTCAAAACAATATCTAATACTTTTTCAAACATATTGAAATTAAATTCTTGAGGAACAACGCCGATAAACTGTTTGGCTTCCGTGTGAGCCACATCAATATCATAACCAAATATTTTTACCTTACCGCCTGTTTTGTTGACCAGTCCAATGAGAATATTAATAAGGGTGGTTTTGCCGGCTCCATTGGCGCCAAGCAAGGCAAAAAAATCACCCTCCTGAATAGAAAGGGTGACATCTTTTAAGGCTTGAACTTTGTTACGATAGATTTTAGTCAGATTTTGTATTTCGATGGTGTGCATACTCAAGCGACCCGTGATCAAGCGACCCGTAACCAGTAAAACCAAAATCTTTCACCGGTTACTGGTCACTGGTTACTGGTCGCTTTCATTAAATGTGAAAGCTATCCTAACTAATTTAGATGGAAAATTCAAGGTTTTTGGAAGTCTTTAAGGCGGGAATTAATTATTACGATTAATCAAATCTTGAAGCATATCCGCCACATCGTCTGAGCCCATGGCGCGCAATTTGGCTATTTGCTTCTTAGCTTTTGCCTTTTCTCCATTTTGCAGATGAGCCATAGCGAGATTAAAATAATTGCTGTAGTTAGAAGGATCTAATTCTATCAATCGTTCATAGGACAGAATGGCCTGCTCCAAACGTCCCTTATCATGGTAATTCTTGGCTTTTTCACCAATAAAAAATACTTTTACGCTGGTCGAAGATAAAATCAAAAAAGATAAAATACCGGCCACCGGAATTAGGGCCAATAGCCAAATCCATTTCTTTTTATTTACCCCGTTGTTTTGTTTTTGAATCTCCATCTTATTTACCCCAAATTAAAAAACCTATCCTTAAAATTTTAGGATAGGTTTCCTTATTTTTCGATTATATTGCCCTAAAATCCTAGGGGCTTCTTATCGTTGCTTAAATCGTGATTTAATCCTTTCATGACATAACCGTTAGTTTTTATCCTAGCTTAAGTATAAAACAAATCGCGTTAAAAAGCGAACTCTGTTTTTGAATAAATTTTCATAAAATACTAAAGATCTATAACTGCTTCTATTGCAATAAGTTGTACTTTAGTATCGTGCCAAGATAATATTCGCAAACAGGTTTTCGATCCTCATTGATAGGCATTCGGTTGGTCATTTCAAGGATCTTGGCTCGATCGGCTAAGGGTTTGGGGAAAGACCCAATAATCCATTCCTGTTGGTCAAGGGGAAAACGAAAAACGAGTGATTTTTTGGTCTGTGGATCCTGAACAAAGGGAGTCAATGAGGCAATCCCAAAAGTAGTACCATTCTTTCGATATATTAGCAGGTGCTCAAAAACCACGGCTAATGTTCGCGCCACAATATCGGTACGATGGGTCCAAACAAGAAAAACACCTTGGAGACTCAAATGCTCTTTAATCAACTCAAAAAATTCACGAGAGTAAATATTGTTGCTGTAAGCCGTGGTTGGTCGTACTAAAAAACAAACAATAAGATCGTACTTTTTATCTGTCGCCAAAAGGAACCTTCGTCCATCCTCAATGACTAAATCAATTTTGGGATCGGATAACATCTTCTGAAAAATGGGAATTTTCTTAAGGTTCTTCATGAGGGTATCGCTTAATTCCACAACGGTTACTTTCTCAACTCCTTTAATTTTAAGGGCCGCCTCCACAACCCCTCCCGTCCCATAACCTATCACCAAGACATGACGTAATGGTCTGACAAAACTGGCCCCTTCAATCACCTGGGCATAAAACATATAGGCTGGCCGTCCTCCCTGAGTTGTTCCATTAATGAAATTAAGTGTTTCTGTATTGGTCGAATAAGTCGCCACAATTCCGTCAATCCCTTCTTCCACATAACTTTGTAAAAATTTTTTATCATAAGATGAATGCATCAGTCGATATAGATCCCCTTTAGCCGGCATAAAATAAATGGGTGCCATTAATAGTAAGACCAGAATAAATCGATAAGCTGGCCGCCACGAATGTTGGCCTATGGTCATAAAAAAACCAAACAAAAACCCTATGGTCACAAAAATCAGGACCGTCTTTTCTGTTCCCAACAATGGGAGCAACAAAAATCCTGTGGCGACACCGCCCAGCACATTCCCCATAATATTAAAAAAATACACATAGCCAACGGTTTGTCCCTCAACATCATTTTCTCGAAGGGCAAGCTGAGCGATTAAGGGAAAATTTGCGCCCATAAAAAGAGTAGGAATAAAAACAAAAAATAATGGCCAAAAAAACATATCCAACAACGCATAGATTTTCACCCAAAGCGATGTGGCCGTATCATAAGGCTCCAACCCGAACAAGATGGTCGGATGCTCTTGAATCATAAACGATGTCGAAGTTAAAAGAGCGAATGTTGTATACTTGGTTAAATAGTAATACGAAAAAAATAGGACAATCACAACCAAGGCTATCAAAAACTGCATCAGAAAAAAGAGGTTTTTCTTATCCGTTGCGGGGTATCTTCTAAGCCACCCCCCCATCCCCCAACTGCCTAAAGCAATCCCTAGCAAATAAACAAATAAGATGCTCGAAAACGCATACGGAGAAGACTTAACCAAAATTCCTATCACGCGAAACCAGATGATTTCATAACCAATCGCTAAAAAACCCGTTATAAAAACAAAAAAATAGGCGATAACACCCAGAAAAATCTTTTCCTCTTTCTGACTATCATCCACGCTTGGTTCAACTATTTCCACTTTAGCCCGGCTAAGCCAAACGATAATCCCAGCCAAAAGAAAATTAATAACGACAGCCCAATAAATTGCTGAGTCCAATCCTAAAAAAGAAATCAAACCGTAACTGGCAAAAATCGCGCCTATCGCCGCCCCTAGGGTGTTAATAAAATACAGGAAACTAATCGTGTCAGAAAAGTCGTGAATACAACGATTGAAAATTTTTGTCAAAAGTGGTAGGGTTGTCCCCATCAAAAAGGTGGGTATTAATAAAAATAGGATCATATACACAAAGGACAAAACATAACTACTGCCAGCGGTATGGCGACCTAAAAAGTCAAGAAAGGCAAGGCTCACCAGACCAAAACATCCAATCAGAAATTCAATGAGGGCATACAGGCCAATTTTATGCTTAACCCTTTCCGACAAATATCCACCGCACAAGGCCCCAAATCCCAATCCTACCATGTAGATACTGACAATCAGTGTCATTGAAACAGGACCCACGCCATAATAGAGGGTCAAGAGACGTTGCCAAACTACCTGGTAAATAAGGGCAGAAACTCCTGAAAGGAAAAATACAAATGATAGCCACTTCGTTAAATTCATGCTGAATTTTGACCGTCGTTTAGGGGGTGGAAAATGATGAGATCGTCTTGTTAAAGCAACGTTTTCGACTATTTCTCTTATAAATATTTTTTGATTGCGTGCATAAAGTGCGTTTCTTCAAAACCACCAATGGAATCACTCGCCCCAGCCTTAAGGCAGGCGGCCCGGGCCGACTCGATGGCTAAAGCCTTTTGATGAATAGAGGTCTCTTTTAGCCTCTCTTTGTCGAGAAAGCTAAAAAGAATAATGGGTTTGTTTACACCTTTGGGAATTTGTTTGATTTTCTTTATAACTTCAACGGTAGGACGATTATTCATGAGGACCTCTAAAACAACGATATCAGGTTCAATTTTCAAAAACTTTTCCACGACCAACAATTCATTAGCTACGATCTCCGTTTCACAATTGGCCGATAATAATATTCGCTTCATCGTTGCTATAACATCTGGAGAACTGCCAACAAGCAAAACTTTTTTAACTCCCGGCATCTTTCTTGTTGATTGATCTTCTCTAGGCATCGTAGCCGTGGCTGTTGGGGAGGTCGTTGCGGCCCCTGATGTCGCGGCCACCATGGTTGCTGTGGCCATGGCCGATTTTTCTCTGTCTCCCAAAATGGCACTGACTCTGTCAAGGAGTTGTTGACCCTCAAATGGCTTGGCAAGAAATTCCTCCACGCCTAACGCCCGAAAGGTCTCTTCCATGCGCGCACGAACCGTCAGGATAAGAATAGGAATGGTTGAGGTCCCTCTCTCTTGTTTGAGGGCTTTATACAAAGCAAACCCGTCCATTTCTGGCATGAGGATATCAAGGACAATCAAGGCCGGTCTTTCTTTCTGAAGTTTAGCCAAAGCGTCTTTACCATTATGAGCACTGGTCACGCTATATCCCTGCCCTTGCAAAATAGATTCAAGCAAAGAGACTGTTTCTGTTGCATCGTCAATGATTAATATTTTTTTAGACATAGGCCAAGTCCTTTTTAAGATTTGTTTAAGATTTCTTCGTAATTTTTGGGAAGGTCATGCTGGACATCTTGAATCACCCCGGAGGTGTTAAGAAAGACAAAGGTAGGAACACCAATAATCTTATAACTATGGGAAACCGAGGAATTCTCATCCAGAAAAACATTGAATTGAATACCTTCTTCTTCCAGATGAGACCGAACCTCTTCGGCCTTCTCCCCTACATCGACCAACACTAACTTGATTTCCTTCTTAAGCCGTTCATCTTTTTTTCGATTGAGATCTGCAAGGGCTTCCCGGCAATGAGGACACCATGTCGCCCAAAAGAAAATAATGGCTTTTTTCCCGTCGCGAAATTGAGTGAAATTCTTTTCGCCTTCTAAGGTATTCAACGTAAAATCCGGAGCATGCTTTCCCACCAAAGGATTTTTAAAGAAAACCATATCCATGGCATAAAGGGACGTAAAATGCATAACACAAAAAATAGTTGTTAAGATAATACGCCGTACTATTTTCATAACATCAATTTCCCTGCTTGAATAAAGAAATATTCCGCTGCAATCAACAAAATGAGACCACAGAACTGTTTTACACGCACAAGCCAAGGCCCTGATTTCGGAAGACGAGCCAGTAACCCCGTAAAAGTCCCTAAGATAATAAGGGAGGTGCCTACTCCATAGGAAAAGAAAAACAATAAACTTACCCCGTGCAAAATATTCTGCTTTGAAGCAACATAGACTAAGAGTGTGCCCAAAACAGGTGCTGTGCAAGGCCCCACCACTAACCCTGCTGCCATTCCAAACAGCAAAACACCCCAAACATTTGTCGGTCTAAGCCTTCCTTGAATATTTAATCCCAAAGATGGCATCGGAATCACATCCAACATCACCAAGGCAAAAAGTATCAAAATATTTCCTACAACAAGAAAGATAATCGGACTATTCTGAATTTGCCCAAAGATTTTGCCCGTAAGAGCGGCAAAGACTGCTAACGAACAATACGTTATGGCGAGTCCCAAGACATAAATAAGCGAAATAAGAAATCCCATCCTTTTACTGCCTTGGGTGTTAACGCCTGCGATAAAACTTACCGTTATAGGAATAATAGGATAAACACAAGGTGTGAAACTGACTAATACGCCGGCCCAGTAGACTACAAAATAATCAAGGATATTCCCGGATAAATTCATGAGTGGAAAGTCTTAGGCTATAAATAGACCTTAAAGATTTTTTATTGTACCTTATCATTTATTAATTAACAAGAATTAATCTTTTTCAAATATATATTTACTGGAGTGAACATCCAAATTAGATAAACGATTGACAAGGTCTTTTATTTCGATTATCGTTATAAGACTATGAAAATTCCGTTACAACAACATACAATACATAAAA